>Ga0075435_100001369_pt1 | contig 15737 bp, 11 predicted proteins | sample RhiMethybrSRZTD4_FD_75302 | JGI IMG/M metagenome (GOLD analysis project Ga0075435, IMG submission 75302) | Populus rhizosphere microbial communities from Tennessee, USA - Rhizosphere MetaG P. TD hybrid SRZTD4 | ecosystem: Host-associated > Plants > Roots > Rhizosphere > Soil | place: USA...
CCGGCGGCCGCGAGTTCCGGCCCGGGAAAAGCCGAAAAGTCGATTCGCTAGGATGACCTCGGATGCCCACCTACGAGTACGCGTGCCTGTCCTGCGGCCGTCACACGGAGGCCGTCCAGAGCTTCTCCGACGAACCGCTGCGAACTTGTCCCCACTGCGGCGGACCGCTCAAGCGCGTCTTCCATCCGGTGGGCATCGTGCTGAAGGGATCCGGCTTCTATTCGACGGATAACCGGGGCGGCTCGAAGCATCGGCCGTCGGAAAGCAAGGAGTCGAAGAAGGAATCGGCGTCCGCGGAATCGTCTTCGTCGAGCTCGAGCGACACTTCGTCCGAGAGCACGTCGAGCAAGAGCACGTCCGAGTCATCGAAGAAGCCGGACTCGTCGTCGAAGTCCTCGTCGAAGTCGAAGAAGAACCCATGACCGAGGCGCGGATCGGTGTCGTCGGTGGCTCAGGGTTCTACGCATTCCTCGAAGACGCCGAAGAAGTGAAAGTTGAAACGCCGTACGGCGATCCATCCGCGCCGATCGTGATCGGCGACGTCGGCGGCACGTCCGTCGCGTTCCTCCCCCGGCACGGCCGGCGGCACGAATACCCGCCGCACCAGGTCCCCTATCGCGCGAACCTGTGGGCGATGCGGTCGCTCGGCGTGCAGCGCGTGATCGCACCGGCCGCGGCCGGATCGTTGCAACCGCACGTGCGCCGCGGCGACTTCGTCGTGTGCGATCAGCTCGTCGACCGCACCAGCGGTCGCACCGCAACGTTCTATGACGGTCCGGAGACGACGCATGTGTCGCTCGCCGACCCCTACTGCCCGGAGCTGCGCGCGCTCGCGGTCGAGCGCGGGACGTCGCTCGGCATCACCATGCACGAGCGCGGGACGGTCGTGGTCATCGAGGGACCACGTTTCTCCACGCGCGCGGAGTCGCGATGGTACGCGAACGCCGGCTGGGAGGTCATCAACATGACGCAGTACCCGGAGGCGGCGCTCGCGCGAGAGCTCGAACTTTGTTACTGCAACGTGTCGCTCATCACCGACTACGACGTCGGCGTCGAGGGCGTGCCTCCAGTGTCGGTCGAAGAAGTCGTGAAGGTCTTCGCCGAGAACAACGAACGCCTGCGGGATCTGCTGAACGCGATCGTCCCGGCGATCCCCGCCGAACGAGGCTGTTCCTGCGGCACGGCGCTTCGCGGCGCGGTCGTCGGGCACTGATACCCTCCGCCGCGTGCCGGCCTATCAAGGACTTCTGCTCGGGATCGTCCAAGGATTGACGGAGTTCCTCCCGATCTCGTCGTCCGGACACCTGGTGTTGGTCCCGTACGTGATCGGGTGGCGCGAGCCGACGGTGGCGTTCGTCGTCGCCGTGCATCTGGGAACCACGCTGTCGATCCTGTGGGTCTTCCGGAAACGGATCCTGGAATTGCTGCGGTCACTCGTCGGACTCGGGAACCCGGCGGACCGGCGGCTGGTGTGGATGCTCCTTATCGCGACCGTTCCGGCCGCGGTCGTCGGCGCGGTGCTCAACCATCAAGTGGAGCGGGTGTTCGAGCGTCCGATCGTGATCTCGTTGCTCCTCGGCGTGACCGCGTGGGTGCTGTTCACCGCGGAGTCGCGCTTCGAAGATCGGGAGGAAATGACGGTGCGCGACGACCGGATGGTCCGTCCCACGGATGCGGCCGTGATCGGGGTGGCGCAGGCGGTCGCGATCCTGCCGGGCATCTCGCGTTCGGGGTCGACGATCGGGGCCGGCATGTTGCGCGGCTTCAGCCGCGAGGCGGCCGCGCGCTTCTCGTTCCTGATGGCGATCCCGATCATCCTCGGTGCGGCGATCGTGAAGATCCCGGACATGACGCGCGAGGGCGCGTCCGGCAGCGGCGCGGCGATCGTGCTCGGCGTGATCGCGTCGGCGGTGGTAGGCGTGCTTTCGATCCGTGCGATGCTCGGCGTGGTCGCGCGGCGAGGCTTCCGGCCGTTCGCCGTCTACTGCACGCTCGCGATGATCGGCGGGATCCTCGCCGGCCTCGCGCGCGGCTAGTTCATCACCCACCAGTTGAAGCAGAAGCTCTGACCGGCGGCCGGTGCCGGGCCGCCGACGACGACGCTGAAGCTCGCGCCGGCGGATCGCGAACCGACGTACATGACGCTCGACGTCGGCGTGCAACCAGCGCGCGACGCATCCTGGGTGACGTAGATCAGCGACGAGGCCGACACGGCGGTCGTCGCGATCGTGGCGCTCGTCGCGCCGGCAGCGATCGACGAGTTGCCGGCGCGCGCGGAACCGCTCCCCGTGGCGACGGAGATGCCGGCGGCTGACACGGTGCCCTCGACCGACAGGTTGCCGAGCCCCGCACCGGAGTTCGTCACGGAGAAGGTCTTGTCGGACGACGATGCCATATCGAACGACGACGGCCCGAGGATGCCGGCGCCGAGATTCAGGTTCGTCGCGCGGATGTCACCGACGACGTGCAGCGGGAACGCCGGGCTCGTGGTGCCGATACCCACCCGTCCGTTCGCGTCGACGACCAGGCGCGTGGCGCCGGCGGTCGAGTCCATCAGCCGCAGCGAATACGACGTCGGGCTCGAGTAGAAGGGCTGCCACGCGAAGTTCGCGCCGCTGTTCGTGAGGCTCATACCGGCGGCGAACGTCGTCGGCGCGTTGAACGTGTTCTGACCGGTGAACGCGTTGTCGCCGTTAAGTGACGCGTAATTGCCGCCGCCGACCTGCGACGCCAGCGCGAAGTCGCTCGCGTCGTGACCGTCGAGCTCGTCGGCGTTGAGGTGCGGCACCACCGCGCTCGACGCCACGCTGAACGGCGCGCCGCTCGTCGCCGTCGAGGTGAACATGGGCGCCGTCAGCGGGCCGCTCAGGGTCCCGCCGATCAGCTGCAGGTACCGGTCGTCGAAGCTGATGTCTTTCGGGGCGTACCGGTCGTCGAAGTTGATGTCGATCGGCGCGTAGCGCGAATCGAAGTTGATGTCCTTCGGGGCGTACCGGTCGTCGAAGTTGATGTCGATCGGCGCATAACGCGAATCGAAGTTGATGTCGGCCGGCGCGTAACGCGAATCGAAGTTGATGTCGGCCGGCGCGAAGTCGCTGGCATGGTGGCCGCCGACCATCTCGGCGTTGAGGTTCGGAACCATCGTGCTCGACGCGACGCTGAACGGCGCCGTTCCGTCGGCAGCGGTCGAGGCGAACATGGGCGCCGTCAGTGGGCCGCTCAGGGTTCCGCCGATCAGCTGCAGGTACCGGTTGTCGAAGTTGCCGCCGACGGCGGACGCGAGCGCGAACTCACCGGCGTGATGGCCGCCGAGCATGTCGGCGTTGAGGTTGGGAACCATGGTGGACGACGCCACTTGGAACGGTGCCGTCCCCTGCGCCGCGGACGAGACGACCTGGCTGGCCGTGAGCGAGCCGGTCAGCGTCCCGCCGATCAGACGCAGGTAACGATCATCGTGGTTGTGGTCCGACCGGGCCACCGTGGTCGCGCTTCCGTTGCCGCCGAACGCGACCGACAGGGTCGCGTCGCCCTCGGTGGCCCCACCGGTCAAGCCGGGCCCGGCCACCACGGAGGTGATATCGCCCCAGGAATTGTTTGCCTGCGGCGGTGGTGAGGCGATGACGGGCGACGCGATGAAGGCGACGGCGGCGCTCGCCGCAAGGATGAATGGCAGGCGAGCGGAACGGAGAAGCGAACGCGGACGCAACGCGACCTCCCGGAACGGCCGGACAACGTCCCACCCTCGCTACAAGCCCCTACTACACGAGATGTATCGTGCGACCTCTCGATTTCCTTGAAACGGTCGAACGCCCCCGAACCGGAGCGAAGACGCCCGCGCCGCTTCCCGCGGCCGCCAAAAATAGAGAAAGGCCTAGTCCGCTGCGCCGACCGCGACCGCGCCCATGATCTCCGCGTGGCGACGGTCCATCTCCTCGGCGATCTCCTCGTCGGAGGCGCTCATCGCTTCGGGGTCCATGCCCTCGAAGTCGATGACCTTGAGGTCCTCGAAACACGCCTTGACCTTCGGACCGAACAGCCCGATGTCCTTGACGATCGGCACGATGCGAGAGAACAGAAGGCGGCGGAACTGCGCCATGATCTCGGAGGTCTCGACGTAAGCGATCGCCTCGTCGACGTCGAATCCGAGGTGCTCCCATACTTCGCGCGCCATGAGGCGTCCGTACATCAGGTACGACGCCTCGACGACGAACTCTTCACGCTCGGCCCGCTCGGCGTCGGTGAGTTGCGGGTAGTAGTCGCGCAGCGCGAGCCGGCCGAACGCCACGTGGCGCGCCTCGTCCTGCATGACGTAGGTGTTGAGCGCCTTGGCGAGCGGCTCCTCGGAGAAGTCACGGATCAGCGCGAAGGCTGCGAGCGCGAGACCCTCGATCAGAACCTGCATGCCCAGATAGGTGAAGTCCCACCGCGAGTCCTGGAGCACCTGGTCGAGCAGCGCCTTCAGGTAGCGGTTGATCGGGTACGCCATCTCGATCTTCTCCCGGAGGTACCGCGAGAAGACTTCGACGTGCCGCGCTTCGTCCATCACCTGAGTGGCCGCGTAGAACTTGGAGTCGATGTCGGGAACGGCTTGCACGATCTTCGCGGTACAGATAAGCGCGCCTTGCTCGCCGTGGAGGAACTGCGAATTCAGCCACGCGCCCATGTGATGGCGCAGCTGCTCCTTCTCTTTCTCGGTCAAGCGCTCCCAGATCGGCGAGCCGTAGATCGGGATGTAGTAATCGGGCCCGTTGTCGGGCGACCCGGGTTCGACGTTGATCGACCAGTCGAGGCGCTCGTCGGAATCCCACTGCTTCTGCTTGCCCTTCTGGTACAGCGTCACGAGTCGGCCGCGCTGCTCGTCGTACTCCCAGTTGAAGACGGTGTCGAACGACCCAGGGATGCCCCACTTCGTCTCGCCGACCGGCAGCTCGTAGTAGTCCGTGCTCATGACTCGCCTCCTAGCGTTTCTTGCCCAGGCCGTTGCACACAAGCTCCGCGAGCTGACCGGCGACGACGTCGGGGTCGTCGTCGGGCGGCATGATCGCGTACGACGTCACCAACCGGGACGAGATCTCCGCCGCGCGATGCGCGAGCATCGGAGACACGCCTTCCATGCGCGTTGAGAAGACCTCCTCCATCATCCGGATCCCCATCTCGCGGACGGGATTCGCTTCGACCGTCAGATACGGGAGCAGCTCGTGCGGCTCGGTCGCCATCACGCGATCGAGCAGCGGGTGCGCGCGCATCGCGCGAAGGATCGTCCGGAACGACGCCTCGACCGCGGGGCGGAGCTCGCGATGCGGTCGGATCGCCGCGCGGACCTGCGCCATGAGGACCTCTTCTTCCCGGATCACGAGCGCCATGAAGAGGTCGTGTTTCGAGGGGAAGTAGCGATACACGGTTTGGCGCGACAGGCGGGCCTCGCGGGCGACGTCGGCCATCGTGGTTCTCACGAGTCCGATCCGTCCCGCGCAGGCGAAAGCGGCGTCCAGGATGCGCGCTTGCGTTGCCTCCTCAGCGGTGGAGGGCGTCGAGACGTCGGCACGCAGCGCCATCAGCAGATGTTACAGATAGACGCTAAGTGTCAATCTGTCAAGGGGAGGGGCTGGCGGTCGGTAATGTGCAGGGCGTTAGTGCGACCGCGACGATCGAGCCGCTCTCGGCCGGAACCACCGCGAGGGTCGCGCACCGTGGCTTGGTGATGGTGAATACGACCGAGCCCGGCGCGCCGGCCACCTCTGTGTAGGTGAACTTCTTCTGCGCGAATAGCGTCCGGAACTGGCCGGTCACGTCGTTCGACGAACCCTTCGCAGCGAGCTGCACCTGGCACGCGCCTTGCGTGTCGAAGCCGTACTGCGGCTTCAGCCCGGACGGTAACGGGAAACTCTTCGCGCATGCGGGGATCTTGCCTTTGATCGTGCCGGCGAACGCGTCTCCGCCGTTCGTGCTCGGGCTCAATGACGCCGTATTGACCGTCCCGAAGAGAGCCGAGCCGGCGGCGACGACCGCGAGCACGACGATCCCAACGATGCCGGCGCTTCGGCGGTGCCATCCCGGTCGCACCACGAGCGGAGCGTGCGGCGACATCCGGCCGGCGAGCACGATCAAGATCGCTGCGATCCCGATCGCGATCCACACGCCGTACGAGGCGCTCAGAAAATCCTTCGGGCCCGGCCGGAAACGACTCTTGATCACCGCACCGACGAGCGCGACCCAACCGGCGCCTTCGTGGAAGAGCGACTCCTCGATCGGCAGGCTCACCGCGACGCCGACGCGACGCAGGATCACCAGAAGCACGGATCCGACGCCGAGGAAGAAGATCAGCGGACCCCAGGTGCCGCTCCCCCACCCGGTCGCGGTGAGTCCGTATCCCTGCGGTCCCTTGTACCAAGGTAGGAACGTCGACGCGGCGAGCAACGCCGACACGATCGCGATCGGGATGTCGGTCGCGTACGAATCGGTGCCGCGCCGGGCTTCGCGAGCGCGCAGGACGTCGGGCGCTTCTACCGTCTCGACGCCGGCCATCTGACGGACGACGGCGACGTACGGCCGGGAGTCGACGAGCTCTTCCTCCTCGATCGGCTCGGTCCGGTCGTCGAAGAGCTGCGTGCGCGGCTGCGGGTCTCCCTCCGGCGCCCGCGCGCCTTCGCGCGGTGCAGACCAGGACGGCGTCCAACCGGAGCCGCGTCGTGGAGAGTGATCGGTTGGGACCTGTCGCGCGCCGACGGGCGAAAACATCTTCTTGCGGCGGGTCCCGCCGGTCCGTCGCGGCTTCGGTGGGCCACTCCTGCGTGCGGGCGGGATCGGAAGGGTCTTGATCGCCGAGCGACGCCGCTTCGCCGGAGCCGACGTACGCGCCGGCGATCGTTTCGCGGACGTCGACGCACGCGAGGTCGAGCGCTTGGCGGTCGAGCGCTTAGCGGTTGAGCGCGTGGCCGCCGAGCGCCGCGCCGTGGTCGATCGCCTCGCCGCCGTTCGACGGGGCGGGGTCGCTCGCTTCGCCGTCGCTCGGCGCGACGTTTTACGCGCCGGGCGCGGCGAGGAGCGGCGGGACGAGCGGCGTTTCGCCATCGTTCTAGAGTCCTGCGACGGTCATCTCGCCGACCAGTATCGACGGAGTCCCTATCGATCCGCCGAAGGGAAGGAACCGGAGATCGTTCGCGGTCGCGACGACGTTGCGCAGGATGTCGAGCACCGTCGACGCGATCGTTGCCTCCCGCACTCCCTCCGCGGGGTGTCCGTCCTCCAGGATCACGCCGTCGACCCCAACGGAGAAGTCGCCCGAGATCGGGTTGGCGCCGGAATGCACGCCGATGAGGTCCTGGACGAGCAACGTCCGTCCGGCCGAGGCGGCGAGCGCAGACGGCGTCGCGTCGCCCGGCGCCAGGATGAGGTTCGTCGTCGACACGCCCGGCGTCGACTTGAACCCCGCGCGGCTCGCGTTGCCGGTCGAGGACCCGCCCATCCGCGCGGCGGTGTAGGTGTTATGGAGGAATCCTTGCAGCACTCCGCCGGCGATCAACGGCGTCCGGCGCGTCGGGACGCCCTCACCGTCGAACGGCTCCGCGCCGGGCCCGGCGAGCTCGCGCCCGTCGTCGATGAGCTCGAAGCGCTCCGAGGCAACGCGCTCGCCGACGCGACCGGCGAACAGCGAGCGACCCTTGAGCACCGACTCCGCCGACAAGCCCGAAGTCACCACGCCGAGGAACGACGCCGCCGCGAACGGATCGAGCATCACCGGCATACGCCCGGATGGGGGTTTGCGCGCGCCGAGCAATCGAACGGCGCGCTCCGCCGCTTCACGCCCGGCGGCCTCGACCGCAAGGTCTGAAGGACGGCGCGCGATCTGCAATCCGAACCCGGTCTGCGTCTCGCCGTCGCCGTCGGACGAAAGCGCCACCGCGGCCGCCCAGCAGTCGCCCCGCTCGCTCGTTGCTTCGACGCCGGTCGTCGACGCGACAGCTACCCGGCCGAGTCCCTCCCCGTACTGCGCGCTCTCGACGCCCTTCACACGTGCGTCGGCCTCGCGACACGCGCGTTCGATCGCCATCGCGAGCGCGACCTTCTGCTCCGCGGTCGCCTCGAGCAGCTCCGGCAGAAGGATCCCGGCGAGCGGTTCGATCGGCTGCGGCGCCGGAAGAACGTTGCCGTCGTCGCGGGCTGCCAGCGCAGCGTTCGTCCGCGCCTGCTCGACGACGTCCGCGATCTCATCCGGGTCGGGGTCGGCAGCGTAGGCGTATCCAAGCTTGCCGTCGACGATCGCGCGCACGCCGATGCCCCGGGACTCGGCACTCACCAGCGACTCGACTTCGCCCTGGTAGACCTTGACCTCGGTCTCGCGCCCCCACGACGCGAACGCTTCGATCGCTTCCCCGCTGCGGGCGGCTTCCACGGCGCGACGCGCGAGCTCCAGGAGGTCGTCGCTCATCCGGTGCCCCCGACAGTGATGCGCGAGATGCGCAAGGTCGGCATGCCACACGTGACCGGCACGCCTTGCCCGTCCTTCCCGCAGACGCCCCACCAGACCTCGAAATCGCTTCCCACCGCGTCGATGCGCGCGATGATCTCGGGACCGTTGCCGATCAGGTTGGCACCGCGCACGGGGCGGGTCAGCTCGCCGTTCTCGATCAGATACGCCTCCGCGAGGCCGAACACGAAGTCGCCCGTCGCGGTGTTCACTTGCCCTCCGGCGAAGCTCTTCGCGTAGAGACCGTTCTTGACGCTGCGCACGATCTCCTCGGCGTCGTCGGTTCCCGGCAGGATGTTCGAGTTCGTCATGCGCGGGATCGGAAGGTGCGCGTACGACTGCCGGCGACCGTTGCCGGTCGCGGGCAGGCCCATGATCCGCGAGCGCAGCATGTCGGTCATCGCGCCGGTGAGAACGCCTTTGTCGAACAGGAGCGTTCGCTGCGACGGCGTCCCTTCGTCGTCGAACGCGAACGACCCCCACAGGCCCGGCACCGAGCCGTCGTCGACGGCCGACAGCAACTCGGAGCCGATCTTCTCGCCCGTGCGGTCGCGGTAGACGCTCGCCTCTTTGTGGATCAGATCCGCTTCGAGTCCGTGACCACTCGCTTCATGGAACAGGACGCCGCCGCCGCCGGGCGCCAGCACGACCGGCATCTCGCCCGCCGGCGCGCCGACCGCGTCGAGCATCACGACGGCCTGCTGCGCCGCCTTGCGCCCCGTCGCGTCCGGAGGGTGTGTATCGAGCAACTCGAAGCCGGCGCTTGCGCCGGGGTTCCACGAACCGGTCTGGACGTTTCCGTCTCGCTGCGCCACTACCGTGCACGCGAGGCGCGTGCGCACGCGTCGGTCGCTCGCGAGCAAACCGTCGGAGTTCGCGATCAAGATGTCTTGCGAGCCCTCGGCGTACGACGCGATGACTTGACGGATGTCGCCGGACACCTCCCGCGCCGCCTCGTCCATCGCGCGCACGGCATCGACCTTGCTGACGGTCTCGACGTCTTCGGGGTAGAGGCGTACCGGATTGAGCACGCGCTCCGGAGCGCGGGTCAGGTCACGCACCTCAGCGCGGGGCTCCTCGTTCAGTGCGGCCGCCGCGACGCCGGCCGCGTCGCGAAGCGCGTCGCGATCGAGACGATTCGTGTACGCGTACGCGGTTGAGGCGCCGCGCACGACACGCACGCCCGCGCCGCGGTCGCGGCCGGTGGTGACCTCCTCAACCTTGCGGTCTTCGAGGCGGACGCTTATGGAGGTACGCGTCTCCGCGTAGATCTCCGCGAATTCGCCACCGGTCGCGAGCGCCGCTGCGAGCACGTCGCGCAGCACGGACTCGTCGATCATGCGCCGGGCATCCTACCTCGCGAACCCGGCGGCTACACTTGCCGTGTGCGACGTTCGTTGGCCGCGGCGACGATCATCGCATCCCTATCTCTCGTGGCTTTTCCCGCGTCCGGTGCTTCCGCCGGTCGTGTCGTTCTCATAACCGTCGACGGGACACGCCTGTCGGATTGGAGCTCGCCGGCGCTGCCGGGGTTCGGCGCGCTCATACGCGATGGCGCCGTCGGCCTGCTCTCGACGCGAACCGCGGACAATCCGGTCGCGGAGCAGCCCGCGCGCGCGTCCGCTTACCGAACACTCGGCGCCGGACGCATCTCTGCGACGGCGAGCCCGGCGACGCTGACGCTCGCCGCGGGCGGCGCGGCCGTCGTGGCATCGGCGGACAGCCCTGCGAAGGTGTTGGGCGGACTGAAGGTCCCGGTGCCCGGCGGCTTCACGGCGGCTCGATCCCGCATGCGGAGTCTCGTGGCCGAGTTGTTGCGCACCTTTCATCTCGTCGTCGTCGATATAGGCGACTCGGCGATGCGCACCTCGCTCGTGCGCGTCGACTCGTTCATCGCGGGCGTGCGGAGCGATCTCGCGGCCGGCGACACCCTCATCGTGGCGTCATCGGTGCCGCCGCGCGACCGGCGTGATGCCCGGCGGTATCTGTCCGCGGTCGCGATGGTGGGGCCCGGCGTACGTCCGGGATCGCTCACGTCTTCCTCCACCGAGCGCGACGGCATCGTCACCATCGCCGACATCGCCCCGACGATCCTGCAGCGGCTCGGCGTTCCCGTACCGAAAACGATGACCGGCCGGCCCATGCATGTCATCCCCGACGCGCACGCGCTCAGCGACCTGACCGGACTCGAGCGCGCCCTCCTCCACGCGAGCATCGTCCGCGGTCCGTTGCTGCGCGCGACCGTTTACGTCGGCAGCGCCGTGCTCTTGCTCGCGCTCGTCACGGTTCTTGCCGGCATGTCCGGCGGGGCGGCTTCGGCCTGGCGTGCGGCCCTCGATACCGTTCTGATCGCGACCACCGCGGTGCCACTCTTGCTCATGCTGGAGCCGCTCACCGGAAACGGAAGCATCGCGCGCACCGGGGTTCTCCTCGGGGCCGTCGCGATCGTCGGAGCCGCTTTCCTGCGTGCAACGGCCGGCTCGCGCCGCGCGCTCGCCGGGATCTTCGCCGCGACGGCGCTGGTCGTCCTCGGCGATCTCGTCACCGGGGGTGGGCTCGCCGAGCGATCGCCGCTGTCCTATCTGATCGTGGAAGGAGCGCGGTTCCACGGGATCGGCAACGAGGCGATGGGAGTCGCGATCGCCGCATCGCTTTTCTCGATGGCGGGGGTACTCGACGTCGGCCTCTCGCGGCAACGCCTCACCGCCGCCGCCGCGATCCTCGCGCTCGTCGCGATCCTGATGGCCGCGCCGCGGATCGGCGACAAGTTCGGCGCCATCCCCGCGGCCATTCCGGCATTCGCGGCGTTCGTCGTTCTGGCCACGGGACGCCGCTTCGATCTGCGAGCCGCGCTGGCGATCGCCGTCGTCACCGTCTTAGGGGCCGCTCTGGTGATCGTTGTCGACAGGGCCGGCGGCGGCACCCACATCGCCCGCGCCGTCGGAGGCGGGAGCGGCGAGATCCTCGGCCGGAAGGCGGGAGCCGCGTCACGCCTGCTCGCGTTCTCCTACTGGATGACCGCGATCGTGGCCTCGGTGGCAGCCGTTACCGTGCTCGCCTGGCGTCGCTCGTCACTCGTCGGCCGCGCGTTGTGGGGACGCCCCGCGGCGCGTCGCGCGGTCGTCTGCTGCTTCGTCGCGATGGCCGGGTCGGTGGTCGCGAACGATGCCGGCGTCATCGCGGCCGCGTGGATCGGCCTGTTCGGCGGGGCGACCCTCGTGTCGGCCTTGCTCTCGCCCGACCCCGCCTTACCTTCCCGGTCCTGACGACGGCAAAGCAAGCAAAAACAGGCCTGCCCGACGCGTTCGAGGCTTGTGTCTGATTTCGTTTCCTGGTTCTCTTAGTTGAACGGGGATTCGTCTCGACGGGGGAAGCGCGTGGCGGACGCACCAGCGACACGGGGGGAACCGGCAGAGCGCAAGCTCGTGACCGTGCTCTTCTGCGACCTCGTCGGCTCCACCGCGCTCGGCGACCGGCTCGACCCAGAAGGATTCCAGTCGGTGCTCGCGGCCTACTTCGACCGCATGCGCAAGCTCTCCGAGAGCTTCGGCGGGGTGGTCGAGAAGTTCATCGGGGACGCCGTCGTCACGGTCTTCGGCATCCCCAACGTCCACGAAGACGACGCCGAGCGCGCCATCCGCTGCGCGCTGGCGATGCACGACGCGCTCGCCGGGCTCAACGACACCCTTCGTCCGCGCTTCGGCGTCGAGCTCATCACCCGGATCGGGATCAATACCGGCGTCGCTCTCGCCAGCCCCGAAGCGCTCGCCACGGGCGACGTCATGAACACGGCGGCGCGCCTGGAGCAGGCGGCCGAGCCCGGCGAGATCCTCGTCGGCCGCGAGACGATGATGCTCACGCGCGAGATCGTTGAGTTCGGCCCCTCGCGCGCTGTCACCGTGAAGGGGAAGGCCGAGCCGATGCACGGCTGGGCGGCGCTGAGCCTCGCCTCCATGCGCACCCGACCTCGGTCGCCGTTCGTCGGCCGGCTGCACGAGCTGGAGACGCTCACGGCTGCCGTCGAGCGCTCGATCCGCGACGGCAGCCCGCAGATCGTCGCGGTGATCGGCGAGCCGGGCATCGGCAAGAGCCGGCTGGTGGACGAGTTCGCGGCGCGCACGACCGGCCGCGCCGCGGTATTCCGCGGCTCCTGCCTCCCCTATGGCGAGAGCTCGCCGTGGATGCCGATGGTCGAAGTCGTCCGCTCCGAAGCGCAGATCTCGGACCTCGATGCGCCCGACGCCGCGCTGCGAAAGCTCCGCAAGCGACTCGAGTCGCGCCACACAGAAGCCGAAGTGCCGGTGATCGAAACGCAGCTCGGGCCGCTGCTCGGCGCCCTCCGCCGGACGGCCCCCTCGGGTCCCGAGCTGGTGTGGGCGCTCCGCCGTTATCTCGAAGGGCTCGCGCGGGAAGGGCCGGCCGTGCTCGTGCTGGACAACTTCCAGTGGGGAGCGCAGACGCTCATCGAGACGGTGCTTGAGCTCGCCGACACGATCGATCTCGTGCCGATCGTGCTCGTGTGCGTCGGGCGGCCGGAGCTTCGAGACCGCATCGCCGGACTCCTCGGTCAAGAACGCACGGCGCTCGTGCGCCTGGAGGCCCTCTCCGAAGAGCACAGCCGCGCGCTCGTGTCGAACCTGCGCACCGAAACCGAGGCGATGTGGGGCCTCGATGTCGAACGGTCCATCGCGACCCGTGGCCAAGGCAACCCGCTCTTTCTCGAAGAGATCGCCGCGATGGCCGCCGAGGAAGGCGCTTCGAGCGGCATCCCGCATTCGCTGCAGGCGCTGATCTCGGCGCGCCTCGACCTGCTGGCGTCGGAGGCGAAACGCGTCGCCCAGGCCGCGTCCTCGATCGGCGATGTCTTCTGGGACGGCGCGGTGTGGACGGTCGGCGGCGAAGAAGGCGACCCCGGGGGCGTCGCCACCGCGCTGCGCATGCTCCGCACCCGCGGATTCGTCGAAGAGGAGCCGACGAGCTCGTTCCTTGGATCCCGTCAGTTCCGCTTCCACCACGCGCTCATCCGCGAGGTCGCCTACAGCTCGGTGTCGAAGGCGGATCGTTTCCGAATGCACCATGCGGCGGCGGAGTGGCTCGACGATCGCGCCGGCGACCGAACAGAGTTCTTCGCGCAGATCGCACACCACTTCGACCGCGCGCTCGAGCTCTCGACCGTCGTACGGCCGTTGCAGCCGCCCGACGAGAGCCTGGTCGAAGCGGCGCTCGCCAGCTTCGTGCGCGCCGGACATCAGGCGGCGGCGATGGTTGCCCACAGCGAAGCGGCGCGGTGGTACTCGGCGGCGCTGCGCACCATGGACCTTTCCGAGGACGACCCCGCGCTGCGTTGCAACCTCTTGTTGTCGCTCGGCGACGTGCGTCAGCGCGGCGGCGAGAACGTCGCAGGGCGCGATGCGTTCGCGGAGGCGGCTGCGCTCGCACGCGAACACCGGATGGGCGACCAGCTCGCGCGGGCCGCGCTCGGGTTCGGCGGCGGGCAAACCTTCGACATCCCGCCGTTCACCGTCGACGAGGAGCTGGTCGGGCTCCTCGAGGAGTCGCTGGAGATGCTGGGAGAAGAGGACGGCGGCCTGCGGTCGCGGATCCTCGGCCGGCTCGCCGTGGCGCTGTACTTCTCCGAGGACGGCGAACGCCGCGCCGAGCTCGGCCGCCAGGCGGTCGACATGGCGACGCGCGTCGGCGACAACGCGGCGCTCGCGTACGCGCTCAGCGCGCGGCGGTTCGCGCTGTGGGGACCGGAGACGCTCGACGAGCGGCTCGAAGTGGCGACCGAGATCCTCGATCTCGCGCGGCGCGGCGGCGACCGCGACCTGATGCTGCTCGGGCACCGGTGGCGGATCGTGGCGTTGCTCGAGCTCGGCGATCTCGACGCGGTCGCGCGCCAGATCGACGAGTACGCCGAGATCGCGACCGAGCTGAAACAGCCGTATCAGCTGTGGTTCGCCGAAGTGTTCCGCGGCATGCGCGCGTCGCTCCAAGGCCGCCTCGATGAGGCGGAAGAGCTGATGAAGAGCGCGCTCGAGATCGGGAGCAAGGTGCAGGCGGAGAACGCCGTGCAGTTCTTCGCCGCGCAGCTGCTCACCCTGCGCCAGCATCAAGGCCGACTGATCGAGATGGAGCCGGCGATCCGCGTCTACGCCGACCAGTTCCCCGAGACGGTCGCGATACGCGCGGCGCTGGCCTGGGTGTACGCGACGCACGAGCGACTCGAGGATGCGCGCGAAAACTTCGAGATCGCCGCCGCGAACGACTTCAATGACATCCCGCGCGACACAACGTGGATGCTGACGCTGACGATGCTGTCGCACGCCGCGACCTCGCTCGGAGACGGTCCTCGGGCGAAGCTGCTCTACGACCTGTTCGTTCCGTACAACTCGCGCACGATCGTCGCCGGCCCGGCGCTGGTGTGCCTCGGCTCGGCGGCAAGGTACCTCGGGATCCTCGCTCACACGATCGGCGACCGCGAGCAGGCGGCGGCGCATTTCGAGGACGCGATCACGATGAACGAACGCATGGGCGCGATGCCCTACCTCGCGCACACGCTCTGCGAGTACGGCGAGCTCCTCGCGGCCTCCGACGCGGACGCCGATCGTCGCCGAGGCGAGGGCCTGCTCGAGCGCGCGTCGGCGCTGTACGAAGAACTCGGGATGATGAACCTGGTCCCGCGGGCACGTGTCCGCGCTGCGAACGGACGCGGCACGGAGACGCGCTAGGGTTACGCGGTGCCGCGCGCCGCGTTCTTCGACCTCGACAAGACGCTCGTCCCAGGATCGAGCTTGTTCCTACTCGCTCGCGGCTTGTACGAGCGTGACTTCTACCGAGCGCGGGACATCGCGCGCCTGGCGTGGGGTCAGTTGGTCTTCCAAGCGGTCGGGCGAGAGAGCCGCGCCGGGATGGAGAAGTCGCGCAACGCGGCGCTGGAGTTCGTACGCGGGCGGGGCGCGGAGGAGTTGCGGTCGCTCGGCCGTGAGATCGCCGAGGAGCGCGTCCTCCCCCGCGTCTATCCCGACATCGCGCGCATCATCACTCAGCACCAAGAAGCGGGCGACGAGACCTGGCTGCTGACCGCAGCACCGCAGGAGCTCGCGGAGCTGGTCGCGAGCGGCCTCGGTATGACCGGCGCGCGCGGCACGATCGCGCAGATCGACGACGCAGGGCTCTACACGGGAGAGCTCGTCGGTGAGATCGCGCACGGCGCGGCGAAGGCGAAGATCGCTGAAGAGATCGGCGGCCGCCGCAATATCGAGATGGT
>Ga0075435_100001371_pt1 | contig 15727 bp, 12 predicted proteins | sample RhiMethybrSRZTD4_FD_75302 | JGI IMG/M metagenome (GOLD analysis project Ga0075435, IMG submission 75302) | Populus rhizosphere microbial communities from Tennessee, USA - Rhizosphere MetaG P. TD hybrid SRZTD4 | ecosystem: Host-associated > Plants > Roots > Rhizosphere > Soil | place: USA...
GCCGCACATCACGCGGCGCAGCGATCGGTCCTTTCTCGAGCAGGCCCAGCAAGGCATGAAGCAGTGGAACGAGCGGCTCGATTTGCACGCACATCGCCACGACATGCCGCTCAAGCCGCAGGTCGTGGCCGACGCGCTCAACGGTCTGCTCGCCGACGATGCGATCATCTCGACCGATTCAGGGACGATCACGACGTGGGCCGCGCGCTACCTGCGCATCAAGCGCGGACAGCAGTTCTCCTGCTCCGGCAACCTCGCGTCGATGGCCAACGGTCTGCCCTACGCCATCGCGGCGCAGATCGCCTACCCGGGCCGTCAGTCGGTCGCGTTCGTCGGCGACGGCGGGTTCTCGATGCTGATGGCCGAATTCGCGACGGCCGTGAAGTACCGCCTGCCGATCAAAGTGGTGGTCATCAAGAACAACGTGCTCGGAATGATCAAGTGGGAGCAGATGGTATTCCTGGGAAACCCCGAGTACGGCGTCGAGCTCGCGCCGATTGACTTCGTCGCCGTTGCCGAGGCGTGCGGCGGCATCGGGTTCCGCTGCGAGCGACCCGACGAGGTGCGGTCGGCGCTCGAGGCGATGATGCTCGCGGATCGCCCGGCGCTCGTCGAAGCGATCGTCGATCCCTTCGAGCCGCCGATGCCGGCGCGCGTGAAGATGAACCAGGCGCTGCACATGGCGGAGGCGCTGGCCAGGGGCGAGCCGAATCGCGGACGGATTGCCCTCACGCTGTTCCGCGACAAGGTGCAGGATCTGAAGGGCAAGTAGACGCGATCGGCAGGTGGGGCGGCGGCTCAGCGCGTGTCTTTCTGTTTGATTGCCTCGGTCCACACGTCGAGCTGTTCGCGCGTCATCGGGCCGTACGGCTGCTCGCGCGCGTCGTGATACTTCCACTGCTCCACGTCGTACAGATACTGCTCGCGTGAAAGCAGCGTGCCGTAGCAGATATCGTTCTGCGGATTGGGACGGCTGACGCTCAAACGACGCAGCAGCTCCTCGCTCACCCAGTTCGGAATGTTCTGCCGCCGATCGGGATAGACGAAGCCGAACAGAATCAGGTGGCTGAGGAGAACGCGCCAGTAGTCGCCGAACCGCATCAGGAGGCGCGGCCAGTCGAGCGATGGACCCGTCTCGCGCAGCAGATGCAGCACGTCGGCGCCGTCGAACCGCTCGCGCTCCTGGATGAACGCCTTCGACCAGATCATTTCCTCGACCGGCGTCAGCTTCACGATCAGGCCCAGCACGTTGACCTTCGTCGCATGCTCGAACCACAGGTCGTCGACCCGCGCGACGGCGTTGCCGGAGCTGAAGATCACGTCCATGAAGTGATCGCCGCCGCGAATCTTTCCGAGCCAGTGCGGAAACGGAGTCTCCGTCTGATAACCGAGACGCTCGAACGCGGCGAGCACGCGCGGACAGTCCTCCGGCTTGACGAACACGTCGATGTCCTTGGTTTCGCGCGGCACACGCGAGTAGTGCGAGAAGGCGAACGCGCCGCCCACGAGGAACGGAATGTTGATCTCCTCGAGCCTGCGCAGCGCGTCGATGTAGAACTCGGCCGCGGGTTCGTTGACAGCTCGGGCGTTGGATGTCTCCATCGAAACCTAGGAGGCTGCGGCGTCAGTGGCGCGCCGTCCTCGGGAGGGACCTGCTGCAAAAGGAATCGCGGCGGCCGGGGCGTCGCACTGCGCCTCGGTTCCGACCGGTAACTCGAACACGCGAAACGGAGGCCGATCGGCGAACGATCGCGTCAGGAGCGGCAGCGAGACGTTGTAGACGGGGACGCCGGTCTTGGTCGCGCCCTGCAGCTGGCCGCGGTGCGCGTGACCGTGCACGACGAGCGAGACCGGATACCGATTGATTGGCTCTTCCAGGCGGCTCGATCCCAGGAACGGATAGATTTCGAGCGGCTCGCCGTCGACGGTCTGCTGTACCGGCGAGTAGTGCAGCAGCCCGATGAGGTGACGCGTCCGCAGCCGCGCGAGCGCCGCCTCGAACTTGAGCGCCTCATCGACCGCTTCGCGGACGAACTGCTTGATGATCGTTTCGCCCCACGGGCCGAGCGCGTGTTTCCCGAATCCTCCGCCAAACCCTTTGGCGCCGGCGATCCCGATGCCATGTACTTCGTACCCTTCCCCATCGAGGACGATCATCCCGGCTTCGGTGAGGATCTGACGCACTTGGTCGGCTTTGCCCGATTCGATATCGTGGTTGCCCAGAACCGTGACGATCGGCACGCGTATGCCACTCACTTCCTTCGCGAGAACCCGCGCTTCCTCCGGCAACCCATAGTCGGTCAGATCTCCGGCGATGAGCACGACGTCAGCGGCGTCGGCGAGCTTGGCGAAGAGCGGCTGAAAGACCCCCTGCGACGTCTTGGTGCAGTGCAGATCTCCTAGCGCGGCCACACGAGTAACGCTCCCAGCCATGCGCGACGATTCTACAAGACGTACGCCAACCCAGGCGCGCAGTTGAGCTGGGACGGCCACGCGATTGCAGCTGATTCCAGGCGTGGGTGGTCAAGTTCGACCACAGCTTGGGCGCCTCATCGTCACCCCCTTTGTCACGATCGGTGTGCTCGCTGCCGTACTCCTCTGGGAACTGGAGCACGTTGGTTCCCTGTTGTTAGCCGTGGTCATCTTCGCCGCCGGCATCGCCGTCGGCGCCGCCGTCGCGCGACGGCTGCGGCGGGACATGGACGACCTGGCCGTGCACTACGAGACGCTCCTTCGCGTCGCCGACGAGCAGTCGCAGCGGGCAGAAACCGCGAATCGCGTCAAAGATGAATTTCTGGCGACGCTCTCTCACGAGCTCCGTACGCCGCTGAATTCGATCCTGGGCTGGGCCCACCTTCTCGGCAGCGGCAAGCTCGATGCCGGCCAGCATGCCCGCGCCATCAAAGCCATCGAACGCGGCGGCCTGGCGCAGGCGCGGCTCATCGAAGATCTTCTTGACCAGTCACGCATCGTCGCCGGCAAGCTTCAGCTCACGCTGCGGCCCACGGTGATCCAGTCGCTCGTCGAAGCCGCGATCGACTCGCTGCGGCCGGCCGCGGAAGCCAAGAGCATCAGGATGGCCGTCTCGCTGGATCCCTCCATCGGCCCGATCTCCGCCGATCCCGATCGCATGCAGCAGATTGTCTGGAATCTCGTGTCCAACGCCATCAAATTCACGCCCAGCCACGGACGAGTTGACGTGACATTGGAGCGTCGTGGCCAGGACATGTGTCTGGCCGTACAGGACAACGGCATCGGCTTCAACCCGGACATCGCCAAGCACCTCTTCGAGCGGTTCCGCCAGGGCGACAGCAGCTCGACGCGGGAATATGGCGGTCTCGGTCTCGGGCTCGGCATCGTGCGCCACCTTGCAGAGCTTCACGGCGGAACGGTGCACGCGTCGAGCGCTGGCGAGAACACGGGATCGCTGTTCCGGATTCTCCTGCCAATTCGTTCGGTGGCGACGCTCGTCGCCGATGTCCCGCTGGCCGCGGCGGCGCCGACGCTGCGCGGTGTCTCCGTCCTCGTCGTCGACGACGATCCGCAGTCGCTGGACTTCATGCGATTGGCACTCGAACAGTACGGCGCGATTGTGGTTCCGGCTTCGTCCGCGCGCGAAGCGCGTCAGCGGTTCATGCGCGATCCGACCGATGTGATCGTGAGCGATCTGATGATGCCGGGTGAAGATGGGCTCGACTTGATTCATGCGATTCGAGAGATCGACGCGCAGCTCGACCGCCGGACGCCGGCCGCGGCGCTGACAGGTCTCGCGCGAACCGAAGATCGGCATCGTGCGCTGACAGCCGGTTACCAGATGCACATTGCCAAGCCGATCGATCCGGTCGAGCTCGCTTCGACGGTCGAGCGGCTTGCGCACGAACCGCACGGCCTGGCGCATGCAGCAGGCTGAGGCCTATGGCGGCCGAACGTCGTCCGCATCGCTGCACCGTCCTCGTCATCGACGACGATGCGGACGTCCGCGATCTGCTGTCTGTGGCACTGACGGCGGACGGCTATTATGTGAACGGCGTGAACAACGGCCGCGAGGCGCTGCACCATCTCCGGTCGCATGCCGAGACCTGCATCATCGTGCTCGATCTCGCTCTTCCGGTCATGGATGGGGTGCAGTTCCGGACGGCGCAGCTGCGCGATCGATCGCTCGCGTGGATTCCTGTCGTGGTGATGTCGGCGGCAGCCGACGGCGCCAGCAAGGCGCACGATCTCGGCGCCCGGCGCCTCGTCCGCAAGCCGATCGACCTCGACGAAGTGCGGCGCACACTGCGCCACATCGGCTGCTGCCGGACGCGCCCGCGAAAGTCTGAAGTCTGACGTTGAAATGCCCCTGTCGGCATTTGCGACGTCAGACTTCCCTCGGCCACAGCGGCCGTCCCGACGGCATGCGGCTGATGATCGACCGCACCTCCCACCAGAGCAGCTCGGGAAGACACGGCTTGGCCAGGAACGCATCGCAACCGGCCTCGCGGGCGCTGTCGCGCGCGGCGGGCACCGCGGTCAGCGCGATGATCGGCAGACGGCGCGTCGATTCCTCGCGTCGCAGATGGCGTGTCGCGGTCAGGCCGTCCATGCGCGGCATCGCCAGGTCCATGACGATGACGTCGGGGACGTGACGCAGCGCCTGATCGATCGCCGCGCGGCCGTCACGCGCCGTGATGACCCGGCAACCCATTGCCCGGAGGTATTCGCGATACATCGCGCGTGCATCGCGATCGTCGTCGACGAACAGAACCAGCGGCCGATAGCCTGCTGGCCGCGTCGATGTTTCGTCCGATTGAAGAGTGGATTTTGTGGCCATGTCGCGGGTGACGGACCAGCGAGCAAGCCGCGAGCCACGGGGGCGTCGAAGCACACCGTGCAAAAGCGTGCCGCGCGACCACCAATCTGTGGGTCGACTGTCAATTCTGTTACGGAGGGCGTTTCGTCGCTGGCACCTCCGCGTAGATAATCTCCGCCATGCTGACCGAAACCGCCTTCGAGATGGCCGTGTCGAACATCCGGTTCGGCGCGGGCGTGACGCGTGAAGTCGGATCGGACCTGAACGATCTCGGCGTGCGCACCGCCCTGGTCTTCGCCGATCCGAAGCTGCGCAGCGTGAAGGGCGCCAGACCGCTGAACGTCATCCAAACCGTGCTCGAATCGCTCGAGCACCACGGTGTCGCCGCCGTCGTCTACGACCGCGTCCGCGTCGAGCCGAGCGACGAATCGTTTCTCGACGCGATCGCCTTTGCCCGCGAGACGCCCCACGACGGCTTTGTCGCCGTCGGCGGCGGATCGACGATGGACACGGCGAAGGCGGCGAATCTCTACGCGACGCATCCGCCCGCCGACTTTCTCGACTACGTGAATCCGCCGATCGGCAAGGGGCTGCCGGTTCCCGGTCCGCTGAAACCGCTCATCGCGATTCCGACCACTGCGGGCACGGGCAGCGAGACGACCGGCGTCAGCATCTTCGACTACAAGCGGCTGCACGCGAAGACCGGGATCGCGAACCGGCGGCTCAAGCCGACGCTCGGCCTGCTCGATCCCGACAACACGCGCACGATGCCGGCAGCCGTCGCCGCGTCAACAGGCCTCGATATCCTCAGCCACGCCGTCGAGTCGTACACCGCGATGCCGTACACCAACCGTCCGCGGCCCGAACGTCCGGCGCTGCGCCCGGCGTACCAGGGATCGAATCCGATCAGCGACATCTGGTCGCTGCAGGCGCTGCATATGGTCGCGCAGTATCTGATCCGGGCCGTCGACGATCCAGACGACGACGAGGCGCGGGCGCAGATGCTGCTCGCGGCGTCGTACGCGGGCGTCGGCTTCGGGAATGCCGGAGTTCACCTGCCCCACGGGATGTCGTATCCGGTGTCAGGCAACGTCAAGAGCTACCACGCGCCCGGATACGATGCGGATCATCCGCTCGTGCCACACGGCTTCTCGGTCATCCTCAACGCGCCGGCAGTCTTTCGCTTCACGGGACCGTCGCGTCCCGAGCGCCATCTCGAGGCCGCCGCGGCGCTTGGCGCGGACGTGTCGAGGTGCAGAAAGGAAGATGCAGGCCGCGTGCTCGCGGATCGCATCACCTGGTTCATGCAGCGGCTGAAGACGCCGAACGGACTCCGCGACGTCGGCTATTCATCGTCCGACATTCCGGCCCTCGTGGAAGGCACGCTGCCGCAGCACCGCGTAACGAAACTGTCGCCGCGGCCGTTCACACCTGAAGACTTGAGTCGCCTGTTCGAAGATGCCATGACCGCGTGGTGATCGCGTGGCATCGTACGTTTACGAAAGGTTGACATTTGTCGTCGGAGGCGCGGCTCTTACGCCGTCTTGTTATCAATCGGTGTAGGCTGGTTATAGAGACGTATGGTTACGCCGACGCTTCGGGTCTGGTCCCCATGGCACCGCGATTGCTCGGCGCTTGCAATGCACCGACTCCGCGTATGAACAAGCTCGTGCGAACAACAATCGGCCATGTGGGGGGAATTGTCGCTCGCTCGATGTGCATCTCCATCTGTTTCGCGTTCGCGATGCTCGTTCCGGCGAGCCGCGCGGCCGCATCTCCCGACGCCCCTCAGTTCAGACTGGGAGACGCCGCGCGGCCGTTTGGCTGGTCCACCGCCGTTGGCGATGTCAATACAGACGGCGAGCCCGACGTCGCGATCGCCGACCACGTCGGCCATCGGGCGAACGAATACGAGTACCGGATCGAACTCTCGATCTCAGGCCAGGCGCCTCTCGATGTCCGGTTCCAATCGAAGCATGATGCGGTCAGCATCAGTCTCTCTGACGTCGATCGCGACGACGACCTCGACATCGTCGTCGGCGTTCCGCTCTCCGCGGAGACTGTTGGCGTCTGGCTGAACGACGGCCACGGTCACTTCACGACCGGCGATCCACAGCGGGTGCCCGTTTCGATCCAGGCAGAACAGACGCTGGAAACGACCGGTTCGGCGACGAATTTCGCCGTGTTCGACTCGTCGCCGCGGCGCGTTGACGACTTCCTGCCGGCCGCTCTCCGGGCACCTCCTCCGTCTGCACGCCGGCGTCTCGCCGTTTCCGCCGGACACCATTCGCCCTCTTCATCCGCCGCTCGCCGTACCAGTCCTCGCGCGCCGCCGACTGCATCCGTCGCCTGATCCCTCTTCAGGAGTCGAGGTCGCTCTGCGTCCTCGCGCAATCGGAGTCTCGCGCTATGAAGGTTCGTGTGTGCGTCGTCGCGATCTTCGCGACAGGGCTGTGTGGTTACGGAGCAACGAGCGTCGCCGGACAAGGTGCGGTTCGGACGCTGACGATTCAGGAAGCCGTTGACGAAGCGGTTCAACGGAATCTCGGACTGCTGGCGCAGCGCGCCAACCTGTCGGTCGCGGACGCGGCGATCATCACCGCTCGCCTTCGACCGAATCCGGTCGTGTCGGGAGGCGCGAACAGCCTCGACTGGCTGGGCACAGGATTCAATGACATCAACGGCGCCGGGCCGCAGGAGTACGCCGTCCGCGTCGACGTGCCATTCGAACGCGCGCGCAAGCGCGAGCTGCGCACGGAGCTCGCCGATCAGGCGAAGCGGATCGCGGAGGCACAGTTCGCCGAGGCGGTGAGGCGCGTGAAGCTGGACGTCGTGCTGGCGAGCATCGACGTCCTCGAAGCGAAGGCACGGCTGCAGCTCGCCGAGGACAACCTTCACGCGCTCGAGCGGCTGGTTCAGCTGAACGAGCGGCGTCTGACCAGCGGCGCGATTCCGGCGCTCGAAGTCTCGCGATCGCGCGTCGCCATGCTGCAATACCGCGGCAACGTCCGCAGTGCACAGCTTGCCCTCACACAAGCGCGCCTGAAGCTGCAGCCGCTGCTGGGCAGCAAACCGGACGAGACGCTCGTCGACATCGACGATCGTCTGGGACTCGCGCCGCCGATCGCCAGCCCGGATCTCGCGGCGCTGCAGCAGACGGCGCGAGCGTCGCGTCCGGACCTGGTGGCCGCGCAACGCGAGCAGGCGCGCACGCAGGCCGATCTGCGGCTGCAGATCGCGCAGGGCAAGGTCGACTACGCGCTTGGCGCCGAGTACCGGCGCCAGCAGGGCGTCAACGGACGCGGCAACCTGCTGGGGCTGTTCTTCAGCGCACCGCTTCCCGTCTTCAATCGCAATCAGGGTGAAATCGCGCGCGCCGAAGCCGAAAACGACAAGGCGACGCGATCGGTCACGGCCCTCGAAACCGATCTCGCCGGTGAGGTGGCATCGGCGTACGAAGAATTCGACTCGTCGCGGCAGATGCTGATCGACATCGAGCGCGATCTGCTCAAACCGACCACCGACGCTCGAGCAGGAACGACCTACATGTACCAAGCGGGCGCGACGTCGCTGCTCGACGTGCTCGACGCGCAGCGCGCCTACAACGACACGATGGATACCTACCATTCCGCACAGGCCACCTATCGTCGCGCCCAAGCCAGGCTGGCGCTCGTGGTCGGGCAGGAGATGTTTCGATGATGACCACGTGTTCACGCGCGCTGGCTTTGTTGTCGCTGGCGGCGGTCGTCGGCGGCTGCGGCGGCACGACACCGTCCGCCGACGTCTCAGCGGCGGAGCCGGACGCGAAGATTGCCTCCAACAGTCCCACGGCCGTACATCTGAGCGCCTCGCAGCTCGAGCGCGTCCGCATCGACGAGCTGTCCTCCGATGCGTCAGCCGGCTCGATCAAGGCGACCGGGACGGTGGAGTTCAACGCCGATCGCATGGCGAAGATTCTGCCGCCGGTGCCTGGCCAGCTGCAGAACCTCGCCGCGAACGTCGGTGATGTGGTGCGCAAGAACGACGTTCTGTTCGTCTTGAGCAGCCGCGAGGTGGCCGCCGCGGTCGCCGATCATCTGACCAGCCACAAGGATCTGGAGCTCGCCGAGAAAACGTTCGCGATGACCCAGGACCTGTTCGAGCATGAGGCGGCGTCGCGGATCGCGCTGCAGCAGGCAGAAAGCGAGCTGGGCAAGGCGCGGTCGAAGGTGAAGCAGACCGAGGAGGTGCTCGAGGTCCTCGGGCTGGATCCAGACGCCGCAGACGAGGCGGCGCGGCTGCAGTCGCGCATCCCGGTTCGGACGCCGATCGGCGGGACCGTGATCGAGCGGACGGTGACCAACGGTCAATTCGTGGCACCCGAGACATCGCCGATCATGACGGTCGCGGATCTCTCGAATGTGTGGGTGCAGGCCGATATCTTCGAACGCGATCTGCGCCACATCTCCATCGGTCAGAAGGCGGACGTAACGGCCGCGGCGTTTCCCAGCGACCGGTTCAGCGCGCAGGTCTCGCTCATCGGCGCGGTGGTCGACGCGCAGACGCGCACGGCCAAGGTCCGTTTCCTCGTCGCGAATCCGGGCGTTCGTCTGAAACCCGGGATGTTCGCCTCGATCAGCCTCTACCTCCCGAAGGCGACGGAGTCCCTGAGCGTGCCGGCGAGCGCGGTCTTCGTCGAGAACGGCCAGACATTCGCCTACGTCCAGACCGGTCCTCAGGATTTCGTTCGCCGCCAGATCGAAACGGTCCCGAGCGGATCGGGACGCGTGCGCGTCGTCGGCGGCGCGAAGGCCGGCGACCATGTGATCGCTGACGGCGTTCTGCTGCTGCGGCAACTCGAGGCGGACTCGCCGTCGCGATGATCCGCCGGATCGTCTCGGTCGCCGTTCATCAGCCGCTCCTGATCGGCCTGCTGCTGATTCTGTTCATCGCGGCGGGAATCGCCGCCTTCCGCTCGCTTCCCGTCGAAGCGTTCCCGGACGTCACCGATGTTCAGGTGACGGTCATCACCCTGTTCCCCGGGCACGCTCCCGAAGAAGTCGAGAAGCAGATCACGATTCCGCTGGAGATCGGATTGAGCGGTCTGCCGAATGCGGTGCGGATGTTCTCGCACACGCAGTTCGGCTTGTCGTACATCATCCTGACCTTCGACGACAACGCCAACGACTACTTCGCGCGCCAGCAGGTGCTCGAGCGCCTGCAGGGCGCCGACCTTCCCGCCGGCGTGCAGCCGGAGCTCGCGCCGCTCTCGACGGCCATCGGAGAAATCTACCGTTACCGCGTCGCCGGCACGGGTCTGAGCGTCTCGGAACTGCGGAGCGTACAGGACTGGGTGGTCGCCCGTCACCTCAAGATGATTCCCGGCGTCGCCGATGTCGTCAGCTTTGGCGGCTTCATCAAGGAATACGACGTCACCGTCAACACCGCGCGGATGAAGTCGTACCGCGTCACCATGCAGCAGGTCTTCACCGCGCTCGGCCGCGGCAATGCCAACGCCGGCGGCAGTTTTCTGGAACGCGGTTCACAGCAGTACCTGATCCGCGGCATCGGCATGCTGCGATCGAGCGACGACATCGGCGAGATCGTCGTCGCGGAACACTCCGGCACGCCGCTGCTGATTCGCGACATCGCCGAGGTGAAGTTGAGCGCCGTGCCGCGCCAGGGCATCGTCGGTCAGGACGGCGACGACGAGATCGCCTCGGGCATCGTGCTGATGCGAAAAGGCGAGAACCCGTCGGAGGTGCTGGCGGCGGTCAAGGATCGCGTGGCGGCGCTGAACGCGTCGATCCTGCCGCCCTCGGTTCGCATCGTGCCGTTCTACGACCGTACCAAGCTGATCGAGACGACGCTGCACACCGTTTTCAAGAATCTCGTCGAGGGCGCACTGCTCGTCACCATCGTGCTCTATCTGTTCCTCGGCAACCTCCGCGCCGCGGGCATCGTCGCGGTGATCATTCCGCTGTCGCTGCTGGCGACGTTCATCGGCCTGCGGGTGCGCGGCATCCCGGCGAATCTCCTGTCGCTCGGCGCGATGGACTTCGGGATCATCGTCGACGGGGCCGTGATCGTGCTCGAGAACGTCTTCCGACATCTGACGGAACGCCAGGACGTTCACCGCGTGCCCAAGGCGATCGTGCTCGATGCGGCGGTTGAAGTCGGGCGTCCGACGGTGTTCTCGATGCTGGTCATCATCATCGCGCACCTGCCGATCTTCACGCTGCAGCGGCATGAGGGACGGATCTTCGCGCCGATGGCGTACACCGTCGTGTCGGCGTTGATCGGCTCGCTGTTGTTCTCGCTGACGCTGGTGCCGCTGCTGTCGCTGTTCCTCCTCGGCCGTACCCACGCGGAGGAAGAAAACCTGATCGTCCGGCTGTGCAAACGGGCGTATCGGCCGGTGCTGCGCTTCGCGCTCGAGCGCGGCCGGCTCGTGCTCGGCGCCGCGGTCGTCGCCCTGGTCGGCAGCCTTCTGCTCGTCCCGAAGCTCGGCACTGAATTCCTTCCCGAGCTCAACGAGGGCGCGCTGTGGATCAACATCATGCTGCCGCCCGGCATCTCGGTCAGCGAGACGTCGCGTCAGCTGGCGCGCATTCGTTCGCTGCTTCGCCAGTTTCCCGAAGTCGTGTCCGTCCTGTCGAAGGCGGGCCGGCCTGAAGACGGCACCGACCCGAAGATGATCAACATGGCCGAACTCCTCGTCGACGTGAAACCGGAGTCGGAGTGGCCGCGCGGTGTCACGAAGGATGTTCTGGTCGATCGGATGAACGAGTTGCTGCAAACGATTCCCGGGATCGAGCCGAGCTTCTCGCAGCCGATCCGCGACAACGTGCTCGAGAGCATCTCCCAGATCGACGGCCAGATCGTCGTGAAGGTGTTCGGCGACGACATGAACGTGCTCAGACGCGTCGCCAACGACGTCCTGCGCACGATTGCGCCGGTTCGCGGCGTCGCGCGGGCGTTCGTCGACCGCGGCGGCCAGGTGCCGCAGCTGCAGATCGAGATCGATCGCGCACGGGCGGCGCGCTACGGCCTCAACGTCGCCGACGTCGAGGACGTCATCGAAACGGCGCTCGGCGGCAAGCGCGCCACCGAATTGTGGGAAGGCGAACGGCGCTTCAACGTCGTCGTCCGGCTGAGCGAAGAGGAGCGTCAGGACGAAGCGGCGATCGCGAACATGCTCGTCGATACGCCGAGTGGCCCGCGAATTCCGCTGTCGGATGTGGCGACGGTTTCAGTCGGCAGCGGGAGCATGAACATCGCGAGAGAATCGGGCATGCGCGTCGCCGCGATCGGCGTGTTCATTCAGGGCCGCGACATGGGCGGCGTCGTCAACGAGATGCAGCAGCGCGTGCGCGGGATGCGTCTACCGCCCGGCTATTCGATCACCTGGGGCGGCGAATTCGAAAACCAGCAGCGCGCGATGGCGCGCCTCCGCCTGATCGTGCCGATCAGCATCCTTCTGATCTTCGTGCTGCTGTTCAACGCGTTCGGCACGGTCAAACACGCCGCGCTGATTCTCGTCAACGTGCCGTTCGCGCTGATCGGCGGGATCCTCGCGCTCTATCTGACCGGCATCCATTTGAGCGTCTCGGCGGCGATTGGCTTCATCGCGCTCTTCGGCCAGGCGGTGCTCAACGGCGTCGTGATGGTGAGTTACTTCAATCAGCTGCGCCGGGACGGCGTTGGCGCCTCTCACGCGGCGTTCGAAGGCTCGCTCGTGCGTCTGCGCACCGTGCTGATGACGACGCTGCTGGCGATGCTGGGGCTGACGCCGATGGCGCTGTCCCACAGCATCGGATCGGAAGTGCAAAAGCCGCTCGCCGTCGTCATCATCGGCGGTCTGTTCTCGGCCGCGGCTCTGACATTGCTGGTGCTGCCGGCCCTGTACGTGATGTTCGAGCGGCGGAGCGACCACGTCGGCGACGCGATCGCTCCTGCTCCTGCGGAGTCTTAGAGGACTACGTCCCGGAACGCTTCGTGTACTTCATCACACGCTTCGGACCGACCTCGGCGCCGTAGATGTTGCCCTGCGCATCGACCGCGACCCCTTCCGCCGCGCTCGTGCCGGTGAAGTTGTCCGCGGCGCGGGTACGCGTTTCCGGATCGGGAACGAAGTACTTCACCGCGCCGTCCTTGGCGCTGCCGACGCGGATGCCGCGCTTCCAGCCGTTGTGATTCTGCGAGACCGATTCCGACTCGGAATCGGCGACGTAGAGGTTGTCGTTCTTGTCGATGTAGAGCCCGCTCGGCCGGCTGAACTGCTTCCACTCGGTGATGAACGTGCCGTTCTGATCGAAGATCTGGATGCGGTTGTTGTTGCGATCGCCGACGAACAGGCGGCCGCGCGAATCCATCGCGAGCGCGTGCGGGCCGTCGAACTCTCCCGGCCCCGAGCCGAGCTTGCCCCACTCCTTGATGAACTTGCCGGTCTTGTCGAACTTCAGGATGCGGTTGTTCCCCGCGCCGTGTCCCTCGGAGACGAAGATGTCGCCGTTGGGCGCAACCAGGACGTCGTTCGGCTGATAGAAGTAGTCCGGCGCCGCGGCGCCGCCCGGTTTGCCGAGCGTGAGTAGCACTTTGCCGTCCGGACTGAACTTGTAGACCTGGTTCCCTTTCGTCGCGCCCGGGCGCGGACCGATCGGTCCACTCGGCGCTTCACCGCGCGCCCGTCCGCCGCCCGCACGGCCGCCGTCCGCGCCGCGCTGCGGCAGCGGCGCGTCATCCTGACCGTCGGTGACCCACACGTTGTCGTCGCGATCGACGAAGATCCCGTGCGGGAAGATCAGCATGCCTGCGCCGAAACTCTTCACGAGCTTGCCCGACGGATCGAACTTCAACACGACCGGCAGGCTGGACATCTGTCCGCTGGCGCGATCGAGACAGCTGTTCTGCCCGCACCGCTCGGCGACCCAGATCGACTTGCCGTCCTTGTCGATCTCGACGGCGCTTGTCGATCCCCAGGTGCGGCCTTCCGGCAGCTTGAAGTAGTTCTCGTGCGACTGAAACGCGTTCGGCAAATCGTTGGTCGGCTTCGCATCGGATTGCGTCGCAACCTTCACGGCAGACAGCCCGAGCGCGGCGGCCGCGATCGTCGCGGCGAGCACGAACTGTGTCGCTCGACGTGCATCTGACATCAGGCCCACCTTTCTGGATAATGGCGAAATCAGCCGCGAATCATACTCCGAACGCAGGCTGAATCGCTCTATAGTAGGCGCCTCAGGAGGAGAGTCATGACGAAGGGCATCCTTATTACTCTCGCGCTCGCGTTGACGCCGGCGCTCGCGCTCGCGCAGACGCCGAAGGCCGCCACCTATATCACCGACGAAGAAGTGAAAGCCGTCAACGCCACGCCAGGCGTCGATCGCACGATCAGAGTCGTCGACATCGGCAACGAAAACTTTGCGGTTGGCATCATTCATCGCGGCGCGACTGGCGGCGCCGGTCGCGGCACCGGAGCAGGCGCGGGCGGCGGCGCCGGCCGTGGCGGCGCGAATGCGGCGGCAGGCGGCGGAGCGGGCCGCGGCGCGGGCGGTGGCCGTGGCGGCACGCCGGTTCCGTGCGGCGAGCAGGCGGCGACACCACCGGCCGGCGCAACGCCAGGCGGCATCGCCCACGATTCGCAGACCGAGGGTTATCTGATCGTCTCGGGCGGCGGCACGCTCGTCACCGGCGGCCACATCGTCAACGGCAACAAGTCGGCGCCGGACGCGCCGGTCACGACCGAGCTGAACGGACCGTCGTGCGGCGGCATGATCGCCGGATCGGACGTGGTGAAGCGCGTCGTCAAGACCGGCGACATCATCATCATTCCGGCCGGCGTGCCGCACGGCTGGACCGACATCGGCGATCACGTGGACTATCTGAGCTTCCGGCCGTCGCAGCGCGTGCTGACGGCGGGGTACGTGCATCCGGCGATCAAGAAGTAGAAAGTTTGAAGTCTGAAGTCTGAAGTGAACAACATGACAACACGCTCATTCGTCGTGACCGCGGCGCTCGTCTCGCTGATCGGATTGGCCGCAAGGGCGGACGATGGCGAGAAGCTGCTGACGATCGATCACTATGTGCGGGTGAAGTCGACGGTGCCGGCGATTGCCGGGCAGACCGCGCAGATCTACGTCCGCGAGCGCGTCCAGGCCGGCGTTGCGCTGCGTCCGTCCGCGTCAGCTGATCGCGTCGTGCTGTTCGTGCACGGCGCCGGCACGCCGGCTGAAGTCGCGTTCGACGTTCCGTACCAGGATTACAGCTGGATGGCGTTTCTCGCGCGCGCCGGATTCGACGTGTTCTCGATGGACACGACGGGATACGGCCGCTCGACGCGGCCGCCGCCGATGAACGATCCGTGCAACCTCGCCAAAGATCGTCAGGCGGGGTTCGTGAGCGCGCCGTGCGCGCCGAGTTATCCGCACGCGCTCACGACCATCGCGTCGGACTGGAACGACATCGACGCGGCGGTCGACTACGTTCGATCGCTGCGCCACGTCGATCGCGTCAGCCTCGTCGGATGGTCGCTCGGCGGACCGCGCGCCGGCGGCTATGCGGGCCAGCATGCGGAGAAGGTCGGAAAGCTGATCCTGCTCGCACCGGCGTACAACCGCCAGGCCAACGCGGCACCGCCCGCGGCGATTCCAGCCGACGGCGTGCCGATGAACACGCAGTCGCATCAGGACTTCACCAGCGGGTGGGACCGACAGGTCGGCTGTCCCGATCAGTACGATCCTGCGGCTGCGGCCGTCGTCTGGTCGCAGATGCTCGAGTCCGATCCGGTCGGCGCGACGTGGGGACCGGGCGTCCGCCGCGCGCCGCAGACGACGGTGTGGGGATGGACACCTGCACTGGCCGGCAAGATGCAGATGCCGACGCTGCTGTTCGCCGGCGTGCACGACAAGCAGGTGTCGCCGGATCGCGTCCGTGAGCTCTACGCCGATCTCGGCGCCA
>Ga0075435_100001372_pt1 | contig 15726 bp, 10 predicted proteins | sample RhiMethybrSRZTD4_FD_75302 | JGI IMG/M metagenome (GOLD analysis project Ga0075435, IMG submission 75302) | Populus rhizosphere microbial communities from Tennessee, USA - Rhizosphere MetaG P. TD hybrid SRZTD4 | ecosystem: Host-associated > Plants > Roots > Rhizosphere > Soil | place: USA...
CGTGGACGCCTACAACGGCGACGTCACGCTCTACCAGTGGGGGAAGCCCGATCCGCTGCTGCAAGCGTGGCAGAACGCCTTCCCCGGCGTCATCAAGCCGGAAAAGGACATCCCGGGCTACCTGCGCCCGCACATGCGCTACCCGACGGACCTCTTCGAGGTCCAGCGGGAGATTCTCGCCCAGTACCACGTCGGCACAGCCCAGTCCTTCTACGGCGGGCAGAACTTCTGGGCCATACCAGACGACCCGACGGGGGTGGCCGCCAACCAGCACAGCCAGCCGCCGTACTACCTGACAGAAACCATTCCTGGGTACCGGCAGCCGGAATTCTCGCTGACCACGACGTTCGTGCCGCGCAACCGGGCCAACCTGGCCGCGGTCATGACCGTGGACAGCAACCCGGGGCCCGGGTACGGCACCATCCGCGTCCTCTCGTTGCCACAGAACGCCGTCACCGAGGGCCCGTCGCAGGTGCAGGGCGCCTTCGAGAGCAACGCCGTGGCGTCTGCGGAGCTCACCCTGCTGCGCCGCGGCGGCTCGACCGTCACCCTGGGCAACATGATCACGATCCCGGTGGGCGGCGGCCTGCTGTACATCGAGCCGGTCTACGTCACCGCCAACGCGGCCGGGTCCACCGGGTCCTATCCGTCCCTGCAGCGGGTGTTCGCGTTCTACTCCGGGCATCCGGTGGGCTTCCAGCCGACCTTGCAGGCGGCGCTGACGCAGGTGTTCACCGGCACGTCGGGCCAGGCCGCACCCGGCGGCGGTGGATCCGGGGGGTCGGTCAACGCGCAGGTGATCGCCGACCTGAAGAAGGCGCAGCAGTACTACGCGCAGGCGACGGCCGCGCTGCACAAAGGCGACCTCGCCACGTACGCGCAGGACATCGCGAAGATGGCGGAGCAGATTGACAACGCGCGGGCGGCCGCCGCCCGGGCTGGCCACGGGGCGACGACCTCGCCGAAGCCCAGCCCGGGTGCCACCGCAACGCCGGTTCCCAGCCCCACCGCTTCGCGATAGCGCGCGGCATGCTCACGGGGACCCAAGCGGAGGGCGTACGCTCGGTGGTGGCGGGAGATCCTGGACGAGGTAAGGCCCAAGTGTGAACGTTCACATCGGGTGCCTGGATCGAGAGGAGCGAGACTGGTCGTGGCGCCTCGGGTACTAGTTGACGCGACCGCGGTCCCCGCGGATCGCGGGGCGCTGGGACGCTACGTCGACGGGCTCGTGATCGCGCTGTGTGAGGGCGGGGCTGACTTGGTGGTCGCGTGCCAGCGTGCCGATGAGGAGCGATACGGCCGGATGATCCCCAGCGCGCGAATCGTCGCCGGCCCGACCGCTATCGCGCACCGGCCCGCCCGGCTGGCCTGGGAACAGACCGGGCTCCCGCTCGTGGCCCAGCAGGCCGGGGCCGACGTCATGCACATCCCGCATTCCACGATGCCGCTGCGCCCGGGTGTGCCGGTCGTGGTGACCATCCACGACCTGACGTTCTTCACCGAGCCGGACGCGCACAGCCCGGTCACCGCCACGTTCTTCAAGTCCAACATCCGTACCGCGGCGCGGCGCGCTACCCGGCTGCTGGTCCCGTCCAAGGCCACCAGGGACGAACTGGTCCGGGTGCTCGGTGCCGACCCCACCCGGATCGACGTCGCCTACCACGGTGTCGACCACGAGCTGTTCCACCGCCCCGACCCCGCGGCGGTGGAGGCGGTGTCTAACCGGCTCGGCCTGCACGGCAAGCCGTATATCGCTTACCTCGGCACCCTGGAGCCACGCAAGAACGTCCCGGCCCTGATTACCGGGTGGGCGGCGGCCGTGGAGGACATGGAGGACCCGCCGGCCCTGGTGCTGGCCGGCGGCACCATGTGGAGCGAGGAGGTCGACGCGGCCATCGCCTCGGTGCCCGCGCGGTTGCGCCTGGTCCGCCCGGGCTACCTACGTTTCCGCGACCTGCCCGGCTACCTCGGCGGGGCGCTCGTGGTCGCCTTCCCCAGCCGCGGCGAGGGTTTCGGGCTGCCGGTGCTCGAGGCCATGGCCTGCGGTGCGCCGGTGCTGACCACGCACCGTGCCTCCCTGCCCGAGGTGGGCGGCGACGCCGTCGCTTACACCGAACCGGACGCGGACAGCATCAAGAGCGCGCTGCGGGCGCTGCTGGACGACCCGGCCCGGCGCGAGGCGCTGGGCAAGCTGGAACAGGCCCGGGCGCTGGAATTCACCTGGGCGGCCTCCGCGGAGGCGCACATGGCGTCCTACCAGCGTGCGGCAGCGCAGGCGGCGGAGTAGCCTCCGTCTCTATGCCGACTGAGCCCGGGCGCCGCGAACCACAGGAAGCAATCCTCCTCGTCGGCGGGTACGGCACGCGCCTTCGGCCGCTGACCCTGGGCTTGCCCAAGCATCTGCTGCCGACCGCGGGAGTCCCCTTCCTCGCGCATCAATTCGCGAAAGCAGCGCAAGCCGGCATCACGCACGTGGTTCTGGCCACGTCCTACCGCGCGGAGATGTTCGCGGAACGGTTCGGCGACGGGTCCGGGCTCGGCCTGGAGATCACCTACGTCCACGAACAGGAGCCACTAGGCACCGGCGGGGCGATCCGCAACGCCGCGACGGGGCTGCGCTGCGGCCCCGATGACCCGGTCGTCATCTTCAACGGGGATGTCCTGTCCGGGCACGACATCGCGGCCCAGCTGGACCTGCACCGCAAGGCGGACGCGGCGGTGACCCTGCACCTGGTCGAGGTGCCGGACCCGGTCCGGTTCGGGTGCGTGCCCCTCGACGCGACCGGGCGGGTGACCGCGTTCCTGGAGAAGACTCCCGACCCGGTGACCAACCGGATCAACGCGGGCTGCTACGTGTTCCGCCGGAGTGTCATTGACGAGATTCCGCCGGGCCGCGTGGTATCGGTGGAGCGTGAGACATTCCCGGGCTTCATCGCGTCCGGCCAGGTCCTGATGGGCTTCGTCGACACCGCGTACTGGCTCGACGTGGGCACGCCCGAGACCTTCGTCCAGGGTTCCTGCGACCTGGTGCTCGGCCGGCTTGCGTCAGCTGCGCTTCCCGCGCCCTGCGGCGACGCGCTTGTGCTTGGCGGCGCCGTGGTCGCCCCGGATGCCCTGCTCACCGGCGGAACGGTCGTCGGGGCCGGCGCGGTCGTCGGGAGCGACGCGCGGGTGGAGGGCAGCGTGCTCTTCGACGACGTGCGGATCGCGGCCGGAGCCTCCGTCCGTCACAGCGCCATCGGTACGGGCGCCCGGATCGGCGAAGGCGTCGTCGTCGATGCGGCCGTGATCGGTGACGGCGCGGTCATCGCCGAGGGCAACGAGCTGCGGGCCGGCGCGCGGGTGTGGCCCGGGGTCACCCTCGGTCCTACCTCCGTGCGCTTCTCCACGGACGTGTAGGCCGCGATGCCCCGCCGGTCGGTGTCCCGCGTGCTGGCGGGGATCCCCGGGGGGCCGCAGGTGGTGCCGTACGCCGGGCACGGCCCCAGGGCCGGGCACGCCGCGCCCGCCCGGGTGCCCGTCCCGCCGCTGGCGGGCGCGCTGACCCGGCAGTGGCAGCCGCCGTTCCCCCTCGACTGGTCCCGCACGCTGGCGGTGCACCGGCGCGGCCGGGGTGACCCCGCCTACGCGGTCGACGCCTACGGGGCCGCGTGGCGCACCTCGCTCACCCCCGACGGACCGGCCACTATGCGAGTCCACGCCGTGCCCGCAGCGGGAGCCAGGCGCACCGTCACCGGCGGGGACGCAGGAGGCACGGTGCCAGGCGAGGATGCGGGGGGCACGGTGCCCGGCGGGCAGGCGGGGAGCGCCGTGCCCGGCGGGACGGACGAGCGCCTCACCATCTGCGCGTCCGCGTGGGGCCCGGGCGCGGCGTGGCTGCTCGGCACCCTGCCCGCGCTGCTGGGCGCTGCCGACGACCCGTCTGGTTTCGAGCCGGTGCACCCGCTGCTGCAGGAGATGTCCCGGCGGCATTACGCGCTGCGGATCGGCCGGTCGGACCGGGTATTCGAGGCCCTGATCCCCGCTGTGCTGGAGCAGAAGGTGGTCGGGGCGGAGGCAAAACGCGCCTGGCGGCTGCTGTTGCTCCGATTCGGTGACCCGGCGCCGGGGCCCGCCCCGCCCGGGATGCGGGTGTGCCCGCCGCCGCGCACCTGGATCCGCATTCCCTCCTGGGAGTGGCACCGCGCCGGGGTGGAACTGGTCCGCGCGCGCACCATCATCGGGGCCGCCCGGGTCGCCGGGCGGGTGGAGGAGATCACCGCGATGACCCCGGCGGAGGCGGACCGCCGGCTCCAGACGCTGTCCGGGATCGGGCCGTGGACCTCGGCCGAGATCCGCCAGCGCGCGATCGGTGACCCCGATGCCCTGTCGGTCGGCGACTACCACCTGCCCTCGATCGTGGGCTGGGCGCTGATCCGGCAGAAGGTGGACGACGCGGGCATGTGCGAGTTGCTCGCCCCCTACGCCGGGCACCGGTACCGGGCCGCCTGGCTGCTGGAGATGAGCGGGCACGGCCCGCCCCGGCACGGTCCCCGCAACGCCCCCCGCGACTACCGCCGCATCTGAAGGGGCACGATTGGTGACGCGGTGCCCTCCGCTCCGTTGACCGCGGTTCAGTGGCTACGCCAGGGAAAGGGCAGCAGGTCGGGCTCCGCCCAGTCGGCCCGGGCGGCCGGGGAGGCGAGGGTCCGCGCGGTGTAGTGCCTGGTCAGCAGGCGTTTGTCGAGCAGGGCGGGGTATCTGTCCGCGAAGCTGGCGAAATCCGCGGCCGGCGGGGCAGCGGCCATGTGGTGGGCGACGATCTCCGTCCAGGCCCTGGTGACCGTCGCATTGAACTTCTGCGGGGCGCGCTGATACGCCGCGAGCTGCCGTATCCATCCGGACACCACCCCAGCGGCCCGGTCCGACCCGTGCCGCTGCACCGCGAGGTAAGCGAGGTGAATGTGCTCGCGGTGGCGGAACGAGCCGCCCGGCGGGACGATCTCCGCCAGGGTCGAGGCCAGTTCCGCGGGCAGGGCGGCATCGTGAGGATCATGCGAGCCGTGTGATTGTCGAGGGCCATGGGCGCTCATCGGGCTACCTCCGTCAGCGCGTCGATCACGGTATGGAAACCAGCGCGCTGCGCCGGGGTCACCGTGGGCAGCGCCTGTCGTTCGAGGTCGGCAATCGCGGCGGCGGCGTGCTCCGCGACGGCCCGGCCGGCTGGAGTCAGCGAGATCAGGAACGAGCGGCGGTCGGCCGGGTCCAGTTCCCGCGCGATGTACCCCCGCTTGGTCAGCCGATCGAGCAGGCTGGTCAGCGTGCTGGGCCTAGTGGCGGTGGCGGTGGCCAGCGCGCCCACGGTGCGCCCTGCGCCGTCGGCGAGAATGGCCAGCACGTCGATGTCGGCCGCAGGCAGATCCAGGTCGGCCAGCGCGGAGGTGAGGGCGTGCAAGGTGGCGTGGGTGGCCCGGTGCAGGGCGAGGATCACGCTGCCCGGGTACTTGGCATCTATCACGATATCGGATTATACGATATCGCAGTAGGTTCGGAACCGCCTGCCCAGCGCTGCCGGAGGATCCCGCTGCCGGAGGATGCCGCGCCGGGGGGTGTCGATTGGCCGGGAGGTCGTTCGTAACGAAGGTGACGGCCGGCACAGGGCTGGCCCGGCAGACAAGGAGGAGCCATGCGACTGACCGTGACCACCTTCGTGACCATGGACGGCGTCATGCAAAGCCCCGGCGCTCCGGAAGAGGACCCGAGGAACGGATTCGACCTGGGCGGCTGGCTGCCGCCGCACTTCGACGAGGCGACTGGCCAGTACATGAACGAGGTCTTCGACGCGGCAGACGCCTTCCTGCTCGGGCGGATCAGCTACCAGGCCATGGCGGCCTTCTGGCCCCAGGTCACCGATCCCGCCAACCGGGTCGCCGCCCAGTTCAACTCCTGCCCCAAGTACGTCGTCACCGCGACCCTGGATGACCTGTCGTGGAAGGGCGCGGTGCCGATGCGCGGCGACATCCCGAAGCAGGTTGCGGAACTCAAGCAGGCGCCGGGCCGGGAATTGCAGATCCACGGCAGCGGCGCGCTGTCCCGGTCCCTCATGCGGCACGGCCTGATCGACGTCTACCGCCTGGTGATCTTCCCCGTAGTGCTGGGCCGTGGCCAGCAACTGTTCGCCGACGGCACCCCGCCAGCCACGATGCGCCTGATGGACACCCGCAGCACCGGCAGCGGCGTGGTCATGCACACCTACGAGGCCGCCGGAGCGCCGACCTTCGGGTCCGTCCAGCCGGGGGATGTCATCAGCGAGTCGTGACCCCGCGGCGGGCGGCGGTAGGGCCACCGCCCGCCGCACGGCCGGGCACCTCGCCAAACGTAGGGGCCGCATGCCCGGGCGCCCGCCGGACGCAGGGGCGCGCCTCGGGCCGGACGAAGGGGCCCCCCGGGCCGGCGAAGGGCGCACCCCGGCGGCGTCGGCGGCGCACCGTAGGGTGACGGGATGAGCCTTGATGCGCGCGCCCGCGGCGCGCAGCCCGGGGGGCCCGCCGAGGACACGCCGCCCGCCACCGCCATCCGGCGGGCCCTGGCCCGCGCCAGGGACGGCAAGCCACTCGACCATGGTGAAGCGGCCGTGCTGCTGCACGCTCGCGGTGCCGACCTGGACCGGCTGCTCGGGTACGCGGGCCGCGCCAGGGACGCCGGGCTCACCGCGGCCGGCCGCCCCGGCGTCATCACCTACTCGCGCAAGGTGTTCATCCCGCTGACCAGGCTGTGCCGGGACCGGTGCGGTTACTGCACGTTCGCCACGGTGCCCGGCCGGCTGGACAGCCCCTACGTGTCCCCGGACCAGGTGCTTGCCATCGCCCGCCAGGGCGCCGCGCTCGGCTGCAAGGAAGCCCTGTTCACGCTCGGCGACCGGCCCGAGGACAGGTGGCCCGCGGCGCGCGACTGGCTCGACCAGAACGGCTACGACGACACGCTCTCCTACGTCCGGGCCATGGCCATCCGGGTCCTGGAGGAGACCGGCCTGCTGCCGCATCTCAACCCCGGCGTGCTGAGCTGGCGCGACTTCCAGCGGCTCAAGCCGGTCGCGCCGTCCATGGGCATGATGCTCGAAACCACTGCGGCCCGGCTGTTCACCGAGCGCGGCGGCCCGCACTACGGCAGCCCGGACAAGGACCCGGCGGTCCGGCTGCGGGTGCTGGAGGACGCCGGCCGCTGCTCGGTCCCGTTCACCACGGGCATCCTCATCGGCATCGGGGAGACCCGGGCGGAGCGCGCGGAGTCGCTGTTCGCCATCCGGCAGATCGCCAGGGAGTACGGCGGCATCCAGGAAGTCATCGTGCAGAATTTCCGGGCCAAACCCGACACCAAGATGCGCGGTGTCCCGGACGCTGAGCTGGCCGACCTGGCCGCGACGATCGCGGTGGCGCGGCTGGTGCTCGGCCCGGCCGCGCGGATCCAGGCCCCGCCGAACCTCATCGGCGACCAGTACGGCCTGATCCTGGCGGCGGGGATCGACGACTGGGGCGGCGTCTCGCCGCTCACCCCCGATCACGTCAACCCGGAGCGGCCGTGGCCGCAGATCGAGGAGCTGGCCGGCCGCACCCAGGCCGCGGGGATGCGGCTCGCGGAACGCCTCACGATCTACCCCGGGTACCTGCGCGAGCCATGGCTGGACCCGCGGCTGGCCGGGCACGTGGCGGCGCTCGCCGACCCGGCGACCGGCCTGGCCCGTGAGGGGACGATCCCGCGCGGCCTGCCCTGGCAGGAGCCCGACGGCGGCTGGGGCGAGGCTTCCGGCCGCACGGACCTGCACGTCACGATCGACAGCACGGGGCGGACCAGCGACCGCAGGGACGACTTCGCCGAGGTGTACGGCGACTGGGACGAGGTGGCCACCCGGATCGACCCGGCGGCGCGCCGGGGGAGTGCCGCCGGCGCCCCGCAGCGGCTGCGGCCCGAGGTGGCCGCGGCCTTGCGCGCGGCCGAAGCCGATCCCGGGGGGATCTCCGACGCGCAGGCGCTGGCCCTGCTCGACGCCGACGGCCCGGAACTGGACGCGCTCGCCACGCTGGCCGACGGGCTGCGCCACGACGTGGCCGGCGACGACATCACCTACGTGGTCACCCGCAACATCAACTTCACCAACGTCTGCTACACCGGCTGCCGGTTCTGCGCGTTCGCCCAGCGGCGTACCGACGCCGACGCCTACACGCTGTCGTTGTCCCAGGTGGGGGACCGGGCCGAGGAGGCGTGGGAGGCCGGCGCGACCGAGGTGTGCATGCAGGGCGGGATCCATCCCGATCTTCCCGGGACCGCCTACTTCGACCTGGCCGCCGAGGTCAAACGGCGCTGCCCGGACATACACGTGCACGCGTTCTCGCCGATGGAGGTGAGCAACGGATCCGCGCGCACCGGCCTGCCGGTGCGGGAGTGGCTCATCCGGGCCCGCGAGTCCGGGGTGGGCTCACTGCCAGGGACCGCGGCCGAGATCCTCGATGACGACGTGCGCTGGGTACTCACCAAGGGGAAGCTGCCCGCCGCGGCCTGGATTGAGGTGATCACCACCGCGCACGAGCTGGGCATCCCGACGACAGCCACGATGATGTACGGGCACGTGGACACGCCCGCGCACTGGGTCGGGCACCTGCGGGTGATCCGCGGCATCCAGGAGCGCACCGGAGGCTTCACCGAGTTCGTGCTGCTTCCGTTCGTGCACGCGAACGCGCCGATCTACCTGGCCGGCCTGGCCCGCCCGGGCCCCACCCGGCGGGAGAACCGGGCGGTGCACGCCGTGTCCCGGCTGATGCTGCACGGCGCGATCGGCTCGATCCAGTGCTCCTGGGTCAAGCTCGGCGACGAAGGCTGCCGGGAGGTGCTGGCCGGCGGGGTCAACGACATCGGGGGCACACTGATGGAAGAGACGATCAGCAGGATGGCCGGGTCCCAGAACGGCTCGTACAAGACCATCAGCCAGATGGCTGCCCTGACTGCCCCGCTCGGCAGGCCTCTTCGGCAGCGCACGACCCTGTATGAAAATCCCGCTGCAGAACGACAGGCCGCGGCTGCCCTAAGCGACGGAGTGTGCACCTCCGTGCGGGGCCGGCGCACAAACCTGCCTCTGGTCCCTGGCTGACCGTCAGCCCCAGACACCCCAACGACCTGGTCCTGGGCCTCCCGCCCGCATGCCCCCCCTGCGCACGGAGCCCTGGCCGCGAATGTCGTGGTTGTGACAACGGTGTCCTTCTTTGAACACCAGATTCACAATCATGGCCCGGGAGTGCGGCCCGGCGTGCCGGCTGGGGCTACTGGGGCTAGCGGGTGATCATGAAGGCGGCCGGGTCTCGCGGCGGGCGGTCCGGGGCGGGCGCAGCCGGGTGGCCGACGCCCACCGCGCCCATCGGCTCCCAGGCGTCCGGCAGGCCGAGTGCCTTGGTGACCACCGGGCGGCAGAACATCGTGCTGGACACCCAGCACGAGCCGAGCCCTTCGACCGCGAGGGCGACGAGCAGGTTCTGCACGGCCGCGCCCATGGCGACGACGAACATTTCCCGCTCGGCGGCGTTGCGCCGGTCGTCCGGATACCGGTGCGCGGCCTCGGCGTGCAGGCACGGCACGATCAGCAGCGGCGCCCGCCGCAGTGGCTCGCCACGGCGCACGCGGCGGGCGATCTGGTCCTCCGTGAACCCGTCGCCACGCAAGTCGGCGATCCAGGCGGCGAGCATGTCATCCAGCAGGGCGGCCTGCGCCTGCACGGACTCCAGCACGACGAAGCGCCACGGCGTGGAGTGATGCGGCGCGGGCGCGGTGACCGCGGCCGCGATCGCGCGGGTGACCGCCGCCGGGTCCACCGGTTCTGCGGTGAAGTCCCGCACGGTGCGGCGGGCCGCGAGCACGTCGGCGGAACCGAACCGGAACATGTCCTCGGCCGCGGCCCGGACCAGCGCCTGGGCGCCTGGCCCATCGGCCTCGGTGACCAGGTCCGCGAGCCCGCGGACCACGGCGACCGGGATCCCCGCTGCCTTCCCCTTGACCAGATCCGCCGCCCCCGCGATCTCGTCGGCGACCGCCGCCACCGTGACCTCCAGGGCCGTCCCGAACGTGTCCGCCGTGCCGCGGTAGTCGACCAGTGGCGCCACGCCCGCCGCGCCGATCGCAGCGTCCGTCTGCCCGGTGCGCCAGGGGCGGCCCAGGGTGTCGGTGACCAGCACCCCGAGGCGGACGCCCAGGCGGTCCTGGAGGCCCTTGCGCAGCCTGCGCGCCGAGCCGTCGGGGTCCTCGGGGAGCAGCACCACGGTGCCCGGCGAGGTGTTGGAGGCGTCCACGCCGGCCGCCGCGAGGACCAGCCCGTGCCGGGTCTCCGCGATCCGGGTCCGGCCGCGGCGCGCCACCACGCGGACCGTCTCCGCGTCGATGGCGTCCTCCCGCGCGGCCCGGACGACCCGCCCCTCCGCCTTGCTGACGATCTTGGAAGTGATGACCACGATGTCGCCGTCGGCCAGGCTGGTGGCAGCCTCGGCGATCAGCCCGGCCAGGTCCGCCCCGGCCGTGATCTCGGGCAGTCCCTCGACCGGGACAACCGTCGCGGGGCTCACGCTCGTTGCCTTCCTCGCGCGCCCCGCGCGCGGCCGGCGGCCGCAGCCAGCGCCCCGCCAAAGGCCGATCTCGGATATTTCATTTTCGTAGTTCTCCAGCGAGGTCGAGGGCGGCGCGGGCGATTGCCGCGGTCGCCGCCGGGCTGCTCATGTAGAGGGGGAGCGCGCGGACGGTGATGCCTGCCAGTTCCGGCGCGTCCGCGGCGGCCTTGTCCTGCTCGTCGACCAGCCAGCCGTCGAGCAACCCCGGCCCGTAGTGCGCCGCGACTCCCGTCGCGGAGGCAGCCACGCCGATCGCGGCCAGGCACTTGTCGGCCATGCCGCGCACCGGCGCGCCACCGATGATCGGGGATACCCCCACCACGGTCTTCGCGCGCATGGCCGCGGCGATTCCCGGCACGGCCAGGATGGTGCCGATGCTCACCACCGGGTTGGAGGGGGGCAGCAGGATCACGTCGGCTTCGGCAATGGCGTCAAGCACCCCGGGTGCCGGGGCAGCCTCCGCCGCCCCGGCGAACACGAAGCCCGTGGCGGGCGCCTGGGCGCCCATCCGCACCCACCATTCCTGGAAGTGCACGGTGCGCTCGCCCTCGTCGCCGGGCAGCACGACGTGCGTCTCCACCCGGTCATCGGACATGGGCAGCAGCCGGACGCCGGGCTGCCACCGCTGGCACAGCACCGCCGTGGCCGCCGACAGCGGCAGCCCGGCCGCCAGCATGCTGGTCCGGTGCAGGTGCGTGGCGATGTCGGCGTCGCCCAGGCTGAACCAGTCCGGGCCCGCGCCGTAGGCCTTGAGCTCGTCCAGGACGCGGTAGGTGTCCCCGGCCCGGCCCCAGCCCTGATCCTCGTTGATCCCACCGCCGAGGGTGTACATGACGGTGTCCAGGTCGGGGGACACGTGCAGGCCGAACAGCGTGATGTCGTCGCCGGTGTTGCCGATGACGGTGATCTCGGCGCCAGGCGCCTCGGCTTTCAGCCCGCGCAGGAAGCGGGCGGCCCCGACGCCGCCCGCGGGCACGGTGATACGCATGGCCGCAAGTCTGGCAACCGGGCGCGCCCACTGGCCGCCCGCCCCCGGGATTCTGGCCTAGAAATCTCGGTTATCTGGGTCAAGCTGCAACCAATATCACGGATCCCGCTTGACGCGACGCAAGACACGCGCGTGTAATTTCACTTGTGTAGTTCGCGTCCGTCCCGGGAAGGGTGCGCACAGAAACGGGGTTCCCGGGAGCGAAGGGAGGTGCGCCGTGACTGAAGTCGTCCCACTCGGGCTCGACATCTTTGGTATCGGCGAGGACGACGCTGAGGGCATGTCTTGGCAGGACAGCGCGCTGTGCGCCCAGACTGATCCGGAGGCGTTCTTCCCGGAGAAGGGTGGCTCCACCCGGGAAGCCAAAAAGGTGTGCCGCTCCTGCGAGGTGCGCACCGAGTGCCTTGAATACGCGCTCGAACACGACGAGCGCTTCGGAATCTGGGGCGGCCTCTCCGAACGCGAGCGCCGCCGCCTCAAGCGGGGCGCCTGAGCATCCGGCCGGCCGGCGCTGCGGGCCCCTACATGGCCCTCCGGTGAGTCCCACCAGCCTCAGCTGACACAGCACCGTCCGGGCCGTGGGCCCGCGTCAGCGTCACCCCCGCACCCTCGCCTGACCAGCCAATCAACCAGTTTCCGCAGGCAAACCGCCCGGCATAGTCCCGGGCTATCTTCCGTCGTCTGCCCGCCCGGCTACTCCTGGTTCGCGTATTGTTCAGCGCGTGCCCCAGCCTCGCCGGGACGTCAGGGGGCGCCCCTGCATGCCTCGGCAGGTAACCACTGCGAGCAGCTAGCGGGAACGTGTCACCAGACAGCACGCACAGCCCAGACATTGTTACCGCGGTGATTGTCGCCCACGACGGAGCCGCGTGGCTGCCGCATGTCATGGATGCCCTGACGAAGCAGACCAGGCCGGTGCAGCGGGTAGTCGCCGTCGACGCGGGCAGCACGGACCGCAGCGGCTCGATGCTCGCCCAGGCCTTCGGCCGCTCGGCCGTGTTCGGCATGGACCGCACCACGGGGTACGGCGTCGCCGTCGCCAAGGCGCTGCGCCACCGGTCCGCGAACGCCCACGTCCCGCTGTCGGGCACGTCCCGTGAGGACCGCACCGAGTGGGTCTGGCTGCTGCACGACGACAGCGAGCCGGCGCCGGATGCGCTGCAACGGCTGCTGGCCGGCGCGCACGAGGCGCCCCAGGCGGCGGTGTTCGGCCCGAAGATCAGGGACTGGTCGGACCGGGACATCCTGCTCGAAGTTGGCACCACGATCGACCGCGTCGGGCGGCGGGTCACCGGCATCGAGCCCCGCGAGGTCGACCAGGGCCAGCACGACGGCGACCGCGACGTGGTCGCCGTGAGCAGCGCCGGGATGCTGGTGCGCCGCGACGTGTGGGACGAGGTCGGGGGCTTCGACCCGGGCATGCGCCTGTTCCGTGAGGACACCGACTTCTGCTGGCGGGTCCAGGCCGCCGGGTACCGGGTCCGCGTCGTCACCAGCGCGGTCGTCTACCACGTCGAGGCCACGGCGCGGAACCGGCGCGACGACGCCTCGGCCGCCCCGCGCCGGCGCCGCCAGGACCGCCGCAACGCGCTGCTGGTGCTCGCCGGGAACCTGCCACGCCGACCCATGCTCTCCGCGCTGGCGGGCAACCTGGTGCTGTCGGCCGTGCGTGCGATGTTCTTCCTGCTGGCCAAGCGCCCCGCGGCTGCCCTGGACGAACTTGCCGCCTACACCTCGGTGGCTTTCCACCCGCTGCGGCTGATGTCCGTGCGGCGCCTCCGTGCCCCGGGCCGCCAGCAGGCGTTCAGCCGGATGGCGGCCGACCTGCCACCCGGCAGGTCGTTTCGCATGCTGGCCGAGTACACGACCAGCACCCTGTCCAAGACGCTGCCCGCCGAAGCCGTCGGCAGCCATCACGCGACCGACGACCCGTCCGACGACGACTCGATGCTCGTCGACACCGGCCTGGCCCAGCGGCTGCTCACCAGCCCCGGGGTCCTGCTGTTCCTGACCCTCACCGTTGTCGCCCTGGTTGCGGAGCGGTCCCTCCTCGGCTCCACCCCGCTCGGCGGCGGTGCGCTCGTCCCGGCCTGGGGCGGCGCCTCTGACCTGTGGCAGGAGTACGTCCAGGGGTTCCACCCGGTCGGCATCGGCACCACCGCGAGTGCCCCGCCGTACGTCGCGGTGCTTGCCGCCCTGGCCACCGTGCTAGGTGGAAAGCCGTGGCTGGCGGTGGACGTGATCTTGCTGGGATGCGTGCCGCTCGCCGGCGCCAGCGCCTTTTTCGCCTCCCGCCGGGTGACCTCGTACGTGCCGGCCCGGGTGATCGGGGCGCTGGCGTACGCGCTGCTGCCGGTGGGGATGGGCGCGGTGGCGGCGGGCAGGCTGGGCACGGCGGTTCTGCTCGTGCTGCTGCCGCCCATCGCCGTGCTCGCCGGGCGGGTCTACACCGCGCCCCGCCGCCAGGCGCGGCGAGCCGCCTGGGCGGCCGGGCTGCTCATCGCGATTGTGACGGCCTTCGTGCCGCTGTTCTGGCTGATCACAGCCGTGGTCGTGGCGGTGGGCTTGGCGCTTAGGTACCGCCGCTCCCGGGCGCTGGACTCGCTGATTGTGCTGGCCGTGCCGCTGCTGGTGTTGCTGCCCCGGTCCTTCGACATCCTCACGCACCCGGGCCGGCTCTTCCTCGAAGCCGGCCTGGCGCGGCCCGGCCTGGCCGCCGCCGGCCTCCCCCCGCGCTCCCTGCTGCTGCTGTCCCCGGGTGGCCCGGGGCTGCCGCCGTTCTGGGTCACCGCCGGCCTGGTCCTTGCGGCAACCGTGGCCGTCGTGGTCAGCGGCCGCCGCGGCCTGGTGCTGGCCGGTTGGGCGGTGGGCGTCATCGGGCTAGTCGTCGCGGCAGCCGTGAGCCGGGTTGCCGTTACCGGGGCCGACCAGGCTGCCCCGGTCCGGGCCTGGCCGGGGCCCGCGCTCGCCGTCGCCGCGGCCGGCCTGCTGCTCGCCGTGGTGGCCGCGGTCGACCAGGCGCCCGGCCTGCTGCGGGCGGGCCGGTGGCGCCGCCCGGCCGGACTTGCCGTGCTCGCTCTCGGCGTCGTGGCCTGCACCGCTCCCGTGCTCGCCGCCGCCTACTGGGTGACCTCCGGTGTCGCCGGGCCGGTACGGCCAACGGCCGGGACGCTGCTGCCGGAGTTCGTGTCGGTCTCCTCGCAGACCGGGCAACGGCTGCGGACCCTGGTCCTCCAGTCGGCTCCGCATGGCAGCGTGACCTACCTGGTCCTCCGCGACACCAACCCGCTGATCGGCGCACCTGAACTGGCCCTGCCTCCGGCGGCGCAGCGTGCGCTCGGCAAGACCGTGGCGACCCTCACCGCGCCCGCCGGTGGTGCCGTCGCGGACCAGGGCCGCGCGCTCGCCGGGTTCGGCATCGGCTACGTGCTGCTGCCTGCACCGGTCAACCCGGAACTGGCCGAGGTGCTCGACGGCGTGCCCGGCCTGCGGCCGGTAAGCGCTACCTCCTCGTTCCAGCTCTGGCGGGTGATAGACACCACCGCCCGGGTCACTGTGACCGAGCCCGGCGGCACCGTGGTCCCCGTTGCCTCAGGGCCGGTCAGCGTCACCCGGGCACGGGTCCCGGCGGCCGGGGGCACGCTGGTGCTTGCCGAACCGGCCGGCGGCTGGTCCGCAAGCGTGAACGGCCACCCGCTCACCCCGCTCGCAGCCCCGGTGAACGGCTGGGCGCAGGGGTTCCGGCTGCCGCCGGACGGCGGCATGCTGTCGGTACGCCACAGCGATATCGGCCGCATGGTCGTGCTCGGGCTGACGGGCATCGCCGTGCTCGTGGTCATCGGCCTGGGCCTGCCCGGCTCCCGGGCGGCCGCTGAAGCCGCGCGGGAACAAGAAGCGGCCGCCGAAGCCGCCCGGGAACAGGAAGCGGCCGCGGCCGAGGACGACGAGCTTGCCACGCCAGGCCGCCGCCGCGCCGGCCGTAGGCGGGACGCCGAGGATAGGCCCCTGCGCCGCCTGCTTCGGCGTCGCAAGCCCGAGCCCGACATGCCGGACACCGAGGTGCCGGACACCGAGGTGCCGGACACCGAGGTGCCGCGTCCTGCCGTGCCCGCCGGG
>Ga0075435_100001373_pt1 | contig 15717 bp, 19 predicted proteins | sample RhiMethybrSRZTD4_FD_75302 | JGI IMG/M metagenome (GOLD analysis project Ga0075435, IMG submission 75302) | Populus rhizosphere microbial communities from Tennessee, USA - Rhizosphere MetaG P. TD hybrid SRZTD4 | ecosystem: Host-associated > Plants > Roots > Rhizosphere > Soil | place: USA...
CGAAGGACACGACGTAGACACCTAGATCCAGCATCGCCCCGCCGCCTTGTGCCGGATCGAAGAGCCGGTCCGTGGGGTTGTAAGGCCGGTCAACACCAAGATCAGCTTGCAGCTGCCGAACTTCACCGATCGCTCCATCGTCGATCAGCGCACGAGCCGCGACGATCGCCGGCTGGAAGCGAGTCCACATCGCCTCCATTGCAAAGATCTGGTCACGCTTGGCAGCATCGATGATTTCTTCGGCACCCGCCACGGTGGCGGTGAAAGTCTTCTCGATCAACACCGCCTTGCCGGCAGCAATGGCAGCCAGAGCAATGGCGTGATGTTGCGGATGCGGCGTGGCGATGTAGAGCACATCAACATCCGGATCGTTCATGATCTCGTGGTAGGAGCCGTACGCGCGCGCCAGGCCATGCTCGGTGGCGAAAGCCTCAGCCCTTTCGGTCGAGCGGCTCGCCACGGCGAGTGCCTCGGCACCATTGACGTAAGGAAAGTCCTTGATCAGCAGAGAGGCGATGCGGCCAGGTCCGACAATGCCCCATCGAATGATCTTCGACTCAGTCATCAGCGGTGGCCCTGCCGCTGCTGCCGCATGTTGCCGGCAATCGATGAGATGACGATCGGAATGAAGATCAACCACCAGTAGTTCCAGCCGATGGCGAAGCAAACGAAGATCACCGCGGGCCAGGACGCGGCGGCGGCGATGTTCAACGCAGTTTCTGCCTTGCTGCGTTCAGGGATTGCCGGATGCGCACGATGTGCGATTTCCGGACTGGCTGCCGGCGTACGCTGCCACGGCGGGATCTCAAAGGAGCGCTGTGCCTGCTGCCAGGGCGGTGCCTGGTAGGTGGCGGAATTCTTGGGTGAGGGAGGCCGTGGCTCCGGCAGATCATCGAACAAGACGGCCAGCTCCGACGCTGTCTTCGCGTTCAGCGCGCGGCTCATCCGGTCATCGAATTCGGAAGCATCGATTCGGCCCTGCGCCATATGTTCCTGCAAAAAAGCGACCGCTTGGTCTCGATCGGCATCGCCGATGCGGGGTTCCACTGGCCGCTTTATCGGGTCGGCTGGCTGGTGCTGAGCCGCCGGTTGGGGCGCCTCGGCTGGCTCCGGCTCGGGCGTGGACGACTCATTCACAACCACCAGTATCCTCGTGCGCACGTCAAGACAAAGATCAATCACCGAGCTGGCACCACTAGACTCGCCCGCGTGGAACAGGAGGCGCCGTGGGCCGTGTAGTGCAAAAGTACGGCGGTTCCTCCGTCGCCGACGCGGACAATATCAAGCGCGTCGCCAAGCGGATCGTGGCAACCAAACAGCAGGGCCACGATGTGGTCGTCGTGATCTCCGCGATGGGCGACACGACCGACGACCTGATGAGCCTTGCGCTTGAGGTTTCGCCCCTCCCACCCCCTCGCGAACTCGACATGCTGCTTACCGCGGGCGAGCGAATGAGTGCTGCGCTGCTGGCTATGGCGATCCATGACCAGGGCATGCATGCGCGGTCGTTGACCGGTTCGCAGGCTGGAATCATTACCACCGGCACCCATGGAAATGCACGAATCATCGACATCACGCCAGGCAGAATCACCAGCGCTTTGGATCGCAATGACATCGTGATCGTCGCAGGATTCCAGGGAGTCGCCCAAGACACCAAGGATGTGACGACACTCGGTCGCGGCGCTTCGGACACCACCGCGGTCGCCCTGGCGGCGTCCTTGGGAGCCGATCACTGTGAGATCTATACCGACGTCGACGGCGTCTATACCGCCGATCCCCGAATTGTGCCGAGCGCTCGCCTCATCCCCGAGATCAAGTATGAGGAAATGATGGAGATGGCGGCCTGTGGCGCCAAGATCTTGCATCTACGTTGCGTTGAGTATGCGCGCCGCGAGAACGTACGAGTGCATGTGCGGTCCTCCTTCACCGATAGGGACGGTACGTGGGTGCAGGAGCCAAAGGAAGGAACCGCAATGGAGCAGGCGATCATCTCCGGTGTTGTCCATGATCGAAGCGAAGCCAAGATCACCATTGTCGGTGTTCCGGACCGGGTGGGTGAGGCTGCACGCATCTTTACCGCTGTGGCAGCCACAGACATCAATATCGACATGATCGTGCAGAACGTGTCCGCCGTAGAGACCTCGCGCACCGATATTTCCTTCACCTTGCCAAAGACGGATGGGCCGACGGCGATGGCGACGCTCAATGGGCTCAAGGACGAGGTCGGCTTCGAAGATATTCTTTACGATGATCGAATTGGAAAGGTCTCGGTGATCGGCGTTGGGATGCGATCACATCCCGGGGTCACAGCGAAGTTCTTCTCAGCCCTGGCGAATGTTGGCGTGAACATCGAAATGATCTCCACGTCGGAGATCAGGATCTCGGTCGTTGTTGATCAAGACGATGTTGGTCGTGCCGTGGTTGCAGCACATACCGCGCTTGGCCTGGATACTGGCGAAGCGGCAGTCGTTTACGCGGGTACCGGGCGCTGAAGCTCCTTGCCCATCCGATTGTTGCGGCGGTGTTGGTCCCCGAGGTAACTCCGCCGATGGCCGCGGTGCTGCTGCTCCCGCGGCTCAATCTAGTACCCTTCCTCGTCTTCTTTGGTCGTGGTACGCACCGGTGGGCCGGTCACAGTACCGGCTGGCTGCATCGTAGGCACTGACATCGTGCATGACGAGACGACCTTTTGGATGGCCACTTTGGTGTTGATTCCGGTGATCTCGGCGAGAGCTGAGACGCAATAATTGTTGGTTCCGGTTACCTGGACAGAAGCCGATTGATTACCCGTGTTAGAGACCTTCTGGGCCTTGTCGGCGGTATACGCCAACGTGACTTTCACCGTGTACGAGCCGCTAACAAGTCGCGTTGCTGTCGCGCACTTTATGCCTGGGTCCATGGGGTCTACGTAGACCTTGAGGTTGAGACTGGGTGACGTCGAGGAATCTGACACGTCCTGTTTGAGGGTGCCCGAGCATGAAGTCACTTGACTACCCGCAAGGGGTGGTAGCGACTGGGACGTTCCGCTTGTGGTTCCGCTTGTAGTCCCAGCTGTGGACGAAGACGAGCTAACGCCCCCGGCCGCGTACCCGAGCAGCGCGAGGAACAGAATGAACAGGATGAAGCCGAATGCGGAGTCTGTAGAGTCGTCAGCCATGTTTTGCCTCGATCAATGCTGTGCAAGAACACTTATTAACCACGCTCTGCCCGATTAAACCTCAGGCAAAACAATTGTTAACGCTTTGCCTCGATCAAGCGTGTTGCAAAAATCACTTTGATCATGTTCGCAATCGTTCACTATGTCAAGTCCAGGGCAGCTGGCGATACAGTGCCGTTACTGCCGTATGGTCGCCCAGTTGATCATCTTTAAGTGCAAAAAGCCAAGTATGCAAAGGATTTCAGCCACGGTGGTACTAGATCTTGTCGGTGACTGCGACGAACGCTCCGTCCACAACGAAGTACCTATGGCACCTAGTTCGGCGAGTGTCCAAATTCAAGACCCCGAAGAGCCTCTGAGTGTGCCCTTACCTTGAGGCCGTTCATGGCCGACCGCGGAGCCGTACGGATCGGACTCCCGGTACGGAGTGCGACGCGGCAGCATTGTTGATCATCTATTCGAAATTCAGCCATCAGATGCGATTCGCCTCTTGGAATTTTGGCGGGGCCACTGGAAGGGCAATGAGTGACAGGGGGCGGAGAGTAGGACAGAGCCGATGGCACGCATGAGAGTCGGCCCGAGGAAGCGCCCGTGGCTGATCAAAACCTACAAACTGCCCGAGCCAATGCCAACGGGCTGCGATCCTGGATCGTAAGGCACCCGATCGCAAGCTTCTTGGTGCTCGGGTACGCCACGAGCTGGGCACTGACTCTTGTTCCCGACGCGCTAACCGAGCCTGGCCACCTGCCGGCGGAGCAACACCGCACGGAGCTCTTGAGAATGTGCTTGGATCGGCGGTCCCAGCCTTCATAATCACGGCTCTAGTCAGCGGCACGAACGGCGTCCGAGATCTGGCTCGACGAAGCTTCAAGTGGCGGGTGCCATTTCGCTGGTATCTGATCAGCTTGCTGGCCCCGCCGTTGATCTTGCTGCTTGCTGTGACCGCTCTCTACGGCCTTGCGCCAATACGGGCACTTGGCCAGAACTGGCCGCTGATCTTCACAGCATTCCTGCCAGCGCTGGCAATCATGATCATCCTCAACAATGTTGCCGAAGAGATCGGGTGGACGGGCTTTACCTTCGCGCGCCTGCAAGATCGTCATGACCCGATGCGCGCCGCGCTGCTGACGACGATCTTCTTCTGGCTCTTTCACGTGCCCAGCTTCTACGTCGAAACGAGATCATGGCTGACGACTGCCGTGGCGCTCGCGATCTTCTTGCTTCCACACCTAGGCAGTCGGATTATCGTGGGGTGGTTGTACAACAGCGCTGGTGCCAGCGTGCTGATCGCTGGGCTGTTCCACGCGATGCACAACGCCATAGTGAACTCCGCCGGACTCGTTTCCGTTGTCGCACTACCACAGTTTGAGGTCCTCGTGATCATGGCGGTGTTGTCGTTGTTGCGGCCGCAGTCATTGCCGTCGCCACCCGAGGCCGCCTCGGGCTCGAACGGCCCGCAGGATCAGCACATGCGCGTGGATCTTCCGCACCGTAAGTATTGGCGACCGATCTAGGAGTGATCGGTTCCTCCTTTCGGGCGTCTCCGAAGCCATGAGGGACCCTTTGATACTTTCGAGTGGTGGCGCACCGATGAAGCCAGCGGATGTGGCATCACCATCTACATATGAGCGCCCCGGCAATCGGGGCGCCTCTGCATACCCGCCTGGCACCGACGCGTTCTTTCGCCGCTGGGTTGCGTGCACCGTAGCCGGTGAGGCCGCCGGTTTTACGGTGGCCGCGGCGCTGGCCGCGACCCAGGACCTCTCCCACACACCGACGTTGGCCATCTTGCTCGGTGCTGGGGCAATCGAAGGAGCACTGCTCGGGAGGGGCCAGGCGATGGCCATGACCAGATTGCAGCTGCCTGCTGCCATCCTCCGGCTGTGGCCGCTGGCCACCAGCGTCGCGGCAATGGTCGCCTGGTCGATCGGTCTCATCCCGGGCTCTTTGGAAAAGGTCACCTGGTCCTCCTGGGTCGCCTGGCTGGTAGCCGGGGTGCTCGTCGTCGGGCTGCTGGCATCCATCCCGACGGCGCAGTTCATGCTGCTTCGGACCGCACTGCCAACAGCTGGACGGTGGATCAGATTCAATGCCTTGGCCTGGCTGCTTGGGCTGAGCTGGACATTCGCACCGCCTGCGCTGGTCAAAGCCGATACGCCGGTCATTTCGGAGATCGGCGTGTACGCGATCGCTGGGATCCTTATGGCGGCAACTGTGGCGCTGATTACCGGACTTTGCTGGTTGAGCTGGTTGAAGCGGGGCAACGTACGACCGGTCGTCCGAGAAGTTCCTGACTAAGGTCGCGACGCCGCGCCAGGAACGGGGCAGCAACACCCGCAGAATGGTGTCGTGCTCGATGTTGTGTTGCCTGAAGACCCAGACTTGCCCCTGCTAACGCGGTCGTTCGCGGCCTGCCTGGCGTCGGCGATCGAAAGTCCCGTCAGCGGGCTTCCGTTGCCCCGGTTGGAGTTGCCCAGCGCGGTTACGCGGTGGCGGAACTGGCTGGCCGGAAAAGGACTCGGCCTGGTGCCCATCGCAGATGCTGCCAAGTTCAACTGGCCGGGATATTGGATAGCCCTTCTCGGCACCCAATCACCGCAATCCGCGGGTCGACATGACCAGACAGCGGTACTCATGTTCGGCACGCCGTCCGGCGTGGTGCTCAGCCCGCAAGACCCGACGCTCCTCGGGCAGGCGTCGCTCGACCTGCCGGTAGAGAGGGGTTACGTCATCGCAAACTTCGACCCTGTCCTCGCCGCACCCGCCACGCTTCCACCGCTTTACGGAACGGTTGAGGCTATCGCCGTCGCGTCGACGGCCACCGGTCCGATGCAACTCGTTGAAGAGGCACAAGCGCTGGCAGGGCGCGGTCTGGAGGGCGACCGGTACGCAGCCAAGGCCGGCACTTTCACACCCCGTGCTGGCAGCGGAGGTGGCTACGACCTCACGTTGATTCAAGCGGAGGTCCTTGATGAGCTCGTGCTGACCGAGGATCGTCGTCTCGGCTATGCGGAGGCACGACGCAATGTGATCACTCGCTATGTCGACCTGAACGCACTTGTCGGACGGCGATTCCGGGTCGGTGAGGTGGAATGTTTCGGCCAGCGATTGTGTGAGCCTTGCGCACACCTGGAGCGCCTCACCACCAAGGGAGTTCTGCGAGGCCTGATCCACCGTGGCGGCCTGCGCGCGGATGTCCTGACCGATGGCAGGATCGGCATCGGGTCGGCTATCGAGACCATTGGCTGATCCAGCTAAGCGTCCTCAGACGTTACATTGAGCACCGGCAAGCGCCCTCGAAGAAAGAGGCCGAAATGACGTCGCAGGTCGATTACGACTTCTCCCTCGCGGGCAAGGTCGCTGTTGTGACCGGCGGCGCATCGGGAATCGGTGCGGCAATCGTGGACGCGTACGCTGTCAAGGGCGCAACTGTCGTGGTGATCGACATCGCTCTGGACGCCGCTCAGCGCAAGGTCAGCGATGGCAGCGCAGCTGCGGCGTACCGCTGTGACGTGACCAATGAGCAATCAGTGATCGACGTGATCAACACCGTGCACACAGAGTTTGGTCGCATCGACGTCCTGATCAATAGCGCTGGCATCGCGGTGACTGATCCTGCCGAGCAGCTAACGATCAAGGCCTGGGATCAGACGATGGCGATCAACTTGCGCGGCGCCTTCCTGGTCAGCCAACAGGCAGGTCGGATCATGCTGGCTCAGGGCAGCGGCACGGTGATCAGCTTGGCCTCCCAGGCGGCGACGATCGCATTGCCTGGCCATCTTGCCTATTGCGCATCCAAGGCTGGCCTGGTTGGTATGACCAAGGTGCTTGCTTTGGAATGGGCCGGACGGGGAGTGACCGCCAACACCATCAGTCCGACAGTGGTGATGACCCCGCTCGCCAAGGAGCTCTGGGATAACCCCGAAGGTGAGGCGCTGAAAGCACAGATTCCGGCTGGCCGTTTTGCCGAACCCGAGGAAATTGCTGCCGTCGCTGTCTTCCTCGCCAGTGATGCGGCGAAAATGATCAACGGCATGGATCTGCTGGTCGACGGCGGCTATACGATCCGTTGATCAATCCTCAGCCGGTGTGGTAGCAAGATCAATTCAGCTGCGATCGCTTCATCAGCTCGGCAATGATGATCAGCCGGAAGCTAGTCCGCCGCCGAGGATACTTCTTGAGCTGCCTGTATTTCCTCCAAGACTGCTGGACGGGCCTGGGAATCCCAAGCTCGAAACAGCACCGCATGTGCGACCGCCATCGACTTGCCCTGTAGTCCGGTGAAACCTGAGATCATGTCGCGCGGTGTGGGATGGTCTGGGATCGCAGCCAGATACTCCGCATGCGCCTCGAGGGAGGCAATGCCGCGCTCGAGCGGTTCACCGCTGATGTCGACGCCGTGCGTTGCATTCTCGAATCCGTTCGTGATCAGCCACCGAGTCGAATGCGGCTGGAGTCCTTCGCCGAGCAGCTCGGGAAAAACCCATCGGTTCGCCGCGTCACGCATCGCGTCGACTGCCGCCAACCCGGCGACTCGATGATCCGCTTGGTTCAAGCCGATCGGGAATTCGACGTCCCAAGCAGTCACCACTAGCGCGTCTGGACGAAACGACCGGATCGCCCGCGCGATATCGCGGCGCATCGCGATGCTGTACTCAAGTACTCCGTCGGGATACTCCAGGAAGTCGACCTGAGTGACGCCGACCTCGTGTGATCCCTTGATCTGCTCCCGTACCCGCAACTCCGCTGTGGCCTTCGGGTCCATTGTGTCGATGCCGGCTTCGCCTTTCGTCAGCAGCAGATAGGCGACCTGGATGCCTTTCGCCGTCCAGGCGGCGACCGCAGACGCCGTGCCATATTCCACGTCGTCCGGGTGGGCCACGACACAGAGCACTCGAGTGAACGCGTCATCGGGAAACGGCTGCACCTGTGGGAATTTCATGGAGGGAGGGTATCGGGGAACGCGGCCGGGCATCAGCAGCGATATCGGGATGTTCGATCATCAGTGCCGTCCGCCAACACGGTGGTCGTCTGCACCGGCGCATACCAGCGCCCGCACCGGCCAACGTTCGGCGGGGTATTTCCGGACGATCTGGCCGTCATCGACGCCGAGGAATATCGGAACCCGGCGGGAATCCCGGCAGGACGGGTGCTCGTCGTTGGCAGTGGCCAGACCGGGTGACAGATCGCTGAGGAGCTGTGCCAGTCAGGTGTGCTTCTGCGAAACCCCAGCATCGGCAGGTGGCCGCCCTGCGCAAGAGTGCACCTGATCCTCTGGTTGAGATGCACCCGTCCACCGCCGATCGCCGGGGCATCAGGGCGGGTGATTGGGTCTCCCTGGAGACCCCGCTGGCAGCGTCCGTGCGCGGGCGAAGCTCAACGCATCTCTCGACTCCCAAGTCGTCTTCGGCCAGCATGGCTGGTGGCGGGCTGTGATGAGCTCGGATTACGTGGCTACCCGCCGTATGGCCCCGATGGCGCGAACCTCAATGTCGTGCTGCCTCAAACCGCAGCGATCCCATCAGCGGTAGCTCGCCCATGCGGGCGAGCGTGTGCGAAGTCTTTCCGATCCTTGCCGATCCATAGCCTCGGTCCGGCTAACTCGAGTTGATCTTGACGAGATCGAGCGAAGATCATTCAGAGATCACCCTCCTCCCCCCAACGGTGATCGCTAGATACCGGTTGGCCTGCGCTTGGTGAGCCGACGGAACGCGATTTCTTCTTTCCAGCCGCGCCGCGACACACCGACGCGAGTACCCGAGTGTGGTGGCGAACGGGTCAGGTGCTGACAGGATTGTCTGCCTGTACCAGTGCAGTACCCGTCCATCCCAATCACATGAGAGCAGGTGCACCATGCCAGAGGACCAACCCGTACTCAACACCCTTGCCGAGATCACCGCTGTGTCGGTGGCCCGAGGCACCTTGGACGCGCGCGAGCACATGCTTGCCCGGCTGGCTGCACTCGTGGCAATCGATGCTCCGGCCACGTCGTATGTGTTGAATTTCGAGCCATCCGCGGAAGTGGGGCTGACAGTTGAGGACGTGCAAGGTCTCTTGATCGCGATAGCCCCGATTGTCGGTACGCCGCGAGTGGTGTCAGCGGCTGGAAAGATCACCGACGCTCTCGGCTTCGTGATCGATATCGCCATTGCCGAAGCCGAGCTAGAGGCTGAGCTTGAAGCGGAGGAAGAGGACGCGTAAGGCTGCTGATCTGCGCAGCGTTAACGATCGCGGTGCGATCGCCCTGGGACTGGCAGGCAGGTTGTTCAGCGGCGCCCCAACCGGCGCTCGCCGACGCGCGCCTTGCGAGTACGCAAGCCCGTTGTGCTCACACACAGCGGGTTCCATGGCCGATTCGAGCTGCCCATCCCTCTCGATCGATGGAGCGTCCTTAGCCCAACTTCTTGTCAACGGCTACCCGCACCTCCTTGGGCGATACCACAGCATCGGCAAGGGGGACAAACTCCAGACTCGAGCCCACCTTCACCGTGATGAATACAGGCTCGTCAGTGGACGTATCGAAGTAGACAGCCTCCATGGAACCGATCTTCGAACCATCTCGATCCAGGACTGGCAGACCTTTCCAGTCTGTGATGCTTCCCACAATGATCACGGTTCTACCCTTGCGACCGCCAACAGGGCTGCCCAGAGTCAGTGCGGCCAATGATGTACGCCGTCTTGCCGTCCGTACGGTTCCACGAACGCCGCGTTGACCTCAGGTACGTGTTCGTCGGAAAGGCCCACCGGTGCCATCACATGGTTTGGCGGTCATACGCGGGGGTGTACCGCAGGAACTTTGCGGAGCGGGCAGCCTCCCGACCCGAAGGGAGCGATGAACATGCCATCCTCGGATGAAGGATCCAGCGACTCAGCGCCCGCCGATATCGATGCGCAGTCACTTTCCAGGCTGCAGTTCGACACCGAGATGGACCGAATCGACGCGCTTGTGATACAGGTGCGCCGGAGGCATGCGCAGATCAACGAAGACTTCTTGCGGGGAGTCGATGCTCTCTATGAGATGGACCGGATGCTTCAGGGAGCCGCACGTGATCTAGAGGACATCACACGAATTACGGGAGAGTTGTCCAACGCGGTGAGTCGGTTAAGGCTACTTGGTCACGCCGATCGGGCATCTGACGAGACGTCGCAGTTTGATTCCGACGTGAGTAACCCGGCCGACATTCGGAAGGCTGACGTCGAGGCTGACGCAGCCAGGCGACGTGAGAGCGTCGCCCGCATACGTTCGATCGACGTCCACAGGCGTGAGATTGCCGCTCACCAGCGGGCGATCGAAACGCACGAAAAGGCTGCGATCCTGTTCGAAGGTGAGGGCATGTCGGATGAAGCCCGAAACGCTCGCGAGCGGGCGAAGCATGTCCGTCAGAGGCTAGAGCAGGCGATCGCGGAGCAGAAGCTGCATCAAGGCGACAACGCTAATCAAGCGTGACCGACAGTCGGAGCGACCGACAGACGAAAGCGCGCCCGGGCGTGAAGGCCTAAATAGTTGTGGTGGTGTCGCTCTTGCCTTTGCGTGTGATCGCGGTATAGGCAAAGCTCAAGATCGCCGCGCCAGCTACGCTGATCACCCACCTGATCCAATCGATGCCGAAGGTGTTGCTGCCGCCGAGAAGCCCCCACACCCAGTAACCGATCAAGGCGCCGCCAATGCCAAGCAAGACCGTCACAATCCATCCGTACGCTTGCTTGCCTGGTATGACGATCCGCGCGAGCACGCCGATCACTGCTCCAAAGATGATCGTCCCGATGACGTCAAAGACGCCGATTCCTTCAAACATGACTACTCCTCTGCGACCCCGTAGCCTGCCCGCCCGCGCGACGCGCGTTCTGGATATGGACAGTATCCTCCGCCGGAGTAGATCTAGCCTCCTAGACGCTTGGTGCCGAGAGAACTTCTTGCCACGACTTGACGACCACGAGATGACTTGGCCGGGTCCGCGCCAGTGGAAAGAACCCCGCGTCGTCGCGCTGACAGGGGTGTAGCGTGGCGCCGTCCCGCCATCCTCAGGAGAACACCAAAGATGCGACTCCACCCAGGACGCCGATTTTCCTTCGGTACGGTCGCGGCCGTTTCCTTGCTGTGCATCTTGACGAGCTGCGGCACAAGTTCAGCGCCAAGTCAAGCGGGTCCAACCGCTACCGCCGCTGCCCCAACGACAGCGACAGAGACAACTGCCTCGCCTTCCACGACGGCGTGCGCTGATGTCGCGGCACTCAAGTCCTCGCTGACCGCGCTTACGCAGGTCAAACCCACACAGGACGGCGTCGCGGCCCTGACGACCGCGATTGCCAACGTCAAGGCGAACCTCGACAAGGCAGAGGCATCGGCATCGCCGGTCCTCCAGCCCAGCGTGCAGCAGGTCAAAGCGGCGTTCGGGGACTTGCAGACGGCAACGAGTGGCCTGACTACCGACAATCTCAAAGAGAAGGCGCCCGCGATTGCGGCAGCACTCCTGCAGGTCGCCACTGCCACAAAGGCGCTGTCCTCCACCCTCGATGAGGCCTGCCCGGGCAGCTAAAGGACGTTTCAGACTGACGAATGGCGCATGTGGCTACCGCTGATTTGGCCAGCCTGCGGTTACTGGGGTGCGAGCGCGCGCCTGCCTGCCATGCAATGCACTGACGGGCCGGGAATCTGTGGGACAGGCCCTTTGCGTGACAAATCTGCGGGATGATGCCACATCGTGAGGAATGTACGTGGCCGCAGCTCGGGGACCGGCGTGAGGGCGGGACCATACGATGATCAACAGGGTGTTTGATCATCGCCAGACCTGAGCCGGTGCTGTCCAAGGTCTTCAGCCGCGGAAGGATGCTTGCGCGGTCCCTAGCGACCTCAATTGGCGACAAGGGCCCCGTGGATGTGGTAATCGCCTGGGTTGATGGGCGGCATCGAAAGCATCGCGTCAAGCGCCGCCGGTATCTCGCCGATTCCGGCCGGGATACTAAGCCCGAGCGGCTGGCCGTCAATGCGCAGCGCTTTTCCGACAACGATGAGATCCGCTATTGCTTGCGCTCAATCCACAATTACGCGCCGTGGGTACGCACCATTTGGCTAGTCACTGATGATCAAGTTCCCGCCTCGATCGCTCGTCGCCGGGCCGAGCGTTATAACATCCGCATTGTTGATCATCGCGAGATCTTCCGCGGCTACGAGCAGTTGTTGCCTACGTTCAACTCACTGGCTATCGAAACCATGTTGTGGCGGATCGAGGGCCTGGCCGATCGCTTCCTCTACTTCAACGACGACATGATGCTCGTCGGCCCGGTGAAGCCTACGGACTTCTTCTCAAGAGGGGGCAAAGTCAACCTTCGCGGCCGCTGGACCAGTTGGACGGAGCTGCTTGATAACGGGATCGCTTTCAACGCCTACAACAAGCTGGTGGGTGCCGAGATGCTGGGCTACACGGCAGAGCGCTTCTTCACGGCTCATCACGTGATCTATCCGCTGCTGCGACCGGTCATGGAGCAGCTGTTCGAGGAGTTCCAGCCCGCCTTCCTGGCCAATGCCAAGTACCGCTTCCGCGATCGCAAGCAATTCTGGCCGATCTCGCTCCACGATCATCTGTTGCTCAAGTCGAACCGGGCTCGGATGGCCTTGCCCCAAAATTCAGCGCATTTCCCGGTGGGCTATTGCTCGACCGCCAGCCCGGACGACCTTGAGGTGCGGCTGAAGCAGCTTACGCACGACACGATGCGGATGACATGTATCAATCACCTCGAGGCGGTCATCGACAAGGTCCCCGATGCGATGCGCTATCTGGCAGACGCGACCGGGCCTGCAGCGCCCTTCGAAAAGCCACATCGACCGGACCTGGATGCAGCCCTGCCAGGCCGGTCCGACGGCGTGCTTCAGGTCGAGGCGAGAGTGCAAGCGGCCGACGACGTAACGGTCACGGCTTGACCCTGCTCGGCTGACTGCCGGAGTGGCCCACCGGACCGGGCCGTCAGCAAGAGCTTTCCTTGAGGAAGGCACTACATCGAGTGCGAGCGCAACGACGACGGCCGCGTGATTCCCACGTCAGTCACCGAGCACGGAGCAACCAGAGGCCTCGGCATCTGAAGGCTCGCGCGGCCGGTCGAGCTGAGACGCGCGGGTGCACACCTGCAAAGTCACCCGTTGAGCAAACTGGAGAATGCGATGCGTCGGCTCTTCTGGTTTGGTCCATGGGCTGTCCGACCACTCGGCAATGTCAGTGCACCAGTTGTGGATCGAGCTGACGGTGGACGTGGACGCCGATTGCGTCGTCGTGCTCGCGGAGCACTGGGCGGAGGCGTGCATCGCCGAGCGCCACGTGGACGTCACCGAGCAGCAGGGACCTAGCCGCCTGCCGTGCGGGTGAGATTCGCCTCGGCCATTCGCTTCAGGCCGGTCCGGTCCACTTTCCCTGTCGCGGTGAACGGCATCCGGTCGAGGACGACGATCTCGTCGGGCGCCTTGTAGCCCACTTTGCTCCGAGCGAAGCGGATCAGTTCCTGACTCGTGGGCCGGTCGGCACCTTCCTTGAACGTGATGTAGGCGCGGACGTTCTCGCCGTGGACGAGGTCGTGGATCCCGATCACCGCCGCGCTCTCCACGCTCTCGTGCTCGACCAGGACGCCTTCGATCTCCTGCGGGCTGATGTTCGAGCCGTCGTGGACGATGATCTGCTTCTTGCGCCCCCGGAAGTAGAAGTAGCCGTCGTCGTCGACCCGCATGACGTCGCCCGAGTCGAGCCACCCATTGCGAAAGGCGGCCTCCGTCGCTGCCGGATCGTCCCAGTAGCCGACGGTGGCGGCGCGCGTCTTCACCCACAGGCGCCCTTCGCCACCAACCGGTAGCTCCTCTCCTTGTTCGCTCCGGATCGAGAGCGAAACACCAGGAGCGACCTGCCCGACGGAGCCGAGCTTGATCCGATCAGGTGGGCTCAACGTCGCAAGCCCGACCTCCGTCATGCCGTAGGCCTCGTCAATCGAGAAACCGCTCAGCTCCGTGAACTCCCGCTCGAGCTCGGCGGACACGGTGTCCCCCGCCGCGCGGCAGAGCCGCAGCGACGCGAAGTCCTCGTGAGAGGCACCGTGATCCCGGGTCAGCGCGAAGAGCGCGGAGGGAAGCATCGATAGCACTGTCGGGCGGACGTCGCGAAGTAGAGGCAGCAGCTCGTCTCCGTCGAACGTCCGCGCCACGACGATGCCGGCGCCGGCGCTGAGCGCGCTGAAGGAGACATAGAACGCGCCTAGGTGGGAAAGTGAAGAACCGGCGAGGAGACGATCGGCGGGCGTGAGCTCGAGCCCGGCCGCTGCCGCCGCCAGCATCCAGCCGAGTGTCTCGTGTGTGTGCGTCACGCCTTTCGGGCGTCCGGTGCTGCCCGACGTGAAAAACATGACGGCAGGAGCCGACGACGAAGGAGGCGCGAGCTGTGCTGGAGGCTCGTCTCCCCCGACGAGATCCTCGAACGTCGGACCTTGTCCGTCCCCCGCCCCGTAGCTGATTCGCCCCAATGGCAAGCGCCCGGCGAGCTCGCTGGCGGCCAGATCCTGCCCGCGCTCCGCGTGCGCGAGCAACGCGCGGGCCTTGCTGACCTGCAGCGCATAGTCGATCTCCGGGGCCATGTAGCGGTAGTTGAGGGGAGTAGCGACCAGTCCGGCCTTAAAGCACGCGAGGTAGTGGACGACGAGAGCCGGACGATTGGGCATCAGGGACGCGACGCGGTCGCCAGGCTCCAGTCCCAACGCGAGCAGGTTCCCCGCGAGCCTGCCGCTCAGGTCGTCGAGCGCCCTCCACGTCAAGCGTGTGTCGGCCGAGATCAGGGCGAGACCGTCCTGCTCCGCGTCCAGGCCGGCGCGGAGCAGGTCGCACGGTACAGCAGGTCGCTCCAGCGCCATCCCAACGGCCCACCTCACGCCGACCATCATGCGCGATTTGCGGGCGGCGCAAAAGGCGTTAGCCGACGAGGCTTCCTGCGGCGTGCAGATCAAGCGGTGACGATGGAGATCTACGCCAATGCCAGCTCGGCGGCTACACGTGACGCCCTGCGGCGACTTGGAGACGCCTTACACTGACATGCGCTGCTGTACTGCAGCTTGAACGCTCGGGTTCAGGATCTCGATGTGTATCTGACCATGCGTTCCAGTGTCGGGGTGACAGGATTTGAACCTGCGACCTCTTCGTCCCGAAGCACGGTCGGTGAGTCGTCGAGGTCGGGAACTGAGGGTGAACTCCGTCCGTGGATGTGTGCCGTCGACCCCGTAGTCACCCAGTTGGTCACTCGACAGTCGGTACGCGGAAGATAGCGACCCAGCGGGAAGCGGCGCAGCGTCCGGGCGAACGAACACCCGTTCCACCACGGCGAGCCCTTTAACTCGCGAACCACATAAGCGCATGTCAGTGGTGAGATCAACTGATGGGTGGAGCTAGGGGACTCGAGCGGGACTGACCTGTTCGTGCCATGGTGGCTTGGTGTGCGGGAGGGACAGGCTGCCGGCGATGATGGGGTCCCACACGTGTAGGCGCTGCAACTTCCATTCAGCCGGGAGGCCCTCAGTTTGCCCCTCACCCTTCGATC
>Ga0075435_100001374_pt1 | contig 15713 bp, 17 predicted proteins | sample RhiMethybrSRZTD4_FD_75302 | JGI IMG/M metagenome (GOLD analysis project Ga0075435, IMG submission 75302) | Populus rhizosphere microbial communities from Tennessee, USA - Rhizosphere MetaG P. TD hybrid SRZTD4 | ecosystem: Host-associated > Plants > Roots > Rhizosphere > Soil | place: USA...
TGCTCGGGCGGATACATCACGTCGACGCCGGAACCGAGTACCGCCACCGTCGTCCCGGTCGTCAACGCGCCGCGATGCGCCGCCGAATCGACGCCGCGTGCGAGTCCGCTGATGACGACCACGCCGCGCGCCGCGACATCCGCGGCGAGACGACCTGCGACGGCGAGCGCGTATGGTGACGCGGCACGCGATCCGACGATCGCGACCGCATGCGCGTTCAACGCGTCGATCGCGCCGCGCACCCAGAGGACCGCCGGCGGATCCACGATCGTCGTCAACGCCGCCGGGTAGCGTGCATCGCTCCACGGAATCGCCGCGATGCCGTGCTCGTGTGCGCGTCGGATCGCCGCCGCCGCGCGTGCCTGGAGGTTCGCCGCCTTGTCTGGCTGATCGCGCCAATGCCGCGCGAGCAGGTGATCGAGCGTCGCCGCCGCTGTGTCGCCGGCGCGCAAACGCTCGGCGGCGTGCAGCCAGCACCACGAAGGCAGGAGCGACAATGCGATGAGATTCTGTAAGTCGGTCATGACCACGCCACCTCACACACGCGGCCAGGACCATCCTTCGACAGGCTCAGTCAGACGAAGCGCTGTAAAAGAGAAGGAGGTCGAAACCGCCGCGCCAAAAGTCGCGCAGGGCTCGACCTCCCGTCCTTTATTATAGGCGTGGCGGTGACAGTACTGACCGGATTTCGTAAATCCGCGGCGCGCCGATCGCATGAAAGTGGCGCGTTTTCAAAAATTACCAGTGGCATTAGGCTTGCTCGATTCCATCCGAACTGAGTGCCAAATGCCTTGCAACCACGCAAGGCGGGTGGCATAGTGAGCGGGAAATCCATGAGCGCACGCCTCGCGATGTTGATTGCGGCTGCCGTCCTGGCGTCGGCTTCGCCGTCGTTCGCCGACGCGAGACGCGACGCAAAGGCCCAGGTCGAGTTCGGCATCAACGTCGCGCAGCGCGGCCTGTGGCGCGAGGCCATCTACCGCTGGGAGAAAGCGGTAGAGATCGATCCGACCTACTCCGCGGCGTACAACGATCTGGCAATCGCGTACGAGCACGAGGGCCAGCTCGAAAAAGCCCGTAAGGCGTACGAAAAGGCGCTCGAACTCGACCCGAACAATTCTCAGGTGCGACAGAACTACGAGCTCTTCAAGGAAATCAATGACCGCACTGGTTCGGGCAAAGACAAGCCGTAGATTCGCGCTCGCGGCCGTCGGCGCGCTCGCCGCGCTCGTCGTCATCGCGTGCGGAACCGATTACTACGAGATTCCGATCGAGACGCCGATCCAGCCGAAGCTGGATGTCTCGGCGTTTCAGCGTGTCCTCGTCGCCGGCTTCGTCGCCGGCGGCAGTGAGGACGTCGACGCCAACCAGGAAACCGTTCGTCTCTTGCGCAGCCAGCTGCGGACCAAGTCGTCGATGAAAGTGATCGACGCCGACGTGCTGCCGCTCATCGACATCGCCCAGGATCAGAACAAGGTCGCGAGCAGCAGCACTGAGTTCGGTGGCCCGAACGGGAACGACGGACAAGGCCAGCCGTCGGCGCAGACGATGGCGCTGCCGCAGAAGATCAAGGACGAAAAGGATCTCGAGCCGTACGAACGGCTGTTTGCGAACACCGCCTACTGGAAGAAGATCGGCGAGGAATATCAGAACCCGCTGATCGTGACCGGCACCGTGCTTTTCACGCCGCACTCCCGCTCCGGTTTCGTCCAGCGCGACACCGAAGTCTACGACGGCTTCGGCCGTCGCCGCGTCGTCCCCGTACGGACCTACATGGAGCGCCGCGGCTTCATCCTGCGTCCGAAGTTCGTGTTCATCGACGGACGGACCGGCGCGACGATGTACTCCGAGAGCTACCGCGAAGAGATTCTCTACAACGCGCAGACGAACACGCCGGCGCTGTCTTCGTACTTCGAGCTGATGGATCGGCTCGTGCCGAATTTCCTCAGCGCGCTGAGCAGCCAGAAGATCAAGGGGACGCGCGTTCTCCTGAAGTAGTGCTCGTGTCCGGCTTCCGCCGGACCAGTGTCCGCCTGTCGGCGACCGACCAGACCACCCCAAACCTTTACACCTGAACGACTTCGGTGGTACACTGGCGGCTTTGCACAGGTGCCGAATATGTACGCAATCATCCAGAACCGCGGTCGTCAGACCAAGGTGACCCCGGGCGGCTTCGTCACCGTCGACGGAACCGTCGGTGAACCGGGTGAGCAGCTGACGATCGATCAGGTGTTGCTCGTGGAGACCGAGGGCGGCGAGATTCTCGCCGGCGCGCCCTACGTCGCAAACGCGAAGGTCGTGGCGATTGTCGAGGGCGAAGCACGCGGCCCGAAGATCCGCGTCTTCAAGAAGAAGCGCCGCAAGGGCATGCGCCGGACCAAAGGCCACCGCGCGGTGTTTACACGAGTGCGCATCACGGAAATAGTCGTATAGGGATTTGGGACTCGGGATTTGGGATTCGATGAAGTGACGAATCCCGAACCGCGAATCCCGCGCAGGAATACAGCAATGGCTCATAAAAAAGGACAAGGCAGCTCGCGCAACGGGCGCGACTCGAACTCGCAGCGGCTCGGCGTCAAGGCGCACGACGGCAACCTCGTCACCGGCGGGACGATCATCGTTCGCCAGCGCGGCCGCCGCTTCCGTCCGGGCCTCAACGCCGGCCTTGGCAAGGACGACACGATCTTCGCGAAGGTCGCCGGACGCGTGAGATTCGAGAACCACGGTGCCCACGGACGAGTCATCAGCATTCAGCCAGTCGAAGTCCCCGCTGAATCCTGAAAGAAACTGGTAAGTTGGTGTTTGTCGACGAGGTCGACATTCACGTCGAAGCAGGCCACGGCGGGCGCGGCTGCCTCGCGTTCCGCCGCGAGAAGTTCGTGCCGCGCGGTGGACCGAGCGGCGGCGACGGCGGGCACGGCGGCTCGGTCTACATCGTCGCCAGCCCACATACGAATACCCTGATCAACTTCCGGTTCCATCCCGAGTTCGCCGCCGAGCGCGGCGGACACGGGGAAGGCTCGAACCGCACCGGTCACACCGCCAACGATCTCGAGCTCGACGTTCCCATCGGCACGCTGGTCTACGAAAAAACCGGCGACCGACACGAGCCGTACCGACTGCTTGCCGATCTCGCCGAAGAAGGGCAGCGCGTCCTGGTCGCGCGCGGCGGACGCGGCGGCCTGGGCAACGCACGGTTCGCCTCGTCCACCAACCGCGCGCCGCGAAAAGTGCAGCCGGGCGAAGAGGGCGAAGTCAAAGATCTTCGCCTCGAGCTCAAGCTGCTCGCCGACGTGGGGCTCGTCGGCTTTCCCAACGCCGGCAAGTCGACGCTCATCTCGCGCGTGTCAGCCGCGCGTCCGAAGATTGCCGACTATCCGTTCACGACGCTCACGCCGAATCTTGGCGTCGTCAGTCTGAGCGACGATCGCAGCTTCGTCGTCGCGGACGTGCCCGGGCTGATCGAGGGCGCGCATCGCGGTCTCGGCCTCGGTCATCAGTTTCTGCGGCATCTCGAACGAACGAAGGTCCTCGTGCATCTCGTCGACGTGTCTGGCGCCAGCGGACGCGATCCGGTGACCGATTTGGACACGGTCCGGCGCGAGCTCGAGCTGTTTCAACCGACTCTCGCCGCCAAGCCGCAGCTCGTCGCCGCCAACAAGATGGATGCGGTGGACGATGCCGCGCGCGTCGACGCGCTCGCGCGCCGCACGGCGGAGATCAAACTGCCGTTCTTTCGCATCTCCGCCGCGACTGGCGACGGCATCCCCGAACTGCTCGAAGCGATGTGGCACCGCCTCGCGGCGGCTCGGCAATCCGCCGCCTGACCGTGAGACGCATCGGCATTCTCGGCGGTACCTTCGATCCCATTCATTGCGGCCACGTCGACCTCGCGCATGCCGCAGACGCGGCGGTCGACCTGACGCACCTGGTCGTCATGACGTCGAACGTCCCGCCACATCGCGTGGCGCCCGTGGCTTCGAGTTATCACCGCTTCGCCATGGTCGCGCTGGCGCTGTCCAACCGCCCGAAGTGGCGGGCGTCGGACGCGGAACTGCGATCCGCGGAGCCGTCGTATACGTCAACGACGTTGCGGCGCTTCCATGACGAGGGCTACACGCCGGACGAACTGTTCTTTCTGATTGGCGCGGATGCCTTCGCGGAGATCGAAACCTGGCGCGACTATCCGAAGATCCTCGGCTACGCGAACTTCGTCGTCGTGTCCCGGCCCGGATTCCCCGTCAGCGAAGCGCGTCGCCGTCTGCCGTCGCTCGCCGATCGGATCGTTGCGGTTGACGCGCCGACGGCGGACGTGTCAGCCACGGACATCCGGCGGCGGATCGCAGCCGGCGAATCGATCGCCGGCCTGGTGCCGCCTGCCGTACGAGAGCACATCGAGCGGCACGGACTCTACAAGACGATGTCAGGCAGGGTGCATGGCGAAGACTGAAAAGCGTCGAAAACCGCAACTGCCGGCGCAAGTCGACCGCGCGATTCGCGCGGCCGAAGACAAGAAGGCGATCGACCTGACCGTTCTCGATCTCCGCAAGGCGGCGGGCTTCACCGATTTCTTTCTCATCTGCTCCGGCTCCAACCCGCGCCAGATCCGCGCGATTGCCGACTCGGTGATGGAGACGCTGGCTGAAGACGGTGTGAAGCCGGCGCACGTCGAAGGGTACGATCGCTCGGAGTGGGTGCTGCTCGATTACTTCGACTTCATCGTGCACATCTTCGTGCCGGAGACGCGCATGTTCTACGGCCTCGAGCGTCTGTGGGGCAATGCCGAGCGCATCGAGGTGCCGGCCGTTCGATAGGTAGTCACGACCATGTCATTGCGGACGGCGGTCGACGCCGTGCTGTCAGTCGTGCTCGCGCCATCGTGCGCAGCGTGCGACGAGCTGCTGGATCGTCCGACGCATGGTCCCGTCTGCGATCGATGCTGGGAGTCGATCCGGCCGCTGACGCCGCCGCTCTGCGATCGCTGCGGCGACCCGCTGCCGACGTGGCGAACGATCAGCATTCCGCTGGCGCTCTGCCCGCGCTGCCGCCGGGCAGGACGGCTCGTCGACCGCGCGCGTGCGGTTGGTTCCTACGACGGCGCGCTGCGTGCCATCGTCCACGCGATGAAGTACGAAGGACGGCGATCGCTCGCGCGCCCGCTGGCGGCGCTGATGCGCCATCGCGGCGCCGATATGCTGAACGGCGCCGCCTGCGTCGTGCCGGTCCCGCTGCACCCGTCGCGGCGCCGCGAGCGTGGGTTCAATCAGGCCGTCGATCTCGCGGCGCACCTCGGTCTGCCAGTCGTCAGCGCACTGCGCAGGGTTCGCGCGACGGCCACGCAGACCGGACTCCCCGCCGCACGGCGTCACCGCAACGTTCGTGATGCGTTCAGGGCAACCCGCGCCGGGCTCGCGCTCGCCGGCGCGACCGTCGTGCTGGTCGACGATGTGAGCACGACCGGAGCGACGCTCGAGGCGTGTGCGCGTGCGTTGAAGGAGATCGGCGTCGCGGAAGTCCGCGCGCTCACGGCAGCCCGAGTCGTGAGCCCGCCGCAGTGAAGACTTCGACGGCAATCGCATCCTTCGACTGTTCGCCGTCGATGACGACCCACTGATTCGCCGCTGCCTGCCGGTGATAGCTCTCGCGAACGCGCGCCTGCATGGCGAGGTCGCGCTCGTAGCGATCGCGATCGACCGCCTTGCGCTGCACGGCCGTTTCCGGAGCGATGTCCAGCAGGATCGTGAGCGAGGCCGGCGGCAGGAATCGCTGCATGTCGGCGAGCCACTCGGCCTCGAGCCCCTGCGCTTCGCCGTAGGCGATGCTCGACGCGGAGTAGCGATCGCAGACCAGGATCAAGCCGCCGTCGATCCAACGCTGCAGGTCGGCTTTGCGCTCGTAGCGGTTCGCCACGTAGAGCAGCTGCATCACGTCGGGGCCGTAGTCACGCTCACCCTGCAGCGCCCGCGCGATTTCCTCGCCGATCGACGTGGCGTAATCGGGAAACGAGACCAGCCTCGATTTGTGGCCGCTTTGCTTCAGCTGGTCGCGTAACAGCTCCGCCTGAGTCTGCTTGCCGCTTTGGTCGAGTCCTTCGAATGCGATCAGCAGTCCGGCCATCACGATTCCAGCGACAACTGGTCGTCGACGGTCTGCCGGCGGCGGATCACCCGCCAGCTGCCGTCGTCGACCAGCACTTCGGGCGGAAGCGGCCGGCGGTTGTAGTTCGACGCCATCACCGCCCCGTACGCGCCGGTGTCGCGAATGGCGACGAGATCGCCGACTTCGAGGCGAGGCAGCCGCCGATCGCGTCCCACCACATCGGAGCTCTCACAGACCGGGCCGACGATTTCGTACAGCCGTTCGGCGTCGGTTCGTGGCGTCACCGGCTCGATGCGGTGGAAGGCGTTGTAGAGCGCCGGGCGGATCAACTCAGTCATCCCCGCGTCGATAATCGCGAACTCCGCGTCGGCGCCGCGCGGCTTCAGATCGGTGACGCGCGCGACGAGCGCCCCGGCGGGGCCGGCAATCGCACGCCCAGGCTCGACGACGATGGGAAGGTTCGTCGCGCGCACCTCGGCGACGACCGCGGAAATGTACTCCTCGATGGCGGGAGGCTGACGATCGTCGTACGCGATGCCGAGTCCACCGCCGACGTCGACGTACTCCAGCGGAAAGCCGTCCGCCAGCAGCGCCATACTCAGCTCGCCGGCAGCCGCAGCCGAACGGCGCAGCGGTTCGAGCGAGGTGATCTGCGATCCGACGTGGAGATGGACCGCCACGAGCTTCAGCGCCGGACGCGTGCGAATCGTCTCGAACAACTCGGCGGCGCGCTCGAGCGGCAGTCCGAACTTGTTGATTTTGAGGCCGGTGGAAATGTGCGGATGGCTCTTCGCGTCGATGTCGGGATTCACGCGCACGGCGACGCGCGCGACCTTGGAGAGGCGGCCGGCCATCTCGTCGATGCGCGCGAGCTCCCCCGCCGATTCGACATTAATCGCCTTGACGCCCAGCGCGACCGCGCATTCGAGCTCCGCCGGCGACTTGCCGACGCCGGTGAACACGATCTCCGAGGCCTGAAAGCCGGCGCGGCGCGCGACCTCGATCTCCCAGATCGAATTCGCGTCCGCCGCGCTTCCGAGCTCGCGCAACAGGCGCGCGACCGCCAGCGTGGAGTTCGCCTTCAGCGCGTAGTGAATCGTGTGGGGGTAGCCGTCGAACGCGGCGTCGACGGCGCGGTAGCGGTCGCGCAGCATCGCGGCGCTGTAGACGTATGCCGGCGTCCCCTCGGCCGCCGCGATGCGCGCGAGCGGCACGCCGTCGCAGACGAGCTCGTGCTGATGCCGGAAGAAACCGATTGGTGAAGGCACGTGATACGCTATTCTACTCAACCCGCATGTCCGCAGATTCCCAGGCCGCATCGTCGCCCGATGCGATCGAAGCGCTGATCCAGCGATGTCTGCACGGCGACGAGATCGCCTGGGACCTGATCGTCCGTCAATACCGGCGCAAGGTGTTCAACGTCGCGTACAAGTTCGTCGGCAAGCACGACGAAGCCGAGGACCTGACGCAGGAGATCTTCCTCAAGATCTTCAAGTCGCTGGACACGTTCGATCGCCGCGCGAATTTTCAGACGTGGCTGATCAGCATCAGCCGGAACCTGTGCATCGATCACTATCGCAGCGTGCGGAAGGAGCGCGAGACGATCGATCGCGACGTGGACGCCAACGAGCTCACGCCGACGTCGCACGAGCCGGGTCCGGTGGCGGCGCTCGAGCAGCGCGATCGCGTGACGCTGCTGCGCCGGGCGTTGGCGGAGCTGCCCGAGACGCTGCGGACCGCCGTGATGATGCGCGACATCCGCGAGCTGTCCTACCAGGAAATCGCCGACCAGCTGCGGCTGCCGGAAGGGACCGTGAAATCGCGGATCAACCGCGGCCGCACCGAGCTGGCCCGGCAGATTCGCAAACTGCGCGGCGAGGACTTCAGTCCCAGCGGGGCGATCTCGAAACGCACGGGAGCGTACTGATGAATGTCAAAACCGAACAGTCCGGCGCGATCTCGATCGTGCGGGTCGGCGAAACCCGGTTGATGTATCCGATCCTCGGCGACTTCTCGTCCGCGGTGACCGGGCTGATTGCCTCGGGTCAGCGCGAGATCCTCATCGACCTGACGCCGGTCACCTACGTCGACAGCGCGACGATCGGCTGCCTGATGGACCTCTACCGGCAGGTCCACAACGCCGGCGGCCATCTCAAGCTGTCGGGCGTGCAGAAACGCGTCGAGACGATGCTGACGATGACCGGCGCGCAGAATTTCATCGAAATACACGCCGACGAGCCGACCGCCGTCAAAAGTTTCGGGGCGTAGTGGAGCACTGGTCCGAGTCAACTTCGGGCGCTCCGATGTCGCGGCCCGAAAACCGTTGTCGAGGGTACGTTATGACTAGTCACACGTCAGCAGATATGGGCCGCTAGGATGCGGACCATCAAGACCTCCAGCGGCGTCGCAATCGAGCTCGACGGCGACCTGCTTGCCGTCATGGAAGCGCTGTATCAGGAAGTGACGGTCAACCGCGGCCTCGACCGTTCGTTCGAGGACATGGTCAAGGAGATCACTCACCTCATCGCGCAGATGAGCGACGATGAACGGCGCACGTATCTTGCCGAGAGCCTGTTTCTCAACACCGTGAAATACGAGAACGACAAGCTCGAGGCCTACATGAAGAAGCTGACGAAGAAGTAGTTGTCCCTCAATTTCCTGGCCACACGCTTTCAGTGCTCGTGGCCGTGGAGCACGCTCGTCATGCTCTGCGACGGCCGCATCGTCTGCGGCTGCGCGGATCCCTACGCGCGGCGCGTGCTCGGCGACGTGCGCTCGGCCTCGATCCGCGACGTGTGGAACGCCCCGACGATCTCGACGCTTCGCGAAGATCTCAACGCTGGCGGATCAAAATTCTGCGGCGATTGTCCGCTGAAGCTGCCGCTCAAGAAGGACGACTCCCCCGTCGTGCGCCCAATCGACGCCGGGGCGCTGCCGTCGCGCATGTACATCGAGTGCACCGCGGCCTGCAATATCTCGTGCCATCAGGCGTGCTGCGCGCCCGAAACTGGTATCACACGAACGCGACAGGCCGGGATGCTCGACTTCGACCTCTTCCGCCGTGTCATCGACGAAGTGGGTGCTGCGCTGGTGCGCATCGATTTCTTCAACTACGGCGAGGCGTTCCTGCACAAGCGCGCGGTCGAGATGTGCGAGTACATCAAGGGACGCTTTCCACAGGTGTACCTCTACACGAGCACCAACGGTCTCGCGCTCACCGACGCGCAGGCGCGCCGCCTGGTGCACTCGGGCATCGACGAGGTGACGTTCTCGATCGACGGCGCGACGGCGGAGAGCTACGTCAAGTACCGTCAGCGCGGCCGCTTCGATCTCGCCATCGATACGCTCGGCGCGATGGTCGACGAGAAGCGCCGGTCAGGGAGAGATGTGCCGTTCCTGAACTGGCGCTACATCCTCTTCACGTGGAACGACAGCGATGCCGAGATGGCGCGGGCGCGCGACCTGGCGGCGGAGATCGGCGTCGATCGACTGTGTTGGGAAATCACCGATCATCCGGAGGAGGCGTACTCGCGGCGGTTCGTCCCCGGCGCGCCGGACCTCGACGCCATCCGTCATGAAATCTGGGACGACAACAATCTCGGCAACGCGATTCCAGGCGCCATGCCGCGCGCGCAGATCGACGTGCGGACGCTCGTGCCCGGCGTGCCGCTCGTCGCGCGAACCGGACGCGCGCTGCAGGTGCGGACACGCGTGCGCAATCTTTCCACGCGCGCGTTTCCGGCGCAGGCGAGCTACGGCCGGCGTCTGGTTCGTCTCGGGGCGCAGCTCGGCGCCGCCGACGGCACCATCCTGAACCGCGACTACGCGCGCGCGTGGCTGCCACAGACCCTCGGCCCGGGCGACCGCGCCGACGTGCGCATCGAGATTCCGCCTCCCGAGCGGCCCGGACGCTACACGCTGAAGTTCGATCTCGTGAGCGAGGGAATCGACTGGTTCGAGAAATGCGGCTCGCGCACGACGACCAAGACCTTCATCGTGCGCGAGTGATCGATTAGTTGGCGAGACGCGGCGCGGCGCTGCCGACGGAAACCGGCAGCGGCATCGCCGCATCGTGGATCGCCGGCGCCTCGACGAGACGCCACGACTGCGACTCCTCGAGAATCTTCGCCGCGAACTCCGTGTGCAGCGCGTGACCGGCACGGTGTGCGACGAGATGGCCGATCACCGGATGACCGACGAGGGCGAGATCGCCGATCGCGTCGAGGATCTTGTGGCGGACGAACTCGTCCTCGAACCGCAGCGCGTTGTTGAGCACGCCGGTTTCGCCGAGCACGATCGCGTTCTCCAGCGAACCGCCGAGCGCCAGACCGTTCTGGCGCAGCATCTCGACGTCCTTGAGGAAGGTGAACGTCCGCGCCGGCGCGACTTCCTCGACGAACGAGTCTTCGGTGATGCGCACGGTACGCGACTGATGACGCAGCAGCGGATGGTCGTAGCTGATGCTGTAGGTGACCTTGAAATGGTCGGACGGATAGAGCGCAATCCGCTTGTCGCCGCGCGAGATGGCGATCGGACGGATGATTTTCAGATAGCGTCGCGGCTTCTGCAGCCGCTTCACGCCCGCTTCGTGAATGAGATAGACGAACGGCGCCGCGCTGCCGTCCATGATCGGCACTTCGGGCGAGTTCAATTCGATCGCGACGTTGTCGATGCCGACGCTCACGAGCGCCGCGAGCAGATGTTCGACGGTCTCGACCGAGACTTCATCCCGCGCCAGGCCAGTGGCGAGTTGAATCCCGGCGAGATTGTGAACCGTTGCCGGGACCTCGTAGTCGCCGATGTCGGTGCGGCGAAAGCGGATACCGGAATCAGCGGGGGCGGGCTTGAGCGTGAGATTGACCTTGTTGCCGGAATGAAGCCCGATTCCAACACAAGAGACCTGTCGTCGAAGTGTGCGCTGTACGTCCATTAGCCTCTCAGACAAAAGAGGGAGAAGCCCTGCGAACTGAGCAAAGTCGATGCCCATCAGACGCTTTCACACCGTCTCTCAGCAATGCACTTATCGGCCAGTCACTTAGCCGACATAACGATGGCGATCGCCACCTCACCAATTACCGTTTTGTGGTACGGCGACCACAGGCAGTTTTTTGAAAACCGTGGTGATTTGACCACACTCAACCCGCGATCGACCGGAGCGCTCTCTTCTGCTCCGCCGCGAAAAGGTCCGCAAGAAAGCGTCCGGTCGCGGAGGTCTCGCGCCGCGCGACGTCCTCGGGTGTCCCTTCCGCCACGATGCGGCCGCCGCCGGCGCCACCCTCGGGACCGAGATCGATGACGTAATCAGCCGACTTGATCACATCGAGGTTGTGCTCGATGACCACGATCGTGTTTCCCTGATCGACGAGCTTCGTGAGCACATCGAGCAGCTTGTGCGTATCTTCGAAATGCAGCCCGGTCGTCGGCTCGTCGAGGATGTACAGCGTGCGGCCGGTCCCGCGCTTCGAGAGCTCTTTGGCCAGCTTCACACGCTGCGCCTCGCCGCCCGACAGCGTCGTCGCCGACTGACCGAGCTCGATGTACCCGAGACCGACGTCCTGCAGCGTGCGCAGCTTGTTGGCGATGGCCGGGAAATTCTCCAGCAGCGGCAGCGCCTGATCGACCGTGAGGTCGAGTGCGTCCGCGATCGACTTCCCGCGGTACTTGATCTCGAGCGTCTCGCGATTGTAGCGGCGGCCCTTGCACTGCTCGCAGGTCACGTACACATCCGGCAGGAAGTGCATCTCGATGGCGATCACGCCGTCGCCCTGGCACGCCTCGCATCGCCCGCCCTTGACGTTGAACGAAAAGCGTCCCGGTCTGAAGCCGCGCGCCTTCGCGTCGGGCATCATCGCGAACAGATCGCGGATGAACGTGAAGAGGCCGGTGTAGGTCGCCGGGTTCGATCGCGGCGTTCGCCCGATCGGCGACTGATCGATCTCGATGACTTTGTCGATCAGCTCGATGCCCTCGATCCGGTCGTGCGCGCCCGGATCGTCGCCCGCCTTGTAGAGCGTCCGCGCCAGTGACTTGTAGAGGATGTCGTTGACCAGCGTCGACTTCCCCGAACCGCTGACGCCGGTGACCGCCGTTAGCACGCCGAGCGGAATCCGGACGTCGATGTTCTTGAGATTGTTCGCGCGCGCGCCGCGGATGACGAGCTCGCCTTTCAAGTTGTTCGCGGGCCGCCGCGCTTTCGGCGTCGGAATCGCACGCGCGCCGGTGAGATACGCCGCGGTGATCGACTTCTCGTCGTCGAGAAGGGCGTGCGACGTGCCCTGAAAGATCACGTGGCCGCCGAGATCGCCGGCGCCTGGACCGAGATCGACGACGTAATCGGCGACGCGAATCGTTTCTTCGTCGTGCTCGACGACGATCACCGTGTTGCCGAGATCGCGCAGGCGCGAGAGCGTGCCGAGCAGCTTGCGATTGTCGCGCTGATGCAGGCCGATCGACGGCTCGTCGAGGACGTACAACACGCCGGTGAGGTTCGCGCCGATTTGCGTCGCCAGCCGGATGCGCTGACCTTCTCCGCCGGACAGCGTCGCGGCGCTCCGCCCGAGCGTCAGATAGCCGACGCCGACGTCGTTGAGAAACCGCAGCCGCTCCTGGATTTCCTTCAGAATGCGCTCGGCGATGATCGCTTCGCGATCGGTCAGGTAAAGCGTGTCGAAAACTTCCAGCGCCTCGGAGATTGGCAGGTTGACGTAGTCGGACAGCGAGCGGTCCTTCACCTTGACCGAGAGGCTCTGCTGCTTCAGCCGCTGGCCGCGGCACGTCGGACACGGCCGCAGCGATCGATACGGCTCGAGCTCCTCCTGCTCGGACCAGCTGCCTTCATCGAAGCGGCGGCGCAGATTCGGAATCAGCCCCTCGAACTGTTTGCCCGACCCGAACAGCAGCACTTCGCGCGACTTGCGTGGGAGCCGGCCGAATGGCGCGTTCAGGTCGATGCCGAAGTCGCGCGACAAGGCCTGCAGCTGGTCGCGAATGAGCTTTTTATCGCCGCGGGCCCACGGCGCGATCGCGCCGTCGGCGAGTGATTTCGATTCGTCCGGCACGATGCGGCCCGGATCGAAATCGATCATCGATCCCAGCCCCTGACAATCGGGGCAGGCGCCGTGCGGCGAGTTGAACGAAAACGCGCGCGGCGTCATCTCCGGCATGCTCAAGCCGCAGTCGACGCAGGCAAGCCGGCGCGAGAACAATCGATCGCCGCCCTCGTACGAGTTGATGACGACGATGTCTTCGGCGAGGTTGAGCGCGTTGTCGACCGACTCGGTCAGCCGCCGCTCGATGCCGCCGCGGACGATCAGGCGATCGACGACGACTTCGATCGTGTGATTGCGCCGCCGATCCAGCTTGATGTCTTCCTCGAGCGAGCGGAACTGGCCGTCGATGCGCGCTTTCGTGTAGCCGCGCGCGCGCAGCGCCGCCAGCTCTTTCTTGAACTCCCCCTTGCGGCCGCGGACGATCGGCGCGAGGACGTTGATCCGCTCGTCCTGCGGATACAGCATCACCATGTCGACGATGCGCTCGAGCGACTGGCTGGCGATCTCCTTGCCGCAGTTCGGACAGTGCGGCACGCCGATGTTCGCGAACAGCAGACGCAGGTAGTCGTAGATTTCGGTGACGGTGCCGACTGTCGACCGCGGATTCGATCCGGTGGTCTTCTGCTCGATCGAAATCGCCGGCGACAAGCCGTCGATGAGGTCGACGTCGGGCTTCTCCATCTGCTCGAGGAACTGCCGGGCATACGCGGACAGCGATTCGACGTACCTCCGCTGACCTTCCGCGTAAATCGTGTCGAACGCCAGCGACGACTTGCCCGACCCGGACAGGCCCGTGATCACCACCAGCTTGTGGCGTGGGATGTCGACGTCGATGTTCTTCAGGTTGTGGACGCGCGCGCCGCGAACTGCAATCCAGTCGTGGGCCATGAACTCTGCCGCGAATTTGCCGTGATTTCGAACTGTTCATCTTACCATGCAGGTCCCCGGGACGGCCCAGCTCATCGCTATAATCGCGGCGTGTCCACGATCGACGCAGCGGCATTCCACGATTTCGAGCGCAACGGATGGGAACGCGCGGCCGAGTATTACGCCGCCGCGTTTGGCGAAATCACCGGACAGATAGCGGCCCCACTCCTCGACGCGGTGCGCGCCGGGCAAGGGACGCGTGTCCTCGACGTCGCAACTGGTCCCGGCTTCGTCGCGGCGGCGGCCGCGAAACGCGGCGCGATCGTCACCGGCCTCGACTTCTCCCCGGCGATGATCGCGGCCGCGCGCACGCGTCATCCGGGCATCACGTTTCGCGACGGCGACGCTGAAGCGTTGCCGTTCGATGACGCTTCGTTCGATGCGGTGGTGATGAATTTCGGCCTCCTCCATCTGGCGCGACCCGAACGCGCGATCGCGGAAGCACATCGCGTCCTGCGGCCGGGCGGACGCTATGCGTTCACCGTCTGGGCGCCGCCGGATCGAGCCGTCGGGTTCGGGATGGTGTTGAAAGCGATCGAAACCTTCGGGCGCACCGACGTGTCGCTGCCGGAAGGACCGCCGTTCTTCCGCTTCTCGGCCATTGACGAGTCGCAGCAAACGCTCGGGCGCGCCGGGTTCGTGGATGCCGAGGCGCACGTGGTGCCGCTGAAGTGGGCGCTGGATTCAGCCGACGGCGTGTTCGAAGCGCTGTCGCGCGGCGGCGTGAGAACTGCCGCAGTGTTGCGCGCGCAGACGCCGGAGGCGCTCGCCGCCATTCGCGCGTCCGTCCGGAATTCTGTTGAACGCTACAAGGACGGCGATCGTTTCGTCCTGCCGATGCCAGCGGTACTCGCATCGGCGATCAAACCGCATTCGTAGGCCGGCTCCTTTCAGGGCGCGGCCTGCTCAGATCACCTTGTTCGCACGAAAGCGACCGCGTGCGGCAGCATCGAATCCGGCTTCTTCCAGGACAGATTCGGTATCCGCGCCCAATGCCGGGGCCGGCCGCACCTCTGCGTGCGGTGGCGTGACGTACGTCGACGCGCCGTCGCGAACGACGACGCCGCGTGCCGTGACGTGAGGGTCCGCTGACCCTTCGTCCGGCGAGTGGACGGCTGTCAGGCAGACGTCGGCGCCGGCAAAATGAGCGAGCCATTCATCACGCGTCCGGCTGCGCATGATGTCGCGGACCTCACGGATCACCCGCTCACGCTCTTCGCCTTGCGCGTGCTGAAGCGGCGCGAGGTCGGGCCGGCCAATCCGTTCGCAGAATCCAGCCCAGAACTTCGGCTCGAGTGCACCAAGTGCAAGCCATTGTCGATCCGCCGTCTCGTACAAGTTGTAGCAGGCGTTCACCAGGCTCATCGTCGACGGAAACATCGTCCAGGCCAGGGCGGCTTCGTGAATCGACACCTCGACCACGCTGCCGCAGCCGGTCCGTTCACGCTGGACGAGCGCCGCAAGAATCCCCATGGCGGCCTGCGTGGCCGAACCGATGTCGGCGATCAACGGAACAGGCATCTGCGGCGGCGTCAACGTGCCGGCCAGCGCCTGGTAATTGATGTCATGAGCCGCGCGCTCGACGTACGGACCATCGGAACCGAAGCCGCTGATCGATGCGCAGATGAGACGCGAGTG
>Ga0075435_100001376_pt1 | contig 15707 bp, 11 predicted proteins | sample RhiMethybrSRZTD4_FD_75302 | JGI IMG/M metagenome (GOLD analysis project Ga0075435, IMG submission 75302) | Populus rhizosphere microbial communities from Tennessee, USA - Rhizosphere MetaG P. TD hybrid SRZTD4 | ecosystem: Host-associated > Plants > Roots > Rhizosphere > Soil | place: USA...
CCGCAGCGTGGACAAACCATGGTCATAAGGGGTCCATGTGCCGGTAATCTGTGCATTGAGACAATACGGAAACACCTTTTTTCAGCCGGCCATCCATCAACCGAGCAAGATCGACACCGGCCTTCAATTACACTTACGTCGTTTTCAGCGAGGAAATCACATGCTTGTAACCAGGCGAGGATTTGTGCGGGCATCAACTACCGCCGGCGTCGCCGCCATCGGCGGCGCGGCGCTGTCGGCCCAGGGACGCGGCGGCAGTCCGCAGACGCCGGTGCCGGAGTCGGTCCTGGCGATGAAGCCGCTGCCCAACCCGCCCGCCGCCATCGCCGACGAGGAGCGGCGCGCCCGCATCGCCAAGGCGCAGCGCCTGATGACCGAGCAGGGCCTCGGCGCGATCGTCCTCGAGGGCGGCACGAGCATGAGCTATTTCGTGAACGTGCGCTGGGGGCTCAGCGAGCGCCCGTTCCTGCTTGTCATCCCCGCCAAGGGGGAGCTCGCCTACGTGTCGCCGGCCTTCGAGGAACAGCGCGCCCGGGAGGTCATCCGTTTCACCAGCGACGTCCGCGTGTGGGAGGAAGACGAGGACCCGCTGGCGCGCGTCGCCGATGTGCTCAAGGACCGCGGCGTCGCCACCGCGAAGATCGGCGTCGAAGAGCGCGTGCGCTTCTTCATCGCCGACGCGCTGGCCAGGGCGGCGCCCGCCTCCAAGGTCGTGCTCGCAACGCCGATCACGGCCGGCTGCCGGATGATCAAGTCGGCGGCCGAGATCGCCAACCTGCAATACGCCAACGACATCACGCTGGCGGCGTTCAAGGCGGGGCTGTCGAACCTGCGCGAGGGGATGACGCAGGGAGAGCTGGCCAACATCATCACCACCGCGTATCGGCAGATGGGCGCGAGCGGGGCCATCGCCGTGTCGTTCGGCAAGTTCACCGCGTTCCCGCACGGCAGCATCGAGCCGCAGCGCCTGCGCGACGGGGACGTCGTCCAGATCGACGACGGCGTCAGCTGGAACGGCTACCAGTCCGACATCACGCGCACGACCGTCTTCGGCAAGGCGTCGCCGCGGCAGATCGAGGTGTGGAACCTCGAGAAGAAGGCGCAGGCGGCGGCGTTCGCGGCGGCGCAGGTCGGCGCGACGTGCGAGTCGGTGGACGCCGCGGCTCGCAAGGTGATCACCGATGCCGGGTTCGGTCCGGGCTACAAGGTGCCTGGCCTGCCGCACCGCACGGGCCACGGGATCGGGATGGACGGGCACGAGTGGACCAACTTCGTGAAGGGCAACAAGACCAAGCTCGAGCCCGGCATGTGCTTCAGCGACGAGCCGATGATCGCGATCTACGGTGAGTTCGGCATCCGGCTGGAGGACTGCCTGTACATCACGCCGTCCGGCCCGAAGTTCTTCACACAGCCCAGCCCGGCGATCGACCAGCCGTTCGCGTAGGGGCCAGGTCTTTAGACCCGGCTAGTACCAGGCGATCGGCGCCTCGGAGAGATTCAGGTTGATCTGTTTCGTCTCGAGGTAGTGCTCGAGACCGTAGGGACCGAGCTCGCGTCCGAAGCCGGACTGCTTGTAGCCGCCCCACGGCGCTTCGTTGTAGGTGGGGTGATAGGTGTTGAGCCAGAGAATGCCGGCGCGAATCTGCTTGAGCACGCGGATGCCGCGGAAGACGTCACGGGTCCACACCGCGCCGGCCAGGCCGTAAGGCGTGTCGTTGGCGATCCGGACGGCCTCGGCCTCGTCGGCGAACGGAATCACCACCAGCACGGGGCCGAAGATCTCCTCCTGCGCGATGCGCGCGCGGTTGTCGACGTCGGCGAACATCGTCGGCTCGACGAAGAATCCCTTCTGCAGCTGCGCGTCTTTCGGCCGGCCGCCGCCGGCGATCAACCGTCCTTCACCGCGGCCGATGCCGATGTAGTCCAGCACCTTCTGCTGGTGCTCGCGCGTCACCAGCGGCCCCATCTTCGTGCCGCGATCCATCGGATCTCCGACGCGGATCCGTGACGCCTTCGCGGCGAGCGCCTCGAGCATCCGATCGTAGATGGAGCGCTCGACCAGCAGCCGCGATCCTGCCGAACACACCTCGCCCTGGTTGGCGAAGGCGCCGAAGAGCGCGCCGTCGACGGCCGCCTCGAAGTCGGCGTCTGCGAACACGATGTTGGGGTTCTTGCCGCCGAGCTCGATCGACATCCGTTTGATCGTGTCGGCGGCGCCCTTGATGACCAGGCGCCCGGTGTCGACGCCCCCGGTGAACGCGATCTTGTCGACTCGCGGATCGGCGACCAGCGCGGCGCCGGCCACCGGTCCGTCGCCGGTGATCACGTTGACGACGCCCTCCGGCAGATCGAGCGCCTTGAACAGCTCGGCCAGCATCATGGCCGACAGCGGCGTCTGCTCCGCCGGTTTCAGCACGGCGGTGCAGCCGGCGGCGAGCGCCGGCGCCAGCTTCCACGCCGCCATCAGGAGCGGATAGTTCCACGGGATGATCTGCCCGACCACGCCGACCGGCTCGCGGACGACCATCGACAACGCGTTGTCGGGGACCTCGAGCGTCTCGCCGTGGATCTTCGACGCCAGCCCGCCGTAGTACTCGAAGCAGTGGGCGGCATCGGCGACGTCGAACTCCGCCTCGACTATCGGCTTGCCCATGTTGCGTGTGTCGGTTTCGGCGAACTCCGCGGCCCGGGCGCGAATCGCCTCGGCGATCTTGAAGAGCAGCGTGCCGCGCTCGCGCGCCGGCAGGCGCGGCCAGGGCCCCTCGTCGAACGCGGCGCGGGCGAGGCCCACGGCCCGCGCCACATCCTCGGGGGTGGCCTCCGGCACGCGGGCCAGGACGCTGCCGTCAGTGGGATTGATCACGTCGCGCATGACGACTCCTCTGAACGATCCGCATGCCGCGGCGGCGCAGCTCGCGGAAGAACGGCGCCGGGGGAATCGCGCGCTCGGGCGGCAACACGCCGCGCGCGGTGATCGTCCCGGCCAACAGCATCTGCGTCGCGATGGACGGCGGGGCGCCGGTGTCGATGTCGACGCCGACGTCCCAGGCGGGCATGCCGGGCACGTGGCAGTCGAGCACGCGCTCGATGCGCGTGCGTCCTTGCCGCCCGCGCACGATGACGCGCAGGACTTCGTACTCGTCTCGCGGGCCCGCGGCAGTCGCCCTGGAGCCCGCGGCCAGCATCGCCAGCAGCACGTCGCGTGGCACGACGCGCTGGTCGCCGACGCGGACGGGGACTCGCGACAACAGGCCGAGCCGCCGTACGAAGCGCAGCCGATCCGCCAGGCCGCCGGGGAACGCGATGCGAAAGCTGACCTCGCGCGCGCCGTTGAAGAAACCTGGTAACGTGGCGAGCTCGGAGTGCAGCGTGATGGCCGGATGCTGCAGCCCGACGGGCCTGGGAAAACGCACGGGCTCCGCGCCGCTGAGCGGTTCCACGTAGGTCATTTCGCCGCCGGTGAAGAGCGCCGCCGGCTGCGACGCCTCGTCGAGCACCGTCTGGATCGAGTACGACGTGTCGAGAAGCTCGCGGCCGCTCGACGCACGTCCGTCATGGGTGCCGACCGCGATGTGGATCTCCTCGACCGGATCGAGGCCACGCCCGCCCCAGTGCGCCATCACGTTGACGATCCCCGGTGCGGATCCGATGCCGCAGAGTGCGAGCAGTCCGGCGCGGAGGAATTCCTTGTCGCGCCCGAGCTGTCGGCGCGTCACGTGGAACAGCCCGCCGAGATCGCAGTAGTGCGCGCCCGCCGCGAGCGCCGCATCCATCACGCGGAGGTTCAGATCGTGGTGGCACGCATTGATGACGGCGGTGGCCCCGCGACACGCCCGGGCGGCCGACGCCGGCACCGTCGCGTCCGCTTCGACGGACGTCACCCGCCGCCGCAGCCCGCGCGCGAGGCGGCGCGCGGCGCCGGCATCGCGATCCGCGACGACGAGATCGATCCCCGGCGGCGCCGTTTCGGCGAGATCGCGCACCGTGATGCGTCCCATCGCCCCGGCGCCGCCGATCACCACGATGCGCATCGCGTCAGCGCGGGATTTCGCCGGCCCGGTTCCGGTAGGGAAACCAGAAGGACTTCCGCTCGGGCACGAAGTCCAGGTGCACGTGCTTGGTCTCGCGGAAGGCGTCGAGTCCCTCTTCGCCGAGCTCCCGTCCCATCCCGCTCTTGCGCATCCCGCCGAACGGGGCGGCGTCGTTGTCGGTGAGCGGATCGTTGATCCAGAAGGTGCCGGCCTTGATCTCGGACATCGCGCGCAGCGCCCAGGTGAGGTTCTGGGTGTAGATGTTGGCGCCGAGGCCGTACTCCGATCGCGCCGCCGCCTCGATCGCCGCGTCGGCGTCCTTCACCACCTGGATCGAGGCGATCGGTCCGAAGACTTCCTCGCAGACGACGGTGTGCGTCGGGGCGACGTCGGCCAGCACCGTCGGCGCGTAGAACCAGCCGGGGCCGGCGTCGGGGCGCCGGCCGCCGGTCAGCACGCGCGCGCCGTCCTGCCGCGCCCGCGCCACCTGGCTCTCCACGCGGGCACGGGCCCGCTCCGAGATCAGCGGGCCGAGATCGGTTGCGGGATCCATCCCGTCGCCGATGCGCAGCGTTTCCGCGTGCGCGACGAACCGATCGATGAACGCCGTGGCGATCGGCTCCACTACGTAGATCCGTTTGGCGGAGGTGCAGACCTGGCCGTTGTTGAGGAAGCGGGCCCACGCCGCGCCCGGCACCGCGATGTCGAGGTCGGCGTCCTCGAACACGATCAACGGATCGATGCCTCCCAGCTCGAGGTTGACGCGCTTCAACTGCTCCGCCGCCCGCACCGCGATGCGCGTGCCCACCGCCGTCGACCCGGTGAAGGCGATGCAGGCGACGTCCGGATCGTCGACCAGCGCCGCGCCCGTCTCGGGCCCACCGGTGACCACGTTGACGACGCCCGCGGGGAAATGCGCCATCGCCTCTTCGACCAGGCGCAGCGTCGCCAGCGGCGTCAGCTCGGACGGTTTGATCACCACCGAGTTGCCGGCGGCCAGCGCCGGCGCGATTTTCCAGACCAGCAGCAGCAACGGATAATTGAACGGGACGATCGCCGCGACCACGCCGAGCGGCTCCTTGATCGTGAAGTTGATCTGATGCTCGGCGGTGGGGGGAATCGAGGATCCGTGCGAGTTGCGCGCGATCTCCGCGTAGTACTGGAAGCAGGCGGCGCACCACTCCACTTCGTCGAGGTTCTCGATGCGGGGCTTGCCCCCTTCGCGCGTCAGCAGCGCCGACAGTTCGCTGCGGTCCGCCCGTATCCGCGCCGCCGCCTCGTGCAGCCGCTTGCCGCGCTCCAGCGCGGGCAGCGTGCGCCAGTGCCGCTGCGCCGCCGCGGCCGCCGCGCAGGCGCGCCGGACGTCCGCCGCGTCCGCCTCCGCGACCTCGTCGATCAGTTCGAGGGTCGCCGGGTTCTCGATCCGCCGCGGCGGGAGGCGGCCGGCGGGCTGCCATCCGCCGTCGATCCAGAGCTGACGCATGGGCTGTGTTTACCACAATCCGTTCGGGGCGATTATTTAGTATTGTATGTGTATGAAATCAATTGGGCCGATCGTCTTGTCGACGGTGTGCATCCTGGGGCTGGCGTGCGGGCCCGCCGGGCAGGCGGCGGCGCCGTCGCCCGCGCCGCTTCCCCGCTTCTTCGAGAACGCCGGCGCACGCCTCGCGTTTACGCTCGATCTCCCGCCCGGCAAGGGCCCCTTCCCCGCCGTCGTGACGGCGCACGGCTCCGGGCAGGTCACGCGCGACCAGTTGCGCTGGCTCTCGTCGCACTTCACGCAGCTTGGCTTCGCGGTGCTCCGCTTCGACAAGCGCGGCGTCGGCGAGTCGACCGGCGAATACAGCGGCGTCGGCGTGGAGAACGGCGACCGCATGTTCGGGCTGCTGGCCGGCGACGTCGCCGCCGGCGTCCGCTTCCTGCGCACGCGCCCCGAGATCGACGGTCGGAGAATCGGCGTCGCCGGCAACAGCCAGGCCGGCTGGATCCTGCCGCACGCGGCGCGCGAGCTCGGCGATCTGCGATTCATGGTGCTGATCTCGGGTCCGGTGTGCAGCGTGGGGCTGGAGAACTACTACAGCGATCTGGCCGAGTGGTCGGACCGTCCGCTGGAGGAGGTCTACAAGCAGCTGCCGCTGTTCAAGGGTCCGGACGGCTACGATCCCGTGCCGGTGCTGCAGTCGCTGCGGACGCCGGGGCTGTGGCTGCTCGGCGTCGAGGACCGCAGCATCCCCGTCCGCGACACGATCGTCAACCTGAAGGCGCTCGCCGCGTCGGGGCATCCGTTCGAATGGCGCACCTACGAAGGCCAGGGGCACAGCCTGTCGCCCCTGATCTGGAACGACATCGGCCCCTGGGTCTCGAAGTTCAAGTAAGCGCTACTGCTCCGCCGCCGCGCGATAGAGCTCGAGCAGCAAGCCCCAGCCTTCCGGCGAGTCGATGGCGTTCTTGATGGCGTCGGCATCCAGGCCGTGGCGTTCCAGATAGCGGTGCTCCAGATCGACGCGCGTGCGGCCGCCCGGTTCCGGCGTGAAGCGCACTTCCACTTCGCTCGACCTGGCCAGGTCGGGCTCGAACTGCCACTGCCCATCGATCTGCCACGCCCACACGAAACGGGACGGCGGCTCCCACACCAGCATCGTCCCCCACTGACAATCGGTCCCGTCCTCCTGCGCCGAGTAGAGCCGCCCGCCGGCGCGTCCTTCGATGACGGCCTTCGTCATCGGCGACTTGCCGATGTGGTGGGACCGCGGCCACCACGAGTCGAACTCGGTCGTGAACACCTCGAACGCGCGCTGCTGATCCGCGTTCACGGTGATGCTCTTGCGCACCGCCGGGGCCGTCACCTGCGTCGTCTCCATGCCGTCATCGCCTGCCTTTCGATGGGGGTGAGGGGGGTTGCTCGACCCTGCGCTTGAAGGCGGCCAGGGCCTGGTTCCAGAACTGATCGAAGTACTCGCGCAGCGACTCGAACGCGTCCGGGTTGAGCGCGTAGACGCGGCGCGCGCCGTCGGGGCGATCGACGACGAGCCCGGCGTCCTTGAGGACGCGGAGGTGCTGCGAGATCGCCGGCCGGCTGACGGGAAAGTCGCGCGCCAACTCGCCGACCGGCCGGGGCCCGTCGATGAGCCGCGCGAGGATCCCGCGCCGGGTGGCATCTCCGAGCGCGTCGAGTTGTGGATTGTGGTAAGTCTCCACTTACGGTAAGTCTATTCTTACCATGCCAGGATGTCAATCTTTGCCGCCCTGCCCCGCGAAACCGCCGTTTTGGAGACCTGGCCCCCGTGGGGGTCAGGTCTCCAAACGGACTCCGATTGGGGGTCAGGTCTGCAAACGGGCGCCTGGCGGTGCCAGGTCTCAGCTTTCCCGGAGGATGACGGACGGATCGAGACGCGCGGCGCGGCGAGCCGGGAGCAGGCAGGCCACGACCGCGACGGCGGTCAGGGCGGCAGGGACCCCGATCAAGGTCCGCAGATCGCGGGCGCCGATCCCGAACAGCAGCGACTCGAGCAGACGGCTGCCGAGCAGGGCCGCGCCCACGCCGACGACTACGCCGACGCCGACAAACTGCAGACCGTGCAGGACGACCATCCGCCGCACGCGCGAGGGATCGCCGCCGAGCGCCAGCCGGATCCCGATGTCGCGGGAGTGCTGCTGCACGAAGTAGGTCATCACGCCGTAGACGCCGACGATCGACAGCACCAGCGCGGTGACCGCGAACATGCCGATCAGCACGCTGAGATACCGCGGCTGCGCCAGCGCCTCGTCCATCAGGTCGTCGCCGCTCGCCACGTCCGAGAGCGCCAGCTGCGGATCTAGCTCGGCGACCGCCTGGCGCAGCGCCCCCGACACTGACGAGGGCGAGGTCGTCGTCTGCAGGACGAAGTAGGCCGTCGGCACGTCGACGAGCGGGAAATAGACGGTGCCGTCCTGCGACGCGTCGAGGCCGGTCCAGCGGACGTTGGCGACCAGCCCGACGACGACGGTCCAGTCGCACTCGGTGCAGCCGCCCTCGCGGAACCGACGGCCGATCACTTCCTGGCCCGGGAAGAATCGATCGGCCCACGCGCGATCGACGAGCACCACGTTGTCCTGGAGCGAGTGGTCGTCGAGCAGCCGTCCCTTTTCGAGCTTGAGGCCCACGGTGCGGAAGAAGTCTGGCGACACGCCGACCCACGTGCACACCGGCTGGCCCTGCCCCGGCAGCGCCGGCTTGTCTTCGAGGTTGAAGTTGTTCTGGTTGCCGCTGTCGCTCGGCGGACGGCTGTCGGCGAGCGCCGCGGACTGCACGCCCGGCAGGGCGCGCACGCGTTCGAGCGCGCGCTGCCAGAACGCCGCGCGATCGCTCTCCTTGGGGTAGCGTCCCGACGGCAGCGAGACGCCGGCCGTCAGCACGCGCTCGGTCGAGACGCCGACGTCGACGTGAGCGAGATGATCGAGACTCGCAGCGACGAGCACCGCCGCCACGATGAGCGGCGTCGCCAGCGCGAACTCGGTGGCCACGAGCGCGCGCCGCAGGCGGCGCGTCGCGGGTGCGTCGCTGGCCGAACGTCCGCCGGCCGCCAGCGCGCCGGTGAGCCGCAGGCGTGAGCTGTGGATGGCCGGCACCAGGCCGAGCAGCAGCGCACTGGCAAGCGTCAACAGGCCCAGCCACCCGATCTCCACCGCGCCAAGACGCACTTCGTCGAGCCGCGGGATGTAGTCCACGCCGTACGCCTTGACCAGGGCGATCGAGCCGACGGCGATGCCGGCGCCGACCGCTGCGGCTCCGATCGCGAGCACCGTCGTCTCCGCCAGCAGGTGCTGCAGCAGCCGTCCGCGCGAGGCGCCGAGTGCGCCGCGGATCGCCAGCTCGCGATCGCGGTTCATCGCGCGCGCGACCAGCAGGTTGACCGCGTTCGCGCAGGCAATGAGGAGCAGGCACGCGACCGCCGCCAGCACGGTCCACAGCCGCGATCCGACCTTGCCGACGACGCGCTCCTGCAGCGGCAGGAGCCCCCACGTCGCCTTTTCGTCCTGATAGGAGGACTTCCAGATCGGAAAGAGCCTGTGGTTCGTGGCGCGCAGCATCTCGAGCGCCGCGGTGCGCGAGACGTCCGGGCGTAACCGTGCGATCGCCGTCGTGAAGAACGGGCCCTTGCGCTTCGGCTCCGGCCAGTGCGCCGCCGTGAAGAGCGCCGTGCCGTTCTCGAAGGGCCCGACCGCGCGCTCCTGTACGCCGACGATCGTGTAACTGACGCCGTCGATGGTGATCGCGCGCCCGAGGACCGAGGGGTCGCCGCCATAGCGCCGCATCCAGTAGCCGTAGGTCAGCACCGCGGACGGATCACGCCGCGCGTCCTCCGACGCGTCGAACAGCCGCCCGATGTGCGCGCGCTGCCCGAGCAGCGGGAAATACGAGCCGGTCACGGAGCGTGCGAGCACGCGCTCGGCGGCGCCGTTGCCGCTCACCGTGACCTGGCCGGCCTGGTAGCCGGCGACGGCGCTCAACGCCGGATGATCCGCTTCGAGCGCCCGATAGTCCACGACCGAGAACCGGAAGCGGAACGGCGGGGTGTCGGTGTAGACCCAGTAGATCGATCCGGCGTCGGCATAGGGCAGCGGGTTGAGGAGCACGCCGCGGACGACGCTGATCATCCCGGTCGTGGCGCCAAGGCCGACGCCGACCGTCAGGACGATCGTCGCGGCCAGCGCCGGCACGCGTGCCAGGCTGCGCAGGCTGTAACGGAAATCTCGCCAGAGATGCTGCATGTGAATGCCTCGCGGAATTGACGCCGACAGGCGGTCGGCCAGGAGGTGCCAGGGATAGATCCACTGCTGCCGTCGCAGCCATCGCCTCGCCGCGGGTTCGCCGTCGATGCGGCGCCGCAATTCGTAGAGCTCCGCCAGGTCGGCTTCGATCGACCGGCGGTCCTCTTCGTCGACCAGCGCGCGCAGCCACCAGCGCACGTCAGCCCTTTCGCTCGCCGAGCAGCCGTCCGAGCCCCTGCCACAGGCGCGCGTGCTCGTCGCGCTGCGCCTTGACGGCGGCAATGCCCTGCTTCGTCAGCCGGAAGTAGCGCCGCGGACGCCCGGTGTCGGGCTCGTCGAGCCGCGACGCCACCAGTCCCTTGCGTTCCAGCCGCCGCAGCGCGATGAAGACCGCCGCCTGCGCGACCGGGCGTCCCATGCGCTTCTCGAGCGCGAGCACGAGGGGAACGCTATAGGTCTCTTCCCGCTCGCGCAGCATCGCCAGCAGGACATGGAGCTCGAAATGCTGCAGCGTCGAAGTACCCATGGCCGAGTCGGACTCTATCACTAACAGCGTTAGTCGTATCGAACCGCGAAACGGTTAGCTCGAAATCGTCGGGCGGCGCTAAAATCGTCGACGTACCTCCGGGAGGCTGGATGAGTGCATTCTGGCAGGACGTGCGGTACAGCTTGCGTCTGCTGATGAGACAGCGCGGCTTCGCCGCGGTGGCCATTCTGACGCTGGGTCTGGGGATCGGCGCCTCCACGGCGCTCTTCAGCGTCATCGACGCGGCCGTCATCCGGCCCCTTCCTTACCCTCACCCGGAACAGCTCGTCGAGCTTCTCGTCGAGGAGGCGCGTCCGAACGGCGTGGGACGACTGGGCCCGTCGCGCGATGAAGCCCGGGAATGGCGGTCGAACGCCGCGATCGCCGAAGTCTGCGTCTGGCGATCCTGGAATCCGATCCTCGTCGACACCGGTGAATTCGAGCGCGTGCCGTACCAGGACCTCAGTGAGGGCTGCCTCGAAATGTACGGCGCCGGCCCGGTGGTCGGCCGCGCGTTTTCGATCGATGACACGCGCGTCGGCGCTCCCGCGGTCGTCATCCTCGGCCACGCCTACTGGCAACGGCGGTTTGGCGCGTCCGCGGACGTGATTGGCCGCACCCTCCGGCTGCCGGACGGACCGGCAACGATCGTCGGCGTCGCTCCGCCCTGGTTCGGCCGCGAGATGGGGGTGTTTCGGGCGCTGCAGTTCTTCGCGCCCGACCAGGAGCGGCTGAGAGGGCGCGGTACGACGACGGAGGCACGGCTTCGCTCCGGAGTCACACCCGCGCAGGCGTCGGCCGCGCTATCGGGAGCATCGAAAGTTCGTGCCGACTCGCTCTACGACACGACGACACGGGGTTATGGGAAGACGCTGCGGACGCTGGCCGGCGCGGTCATGCTCATCCTGCTGCTGGCGTGCGTCAACGTTGCCGGACTGCTGCTGGCGCGCGGCACCGCACGACAGACGGAGCTTGCCGTGCGCGCCTCGATTGGCGCGACTCGGGCGCGGCTCGTGCGTCAGCTGCTGACCGAGAGCCTGCTGCTGGCCGTTGGCGCTGGCGCTGTCGGCGTGGCGCTCGCCGGGCTCTCGCTCGATGCCATCGTGGCGATCGTCCCGCTGTCGCTGCCGTCGGATGCGCCGGCGACGGTCAACGGACCGGTGCTCGCGTTTGCCGCTGCCGCGGCGGTCACCTCAGCCTTGCTGTTCGGACTCGTGCCGGCGCTGCGGCTGTCGGGGAGCGCCCGTCATTCACTCGCCGGCGCCAGCCGCCGCCACGGATCGGCCCTGTCCCGACGCAACGGACAGTTTCTGATCGCGGCCGAAGTCGCCGTCGCGATGGTCCTGCTAGCCGGCGCCGGCGTGATGGTGCGCAGCTTCGCACGGTTGGTCACCGAGGACCTCGGCTTCGACGCGGAACGGGTCGCGGCGATGCAGGTCGTGCCCGCCGATCCAAAGCCGGCGATCCTCTCGGCCTACTACCCGCGCCTCGTCGCAGCGGTGCGCGAGATCCCGTCGATCGCGTTTGTCGGGGCCGTCGACACCCTGCCATTGATCGGCGGTGGAACCACCACCAGGGTTAAAGCGGGAGGTCCCGCGTGGACCACAATCGATCTGTCGCAGATCCTGCCCGGCTATTTCGAGGCCATGGGGATTCCTCTCGTCGCGGGGCGCCTGCCCACGACCGACGATGCCGCGGCGGCGCGGCCGATCGCGGTGGTCAGTAGTGACGCAGCGAAGACGCTGTTCCCCGACGGCTCCGCAGTCGGCGGCAAGATCCTTCTCGCTGGCAAGCAGGAACGCGAGATCGTCGGCGTGGTCGGCACCGTGCATCATTGGGGCGCGGCGGACAAGGGCAGCTCGTTCGAACGGCCGAAGGTGTACGTGTTGTTCGGTCAGTCGCCGGCGGCGCAGCCGCTTTCGCTGGTCATCCGGATGCGCCGGAACATGCCGCTGCCTGTCGAACAGCTGCGAACGGTCGCGGGGCAAATTGGTCCGCGCGTGTTCGTCGAGAAGTTCCGTCCCGGGGCCGACTGGATCGGCGCGAACACGATGCGCGCAAGGCATCGCACGCAACTGTTCGGGCTGCTCGGCGCGTTCGGAGTCGTGCTGGCGCTGGTGGGCATCTTCAGCATGACCGCCTACGCGGTCGCCAGCCGGACACGGGAGATCGGCGTCCGCATGGCGCTCGGCGCGCGGGCCGACCAGGTCGTCGGCACGGTACTGCGCGATGCCGCGTGGCCGGTCGCAATCGGCACGATCGCCGGGCTCGCCGGCGCGGCGGCGGCGACGAAGGTGATCGCGAGCTTCCTCTTCAACACCTCACCGACCGATCCGCTCACGTTCGGGCTCGTCGCGGCAACGCTCGCCTGCGTCGGCACCCTGGCCGCGTGGATCCCCGCGCGCCACGCGGCGCGCGTCGACCCGCTGATCGCGCTGCGCGCCGAATAACGCCCCGCGGCGCCCCGAATTGGGGTCAGGTCTGCAAATCGACCGTTCCGGGTGCCAGGCCTCGCCCCCGTCCCCGGGGCGCCCCGGGGTCAGGTCTCCAAAACAGCGCTTACGGTGCCAGGTCGGCGGCCTGGCACCGCCAAACGGCTAGTTTGGAGACCTGACCCCCGGTGCTGTCGGTTTGCAGACCTGACCCCCGATGCTGTCGGTTTGGAGACCTGACCCCGGTCTCAGCGCTTGCGCCGGAACATCTGCGTGACGACGTTCACCTTGCCGGCTTCGTCCTTGTAGGTCGTCTCGGTCACCATCGCGCCGGTCTTGTCGAGCCAGCGGGCCTCCGCGTAGTCCCAGGTCGATTCCCCCTGGCTGGTGACCGAGAACGACGTCCCGCGTGTGACGAGCTTCTGGCCCTCCCACGTGCTCTTCGTCGTCATCGTGTTGGCGCCGTTGTGATTGACGCTGTCCGTTCCGTCCAGGTTGTAGACGTGCCTGACGACGATCGACATGAACGATCGCTCGATGGTGACCGTGGCCGGCGTCTGCTTCACGACGGTGTCAGTCGGAGGAGCCGTCATCGCCTTGCCGCCGCCACCGGGCGTCGTCGGAAACGTCGTCTTCCGCGCTGCTTCGTCCTCGACCCACGTCCCCGAGAAGTCCGGATGCGCCGGCTGCGCGGCGACCGGATTGACGAGCGCCAAGAGCGTCAATGCGGTAACGGCGAGACGCCGTGATCCCACAGCTGTCCTTCGTATGGATGTGAGCATCCTTAGATCCGTGTTCATCTGTGGTTATCCGTGGCCTTCATCCTGGCCCTTGTCCGTAGCCTCACTCCGTTCGCAGGGCCGAAGCCGGATCGACGCGCAGCGCGCGCGCCGTGGGAATCCACGAGGCCAGCAGGGCCACGCCGAAGACGAGCCCCGGGATGACGATGAAGACCGTCGGGTCGCGCGGATCGATCTCGTAGAGCAATCCCGCGAGCACGCGCGAAAAGGCCAGCGCCACGGCGACGCCCCCGGCGACGCCGGCCACGGCGAGACCGAGACCGTGGCCGACTACGAGGCGCAGCACATGGCGTGACGAGGCGCCCAGCGCCATGCGGATGCCGATCTCGTTGCCGCGCTGCGCCACGATGTAGACGAGCACGCCGAAGATCCCGGCCGACGCCAGCGCCAGCGACACCGCCGAGAACAGCGACAACAGGGTGAGCACGAAGCGCTCGCGGCGGATGGTGTCGGCCATCAGGTCGGCGACCGGCGCGGCCCTCAGCACCGGTTGATCGCGATCGAAGGCCCACAGGATGCGCTTGATGTCCGGCACCAGCGCTTCCGGGCGCGCGGCCTGCACGATCAGCCGGCGCGCCGTGACCCGCGTCTCTATCATGGTGGCCAGGTTCGGCAGCGCGTCCGGCGGCGCCGAGAACGGCAGGTAGATCGCCATGTCCCCCTGGCCCATGAAACCGCGCGTCTTCACGTCGCTCGCGGTGCCGACGACGGTGAGCCAGGCGGTGTTCGGACCGAGGCGAATCCGCGCGCCGGTCAGCGACTCCGCGCCGCAGCGGCGGGCGACGCTGCGGCTGACGACCACCGCGTCTGGCGGATCGTCGTCTCGCAGCGGACGCCCGTCGGCGACGGTCATGCCCAGCAATGAGAAGTACGACGGCGTCACCTGGTTCGAGACGACCCCTTCCGGCTCGCCTGTGCAGGGTCCGTGCTCGGTGGACAACGTGGCCAGGCTCATTGCGCCGGGACTCGGCGGGACGCCCGAGGCAATGGCCACCCCCTGCACGCCGGGCAGCTGCGCGACGGCGCCGGCAACCTGCGTGAGGAGCGCCATGCGCGACGCTTCGGTGGCGTAGCGTTGCGAGTCCAGGCCAATCGTCACGGCGAAGACGCGATCCGGATCGAAGCCGAGGTCGATGGCATTGAGCCTGATGAACGTCCTGACCATCAGCGCCGCGCCGATGAGCAGCACGACGGCGAGCCCGATCTCGGCGACCACCAGTGCGGCCCGCAGGCGGCGCTGATGCGGTGTGGCCATCGCGGTCCGCGTGCGTCCGGACAGCGCGGACGTGTCCTGCTGCCGCAGCGTCCGCAGCGCAGGCGGCAGGTTGCAGAGCACGCCGGTGACGAGGGCGAGCAGCAGGCCGAAGGCGATGACCCGGACGTCGACGGCGACGCGCTGCGATGTCGCGGCGAGCAGCGCCTCGGGCAACAGGGTGACGAGCGTCCCGACTGCCCAGCGAGCGACCACGAGGCCGGCCGCGCCGGAGATGAGGCCGAGCACGACGCCTTCGATCAGCAGCTCGCGGCAGAGGCGTCCCGCGCTCGCGCCGAGCATCCGCCGGATCGCGAATTCGCGCTGGCGATCGATGGCGCGCGACAGCAGCAGGTTGGCGACGTTGGCGCCCGCGGTCAGCAGCACCAGCGCGACCGCGCCGAAAAGGACGAGCACGGTGCGCCGGGTCGCGGCGTCGGGCCCTGACAGCGGTCCCGGCACGAGCGTCACGGCCCAGCCGCTCGGCAGCGGCCGCTCACGCTCGAGCCGGGCGACCGCAGCGGCGACTCGCGCGCGGGCAGCATCCGTCGTCAGATCCTTTTGCAGCCGCACGATGGTGTTGGCGACGCGTTCACCGGCGCCTGCGGCGGCGTCCGGATCGAGCGGGAGCCAGATCTGTTCGTCGAGCGTCGGGAAATGGAACCGATCCGGCATGACGCCCGCAATCGCGCGGGGTTTGCCGTTGACGAGCAGCGTGCGCCCCACCGCGGCAGGGTCGGCGCCGAATCGCGATCGCCAGTAACGCTCGCCGATCAGGATCGGGCCGTTCGGGGTCTGCGCGTCGGCCGCGGTGAACACGCCTCCGGCGACCGGCGGAATCCCTAGCATGGCCACCAGTCCCGGTGACATCTCGGCGGCGTGGAGCTCCTCCGGCTCGACGCCTCCCGTGACGAG
>Ga0075435_100001377_pt1 | contig 15702 bp, 16 predicted proteins | sample RhiMethybrSRZTD4_FD_75302 | JGI IMG/M metagenome (GOLD analysis project Ga0075435, IMG submission 75302) | Populus rhizosphere microbial communities from Tennessee, USA - Rhizosphere MetaG P. TD hybrid SRZTD4 | ecosystem: Host-associated > Plants > Roots > Rhizosphere > Soil | place: USA...
CCGGCCTTCTTCGAGCAGCTCGGGCGCGACGCGCTTCGCTACGAGAAGGAGTTCAACCGTCAGGCCGGCTTCACGGAGAAGGACGACGAGCTGCCCGCCTTCTTCTACGAGGAGTCGCTGCCCCCCACCAACCACGTGGCGCGCTTCCACGCGGCGGACGTGCATCGCATGTACGAGCGCCTGCCCGCCTGATCATGCCCGCGGCCCTGTGGGTCGCCGCCGCGCTGGCCGGGCTCATCCACGTGCTCTTCTTCTGCATGGAGAGCCTGTGGTGGACGAAGCCCGCGGTGTATCGCCGCTTCCGCAGCACGGAGGCGCAGGCCCTCATGACGAGGTCGCTCGCCTTCAACCAGGGCTTCTACAACCTCTTCCTCGCCGCGGGCGCGCTGGGCGGGCTCGGTCTGATCGGCGGCGGTCACCCGGGCGCCGGCATGGTCCTCGCGGCGTGGAGCTGCGCATGCATGCTGGGCGCGGCGGTGGTCCTGGTCGCCTCCGCGCCCGAGATGCTACGGGGCGCCCTCATCCAGGGCGTGCCGCCTCTCGTGTTCCTGGCGGGCGTCGCCTACCTGCGCTGGAGCTGACGCTCTCTCAGCCGCCCGCCTTCACCTCGGCGAAGACCTGCTTGGCGGTGAGGAAGGCTTCGCGCACGAGCGGCGCACCCACATAGCCCGAGAGGTGCAGGAGCACCTCGGTCAGCTCCTCCTCTGTCCAGCCCTGGCGCAGGGCCATGCGGAGATGGATGGCCAGCTCGGGCTCCTGGCCGGTGGCGGCGTCGGAGACCACGCACACGAGGGTGCGGGTCTTGAGATCGAGCCCGGGCCGCGTCCACAGGGAGCCGAACACCGTCTCTGTGACCACGTCGATGAACTTGCGGGTGACGGGATCGCTGTAGTTCTGCTTGTTGGCCCTCTCCACGTAGGCGTCGCCCAGGAGCTTGCGGCGCATCTCCACGCCCTTCTTGTAGACCTCCGATTCCGCCATGGGTCCGGTCTCCTCAGTCGATGGGAACGAAGATGCAGTGCCGGGCCTTGTTGTCGATGGCCTTGGACAGGTGTCCCTTGCCCCACGTGTCCTCCACGAGCACGACGTCGCCCGCCTTCACCCGGCGCACCTCGCCGTCGCTCGCGGTGAGCTGCACGCCGGCGTCGAGATTGATGATGTACTGTCGCCGCGGGGCGGGATGCCAGTCGAGGTCGTACTCGCCCGGCACCTCGCGGAAGATGATGCCGGTGGCCGGCTGCCGCGCCGACACGCGCCCGGAGGGCGTGGGCGCCTCGAACTCCACCTCGATGTCCTGGAAGTGGGACTCGCCTTTCTCGTCCGCGTAGAGGCGGATGATCTTCATCGCGCTCCCTCCCGGGCATGACCCGGCCGGTGAAAATAGTTGGCGTTGTAGAAGTCCAGGACGAGGTCGCGGTACACCGCGGGCGGATAGTGCGGCGGATCCTCCGCGCTCGTGCAGCTGGGCAGGCACTCGATGGTCGAACTCACGTTGGGGCTGTAGAAGAAGGCGATGGAGTAGCGATCGGTGCCGGAGTCGTTCAGGACGCCGTGCGGCGTGGAGAGGAACCGGTCGTTGGACCACCGCTTCATGATGTTGCCCAGGTTCACGAGGAACGTCCCCGGGATCAGGGGCGGGGCCAGCCATTCCCCGCTGGGCAGCCCCACGGCGAGGCCGGGCACCTCCATGCGCGCGAGGATGGTGATGAAGGAGTTGTCCGTGTGGGGCCCTTGCCCGAACTGCTCGGGATCGTCCGACTCCTGCGGCGGATAGTGGAGGAAGCGCAGATTCACGTGGGCCTCGTTCTCGAAGAAGGGCCGGAAGTGATGCGCGGGCATGCCGAGGGCGCGGGCGAGCACGGGGAGCATGCGCTCTCCCACCCGCTCCAGCGTCTTGAAGTAGGCGAGCATGGCCGCGCGCATCTGCGCGTGTCCCTCAGGCCACTGGTTGCGCCCCCGGAGCGGCGTGCCCGCGAGGACGTCGGGATGATCGGGGCCGCGGTCGTGGCTGATGAAGAAGCTCTCGTTGTAGTTGGGGCGGGTGGCCTTGTGCACGGTGGAGGCGCCCTGGATGCTCTGGTTGGGTGCGAGGTAGCCGATGTTGTTCTCGTTGATGCGCAGGGCGAGCTTCTCGTCGAGGGGCATGGCGTGGAACTCGCGCGAGGCCGCGAAGGCAGCGTCCACGATCTCGTCGGGCACGCCGTGCCCGGCCAGGTAGAAGAAGCCCACGTGCTCGCTGGCGTGACGCACCTGGCTCGCTACCGCGTCCAGGCCTCCCGGCTCGCCACGGAAGGCCGGTGCGAAGTCGATCACGGGAATAGAGCGGGTTGCCTCCTCCACGCTCTTCACGGCCATGGTCTTGAAGATGTTCACGATGCGTTCTCCTCGCGGCTGCGCAGCTCCTCCGCCTCGTGGCGGAAGCGGGTCGCGGGCGCGTCCTCGGCGACAAGCCCGGGGTAGTGACGGGTGAAGATGTCGAGGATCTCGTCCACGGGCACGTCGGCGGACGGGCCGTGGTCGTCGATGTACTCCATGTGGCGCCGCCCCGCCACGTCGTAGGGATGGAAGAGCGAGTCCGCCCGCCCGTCGAACTCGAGGGGCCGCACGCCGAACTTCTCGCAGAGGCGCCGATCGAAGGCGGGGGTGGCCTTGATCCACCTTCCCTCGAGGAAGAGCTCGGTGTAGCCATGATGATAGAAGGTGTCCGTGCCCATGAGTCGGCGCAGCTTGGGCGTGGTCAGGTGGTTGCGCACATCCGCGAATCCGACCCGCGCGGGAATGCCCGCCGCGCGCGCGGCCGCGGCGAGGAGCGCGGCCTTGGCGACGCAGAAGCCCGATCCCCGCGCGAGGCAGGCGCTGGCCCGGAAGGTCTCCCGGGAGCGGAAGTCGCAGTACGGCGTGTAGACGATCTCGTCGCGCACGGCGTAGTAGAGACGTACGGCGCGGGTGAGGTCGTCCGTCGCGTCCCCGCAGACTCGCGCCGCGAAGGCCGCGATGGCCGGCGAAGCGCTGTCGACGTACTCGCCGGACTGGAGGCAGGCGTCCACGAGCTCGGCGGTCATGAAGGCGACAATAGCAAAGTCGCGGGAGCAGGGCCGGCCGATTACGCCAATCGCGCGCGAGGAGCTCTCCGCTAGCCTTGGCGGAACGGCAGGCGGAAGGTGAACGTCGAGCCGGCCCCGAGCGCACTCGTCACCCAGATCTTGCCGCCGTGGAGCTCGATAAACTTCCGGCACAGGGTGAGCCCAAGGCCGGTGCCTTGCTGCCTCGCCGCGCTGGAGCCGACCTGGCGGAACTCCTCGAAGACGGCCTCCTGATCCTCGGGCGCGATCCCGATGCCCGTGTCGCTCACCGACACCTCGACGGCGCCGTTCTCGCGCGCCGCCCGCACCTCGATCCGCCCGCCCTCCGGCGTGAACTTGATGGCGTTGGACAGGAGGTTGAGCAGGACCTGGCGCACCTTGCGCTCGTCCGCCCGCACCTGTCCCACCCCGCCGTCCACCCCGGGCTGGAGCGAGATGCCACGCCGTGTGGCGCGCTCGCGCACGAGGGTAAGGGCGCTGTCGATAGCCGAGGGCAGATGGAAGTCCGTCAGCTCCAGCTCCATCCGCCCCGCCTCGATCTTCGACAGGTCGAGGATGTCGTTGATGAGCGACAGGAGGTGCGTGCCGGAGGCGTGGATGTCCTTCAGGTACTCGTCCTGCTTCTCGTTGAGCTCGCCGAACATGCGCTCGTTGAGCACCTCGGAGAAGCCGATGATGGCGTTCAGCGGCGTGCGCAGCTCGTGCGACATGTTGGCGAGGAACTCGGACTTGTGCTGGCTGGCCGCCTCGAGCTGCCGGCTCTTCACCTCGATCTCGCCGAAGAGACGCGCGTTCTGGATGGCGAGGGCCGACTGGGTGGCGAAGGTCTTGAGCACTTCCACGACTTCCGCTGGGAATTCGCCCGGCGCCTTGCGGTTCAGCGACAGGCTGCCGATGATCTGATCCTCGCGGAGCAGCGGCACGGACAGGAGCGCCCGGTAGCCGGCGCGCAGCAGCGTGTCCCGGATGTGACTCTGGTACGCGCCCCCCACCTGGATGTCCGCGATCTGGACAGGCTGTCGTGTTTCGGCCGCACGGCCCATCGCACCCTCGCCACGGTGGAGAGGCGCTGCCCGCAGGGCAGTCACCAGCACAGGATCCAGGTTGTGCGTGGCGCGAATATGGAACTCCTGCGTCCCGTCATCGTACTCGTAGATGGCGCCGCCGTCGGAGCCTGCGAGCTGGCTTGCCCGTGAGACCACCGTCTGCAGCACGGTCTCCACGTCGAGCGTGGAGCTCACGGCGCGGCTGATCTCCCCCAGCGCGGTGAGCTGCCCGACCGAGCGCGTGAGCTCCGCCGTGCGCTCTTCCAGCTCTCTAAAGAGCCGCGCGTTCTCCACGGCGATGACGGCCTGGTCGGCGAACGTTTGCAGCAGCTCGATCTGCTGGGTGCCGAACGGCCGCGCGGCCGCCCAGGTGTGAACGGTGATGGCACCGATCGGAGCTCCATGGCGGAGCATCGGCACGCACAGCACGGAACGAAGCCCCACTCGCTGGAGTCCCGCGAATTCGTAGTCCGGGTCCTCCAGAACATCGGGGATGTGCACGGTCCGGCCCGTCAGGATCGCCCGGCCACCCGCCGACCGGGGCATCACCGGGCTCGGGTAGGCGCCCCGAAACGCCTCCGCCGCCGCCGCGTCCTCGTTGTCAATCGCCGCCAGCCGGATCATCGTCCCGTCGAGCATCACTACCGAGGCGGAGCTCGTGTCGCACAGGCGCCGGGCGTTGCGTGCGATCGCATCGAAGACCGGCTGCACGTCGGTAGGAGATCGCGAGATTACCCGCAGGATCTCGCTGGTCGCGGTCTGCTGATCCAGTGACTCCATCAGGTCGCTGTTCTTGGTCCGGAGCTCCGTGAGGAGTCGGGCATTCTCGATCGCGATCACGGCCTGGTCGGCGAAGGTCTGGAGCAACCCGACCTCGGCTGACGAAAATGGGCCAGCTTCAGCGCGGGTGACGGTGATGGCTCCGATCGGGTGCCCGTCACGCAGCATCGGAGCGGCGAGAACGGATCGCCAGCCGCGGGTACGTGCCAGGTCTCGCATCTCCTGGTTCAAGGTGGGATCCGATTCGGAGTCTGGAATGTGGATGAGGGTCCGGTGGACTACGCAGCGTGAGGCGGGGAGCGGCCCCTGGATCGGCCAGGGCGACTGCCGTCGCAGATACTCCTCCGTCCCGGGCACGCCGCCACGCGCCGCGATGAGATGCAGGAGCTGCCCATCTGATCGCATCACCGCTACCGCCCACGCCCGGAAAAGGGAGATCGCGTTGTCGACGATGGCGTCGAACACCGGCTGCACGTCCGTCTGCGACTGGCTGATCACGCGGAGGATCTCGCTCGTCGCCGTCTGCTGATCCAGCGCCTCCGTGAGATCGCGATTGCGCTTCCCCAGCTCGGTGAACAGCCGCACGTTCTCGATGGCGATGACGGCCTGGTCCGCAAAGGTCTGGAGGAGGGCGATCTGCTGATCGGTGAACAGGCGGACTTCGGTACGCCGGAGCGCGATGACCCCAATGGCCTTCCCGGTGTGCAGCAGCGGCACGGCCAGCATCGTGTGGACGCCGAGTCGCCGCGCGACGGCGGTGCCCTCAGGGTAGTCGGCCGCCTCGGCCCGGTGATCGGCCAGCTGGATGGTGCGTTGCTCGAGCGCGGCACGCCCGGTGAGAGTGCCGCGCACCATGGGAACCGTGAACTGGCCGACCGGTCCGAGGGCGATGGGACCCAAGTGGGTGGCCAGCCTCAGCTCCTCGCCGTCCTCGAGGAAGATGGCCGTGTCGATAGCGTCGCAGAGACGGGCGGCGTTCTCCGTGATGGCTTCGAGCACCGGCTGGATGTCCGTGGGCGAGCTGGAGATAACACGCAGGATCTCGGCGGTGGCGGTCTGCTGCGTGAGACTGTCCGTCAGGTCCTGGTTGCGCGCTTCCAGCTCCGTGAACAGGCGCACGTTCTCGATGGCGATGACGGCCTGGTCCGCGAAGGTCTGGAGCAGAGCGATCTGCATGTTGGTGAACGGCTCGACCTCGGTGCGCCGGAGCTGGATGGCACCGATCGGCACGCCCTCGCGCAAGAGCGGCACGCTGAGAAGTGTGCGGTGGCCGATCTCGCGAGCGGCGATCGCCGCCTCCGGAAACTCGCTCGCTTCGGCCTGCGCATCCGGGACCTGGATGGGCCGGGCCTCGAGGATCGAGCGTCCGCCCACGGTGTCCCGGTTGACCGGGAGGGTGGACCGGGCCACGACAGGACCGTGGTGGGCAACCAGGCGCAGGACATCGCCCTCCAGCCGGAACACGGTGGCGTCATAGGCATGACAGAGCCGCGCCGCGCTCTCCGCCACCGCGCTCAGCACGGGCTCGATGTCGGTGGGCGAGCGTGAGATCACACCCAGGATCGCGCCCGTCGCCGTTTCCCGCCCGAGCGCCTCGGTCAGCTCGCGGTTGCGGGCCTCGAGCTCCCGGGAGAGGCGGGCATTCTCGAGGGCGATCGTGGCTTGCTCGGCGAAGCTCTTGAGGAGCGCGATCTGATGCGCGGTAAAGGGGCGCACGACGCGGCGAAGGACCACGAGGGCGCCGATCGCCTGCCCGTCCCGGAGCAAGGGCGTGGCGAGCATCGTGCGCAGGCGGGCCGCGCGCTGGACCGACTCCGCGTTTTTGAACTGTCTCCTGGCCACTTTGAGGTCTCGGACGTGCACGGTGCGCCGGTCATGCACGGCGCGTCCGGCTACGGAGCCACGACCCATGGGGAAGCCCCCGCCGACCGCGACGGAGTGAGGCAGTGATCCATGCTTGGCCACGTTGCGAAGGAACCCGCCGTCGATGAGGTACAGGTGACAGTAGCTCGCCTCGCACAGCCGGGCCGCCGTCCGCACGATGGCGTTCAGGATCGGATCGGCGTCGGTTTTTCTCCCGCGAGGGGAACGCTTCACCGGGGGTCTCGCATGGGCCGCAAAGACATGGACGAGGGAGAGTAGCCCGGGGGCGGGAGGGCGGTCAAGACGGCGGGGCTCGAGTGTAGACTCCAGCCGGGACGAGGAGACCCTTGACCATGGACCTGCAGCCCGTGACGCCGAAGCTGGAGCGGCTCTTCCACGCCGTGGTGGAGATCGATGCGCCCATCAGCGTGGGCATGACGCCGTTCGGCGAGCGGCGCATCATTCCGATCACCGGCGGCCATTTCGAGGGTGAGCGCCTGACGGGCGAGGTGCTGCCGGGCGGCGCGGACTGGCAGCTCGTGCGCGCGGACGGAAGCGCCCTCCTCGAGGCGCGCTACACCCTCCGCACGCGAGACGGCGCCCTCGTCTACGTGTGCAACCGCGGCGTGCGCTCGGGCCCGCCCGAGGTGCTGGCGCGCCTTCGGGCCGGCGAGGCCGTCGAGCCGGCGAGCTACTACTTCCGCACCACGCCCACCTTCGAGACGGGCGCGCCGCCGTACGCGTGGCTCAACGATCTCGTGGCGGTCTGCTCGGCGGCGCGGGCGGCGCGCGCGGTCATTCTCGACTTCTTCGCGGTGCGCTGAGGCCGCGATCGTGCGGCCCGTTCTCCTCGCTCTCGGAGGTCTGTCTGCCACGGCGGTCGCCGTGGGCATCGGCCGCTTCGTCTACACGCCCATCCTGCCCCTGATGGTGGAAGACCTCGGCATGACGAAGAGCGCGGCGGGCCTCCTCGCCTCCGCGAACTTCGCGGGCTACCTGGTGGGCGCCCTCGCCGCTGCCCTCCCCGGCTTGCCGGGCTCGCGACGGCGCTGGCTGATCGCGGCGCTCATCGCGAGCGCCCTCACCACGGCGGCTATGGCCGTCCCCTCGTCGATCGCGGCGTTTCTGTTGCTTCGCTTCGTGGGAGGCGTGGCCAGCGCCTTCGGCCTCGTCTTCTCCTCCGCACTGGTGCTCGACCGCCTGAGCGCCCTCCGTCGGCCGCGGCTGGCCGCGCTCCACTTCGCGGGGGTGGGCACCGGCGTCGCCATCGACGCCGTGCTTGCCGCCGCTCTCTCGCCGCGAGGCTGGCGCGCCCTGTGGCTGGCCGCCGGACTCGTGTCCATGGTCGCGGTGGCCGTGGTCGCCGCCGCCATCCCCGACCGGTCGGGCGCGGCCGCGGCGCCGTCGCCGGCTCGCGGCGCTCGGGCGCCGCTCGCCAGCCTCGTCGTCGCCTACGGGCTCTTCGGCTTCGGCTACATCATCACCGCGACGTTCCTGGTGGCGATCGTGCGCGGCGCGCCCGAAGTGAGAGCCATCGAGCCCGTGGTGTGGCTCGTCGTAGGGCTCACCGCGGCGCCGTCGGTGGCCGTGTGGACGATGATCGAGTCTCGGTTTGGCATCAACCGCGCCTTCGCGCTCGCCTGCGCCCTCGAGGCGATCGGCGTGGCGGCGAGCGGCCTGTGGATCGACCGGCTCGGCATTCTCCTCGCCGCCGCGCTCCTCGGCGCCACCTTCATGGGCATCACCGCCCTCGGCCTGATCTGGGGTCGGCGACTGGCCCAGGGCGACCCGCGGAGCATCCTCGCCATGTTGACGGCGGCCTTCGGCGTCGGTCAGATCATCGCGCCCGCCCTCGCCGGTGTCGTCTTCGACGCCACCGCGAGCTTCGTGCTTCCTTCCGTCATCGCGTCGGCCGCCCTCCTCGTTGCGGCCATCCTCGCCGTGCGACGCGACGCCGAAGCCGTGGCCTAGCGCAAGGGCTTCGGCATCGCCTCCCAGATCGGCTTGTAGTCGTACGTCGGGTAGAACTCCGTCCGGTAGGCGCCCCACGCGCTCTCCTCGATGGAGCGATTCACGGCGCGGAGCATCTCCGCGGGCAGTCGCAGCGTCACCACCTGGCCGATCCCCATCGCGATGTACCAGGAGACGACCTCCACGCCCGTCGGCGGGAACTTGTCGTAGTAGCGGTTCTTCTGGAGCTGGGTGTTGATCTCGTCGAGCGTCTTCGACTGATCGTGGCGGAGGAAGATGGTGAGGAGGATGGTGCCCTTGTTGGGATCGGCGAGCGTCTGGGCGGCGGCCGCGGGCAGCAGGATCGTCGAGCCCGCGGTCATCACGAGGAGGACGAGCGACAGCACGTGTCTCATGAAGGTCTCCTTTCGAGGGTGTTCCGTCCGATCAGGTGCACCCGGCCGGCCACCGCGCGTACTTTCCGCGGCGCGGCGAGCCAGATGGCTACGGCCGAGAGCAGGCTGACCGCGATGGCGATCCAGAACACGAGCCGGTAGCTTCCCGTCACGTCGTGGAGCACGCCGGCGATCCACGGTCCCGCCGCTCCGCCCGCGATGGCGGAGAGCATGAGGGTGCCGAAGATGCTGCCGTAGTGCCGACCCTGGAAGATCTCCGCGGGAATGGCCCCCACCACCGAGGTGACCCCGTAGCCGAGGGCGCCCTGCGCGATCACCATCAGCCACACCAGCGTGTAGGTCGGCGTGCGCTCCATCAGGATGAGCGCGAGGTAGCAGAGGGCGAAGCCGAGGCACCCCACCGTCCACACCCACTCGCGCCCGATGCGATCCGAGAGATGGCCGAGGGCGATCTGGCCCGGGATGGCGACGAGGCTCACGAGGCCGAGGGCCCACGCCGCGTAGGTCGGGCTGAAGCCGATCTCGATCAGGTACTTGGTCTGGTGCACCTGCACGGCGTACCAGGAGAAGAGCCCACCGAAGTAGCCGGCGGCGATCCACCAGAAGCGCGTGGTACGCACGGCGCGGCCGAGCGTCCAGTCCACGGCAGCCCACGCCGCGTCCACGACGTTGGCGGCCTGGGTCGTCGCGGTCTGGGCCGACGTCGCATCGCCGTCAGGCGCGAGCCCCATGTCCTCGGGGCGGCGGCGAACGAGGAGGTTGAGCGGCGCGAGCAGCACGAGCACCACGATGGCCACGGCCCAGCACGCCGCGCGCCAGCCGCTTCGCCCGATGAGCAGCTGCATCCACGGCAGGATCACGATGGAGCCTACGCCCACTCCGGAGTAGGCGAGACTCATGGCGAGGCCGCGTCGGCGCACAAACCAGTGAGGTAGGAAGAGTCCCTGCCCCGTGTAGCCGAGACACACGCTGCCGCCGCCCACGAGCACGCCGAGGGTGAGATAGAGCTGCCACGGCTCGCGCACGAAGGTGGCGAGGAGGAGGCCCGCGCCCATGGTGAACACGCCGATCTCGTTCACCACGCGCGGGCCGCTACGATCCATGAGGCGGCCGAGCATCGGGCTCAGGATGGCCGACACCACGAAGCCAAAGGAGAACGCCCCCGCCGTCACTCCACGCTCCCAGCCGAACTCCGCGAGGATGGGCGGGAAGAGCAGCGAGAAGGCGGTGCGCGCGTTGACACCCACGCCCATGGTGACGAAGACGACAGCGACCACGACCCAGCCGTAGAAGAACGGGAGGCGCATAGAGTGCCCATTGCGGAGCGGGCGCGAAGAGAGTATCAAATGACGAGGAGGTCAACCCATGGGATACAGCCTCGAGCAGCTCGCCGACACCCTCCACCGCATCCTCAAGGAGGATTCCGGGCCGAAGGGACGGGAGAAGGTCTGCGCAGCCGTCCAGGAGGTGCTGGTGGACGAATCGTTCCTCGCCAAGCATCTCGGCGACGACGTGCCGGAGCGCAAGATCCTCTACGAAGATCCCGAGCTCGGCTTCTGCATCCTCGCCCACTCCTACAACGGGGCGAAGGAGAGCCAGCCCCACGATCACGGTCCGTCGTGGGCGATCTACGGACAGGCGCGCGGCGAGACGGTGATGAGCGACTGGACGGTGGTGGAGCCGGCCGCGGAGGGGAAGCCGGGCAAGGTGCGCCACGCCCGCGCGTATCCGCTCAAGCCGGGGATGGCCAAGGTCTACAACGTGGGTGACGTCCACTCACCGCGGCGCGAGGGACCCACCCAGCTCATCCGCATCGAGGGCACCAACATGGACAAGGTGAAGCGCCTGTCCTTCGAGAAGGCCTAGCGCGCGTCTTTCAGGATCCCCCTCACCCTGCCCTTCCCCCTCCGGGGGCGAGGGGACCTTGCGGGGTGAGGGGCGGTGTTACACCCTCCGCGAGTTGTCGTCCGGGAACGGATACTCCATGTTGCGCGCGGTGGCGCGCCCCACGGCCTCGCCGAAGTAGCGGATGACGATGCGCAGGGCCATGTCGATGCCCGCCGAGATGCCGGCGGAGGTGACGACGTGCCCGTCCTCCACCACGTGGAGCTTCTCCTCCACCGTCACGGAGGGGTAGGCGTCGCGCATCCGCGACAGCGAGCGCCAGTGCGTGGTGGCGCGCCGGCCGTCGAGCAGCTTGGCCTGGCCGAGGAGCATGGAGCCGGTGCAGACCGAGGTGAGCGTCTCCACCGAGCGGCCGCGCTCGCCTATCCAGTCGATCAAGCGCTGATTGTTGACTTCGGTGCGCGTGCCCCAGCCACCCGGCACCACGAGGATGTCGAGGGGCGGGCACGTGTCGATCGTCACGTCCGGCACGACCTTGAGCCCGCCCGTGGCGACCACGGTGTCCAGGCGCTCCGCGACCAGCAGCACCTCGAAGGGCGACGGCTCCTCGCGGCGGGCCTCCTCGTTGAGGCGCGTCACCGAGAACACCTCGAAGGGCCCGCAGAAGTCGAGGACCTCCACGTTGGGGAACACGAGAATGCCCACTCGCTTGCGATCCATGATCGTCTCTCCGTGACGGGTTAGAGGAAGGTGGTGTCGGGCTCGAGTCCGAAGAGGAAGCGGCCCACGGTCTCGAAGTGTGACTGCCGCCCCTGGAGCTGCTGGGTCACGGCATGGATGTCACGGAACCCGCGGTCGAATGCACTCTCGATGAAGATGGCGGTGGCCCCCGCCGCGTGGTGCGTCATGTCGGCCACCCCCTTCGCCTGGTGGATGGCATACGTCGAGGCGAGCCGAATGAGGACGCGCTGATCGAGGGTGAGCATGCCCGTGCTGCCCACCGCGCGCCAGATCTCGTCAAGAGATCCGAGGAGGAAGCGGCGCGCGGAGCGGAGCTGCGCCTCCGCCTGCGCCACCTGCGACTGGATCACCGCGTTTTCGGCGAGGGGGCGCTTGAAGCCCCGCGGCGTCTTCTCCACCGCGAGGGCGCGGAAGGAATCCAGCATGCGGCGCGCGATGCCGAGGGCCACGCCGGCGAAGCCCGAGGCGTAGAGCGAGCCCGCGGGGAAGCAGTAGAGCGGTCCGGGCTGGCGCCGCTCCGCGGGATCGTCGCGCGAGATCGAGTACTCGTGAGGAACGAAGACGTCGGTCACGGTGAAGGCGTCGCTGCCCGTGCCCTTGAGCCCGCTCACGTGCCACACGTCCACGATCTGCGCCTGGTCGGCGGGGATGAGCAGGGTTCGCTCGACGACCTTGCCCGCACTGTTTCGGCGGAATGATCCGTCGGGCTCGCAGATGGGCGCATGCCCGCCGAGCCACGTGGCGTGACGGCAGCCGCTGGCGAAGCTCCACAGGCCGCTAAGACGATAGCCGCCGTCGCCGGCGACGGCGCGGGCGTCCGGCCCCGGGCCCCAGGCGAGCACGGAGCGCCGGTCCTTGCCGAAGACCTCCCACGCGATGTCGGGCGCCAGATAGGCGGCGGCCATCGAGCAGCCCGAGGCCTGACAGAGGCACCAGGCGGTGCTCGCGTCGGCCTTGGCGATCTCCTCGATCACCGTCACGAAGGTGACAGGATCGATCTCGGCGCCGTCGAGCGAGCGGGGCAGGAGGAGACGGAACATCCCCTGCGCAAAGAGTGCGTCAAGCACGGGGCGGGCCAGCCGCCGCTCGCGCTCGATGTGGTCCGCCCACGTCTCGATCTGCGAGGCCAGCCCGCGGGCCCGCTGCACATGCTCGTTGTCGGTGAAGATCGGGGTCCACGTATCCATAGGAACGGACTATATCGTAAAATGCCCGCAGTGGCGTCCCCGCGCACCCTGGGCTAGGATAGGCGGCACCCCCGCTCACGAGGAGGATCGACATGAAGCGCTACGATCGGCGGCAGCAGGACGTCGGCAACATCCTCATGCTGGAGCACGTGAACGTGCGCGTGCCCGATCAGCGGCTCGCCACCGCCTTCTACATCCAGGGCCTCGGCTTCACCCGCGATCCCTACATCATGGTCGGGATCGAGAACATGTGGATCAACATGGGGCAGACGCAGTTCCATCTGCCCACGGGCGAGCCCAACCTCATGCGCGGGCACGTGGAGATCGTGGTGCCGGATCTGGAGGCGCTGACCCAGCGCCTCGCCGCCGTGAAGGACGCTCTCGGGGGGACCAAGTTTGCCTACAGCGTGGAGGACAAGTACCTGTCCGTCACCACGCCGTGGGGCAATCAGCTCCGGCTGCATCCGGCGGGGCCCTCCTTCGGCGACATGACCCTCGGCATCACCCACGTGGAGTTCCCCGTGGAGCCCGGCCGCGCCGCGGGCATCGCGCGCTTCTACGAGAAGGTCATGGGCGCGCCGGCCAGCGTCACCCCCGATCCCGACGGCGTGGCCGCCCATGTGCGCATCGGCCAGCGCCAGGAGCTGGTGTTCCGCGAGACCACCGCACCCATCCGGCCCTACGACGGCTATCACATCGCCGTGTACATCGCGAACTTCTCCGGCCCTCACGAGTGGCTCGACGAGCACGGGCTCATCAGCGAGGAGAGCCAGGACTACCAGTACCGCTTCGAGAAGATCGTGGATGTGGACACGCTCGAGGTGCTGTGCGTGATCGAGCACGAGGTGCGGAGCTACACGCATCCGATGTTCGCGCGTCCGCTCGTGAACCGGAATCCCGCCCAGCGGCAGGCCACGTATCAGCGCGGGCGCGACGCCTTCCACCCCGCGGGCTAGCCGCGGGGCGAAGGGCTAGCGGGCCGCCGGCGGCTCGCGCCCCTCGATGAAGGGGCGCAGCCACGGCTCGGCTTCCGCGCGCGAGCGGAAGACGTGGGTGCGCCACCCCGTCACCTCGACGAAGGCCTCCCACATGCGGGCGATGCCGAAGGCCAGATCGCCCGGCGCCACGATAGCCACCGCCACCGACCGCCCTGCCACGGCGGCGATCTGCACGTCCACCGCCACGAACTCCAGCACGTGCTCGCGCGAGATGCCGAGCGCGTCGATGTCCGTCACGTCGACGAGCGCGTAGGTGAGGGTCTTCAGCCGATCCGGTGATCGCAGGAGCCCGGCCTTGGCCTCGAGGATCTCCTGGCCGGTAAGCCGGCCCTGGCCCACGAAGCGCACGCCTCTCCCGTCGTCGAGGAACTCAGTCGAGAACGACACGAGCGGACCTCGCCGGCCGCGGCGGGACGATCAGAAGCCGGGATTGGCGGCGGCGCTCAGGCGGATGAAGGAGCAGCCCATGAAGTGCACGACCTGGCGCTGCTGGCGCCGGTCGGCGTGCCGACGCTCCACATTCACCGGTCGCGCGGAGACGCGGCGCTCGCCCTGCCGGCGATCGAGGATGACCTGCACGCCCTCCAGGGTGGCAAGCCCGCGGGTGAGGTACTCGTACAGGCTGCGGTCCTGGGCGCCCACCACCACGATAAGCTGAGAGCCACTCACCGCGGGCTTGGCGCGGGGCGCGGTGAGGACCTGGGCTATGTGACGCGGACACACCCCGTAGGTGTCGCCGGGATTCTCCAGGGGCTCGCGCTCGCCGAGATAGTCGGGCACTCCTTCAGCGCGACACCACGAGCAGTGCGCTTTCACGATCGGACGGGACGAGCTCAATTGGGGACGATGGCGGCTCGCGTGACGTGGCCCTTGTCCTGCTCCGCGAAGGCCTCGTTGATCTGCTCCAGCGGATACTTGTGGGAGACCACCCGCCCCCACGGATACTTGGTCAGGGTGCGGCGCATCAGATCGAGGGCGCCGCGCAGGTGCTCCGCCTCGTAGTGGGCGAGCCCGATGATCTTGCGGTTGCCGAAAATGATCCACGAGGGATCGAACTCCGCCTTCCACCCCACATTGATGTTGCCGATCTCGAGATAAGTTCCCTCGGGCGCCGTCATGCGCAGCCCCTCGTCCACCACCCCGGGATGGCCCACCAGCTCCAGCACCACGTCACCCCCCCAGTCGTCGGTGAGCTTCTTGACGGCGGCCACCCGCTCCGCGGGCGTGGAGTGCCGGCGCATGTCGACGACGTCGGTGGCCCCGAACTGCCGGGCGAGCTCGAGGCGCTCGTCGAGACCGTCGATGACCACCACGCGGCTCGCGCCCATCTCGCGCGCGACGGCGCACGCGTAGACGCCCAGCCCGCCCGCGCCCTGCACCACCACCGTCTGCCCGGCGCGGAGCGGGGCGATCTCCAGCCCCGCATACACCTGGGTGTACGCGCAGTTGATACCCGCCGCCATCTCGTCGGTGATCTCGGGCCCGATCTTGAACACCGCGTGGTGGGGACGGAGGTAGAAATACTGACCGAAGCCGCCTTGGAAGTGCGGCCACACCTCGCAGGAGACAAGCCAGTTGGCCTGGCGGGTGGGGCAGGACTTGTACTGCCGGCGCAGGCAGGCCTTGCAGTGTCCGCACGGGCAGAAGTAGCGATACAGCACGCGATCGCCAATCGCGAGGGGCTGGCCGGTGGAGTCCGTGGTCACTTCCGCGCCGAGCTTGGCCACCGTGCCCATGTGCTCGTGCCCGGTGTTGAGCGGCAGCGGCCGGCCCATCTTCACGTAGTCCTGCTC
>Ga0075435_100001378_pt1 | contig 15697 bp, 10 predicted proteins | sample RhiMethybrSRZTD4_FD_75302 | JGI IMG/M metagenome (GOLD analysis project Ga0075435, IMG submission 75302) | Populus rhizosphere microbial communities from Tennessee, USA - Rhizosphere MetaG P. TD hybrid SRZTD4 | ecosystem: Host-associated > Plants > Roots > Rhizosphere > Soil | place: USA...
TCAGGCGTTCGTGATTGCGGCCGGCGTGATTGGGGTCGTGCCGCTCTCCGGCGTGGTCACGCCGTTTTTGAGCTACGGCCGATCGTCGATGCTTGCGAACTTCGCCGCCGCGGGCGTCGTGCTCGCGGTCGCGCGGCGCGCCGGTCCAACGCGCGAGCACCTGAGGATGCCCGTTCGCGTGCTCGCGTGGATCCTCGCCGCGGGAGCCGCGGCGATTGTGATGCGCACGGCGTGGATTCAGGTGGTGAGTGCCGATTCAATTGCAGCAGCGCCGACGCTCGTCAAGCAGGCCGACGGCGCGGTTCGGCCTCAGTACAACCCGCGTCTCGTCGCCGTCGCGCGGCTGATCGAGCGCGGCACGATCTTCGATCGCAACGGACTGCCGCTCGCGACCAGCCGATCGTCGGAAATCGCCGCCGCCGCGGCGCAGTACGGCGCCGCCGGCGTTCGACCATTCGACTCGTGCGCCGGCGCGACGACGAGATGCTATCCGCTCGGCGGGATCGCATTTCACGTCGTCGGCAGCGCGACGTACGAGACGAACTGGGCGGCACGCAATTCGGCGTTTCTCGAGCGCGAGGCGGACGCGCAGCTCAAAGGCTTCAGGAACTATCGCGAGCTCGTGCCGCTGCTTCGGAGCCGCTACGCCGCGAACGGAGCGGAGTTCCAGGCGCTCGTCACTCGCAGTCGCGATGTTCGCAGCTCGATCGACGCACGGCTTCAGATGCGTGCGGCGTTGGCGCTCGCGAACCGGATCCGGTCGGGCGGGTTCGCGCGCGGCGCGGCGGTCGTCCTCGACGTCGACAGCGGCGAGGCGCTTGCCGCGGTGAATTACCCGTCACCCGAGCCGGATGACATGGCGGCGCGCGACGTGGCGATGCCGGGCACCGCGCGCGCGGAGCGCCTGCTCGATCGATCGCGATTCGGACTGTATCCGCCAGGATCGGCGTTCAAGCTCGTGGTCGCGGCCGCTGCGCTTCGCATGCCGACATTCAATCGCGGCGAAACGTTCGCGTGCGTACGGCTGTCGGACGGCCGCGTCGGCAATCACGTGCCGGGATCGACGCGCCCGATTCGCGATGATCCGATGGACACGACACCGCACGGACTCGTGGATCTGCATCGCGGACTCGTCGTGTCTTGCAACGCGTACTTCGCGCAGCTTGCGCTGCAGCTCGGGCCGCGCGCGATCCTCGATGCCGCATCGTGCGTCGATATCGACGTGGCGCGTCCGGCGACCGAAAAGGGATTGCGGCCGACGCTCGCGCACGCCGGCTACGGACAGGGGCAGGTGCTCGTATCGCCGGTGAAGATGGCGCGGGTCGCCGCGGCGATCGCGCGGCACGGCCGCGTGCCCGAGGCGAGATGGATCGCGGGCGCCGCGACAGGCGGCGATGCGGATCCGCAACTGCTGTCCGCCGCGGACGCCGCGCTGCTTTCGCGCTACATGCGCGACGTCGTGGTGTCAGGCACGGCGCGAGTGTTGGCGGGCAACGCGACGCCGATTGCCGGCAAGACCGGTACGGCCGAAGTCGCGAACAATCCCGCGCATTCCTGGTTCGTCGGCTTCGCCCCGTACGGCGGCAGTGCGCGGCGCAGAATCGCCGTTGCCGTCATCATCGAGAACGCAGGATACGGCGCACGCTCGGCCGCGCCGGTGGCGGGCGACATCGTGAATGCCGCGCGCGAGCTCGGCGTCATTCAGTAGGAGGACATCGTGCGCGTACGGCTTGACGATCTCAAGGATCACATCCATGCGGTCAGAACGTTTCTGGATCCGCCGCTCGGGCCGGACGCGCAGCCGCTCGACATCCGCGCCGCCGTCGTCGACGCGGTCGAGAGTCGGATCGCGGTCCTTGACGTCGGCCGCGTTGTGTTTCCGTACAACCACATCGTCGTGCGGCTGATCGCCGGGCCGGGACGCGACAACGCGCTTCTCGATATCGCGTTCGCCGAACTGGAGCGCAAAGTGCGTGAACGCCTGCGCGAGCGGCGGTGTGAGTTGCCGCATTCGCTGCGAACGACCGTGTCAATCGAAGATGAGCCACCTGCCGACTGGGCGCCCGGCCAGCTGTTCTCGGTTGACTGCGAGCGTGCGGACGCGCAGGAGCCGAAGGGCGCGCCGGCGTGGCCGCTCGTCACGCTCGACGTTCTGAAGGGATCCGCAGCACAAGCGGCGTACGCATTTCAGCAACCGATCATCCTCATCGGTCGCGCGGTCGAAGCGCTCGACACGAACGGACGCGTGCGGCGGAATCACGTCGTTTTCGACGATCGGAACGCGACGGTGAGTCGCGCGCATGCCACGCTGAAGTACGACGCTGCGCACGCGCGATATCGTCTCGTCGACGACCGCAGCACGCGCGGCACCAATGTCGTCCGTGGCGGAGCAACGATCACTGTGCCGCGGGACGCGCGCGGAGTCCGGATCCAGTCAGGCGACGAACTCCATTTCGGCAAGGCCGCCGTCCGCGTGACGATCGACTAACGCCGCGCACCAGCGGAAGGGGCCAGGCCCGGGGTGTCAGACACGGGGTGTCAGACACGGGGTGTCAGGCCCCCTGCGCACACGCCGGCAACTCCCGTTGCCGCTGCGTGTGGGCGTTTGCCCGATTGTGATGCTCCTAACGATACTTGGACCCGATGCCGACACTCGGATATCAGCGTCTGAAGCACATCGTCGTGCTGATGATGGAGAACCGCTCGTTCGACCACATGCTCGGCGCGTTGAAAGGCATCGATTCACGGATCGATGGCCTCGACGGGACGCAGTTCAATCTCGACACCACCGGCGCTCGCGCCCCGGTCGAGCCGCTGGCGCAATTTCAGGGGCAGCTCGATCCCGACCCCGATCATCATTTCCCCGGCGTGGACCTTCAGCTGTTCAACGGCGACATGAGTCCGCAGCGCGTGCCGACCATGCAGGGGTTCGTCAAAAGCTATTTCGAGCAGCGCCGCGACGTCGATCACTCGCGGAAGATCATGTACTACTTCACGCCCGACAAGCTGCCGGTGTTGACGACGCTCGCCACCGAGTTCGCGGCATTCAATCGGTGGTTCTCGTCGATCCCGGGGCCGACGCTCTGCAACCGCGCGTTCGCCCATTACGGCACGTCGTTCGGCCACGTCGGCATGGAGGTGTTCTACGCGAACCAGAACATCAAGAGCGTGTACCAGCGGCTCGAGGCCGCAGGAAAGCGCGCGAAGATCTACTACTTCGACGTGAAGAGCTCGTCGCTCGAAGTCATCAACCTGCTGCAGCACCAGCCGCAATTCTTCGGCACCTACGACGAGTTCCTGAGCGACTGCGGTCGCGGCGAGCTTCCTGATTACTCGTTCATCGAGCCAAACTACAGCGATCATGAAGGAGACGATGGTGGCGAACTGCTCGCGTCGGATCAACACCCCGATCACCACGTGCAGGAAGGCGAGCGGTTCATCGCCTCGATCTACAACGCGATTCGAACGCAGCCGGCACTATGGGAGTCGACGGCACTCCTGATCACGTACGACGAGCACGGCGGCATCTTCGATCACGTGCCGCCGCCGAACTGCGTGGCGGCCGACGGGTTCGTGGCGCAGCCTGACGCCACGAACACGGGCAAACCGTTTCTGTTCGATCGGCTGGGCGTGCGCGTGCCCGCGGTGCTCGTGTCGCCGTGGATTCGGCGCGGCACCGTCGTCGGGAACAATCGCATCTTCGAGCACGCCTCGATCCCTGCGACGGTGACGCAATTCTTCGTCGGCGATTATCCGGATCGGACACGGCGCGAACAGGCGGCCGCGACCTTTCTCGATCTGCTGACGCTCAACGACATGCGCGGTGACGCGCCGGAATTCGACGGCGTCTGATATGGCTCGCATCCCTGTACCGAAAACGCCCAGGAGCGCGTACAACCCGGAGCGTCAGGCTGGCACCCTGCTGCTGGCGCAGTTGAAGCACCTCGAATGGGCCGTCCGACCCGCTGCAGAGCGCACGCCCGGCAAGATTGACCTGCCGCCAAACATCACGGAAGCGGAAGCCGCCGCACGGATCGCGCAGCTGATGAAAGACTTGAATCGACAGACCGTCGGCCGCGAGCCGATCATCAAACCCGCATCCGGCCGCCCGCCACGCCAAACGCGATCGAAATCCGCGCGACGCCGCCCGCGCGCGCGCAGCCGCCGCTCGAAATAGATCGCATGATCCTGCTGCTCGCATGTCTCATCGTGTTCGGCGGCGCTGTGTCAGCGCGCGCGCAGGAAAGCCGGTTCCATGCGGACGTCCGCCGCGAAGCCGGCGACGTACGGGACAGCTGCGGCAAGGGCTTCGACGCGAAAGCCGTCGCCAATTGCGTGTACACGCTGACCACGGATGATCCGTTTCACGTCGCGCTCGGGACGATCGCGCCACAGAACGGCGTCGCGTTCGGGCTTGCGTTCGTCGAGCACTGGACGCCGAACGAGCGGTGGCGAATCGGATGGAACGCAGACGCGGTGGGCTCGCCGAACGGATCGTATCGCGCGGGGTTCTACATGAAACTCATCGCGACTTCGTCATCGGCCGGCGGCGGCATCGTCGTGCGCCGCCCCGGCGAATCGCCGGCCACCCGGCGACCGGCAGTCACGATTCGCGAGTATCCGGTCTTCAACATCTACGCGCAGACGATCTCGCTCGACACCCTGCCGATCACGGCCGGAGGTGATCTCTTCCGCGAGCATCAGACGATTGTCGGCACGAACGTGGTTTATCCGGCGACGCTCCAGCGCATACAATCGCTGCGCCTGTCGATCGTTGGAGCCGTGAACGGCCGTTTCGTCACGACGCGCAGCGACGCCGCGATGCTGAATCAGTCGGCGTCGTTCGCGCAGTTCGAGGAGGGCCTTCGATTCAGGCCCGCGATCCTCGACGACCATCTGCGACTGAACTACTTCGCGAGCCTTCAGCAGTTCCAGGCATCGGAGAGCTCCGCTGGATCGTTCCATCGATGGAGCGTGGACCTTTCGCACACCATCCCGCTCTATCGCACGGTGAGCTCGACAGGTCCGAAGGATACGAACGGTCCCAACGAATGCGCGCAGTCGATTGGCGGCAGCTGTCCGCCGCTCTCCTTCTCGCGCAATCGCGAAGGATCGATCGCGTTCCGCGTGCTCGTCAGCAGGTCCATCGCCGGCGATGGAAACAGCGTGCCGTTCTACTTTCAACCGACGCTTGGCGGTTCGGATCTCAACGGACAGCGTTTGTTGAGCGCGTTCGACGACTACCAGTTTCGCGGAACGAATCTTTTCGCGTTGCAGGAAGGGGTCGAACACTCGATCTGGGGACCGTTTGGCGTGTACGTCCTGGCCGAGCAGGGCACGCTGACACCCGAAGGCACTGACCTGACCGTTCAAGATCTCGCGCGCAGCTTCGCTGTCGGATTCACCATCCGGGCGGGAGGATTTCCACTGGTCAATCTCACGTTTGCGTGGGGCGGCGGATCGCACCACATTATCGGGACGATCGATTCCACACTGCTCGGCGGCTCGAGCCGGCCGTCGCTGTTCTGAGTTCCGTTTTCGACGGCTTCGTGTTCGAGCACGCAAACACGCTATCGTGGTGGATGCACGACGGCCCGGAACCGGAAAAAGGAGGCGAGATGGACATCGAGAAATACAAACGGCGCCTGCTCGAGCTCGAAAAGCGGCTGGCGAACCGTGTGGCGCGCGAACGTGAGGGTGCGGTCGAGCAGGTGCTGGACACGGCGGCCGATACCGGCGACGCCAGCGTCGCTGACGAACTGGAGAGCGAGACGTTCACGGAAGCCGAACTCGACGCAACCGTGCTGCTGCAGGTCAGAGATGCGCTGAAGCGGATCGAAGACGGGACGTACGGCCGCTGCACTGTCGACGGTCAACGAATCGAGGAGAAGCGGCTCGAGGCCGTTCCGTGGACGCCGTACTGCATAAAGCACCAGCGGCTGCTCGAAGCAGCATCGCGACCGGTGACGCCCACGCTGTAACGATCACCCGCACGACAACCCGCCGAGGCGCTTCAGGTCGACTGCTCCGCGACGAGCGCCTCGAGAATCTTCACCAGCGTCCGCTGCTGCTCGCGCGACAACCGGCTGAGCGGCAGCGACCGCTTCGTCATCCGCGCGAGCATCTGCGCGCGAAGCCGCGAGCCGGCCGGCGTGAGCCCGAGGACTTTCACGCGCCGATCCTGGAGTGACGGAACCCGCCGCACGAGACCGCGAGCCTCCAGTCGATCGACCAGCCCCGTCACGTTCGACGCGTCGCAGGACAGCGTTTCGGCGAGCCGGCCCATCGGCATCGGCCGTTCTGGCTCGATCAGGTGCAGTACGTGGCACTGGGCGGGGGAGAGATCGACTTCGCTGCACGAAGAGGGAAGGTGCTCGCGCTGCGCGAAGAAGAACTTCACGAGCAGCTGCCAGGCGCGGCACGCTTCGGGCTCAACGCGGCTCATCGACGCCATTATAATTGAGAAAATAGATTATTGACTTACTAAAGTAAATCGACTAATCTGGTCGCACTATGAACAGGTTGAGAATCATTCCCCTGGATGAGATCGTCGTCTTCCCCGGCATGCCGGTCACGCTGCCGGTCGACGTCGGCGGCGACGAGCGCGTGCTGCTCGTGCCCAAGCACGACAACACGTACGCCAAGGTCGGCGTCGTCGCAGAAGTGTCCGAGCGCGTCCGGCTCGCCGGCCGCGGCCTCGCGGTGTCGCTGATGGGTCTCCATCGCGCCACGCTCGGCGGCGCTTCCGCCGACGAGAACGGCGTTCTGCGGGTCGACTACGAAGCTCATCCGGATCAAAAGCCGCCCACGAGTCTCACGCGCGAGCTCGAACGCGAGTACCGCGCGGTCGTGGACGAAATCCTCGAGCTGCGCGGCGACGATGGACGGATCAAAGCGTTCGTCCGCTCTATCACCGATGCCGGATCGCTGGCCGACACGGCGGGCTATTCGCCGGATCTGAACTTCAGCCAGAAGGTCCAGCTGCTCGAAACGCTCGACGTCGTCGCGCGGCTGCAGCTGGCGCTGCAGTTTCAGCGTGAGCGCCTCGCGGAACTGCAGGTGCGGAAGCGCATTCGCGACGACGTGGAAGACGGTGCGCAGAAGCAGCAGCGCGAGTACTTTCTCCGTCGGCAGATGGAGGCGATCCGCAAGGAGCTCGGCGAGAACGACGGCTCGATCGTCGACGAATACCGGCGGAAGATTTCAGACTCCGGGATGCCCGACGCCGTGCGTCAGCAGGCCGACCGTGAGCTGGATCGCCTGGAACGGATGGGCGACTCGAACGCCGAGGCGTCCATGATCCGGACCTACCTCGACTGGCTGCTCGCGGTGCCGTGGGCGAAGCGATCCGAAGATCGTCTCGACCCGGTGCACGCGCGCGAAGTGCTGGATGCCGATCACGAAGGCCTCGACGACGTGAAGCGCCGCATCACGGAGTATCTGGCGGTCCGCAAGCTGCGCACGGAGCGCGGCATGGCGGAGAACCGGCGCTCCGGCGTCATCCTCACACTCATCGGCCCTCCGGGCACCGGCAAGACGTCGATTGGCGAGTCCATCGCGCGAGCGACCGGCCGGCAATTCGTCCGCATGTCGCTCGGCGGCGTTCGCGACGAGGCTGAAATCCGCGGTCATCGTCGCACGTACATCGGCGCGCTGCCGGGCCGTCTCGTTCGCGCGCTGCGCGATGCGGGCACGATGAACCCGGTCATCATGCTCGACGAAGTCGACAAGATCGGCGCCGACTGGCGCGGCGATCCGTCGGCGGCCCTGCTCGAAGTGCTCGACCCGGCGCAGAATCACGCGTTCCGGGATCATTATCTCGACGTCGAGCTCGATTTGTCGCAGGTGCTCTTCGTTGCGACCGCGAACGTGGCGGACACCATTCCGAGTGCGTTGTTCGATCGGATGGAAGTCATCCGGTTCGACGGCTACACGACGGACGAAAAGGTGGCGATTGCGCGCGGGCATCTCTGGCCGCGGCAAGTGGAACGCAACGGCCTGCGTCTCGAGGAAGTCACCGTCTCCGACGCGGTGCTGCGCTACGTGGTCATCGAGTACACACGTGAAGCCGGCGTCCGCCAGCTGGAGCGGGAGCTCGGGACGCTGCTTCGCAAAACGGCAACGCGCATCGCGTCGACCGATCAGGCCACGCCTGTTGCGATCGATCACGCTGCCGTGCGCGACGCGCTCGGACGTCCGAAGTTCTTCCACGAGGCGGCGATTCGCACGGCCGTTCCCGGCGTCGCGACAGGGCTCGCGGTCACGGGCGTCGGCGGCGACGTGTTGTTCATCGAAGCCGCGTCCATGCCGGGTCAGGGCGGGCTGGTGTTGACCGGTCAGCTCGGAGACGTCATGAAGGAATCGGCGCGGATTGCGCTCACCTACGTGAAGAGTCACGCGTCCGAGCTGGGAATCGACGAGCACGCGCTCGACGGAAGAGAGCTGCACGTGCACGTGCCGGCGGGCGCGATCCCGAAGGACGGGCCGAGCGCGGGGATCACGATGGTCACCGCGATCGCGTCGCTGCTCAGCCGTCGCCCGGTGCGGAGCACCATCGGCATGACCGGTGAAGTCACGCTGCAGGGTCGCGTGTTGCCGATCGGCGGGTTGAAACAGAAGGTGCTCGCGGCCCATGCCGCGGGACTCACTGAAGTCATCGTTCCCGATCGCAACGAACCCGATCTGGACGACGTGCCGCACGAAGTGCGCGACCACATGAAATTCCACATCGTGACGTCGGTGGATCGGGTGCTTTCGCTCGCACTCGAGCCGATTGAAGTCGCGATGGCGGCGTAGGCGGAACGGGGCAGGAAGGGCAGGAGGCCTTTCCTGCCCCCCGTCTAAAGCTCGTAGATGACCATCGCCAATGCGCCGAGGAGCGATCCGAGGAGCATCCCTGTCACGAGAATGAAGCCCACCTTTTCGAGCGCGCTTTGATACGCCGGATGTCCGAGATCCGGGAATCGCTCGGACAGAAAATGCGTGACCGACCAATGCATGAGTGATTCGGGATTGCCCGCCTCCTGATCTTTCAATCCGCAAATCGACTGCCAAACGCGCACGCAATGATTTTCGATGTGCGCGGCCCACGAACTGTCCGTTGACCCTCCGCCGCGTCACCTGGCACTGTCATCGCCTTATCTCTTTTTATCTCCGCGTGCAGCCTCAGCCTTGCCGCTGTTGCAATTGACCGGCAGTCAATTGCATGCTGTAGGGATGAGCAAACCGGCGGTCGCCGCGGCGGTGCGTCCTCGCTGGCAGCGGCTGCCCGACGAGCGGCCGCGCGCGCTGATGGCGTCCGCGCTCAAGCTCCTGCCGCGCCGCGGCTACCGGCGCATCCGCCTCGAGGAGATTGCGGAGGACGCCGGCGTGTCCAAAGCCACCATTTATCACTACTTCGCGAACAAGGACGACCTCCTCACGCAATCGGTCGCCGCGCGCATGGCCGAACGGAATGCGCAGATCGAGCGAGAGCTCGCGGCCGAAGGCGGCCCTGCGGCCGAACGGCTGCGCAACTTTCTGCGTCAGTTCTGGGATTTTTCGCTCACGCTGCAGGCGGGACTCTGGCAGCGGCTGCTCGTCAGCGAGATCGTGACGGAGGCTCCCGACGTCTTCGCCGCCTGGGCCCGCGGCCTCGTGCAGCGATGGCGGCTCGTCGAGCGTTTAATCAACGACGGGCAGGCGCGCGGAGAGTTCCGCCGCGACGCCGACGCGGAAGTGGCGGCGCGGGCCATCGTGTCCGCGCTGTCTCACCAGGCGTTGTTTCACGTCCACTTCGGCGTGCGGCGCTTCGCGCCGTGCGCGATCGATCGATTGTTCAATTCGATTGTCGAACAGTTCCTCGATGGGCTTCGGCCGGCGGCCCGGCGGAGGTCAGAGCGTAGATGACGATGTCAGACTGGCGCGTTCACCTGTCTCCGGCCGCGATGCTGATCATCGCGCTGCTGCCGGCGCTTTCGGGATGCCGGCGAACGAGCGCGCTGCAACCGCCGCCGCCCCCGCCCCAGGTGAGCGTCATCACCGTCGAACCCGAACGCATCGCGCTGACCAGCGAGTGGATCGCCACGCTCGACGGGTACGTCAACGCGCAGATTCGCCCGCAGGTCTCGGGATATCTCATCAAGCGCAATTACGAGGAAGGCGCGCTGGTTCGCAAGGGTCAGGTGTTGTTCGAAGTCGACGCGCGCCCGTTCGAGACGGCGCTCGCGCAGGCTCGCGCGCACCTCGGCGAGATGGAGGCGCAGCTCGGAAAGACTGAACGCGATCTGCGGCGCGATCGTCCGATGGCCGAGCAGCGCGCGATCGCGCAAAGTCAGCTCGACAACGACATCCAGGCGAATCTCGCGGCCGAGGCGGCGGTGAAGTCGGCCCAGGCGGCGGTCGAGACCGCGCAGCTGAACGTCGGATTCACGAAAGTCGTGTCGCTCGTCGACGGGGTTGCCGCGATCGCGACCGCGCAGATCGGCGATCTGGTCGGCCCGTCCACACTTCTGACGACCGTGTCGCAGGTCGATCCGATCAAAGCGTACTTCCCGCTGAGCGAGCAGGAGTACCTGCAGGTGGCGCCGACGATCAACAGCCGCAATCGCAAGACACCGTGGCAGTCGGGCACCGGCCTGACGCTCGTCCTCGTGGACGGGACCGTGTATCCGCGCGCAGGTTCGTTTCTGGCCGCCGATCGCGAGATCGACGCGAAGACCGGCACCATCCGCATCAGCGCGGTCTTTCCCAATCCCGATCGGACGCTGCGCCCGGGCCAGTACGGCCGCGTTCGCGCGGAAACGAAAGTGCGCACCGACGCGCTGCTCGTGCCGCAGCGCGCGGTCGCGGAGCTGCAGGGAACCTACCAGGTGCGCGTCGTCGGACCGGACAACACCATCGCGACGCGGACCGTCACGCCCGGCGATCGCATCGACAGCCGATGGATCATCGATCGCGGTCTCGAGCCTGGCGCGCGGGTCGTCGTCGAAGGACCGCCGCTGCGCGACGGGACCGAGGTGAAGCCGCTGCCGTTCGCGCCGTTCGCCCCTGGGCCCAACAGCGGCCACTGATCTCTCAGCACAGTCATGTCGAGATTTTTCATCGGCCGTCCCATCGTCGCGATCGTCATCGCCATCGTCACCGTGCTGGCCGGCCTGGTGGCGATGCAGGCGCTGCCCATCGCGCAGTTTCCCGAGATCATCCCGCCGCAGATCTCGGTCACCGCGACCTACACCGGCGCGGACGCCCTGACGATCGAGCAGTCGGTTGCGACGCCGCTCGAGCAGCAGATGAACGGCGTCGACAACATGCTGTACATGCAGTCGACCAACAGCAACGACGGCACGATGCAGCTGACCGTCAGCTTCGACGTCGCGACCGATCCGAACATCGATCAGGTGAACGTGCAGAACCGGCTCGCGCAGGCGCAGCCGAACCTGCCGCCCGACGTCAACACGTTCGGCCTCACGCTGCGCAAGGTGGTCGGCTTCCCGATGCTGATCATCTCGCTGACGTCGCCGATGGACACCTATAACGCGCTGTTCCTCGCGAATTACGCGAACATCAACATCATCGACGCGCTGTATCGCGTGCCCGGCGTCGGCGAGGTGCGCATCTTCGGCGCCGGCGACTACGCGATGCGCATCTGGGTCAAGCCGGATCGGCTCGCGAAGCTCGGGCTGACGGTTCCGGAGCTGGTGCGCGCGATTCAGCAGCAGAGCACCGTGAACCCGTCGGGCCAGGTGGGCGCACAGCCGGCGCCATCGGGTCAGGAGATGACGTACACGGTGCGGGCGCAGGGACGGCTGCAGACGCCGGAGGAGTTCGGCAGGATCGCGGTGCGCGCGAATCCGGACGGCTCGGTCGTGCGGTTGAGCGACGTGGCGCGCGTCGAGCTGGGCGCGCTCAACTACCAGCAGATCGGCCGCGTCAACGGCCGACAGGGGTGCGCCGTCGCCGTGTTTCAGGTGCCGGGCTCGAACGCGCTCGCGGTGGCCAACGGCGTCAAGCGCGTCATGGCGGATCTGAGCCGCCGCTTTCCGCAGGATCTCGAGTATCGCTACACGATCGACACCACGCTGCCGGTCTCGGAAGGGATCCGCGAAATCCTGATCACGCTGGGCGAAGCACTCGTGCTCGTCATCTTCGTCGTGTATCTCTTCCTGCAGAACTGGCGCGCGACGTTCATCCCGATGGTCGCCGTGCCGGTGTCGCTCATCGGAACGTTTGCCGTGTTCCCGCTTCTGGGCTTTTCGATCAACACGCTCTCGCTGTTCGGACTCGTGCTCGCGATCGGCCTCGTCGTCGACGATGCGATCGTCGTGGTCGAAGCGGTGGAGCACCACATCGAAGAAGGCATGACGCCGCGCGACGCGACGCTGCAGGCGATGCACGAAGTCTCCGGCCCCGTCGTCAGCATCGCGCTGATTCTCGCGTCGGTGTTCATTCCGGTCGGCTTCATGAGCGGCATTCAGGGACGGCTGAACAAGCAGTTCGCGATCACGATCGCGATCTCCGTGATGATCTCGGCGTTCAACGCGCTGACGCTGTCCCCGGCGTTGTCGGCGATGCTGCTGAAGCCGCGAACGAAGGGGCGCGGCGTGCTCGGTCGTTTCTTCGGTGCGTTCAACCGGTGGTTCGAGAGAGCGACGCACGGATACGTCAGCGTCAGCCACGGTCTCGTCCGCAAGGCGGCGCTCGGCGTCGGCTTGCTCGCGCTGTTCACCGTGGCCGCGGGCCTGCTCGGACGACAGCTGCCGACGAGCTTCGTGCCCGAAGAGGATTACGGATACTGCCTGTTGAACGTCCAGCTGCCGCCTGCAGCGTCGCTCGAACGTACCGATGCGGTGTGCCGCAAGATCGATCAGCTGCTGGCGAAGACCGAAGGCATCGCCAACTTCAACACGATTGCCGGATTCAGTCTGCTGTCGCGCGTCACCGCGAGCAACTACGGGTTCTATTTCATCGGCCTGAAGCCGTGGGACGAACGCGGCAGCGATCTCGACGCGCGCACGATCGTCAACCGCCTGAACGGACGTCTGCGGCAGACCGTGCCGGAAGCGACGGCGTTCGCCGTCATGCCGCCGTCGATTCCAGGTCTGGGCACGCAGGGCGGATTTTCGTTCTGGCTTCAGGATCGGAGCGGCGGAACGATCGACTTCCTGAACCAGAACCTGCAGAAGTTCCTCGACGCGGCGCGCAGGCGGCCCGAACTCGCCGGCGTCACGTCGCAGTTCACCGCCGCGGTACCTCAGATCTACGCCGACGTGAATCGCGACAAGGTGCTGAAGCAGGGCATCGCGCTCTCGGACGTCTACCAGACGATGCAGGCGTTTCTCGGCGGGCTGTACGTGAATCAGTTCAACCGGTTCGGACGTCAGTGGCGCGTGTTCCTGCAGGCCGAGGGCGCCGAACGCAACAGCCCCGCCGACATCGCGCAGTTCTACGTGCGCAACAACGACGGCGCGATGGTGCCGCTGTCGACGCTCGAAGCAACCGAGCCGACCGTCGGTCCGCAGTACACGAACCGCTTCAACGTGTATCGCGGCGCGCTGGTCACCGGCGCGCCCGCGCCGGGATACAGCTCGGGGCAGGCGCTCAGCGCGCTCGAGGAGGTGGCGACGCAGACGATGCCGCGCGAGATCGGGTTCGACTTCTCCGATCTGTCGTATCAGGAAACGCACGCCGGTGGATCGGGACCGCTGTTCGTGTTGTCGATCACGTTCGTGTTCCTGATTCTCGCGGCGCTGTACGAGAGCTGGTCGCTGCCGTTCTCGGTGCTGCTGTCGGTGCCCATTGCCGTGTTCGGCGCGGTCCTCGGCCTGGTGCTGCGCCACTACGACTTCGACGTGTACTCGCAGATCGGCGTCATCATGTTGATCGGCCTCGCTGCGAAGAACGCGATCCTGATCGTCGAGTTCGCGAAGGCACGGCTCGAAGAAGGGAAGCCGCTCGTCGACGCCGCGCTCGAAGGCGCACGACTCAGGTTGCGGCCGATCCTGATGACGTCGTTCGCGTTCATCCTCGGTACGGTGCCGCTCTGGTTCGCGACCGGATCGGGCGCCGCGTCGCGCCGCATTCTCGGCACCGTCGTCGTCACCGGGATGCTTGCGGCGACGCTGCTCGCCATCTTCATCATCCCGCTGCTGTTCGTGTTGATTGAACGCCTCGCGTCTCGCGGATCGCGCGAGCACGGGCACGCCACCGACCTCGTGCCCGGCGAGAGCGTGCCGTAGACCAACGATGACTCGCGTGGTTCTCGCGTCGTGCATCTCGGTTGCGCTGGTTGCCGGCGGCTGCATCATCGGCCCGGATTACAAACGCCCGCCGGCAGGCACACCCGATACGTTTCGCGGCCAGACGGACGTGCCCGCCGCAGGCGCCTCGCTCGCCGACGAATCGTGGTGGCAGGTCTTCACGGATCCGGTCCTGCAATCGCTCATCCGCACGGCGCTGCAGCAGAACGACGATGTGCGCCTGGCGGCCGCGAGAATCCTCGAGGCGCAGGCGCAGCTTGGCATCACGCGGGCCGATCAGTTTCCACAGGTGACCGCCGGCGTCGACGTCCTCGGCCAGCGTCCGTCGGCCGCACTCGGATTTCCGCCGAGAAACATCGGGGCAGTGGTCGTCCAGGGCTCGGTCGCGTGGGAGCTCGATTTCTGGGGACGGTACCGTCGTGCGACGGAAGCGGGGCGCGCGACGCTGCTTGCGAGCGAGTGGGGACGCCGCGCCGTGCTGACGACGCTCGTCAGTCAGGTGGCGCGCGCGTACTTCGGCCTCCGCGCGCTCGACAGCGAGCTCGAGATCTCGCACCGCACGCTGGCGTCGCGGCAGGAATCGCTGCGTCTCACGCAAGTGCGCGAGCAGGGCGGCGCGACGTCGCTCGTCGACGTTCGGCAGGCGCAGCAGCTCGTCTACGGCGCCACCGGCGAGATTGCGACGCTCGAGCGCGATATCGAGCAGCAGGAGAACTTCATCAACGTGCTGCTCGCGAACAATCCCGGCACGATCACGCGCGGCCGCGCGCTTACCGATCAACCACACGCGGCGGAAGTGCCCGCCGGACTGCCTTCTGCGCTGCTCGAGCGCCGTCCCGACATCCAACAGGCCGAGCAGGAAATCGTCACGGCAAACGCGCAGATCGGTGTCGCGCGTTCGGCGTACTTTCCGATCATCGCGCTGACGGCGTCCGGCGGATTCGAGAGCACGGCGCTCACCGCGTTGTTCGCCGGCACCAACGCGATCTGGTCGGCGGCCGCCGCGGCCACGCAGCCGGTCTTCACCGCGGGGCGGACGCGATCGCAGGTGGCGCTCGCCGAAGCACGCCGCGAGGAAGCGGTCATCATCTATCAACGGGCCATCCGCCAGGCCTTCCGTGAAGTCGCCGATGCGCTTGTCGGCTACCGTAAGGTGCGCGAGTTCCGCGAGCAGCAAGCGCTGCTTCTCGGCGCCGCACAGGACGCGCGGCGGCTCGCCGACATCCGCTACCAGGGCGGCGCCACCAGCTATCTGGAAGTCCTCGATGCCGATACGCGCCTGTTCGACGCGGAGCTCGGTCTCGCCCAGGCGCAGCTCGGCGAGTTGTCCGCCCTCGTGGAGATTTACCGCGCGCTCGGCGGCGGCTGGACTTAGGCGCGGCGCGCGCTGGCTGCTGCGCACGCTGCGCCGCGCGCTGGCTGCTGCGCGCGCGGCGGGGACTAGGGCTTAGGGATTAGGG
>Ga0075435_100001379_pt1 | contig 15691 bp, 16 predicted proteins | sample RhiMethybrSRZTD4_FD_75302 | JGI IMG/M metagenome (GOLD analysis project Ga0075435, IMG submission 75302) | Populus rhizosphere microbial communities from Tennessee, USA - Rhizosphere MetaG P. TD hybrid SRZTD4 | ecosystem: Host-associated > Plants > Roots > Rhizosphere > Soil | place: USA...
AGCGACAGCGCTCGATGTGGCCGGTGCCCGTTGTAGTGATCGACGAACACCGCAAGGATCCGCTCAAGGTGCTGCTGGTTCAAAATCAGCAGCCAGTCGAGGCATTCCGTGCGGACGGTGCGCACGAAACGCTCGGCGACGCCGTTGGCCTGCGGCGCACGAAACGGCGTCCGAACGACCTCAATTCCGTCGCTTCGGAACACGTCATCAAAACCATCCGTGAACTTGCGATCCCGATCGCGGATCAGAAACCGCATCGGTTCCGCGCGCTCGGCCAAGGTCCACGACAGGTGCCGAGCCTGCTCAACGACCCATACCGTGCTCGGATTCGGCGTGCAACCGGCCACATGCACACGACGGCTGCCTAACTCTATAAACAGGAGTACGTAGAGCCGCTGCAGCCAGATCGTCTCGACGGTGAAGAAATCGACGGCCAAAAGGCTCTGGCGATGTGCCCGCACGAACTCGCGCCACGTCATCTCTCCGCGCTTGCCCGCCGGTCCGAGACCAGCGGCGCGGAGCCACGCGCGCACGGTCGTCGCTGACACCGTGACGCCAAGGCCCTTCAGTTCGCCGACAATCCGTGGATAACCCCACCGCGGGTTGTCTCGCGCGAGCCGCAGGACCAGGTCTTGAATCTCACGCCGCAGCGGCGGACGACCGACCGGACGCGCGAACGTCCACCGCTTGACGACCAACCGCCGATGCCAACGCAGCAGCGTCGTCGGGGTGACGATGAAGGATCGCCAGCGTGCGCCCGGCAGGAATCGGCTGGCGGCGCTGAGAAACAAGCGGTCAACCGCGGTGATCGCCGGACGTCGCGCCTTCCGGCGAAGAATCGCGAGTTCGTGCCGCAGCACGACGATCTCAAGTTCCTTCAACTCCTTCGACCGCGCCCGCAGAACCACGAATTGCAGAAGCCAGCGAACCAACACATAACACAACGACACGAGCACGACGCCTCCTACGTAGCGGCTACGGCCCAATTCCACGCACCAGCCTCATCCGATTTGTTTTCGCCGCGCGGGCACCGGACCGGATCCGAGTTTATGCATCCTTCAGGGTTCTCTCGAGAAGGCGCCCGGACGGCGGTGGAACTGCCTATGCCTCGCCAATATTGCCCTGGCCAAAATCAATGACGTTGGCGTCGCCGGTCGGCACTCTACGAGGTGATGCGGGCCGTCATCAGGACGCGTGCTGCGGACCGATCGGCTCGGGCAACGCGTCGAGATCTCCTGCTCGAGACTCTTGCCCTGCGCCACCAACTCGGCGTCCTTGCTCGTTCGAATAAGCGCTTTCGCCCAGCTGACCGGCTGGTGCTTCAGCGCCCATAGGGCCCCATCGTTCCGGAGATGTGCTGACACATGCTCGAACCTCCGCAGCGTCCGAGGCCACCGTGTGCGTCAAGCGCCAGGTGAACCAGGCTGTTCATGTCTCCCCTCGTACTGCGTCAATTACACCGAACGCGTGGAAACAAATCTACTGGACGATGGTGTGGATCCCGGACTGATCGTCTGCGGACGCCGTTGCATCGATACCACATACCATCGTGCGATGGTTTTGCGGTGAAACACATGCTCCAATCGCATGTGATCTGGTCACAGACGTGATCAGGAGCCGCGCTCAATGGCAGCGCGATCAGGCCGATCCTCGAAGTCAGCGTCGCATGAGGAGCGTCATGAGTAACATCACACGCGGCTTTCAAAGCAGACGGCCCCATTCCGAGTCGAAACGGCTCCCGCCGGGACAGCACGTGACCGGCGACTTCCCGGTGTTGTCCGCCGGGGCAACTCCGCACACCCCCCTGCACGTTTGGACCTTTGCGCTCGAAGCGGAGGACGGTACGAAGATCGTGTCGTGGAGCTGGGAGGAGTTTCGTGCGCTTGGACCGACGGAGGTCACGGTTGATATTCACTGTGTAACGCGCTGGTCGAAGTTCGACACGGAGTGGCGCGGCATCACCGTTGACCGCATCATCGCGGCGGCCGGGCTCGATGAGCCACCTTCCCCTTTCGTCATGGCGTTTTGCGATGGCGGGTACACGACCAACCTGCCGGTCGAGGATCTGCTGGAAGGAAAGGCGCTGGTCGTCTGGGAGTACGACGGCGAGCCGCTCGCGACCGAGCACGGGGGGCCGGCGCGCCTCCTGGTTCCGCACCTCTATTTCTGGAAGTCCGCCAAGTGGATACGGGGCCTGCGCTTCATGGAGGACAACGAGCCAGGGTTCTGGGAAGTGAACGGGTACCACGGCTACGGCGACCCGTGGCGGGAACAACGGTACGACGGTGACTAGAGTTCCGAGGCCATCTGCCTGGCAGCCCGCGAGAGTAGTCTCCATCCGTGCAGAGACACACCGGGTGAAGACCATTCAGTTTGCGGTCAGCAACTGGCCTGGCCACCTGCCGGGCCAACACGCAGACGTACGCCTCGAGGCCGAGGACGGTTACCGTGCGGAACGAAGCTACTCGATTGCCTCGCCACCCGAGGTCTCCGCACTGGAGCTCACGGTCGACCGCCTGGATGACGGCGAGGTGTCTCCGTTCCTCACCGGCCAACTGCAACCCCACGACACGATTCAACTACGCGGGCCGATCGGAGGGCATTTCACCTGGTCCGCTTTGGAACGGCGGCGTCCGCTTCTGCTGGTTGGCGGCGGGAGTGGGATCGTTCCGCTCATGTGCATGCTGCGGCACCGGAGATTGTCTGGCAACGCTGTGCCGGCAGCGCTTCTGTACTCGGCCCGCACCCGTGACGATGTGATTTACCACGAGGAGCTCGCGGCTCTCGCACGCAGCGATCCAGCGTTCAGCCTTCGGATAACGCTGACGCGGGATTCTGCTCCAGGCTGGTCCGGTCGGGTCGGGCGTATCGACCTGCCAACCGCCCAGGCGCTGTTGGAAGATCTTGGCGGAGCGGTTGACACCTTCGTCTGTGGGCCCGACGGATTCGTAGAGGTCGCGTCTGCAATGCTGTTACAGGCCGGACAGCCGCTCGACGCGATACGCACTGAGCGTTTCGGGCCAACGGGAACAGAGCGCAACGGCCTGCGTGGTGGTCAATAGGAGGCACCCATGAAGATGTTTGATGTGAGGCACCTGGCAAGCTTACGACTCGCCGTCTGCTTCACGATCGGCGTCAGCATGACGACCATGGCCCAAGATAGCGGGAGTGGTCAGGTGAAGGTGACCCAGCTGTCGCAGCGGGAGATCATCGAGAAGCTCGACGGGAAGGACGCTCGAGCGACGGTGGAAGTCGTAACCTTCGAGCCCGGCCAGAAGGATTCGGCACACCGCCACGTCGGCCCGGTGTTCGGCTACGTCCTGGAAGGCGAATACGAGCACGCCCTCGACAACGAGCCGATCAAGACCTTCAAGGCCGGAGAGACGTTCTACGAACCGTCGGGGTCTGTGCACCGGGTGGCCCAGAACCCGAGCGCCAAGAGCAAGACCCGCCTGCTGGCGGTGATCCTGCACCCTCGCGACTCCAAGCAAGTGACGGTCCGGGAGAGGGACAAGGAGTAGCGCACGTTGCCCCTAAGCGATCGGTGGAGGCCGCAGGAACGATGAGTGACACAGCGACGCACTCCCATATCGGACTACGGCGGCTCGGTCGCTTTCATGAGGAGGTTCACCGGTGAAGATATTTGTTGCAGGGGGAACTGGAGCGATCGGCCGTCCGCTGATCGCGGAATTGCGTGTCAAAGGACACGCTGTCGTTGCTCTAACCCGTTCTCAAGAAAAAACTCAGGCTCTGGTGGACCACGGGATAGAACCTGCGGTCGCCGATGTATTTGATCCTGATGCGGTCAAAGCGGTCGTGAGTCGCGCTCAGCCGGACATCGTGATTGAACAACTCACCGCCCTACCCAGAACCTACACCCGTCAGTCGTTGACTGCCGCCGCCGATTTCAACACCCGCATCCGTGTGGAAGGCGGCGCCAATGTGCTGGCGGCCGCGCAGGCGGCAGGTGTGCGGCGTTACCTGAGACAGTCGATCGCATTCTGGGCGGCTCCTGGCCCTGGGTTGGCAGATGAAGGAACGCCTCTGGCATTTGATGCTTCGCCAGCGGTTGCGGCAGATGCCCGCATAGTGACTGAGCTTGAAAATCGTCTGCTAGCAGCCCAGAACATGGAAGGGATCGTCTTGCGTTATGGCTTCTTCTATGGACCCGGCACCTGGTTCAACCCCGATGGCGATGTTGCCGAACAGGTGCGACAGCAACAATTCCCGATCGTCGGGAATGGCGAAGGCGTCTGGTCGTGGTTACACATTGAGGACGCAGCGATTGCCACCGTCGCAGCAGCAGAGCGTGGCACTCCTGGAATCTATTTGATGGCGAATGATCGACCGTTAGCGGTGCGCAAATGGCTTCCTGCGTTTGCCCGATGGCTGAATGCTCCACCGCCGCCGCAGATATCGGTTGAGGATACCCTGAGGACGAACGGTGCGGATGCGGTTTACTACGGAACTCAGATGCGAGGCGTGTCGAACGCGAAGGCCAAACGCGAACTGACGTTTCAGCCGCGCCCCTTGGAGTGGGTCGTTGACACTGCGCCGGCTGATGCCTCGTTAACAAGTTAGCCGCTACTGTATTGCCGCACCGGTGCGTCGGGGCAGTTTCCAGCCGCTCCGCGGGAAGTGGCAGGTATAGCCGTGCGGGTAGCGCTCGAGATAGTCCTGGTGCTCGGGCTCCGCCGTCCAGAATTCGCCGGCGGGCGAGACTTTCGTGACAACGCGGCCCGGCCACAGGCCTGAGGCGTTGACGTCCTCGATTGTCCGCAGCGCCTCGTCACGCTGCGCCTGGGAGACGTAGAAGATCTCCGAGCGATACGAGGTTCCGACATCGTTGCCTTGGCGATTCAACGTGGTTGGGTCGTGAATCTGGAAGAAGAACTCCAGAAGTTCCCGATAGCTGATACGCGTCGGGTCGAACTCAATCTCGATAGCCTCAGCGTGAGATCCATGGTTGCGATAGGTGGCGTTCGGCACATCGCCGCCGGTGTATCCGACACGTGTGTTGACGACGCCGGGCAGCTTCCGAATCAGGTCCTGCATGCCCCAGAAGCAACCGCCGGCGAGCACAGCGCGTTCAAGTCTGCTTGTCATGAAAAGTGCTCTCTTTCCACACGTGGACGTTCACGGGTCGAGAACATCCGGACTCATGAATGTTTCCCGGATCTCATCACACCATACGACCAAAGCGTGGTCAAGTGGACGATGGTGTGTCTATACCTTTTGATCATGGCTGTCGAACCCGGCGTCGCTTAGGATCGATCGCGTGAACCCAAATCTGTCAGCCGCAGGCTTCGATCTCACGCCGCCGGCGCTCGATCAACGGACGAGCCTCGAGGCGGATCTCTCGCCCGAAGAAAGCGATGTGCTGCTTCGACACGGGACCGAGGCGGCCTTCTGCGGCGGCCTCCTCGAGGAGCATCGCGATGGGGTGTTCACGTGCCGCCTCTGCGGGCTGCCGTTGTTCCTGGCGGAACAAAAATTCGAGAGCGGCACCGGCTGGCCGAGTTTCACCGCGCCGTTCGATGACGAGCATCTCGAGACCAGGCGGGATACCAGCTATGGCATGGTCCGCACGGAGCTTCTTTGCGCACGTTGCGGCAGCCACCAGGGGCACGTCTTCCCGGACGGCCCACCGCCCACGCGGCGCCGCTACTGCATCAACTCGATCTCCCTCGAGTTCACGCCGCGCGACGAGCCGCTGCCCGACAAGCTGGGACGCGGCGCCCCGGAGGGAGAACGGTGGTCCGAGCGGCGATGACCACGAATGCCGATGACGTCTGGGCGGCCCTAGCGTGGGGCGCCGCGTCCTCCCTCGGGCTGCCGATGGGCGCGATCACGGGATCATTCTTCGGAATGCGGCACCACGCGATCGCGATGGCCATGTCGGTAGGTGCGGGACTGCTACTTGCCGGTGTGTCCCTCAAGGTGGCGGCGGACGCAATCCGGATCGCCGGGCCGTTGGCAGCCGCGCTGTCGTTGCTGCTTGGGGCTGCCCTGTTCAGTGCGACCAACGCACTTCTCGCGCGGTTCGGTGCCGCTCACCGCAAGCGATGCGGCGAATGTGTTCAGCAGCCGGCTGAGTCGCAGCAGCCTGGCAGCGGAGTAGCCATCGCGCTGGGCAACGCGCTTGATGCGGTTCCAGACGCGATCGTGCTGGGAATCGCTCTGCAGGATCGGATTGTCCCGCTCGCGCTGGTGTTCGCGTTCTCGGCAGGCAACTTTCCCGAGGCTCTATCAAGCGCAGCGGGGATGCGGACGGCCGGTCGCAGTTACGCCTACATCCTTTCGCTCTGGAGTGCGATCGCCATCGGGGCGGCAGCAGCAATCGCGGCAGGGTATGTTGGCTTCGGTTGGCTCAGTGCGGCGTGGCCGCCGCGGCTGCAGGCATTTGGCGCCGGAGCGCTGCTCGCGATGACTGCGGAAACGATGATTCCCGAAGCCTTTCACAACAGTCCGCGTTTTTCAGGCTTGCTTGCCGCCTTCGGGTTCGGCCTCCTGCTGCTTGTAGACGCGATGTCGCGCTAGCCCTCTGTCCGGTGCGTGAATGATTGAATCGCGTGGACGGCCTCGCGTCCTGGGATGCCGCGTGGCTCGGTCCTTAGGAGCCGGCCTTCTCGACCTGTTCGTCCAGTGCTCTGCGGTGGTTCCACTTTTGATAGGAGTCGGGCGCGCAGAAATACACAAAGTAGTCAACCGCCTCTGGGACCGTCGCTTCGGATTTCGGGATCTCCTTGAGGCAGACCTCGCACGAGACGAGAGTCGCTTCGACCGGCTTGTCAGAAGGTGACATGGCTTCCTCCTTGCACTGAAGTCGCTTAACGCGCATCGCGCGGCACCGGGACCATTTGCCGGGCCAGCTTCCTGGCGGCGCCGTCCGTGGCGCCCCTCAGTCGAAAAGCGGCATCGACAGCGGACGCGATCAGAACGCCTTGGCGGTCCAGCGCGATAGCCGCCGCAGTAATGCCGTCCTGGACGAACACGATGTTGTAGTCGTAATCTTCGCCGCGCTGGACAATCTCCGCGGTGACCCCAAGCGGCCGCAGCTATGCGCGCAGCATCTGAGTGAAATCGGCCAGGCGATCGAAGCCGCCCTGGACGTAAATCCGTGGTGTCGCAGAAACCGGCAGCGGCGGCACAGCGGCTGTTTCCCCTATCCACAGGACGAATTCTCGGAGCGTCATGCTGTCTCTCCAGCGGCGGTCTCCAAACTGGCACTCACTTCCTGAACGCCCATGACACCACACTGGCGGAGTCGAATCATCACCGCGCAGCGGTCTCGAGTAGAGATTGGACCTTCGTGTCGAGATCCCTGGCGACGGCGAGAGCTGGCTCACTCCCGTAGGGTGCGATGAGACTCGCCATCGAGTCGTACGACAGGTGCACACCATCGGCGCGCTCGTCCACCAGGATCGTGATCGGCGCATAGGATGCCGCATCGGGGACCGTCTTGGCCATTTCCTTCATGATGAGCGGATTCCCCACGACGAGTCGGAGCATCTTCGGCCCGCGTCCGCCTCGCTCCTTTCGCAGGATTTCGCCGGCGTCAAAGCGGACGAATTCCATCAGATCTGAGGATCCGATCGCCCCATGAACCACTTCTTCAAGATCGGCAACGGTTGTTGCTGCGGTAACCGCGTTGTGGAAGGCGTTCGGATCCGGACGACCTATGGTCGCCGTGAGCCTTCGGACGACCTCCTCGAACGGCCTCGACGAGACGACGCTCACTCTTCGAAGCTGGATCTCTACCGTGGGCATTCCTCTCCTTCCGCTTCTATGGTCAGACAGTGGTGCTGAGAAGCTCCTCCGAGCCTTCCTGAGCGACGCGTTGGTTCTGCCGTTCGTGAACCGGTGCGGCTGGTGTGCGGTCGATCAGGAGACTCAGTAATTCGGGCCGGCTGTAGTGGCCGCGCGAGTCCATCAGCTGTTTGCGCTTGTCGATGAGCGTGAAGTCGAGGTCAGCGATGACCACGCCTTCGCTGGAGCGGACTGGTTCACCGAGCAGAGTTCCATCTGGCGCCGCGATCGTCGTAAAGCAACCACCAGAGATCGCGCCAATGCTGCCGCCGGTATCCTTGACGATCTGCGCCTGCTGATCGGCATCCAGCCAGGCGGTCGCGCAGACCACGAAGCACGCAGACTCCAGTGCATGCTGGCGGATGTTGACTTCTGTCTGCTCCGCAAACAGGTTGCCGAAGATCGAACCCGGATACATCGCCGAGTGGATCTGCTCGCCGTCCGCCATCATCGCGTAACGCGCCAGAGGGTTGTAATGCTCCCAGCACGCCAGCTGACCAATGCGGCCGGCTTTGCTGTCAACGGCGCACAGGCCCGAACCGTCGCCGAGGCCCCAGACCATACGCTCGTGGTACGTCGGCATGATTTTGCGGCGACGCTGAATCAGGGTGCCGTCGGCGTCGAAGAGAAGCTGGGCATTGTAGAGAGTTCCACCGTCTCGTTCGTTGACGCCGATGGACACCACAACGCCCGCCTCTTTGCAGGCTTCGCTGATGGCCATGGTGGTGGGAGACGGCACTGCCACCGCCTGATCAAGCAACTTCAGGTGCTCACGTCCGGCAATGATCTGGTAGGCGGACTGGACGAACGAAAAGTACGGGTAGTACGGCACCACGGTTTCCGGAAACGTGGCAAACTGCACGCCCTGTCGTCCAAGGTCCTTGATCTGTCGCACGACTTTGTCGACCGTTCCCTCGCGACTGTAGAGGACCGGACTGATTTGGACGGCCGCGGCTTTCACAGTTTTCATCGCATTCTCCAGTCGGCCGGATGCAACCTCCTCTTGGTTCGAGATCGTCCGGCGGTGGCCGACGCGCGCCTGACGTTTCGCGCCGGCGGCCGGACCACGCGTTATCGCAGCGGCTTGAACGCCGCGCGCACCTCCGACGCGAAGAGTGCCGGTTCTTCCCATGCCGCGAAGTGTCCGCCGCGGTCGACCTGGTTGAAATAGGCGACGCCGGGGTAGACCGTCTCGACCCAGCTGCGCGGCGCAGCCCAGATCTCGCCCGGGAACGTCGTGAAGCCGACGGGAACCTTGACCGGCGGAGGAGCGGATGTACCCGCTGCGGCCAGAAATTGTCCGAACTCCCAGTACCACCGGGCGGCCGAGGCGCCCGTGCCCGTCAGCCAGTACACCGTGATGTTGTCGAGGATGTTGTCCCGAGTGAGATTTCCCACGGGCTTGCGGTCGACGAACGCGCGGGAGATCTTGTAGTAGCTGTCCGTGTCGTGGTCGAGCAACCAGGCTGCGAGCCCGACGGGTGAATCCACCAAGGAGTAGCCAATGGTCTGCGGCCGGGTGGACTGCTCCAGGAAGTAGCCGAAGCCACTCGTCCTGAACGTTTCGAGCGCCTTGCGAGCCGCGATTTCTTGCTCGGATTTCGCCGGCAGTTTATCGGCGATGGCCAACGCCCCCGAGAGCAAGCTGAGGTGAATGCCGACCAGACCCTCGGGCGCTTGGCGCCCCATAAAGTCCGTGACATTGGCGCCCACGTCGCCACCTTGGGCGACGTAGCGCGTGTAGCCAAGGCGTTTCATCAGCTCCGCCCACGCGCGGGCGATGCGGCCGGACTCCCAGCCGAGCGCGGTCGGCTCGCCCGAGAAGCCGTAGCCAGGTAAGGACGGTAGCACCAGGTGGAATGCGTCGCCGGCGGTGCCACCGTGCGAGGTCGGGTCGGTCAGGGGACCGACGGTCTCGAGCAACTCGATGACCGAGCCGGGCCAGCCATGCGTCATGATCAGTGGCATCGCGTTGGGATGACGCGACTTGACGTGAATGAAATGGATGTCCACGCCGTCGATCTTCGTCACGAACTGCGGGAAGGCGTTCAGCTTCGTCTCGGCCTTTCGCCAGTCGTAGTCCGTCGCCCAGTAGCGGACGAGCTCTTTGAGCGTCGCGAGCTGCACGCCCTGCGACCGATCCGCGACGAGCTCCTTGGTGGGCCAGCGCGTGGCCGCGAGCCGCCGGCGGAGAGCGGCGATGTCCGCCTTCGGCACGTTGACCCGGAACGGCCGGATCGCTGTGTCATTGCTCTCGGCAGCGACAGACACCCGTGACGCTGCGCCGACAGCGGTCGCCGCCAGCACCAGAAACCCCGCGCGGCGTGCGGACGTTGATGAGAGTGCGAGACACGTCATTGCGCCAAATACGATGATTCCGGTTCGGACGCTAAGACGGTGCGTCAGTCGTTCGAGTGGTTTCATGCTGTCCTCCTCGAACGTATGACACCAGACCCGCGGAGAAGAATCTACTAGACGAAGGTGTGGTTTCAAGCGAGGAGGATCGTCTCTTCAGGCTCTTCAGGCTGACCGAAACGCGATCCGGCCGGGAACGATCAGTGTGATGGCCGTTCCTATCCCTGGACCGCTCACCAGCGTGAACGTTGCACCAATGCGCTCGGCGCGTTCGCGCATGCCACGCAGCCCGAAGTGTCCTTCCTTGCCCGTCTCGATCACCGCGGTGTCGATGCCCACGCCGTCGTCGCTGATCCGCAGTATGACGTCGTGGCCGTACTCGAGGGCGATGTCGATGCGGTTCGCGCTTGAGTGCATGCAGGCGTTGCGAATTGCCTCGTAGCCGATTCTGTACACTTCATCGCGCACCATCGGATGCAGCTCCCGCGCATGTCCCTGCACGCAAAACGGGGTCTGGGCGGCGGAGTCGTTGCGGCATTCGTCAATTGCGCGCCGAAATGCTCCGGCCAGGTCGTTGCCTTCGGTCGTCGAGGCGCGCAGCGAATGGAGCGCGGCTCGTCCTTCAGCAGCTGCCTGGCCAAGCCAAACCGACAGCTGCTCGAGCGCGCGGACCAGTCGATCGCGATCGGCGTTGTCGCGCAGCGCGCGTTCCACCACCAACTTGCTGCCGTGAACGGTCTGCAGCAGCGTGTCATGCAGCTCGCGCGCGACTCGGGTTCGCTCGGCAAGGCGCTCGTCGAACCGCGCGCTCATGACGCGTGAGATCTGCCGTACGCGGACGCGATGCGCGACACCGGCGATCAGCATCACCAGCCCGGCCATCGCTGCCGCGAACCACCACGTCTGGTAGAACCTCGGCAGGACCGTAATCGGCGCCGACGACACCGGGTCCGTCCAGATGCCGTCGCCACTCGACGCCATCACGGCGAACGAGTAGGTCCCCGGCGGCAGACTCGTGTAAACGGCTTCGGTGCGACGGCCGGCCTCCTGCCACGATTCGTCGAATCCCTCGAGACGGTACCGGTAGATCACACTATTGGGCGCGGTCAGGTTGACGCCGAAGTACTGAACGCTCACTGCCCGGGTGCTAGGCGCGAGACGACGGTCGCTCGTGAGGGGTTGTCCGTTGGCAACGAACGAGCGAATCGAGACCTTGGGAGCGTGATTGGTCGCGTGGCTGTTCTCCGGGTCCAGGCGCACGATCTCGCCGTCCTTGGCGCCGATGCCAAGAATCGAAAACCACAGGTATCCCTGGGAATCGCGCGCCACATTCTGCCAGTAGGTGACCTTGACACTGTGAGAGCCGCTGGCGGCGGCGAAGTCGCCCTCCCTGACCAACCTCACTTTCATCGGGTACGTCGGGTCGGCGATTCCGGCGCGGAGCTCCTTGGCGGTCAGACATGCGAGGCCGTTTGCCGAATTCATCCATAAGTCGCCGTTTCGTGCCTCGACCATCCCCCGCACCCCACGTACGAGCGACGGCTCGGCGTACGCAAGCATCTCGAACCGCGAGTCCCGCAGCACCGCCAGCCCGTTGGTGCCGGCGGCGATCATCCCGTGCGAGGTGTCGAGAAATGAGTGAACGGTTCCAAGACCTGGCTGGCTGGATTGGAACATCCGGGCGTCGTTCGCCTCGTGGAGGATTGCTCGACCTTCCGTGTACCCGATCCACAACCGGTCACGATGGTCGACGTAGGCGCTAAAGCCGCCCGCACTGAGCTCACCGCCGCCGAGCTTCGTCCATCGATGGTCCCTGTAACGCCACACGCCGCCTCCTTGTTCGGAGCGTCCCGCCACCGTCGCGTACAACGTGTGGTCCGGGGCAGCGACAATCTTGATGAAGTCCCCTTGGCGTGTTCCCTCGATGGACGGAAGTGCGGTGATCCGGCCGGCAACGATGGACCAGATACCACCGCGCTTGTCCACGAACCAGACGCGACCAACGTCAGCGCATGCGAAAGACACGAGATCAGCGGCAACACCTAACCGGGTCGGCGCATGTCCAGACACGAAGTACATCTCACCGACAGAGTTCACGAGCAGAGTGTCGCCGCGGGCGGTCGCGCACATCCCCCACATGCCCTTGGCCTCCTCGGGCAGGACTCGCGCCAGTCGGTTCGGGCTCAAGCGGTCCAACCCGAACGCGCCCCCAATCCAGATGTTTCCATGCGAATCGACAATCACGGCCCGTGCGGAGCGCGACGTGAGCCCCTGCGTGGTCGTGAGCGTGTCGGGTTCCGCGCGTGCGCGGACGTGGGTTGGAGCGTAAAGTTCTTCTGCCGACAGACGCCGTATGCCGGCAAACGTGGGAGTGATGATAAGGGAACCGTCTGCTGTAGAGACGAGTGTACCGCTGTTCGGGAGGCCCTGAGGGTGAGTGCGAATCAGGCCTCCTGTCGGGCTGATTTGCTGCAACCTGGCTCGAGCGGTCGTCGCGTCGTAGTCGCTCATCCAAATCGACCGATTCGGGGTTTCTGCGAAACCGGTGACCACGCTGGCGCGCACCTCCGTTTGGACGTACCCGGCCTGGTGGGGTGCCCGCGTATGGAGAAAGCCGTCTTGAGCAAGCCACAACGTGTTCGAAGAATCGACGAACAGTCCCGCAATGAGACCGGACGACGGAGTGGGTTCGGCCCGCCACTGGCCGTCGCTGACGAACCGAATGAGCCTCCGTCGACCGTCGATAGCCCAGACGCTTCCGTCGAGTGCCTCGGTCAGTTGCTCCACCGAGCCGAGCGGCGACGCATCGGCCGTGTCATACAACGTCACGTCGTCAGCAGCGACGCGTGCGATCAGCTTCTCGAACGATACCCAGATCGTTCCCGTGGTTGTTATCAGCAGTGAGTAGACCTTGTCCGCGGGAAGACCCGGCTCGCCAGGAGGTGACTGGACCGGGCGAAAGGTTTGGCCGTCGAAGTTGACGAGCCCGCTCTCGCTCCCAATCCACAGGGACCCATCGGAACCCTGTGCGAGGTGAGTTATGCCCCAAGGCGCGCCGTCACGTTCCCTCCATGATGCGTGAGCCATGTCGCGTAGCCTCTGGCCCTGCGCGTGAACGAGCTCAAGCGGACCGCACACGGCTAGCGTCGCGAGAAGGGCGATTCGGCGAAAGTTTCGGCGCAGCATTCCGAATGTCCGACACAGCCAGCTGTTTCTGGTCAACCGGGCAAGCGTTACCCTGTACCGATAGATCAATCACTCGGGCGCGTTCAGAGTTCCAACAACCCGCGGCGGACCGCAATCATCACAGCATGCGTGCGATCGTGCGCGCCAAGCTTCTCGAAGATGTTCTTGATGTGAAAGTTGACTGTTTGCTCGGAGATCGACAGCTGATCGGCGATTTGCTTGTTCCTGTGCCCGTCGCGAATCAGCCGAAGAACCTCGAACTCGCGAGGCGTCAACTCTTCGTCGCCCAGGTGCTCGGCGAGTACCGCGGCCACCTCGACAGGCACGTGCCGCTTGCCGGCATGGACCGATCGAATCACGGCGAGCAATTCATCCAGCGGCATGCTCTTGAGCACGTAACCGGACGCGCCAGAACGCAATGCCCGCTGGATTTCACCATCGGTGTCGGACGACGACAGCATGATGATACGTGCGTCCGGAAACTCGCCGCGAATCGCAATGAGAGTATCCGTGCCGTTGGTGCCGGGAAGGCGCAGGTCCATCAGCGTGACATCGGGACGATGCCGGCGGAACTCGGCGATCGCCTCGGCGCCGTTGGCCGCCTGGGCGACGAGCACCATGTCCGGCTCGGGCTCGATTCCGGCCGCCAGGCCCTGTCGAAACACCGGGTGGTCTTCGACGCTCAGGAGGCGAATTGGCTTGGCGTGCGCCACGAGTGCCCCTGCGTCCAGGCAGTCTACCTCACCGTGTCCCTGATACGCTGGTCCGATGGAGCCGGCGGCGCCCTGGGGTGATGCCGTGTGCGACGAAGCATCTCGAAATCGATCATCCACGCCGACATGAACTTGCGCCAGGCCCGGCCAGAGACCCTTCAAGACGCGCACGAAATTCAGCCGTACGGGCATGTCGTTGTGCTGCTGATTGCAATCGAGGAAAGTCTTTTGCGCCGAGAGGGTTGCGAGCGTCTCGCCAGCTGCTTGCTGACACCCTGTCGTTGCGAGACGTTTACAAGAGTCTCGCTGGCAGAACCAACGATCTGCTCGTCGGCGAGGTGATCCGCGCCAACGAGGTGCAGGTCCGGTTCTCGGCCGAACACGCCCTCGACGTGCCGTTGGTCCGGTCGGTCACATGAATTCGGTCGTGGTGTGGGAGGGCGCGACGTGAAGGCGCGCCGCCATTCTGACCAGGTGCGGCAGCGATTCCGCCTTCATCTTTCGCATGGCCTGACCGCGATGCATCTTCACAGTGTTCTCGCTGATGCCGAGCTCGAATGCCACCTGCTTGTTGAGCAGTCCCGACACGACCAGTCCCATCACCTCGCGCTCGCGAGGTGTGAGCGACGCGTAGCAATTCCGCAGTTGCCATAGGACGGCATCGCGGACCAGCTCCGCCCGGCTCCGCTCGATCGCGGCGTCGACGGAACGCAACAGGTGCTCGGGGCTCACGGGCTCGACGAGCACATCAACCGCGCCGGCTTTCATCGCCTTGACCGTCACGCGCACATCCGGGCGGCCGGTGATGAAGACGATCGGTATCTCCATTTTTGTGCCAACCCGCCGCTGCAGCTCGAGGCCCGTCGTGCCGGGCGGCGACACGTCCAGCAGCAGGCAACAGGGCACCTCGGGACGCGACAAGGCCAGAAACTCCTCTGCAGAGCGGTAACCCTCGACATCGAATCCGCTCGTGGTGATCAGCTGCTCCAGCGACCGGCGCACGTGCTCGTCGTCAGCGACGAGGAACACAATGGGGGCCGCCGTGCGGGCCGACGATGCCGGTCTTCCGGGGTAAGACTCGCGGCTCAGGAGCTCCGTAAACATGCTCGTCATGCCTGCCTCCCATTTCCGACGTTCCAGGAACTCTGCCAGGTGGCGATGTTTCTGAACGCATCGCGGAGTGTTTTGCGTGCATGGAAGGCTACGCTGCCTCGCGCCAGCGCAACACCCTAGGAACTCCTGACGCCGACCTCAAGTTTTAGGTAGGTTTGGAAGTGTACCGCGCCAACGGTCTGATATCCGACGCGCCGCCGGCGTGCTTCCTTCGCGTCGCCTTCAGCTGCTTCGCTGATCAATCGGGAATATCAGAGAAACCAATCTGTCGCCGCGTACGCCGCACGCTGATGATCCGGATTGCTTCCACATCGCCACTTTTCCTGAATGTGTACGCGACCATGAGCACGTGTCCGCCGGCGGATCGACCGAGCCGCAGGAAACGCCACTCCGCCGACGAGTGCTGCGGTCCGGGCCATTGAGAGCCTCGGAATCCAGGAAGACACCGTGATTTACGAGGACTCGCCGAGGGACATGTTGCGGGACGTCGTCGACGAGGAGAGCGTTGGTGGGGA
>Ga0075435_100001386_pt1 | contig 15643 bp, 10 predicted proteins | sample RhiMethybrSRZTD4_FD_75302 | JGI IMG/M metagenome (GOLD analysis project Ga0075435, IMG submission 75302) | Populus rhizosphere microbial communities from Tennessee, USA - Rhizosphere MetaG P. TD hybrid SRZTD4 | ecosystem: Host-associated > Plants > Roots > Rhizosphere > Soil | place: USA...
CCCGCGATAGACGATCCCGTTCAATCCGAGGGAGACGTCGAACGCAAGCAGCAGGCCCAATCCGTATGCAATTCGTGTCGCCGTCACCGGCGGCCACAGCCCGACGATGGCGATTGCGATTGCGACAAATCCGGGAAACAGCCGTCGCTCGGGCTCCATGAACCGCGCGAAGACCTTGCCGTAGACGGCGTTCACTTCCGGCGGTGCCAGGTAGTTGCGCCACGTGGCGCTGTTGGCGGCAACCTCGGCGCGTCCGCGCTCCCCCACCACCGCGCGCGCGGCAATGTAGGCGCGGCCCACTGGCAGGAGCATCACGGCCATCACCGCAGCGGCGACAGCGAGAGCGGCGAGGCGCCGGCGCGGCATCTCGCGCCGCGCGATCAGCAGCGCGCCGCAGACCACCATCATGTACGGGATGAGAAAGAGCCCGTAGTACATGCACGACAGCATCTGGCACGCGACGGCGATGCCGAGCCAAACGCCGTCGCGGATCCGATTGGTGTCGAGCAGCCGATGAAACGCCAGCATTGCCAGGGGAATGAACTGCGTTTGCTGCAGCTGCAAATGCGCGTAGTGGTCGATGCGGTAAGGCGGGAACGCGAACACGATGCCGGCCAGAATCGCTGCGCCGCCATTGCCGGTCAGGCGCCGCACGAGCAGCGCGACGGTGACGCCCGAGATCGCGAACCCGGACAGGAACACGAGGTTGTAGATCAGGATTGGCGGGACACCGACCCAGTACAGCGGCGCCGCCACGGTGCCCGGCAGCAACAGCGTTTCCGAATATGCGAGCGTGTTGCGTTCGGGATAGAAGATGTTGGCGTCGAACAGGTGCGCCGGCGCTCGCGGCAACTGGTGGGCGACCCATGCGAGCACCCACGTCACCATCAAGGGATCGCCATCGTCGTGGACGCCATCCAGCATGTGGAAGACCTGCGGGTAGGTCATCACCGCGGTCAACACCGTGAAGAGCAGCAACGACCAGGCAGCGAACCGTGTGGTGCTCACGCGCACGTAGCGTTCACTGCGACTTTCCCGCCGACGCGAAGATGCGGCGGCGGATTTCCGCCGGCGCGACCCCTTCCTCACGCCACTGATACAGATGGTGGCCGAGGTCGCCCGGGGACGGTTCGTGGCCGGTAGCCTCGAGATACCACGCGCGAATCTGTCCCGGCATCGCGATCCACTCGGCGTACGCGGGCTGCTCGCCGGGCCGGCGTGCTGCGAGCATCGGGTTGATCGTGGTCAGTGCTGCGGACATCCGCCTCGTGCTGATCCACCCGATTGGCGACCAGATGCAGAACGTGCAATCGCGAACGTCGTCGAGCTGCCATGCCGCGCGCTGCGCCGCCTCCTGCGGCGGCATCAGATATTTCGGGCCGCTCCACTCGCGCGTCATCGCCGAACCGGCGGTGCCGAGGAGGATGAACAGGACGACCGCCGCAAACGCCGCCGCTACCGGACGCTGCGGCAACCATCGACGATCCTGCCGCGGCCGCAGAACGCCGGCGCCGCGCCAGTCGATCGCCGCGGGCGCGACCAGCAGCACCGCGACGACGAGCAGCCAGACGACGAGCAGGATGCCGTTGCCCGTCGAGATGTGCCAGGGCTGGCGGCTGTCGTACGGAAACAGCAGATTGAACTTCCAGCCGCTGAAACTCCAGTCGGCGAGCGTATCGGCGCTGCGCGGATGGTGGAGGTTGTAGGACAGCGCCGTGTCGAGCGATACGATCGTGAACAGCCAGAAGGCCGTCAGCGCTGCGCGGCTGCGCCGTTCGAGCACCACGATCAGCGGCACGGCGCCGAATGGAATCGCCGCCACGATCAAGCGCATCGGCGTCGTCTGGACGAGCGTCTTGCCGGCCGACGGCGCGAGCAGCGCGAGGAAAATCAGCGCGCACAGAAACGCAATCCGCGGTTTCTGCCGCGCCATCCACCAGTAGCCGGGCAGCGCCAGCAGGAATACCGGCGAATGCGCGAACAGCCCCCACTCGCGATCGACGAGGTAGCCGCTGCTGTTCTTGATCATCCCGATGAAATTGAAGTTCTCGCCGGAGCCTTCCGCGCTCCAGACCGCGCTTGGCAGCGCGCTGCCGGTGATCCGGTAGACGTAGAGCGAGAACAGCGCGATCGGAATGGCGACGCCGCCGAGAAACGCGATCGTTCGCGGCCACTGGCCACGCCACAGCACAATCGCGCCGGCGGCGAGCGCGAGCACTTCGATGCTGAAGCGGACGTGCAGCCACAACAGGTAGCCGGTGACGACGCCGAAGAAGAACGAACGCAGCGGTTTCCGTTCGTCGCCAAAGAGGATGTGCGCGCCTACGGCCGACACGAACAGGCCGGCCGCGAGTTCCGGATAGTACTGATAGGGAAACGCCGATGCGGGCATTGCGAGCAGCGACACCAGGCTCACCACCCACGCGATGGGGGTGGTGGCGCCGCAGCGCCTGAGAAACCGGAACATCAGGATCGTCCAGGCGGCGTAGACGCCGAGGAACAGCGTGTTGACGGCGTACATGTGCTCCGGCCACTGCCTGGGTGAACCTGGCTGGATCGGCTGGACAGCGCGGTCGATGTAGTAAGCCGGGAACATCAGCAGCGACACGCCGGGGTTGTGCACCTGGTACATCCCGCCGTGTTTGCCGTCGATGAAACCCCCTTCCAGGTGTCGCGCGACGTTGAACTGGTGCGAGGGATCACGAACGTAGGTCGCGGCGTCGGACGCCAGCGAGCGCAGTTCACCCGGCAGCATCCGCGCAAACATCCTCACGTTGCGCCACAACTGCGGCCGGAAGTCAGTCGGCAGTTCCGACAACGGCTTGATCTGCGAGATCTCGAAGCCCAGCCCTTGGTACAGCGTTTCGCAGTAGCGGACGTACTTCGGCTCGTCGCCGATGGTCGCGCCGTCGTCGCGCAGATACGGTGTGCCGAAGTACGCCCATGCGATGGTGATCGCCGCAATCGACAGTTCGGGCAGCCACCGCCCGAGGCCGCTCGACAGATCGACGCGCGCGAGCCGGCTGCGCCATCCCGTGTTCAGGCGGGCGTCCAGGTTCCGAAACAGCCACAGCGCGACCGCCGCGCCCCACCACCAGCGCATGTCGACGACCGCGTACGACAGGACAGCCAGCGATTGAACTCTCGGCCGAAGCAGATCGAACAGCGGCAGGAGGGTGGCCGCGAAACACCACAGCGGCCGCAGATAGTCGACGTCCGCCGACGTCAGCAGCGGCGGTTGCGCATGGTGCCGCGCCGCGAACCGCCGCACCACGGCATGCGACGCGGCGACGACCACGCTGACGATGCAAGCGATCGCGACAAAGGAACGCGCGGTCGCCGACACCCACGCATATTCAACGATTGTGTCGACGCGGACCGGCACGAACGCACCGTTGACGAGCCACACGTGCACGGCGACGCCGAAGATCGCTGCGCCGATGGTCGCGACGCCGACAAGCCTCGCGATCGCGGACGGGCGCACCACGTCCTGCGTCAGCACCTGGCGATCATACCAAGGCGCATTGTGCCGCGTGACCCGATGCGGCTCACGATCACTGGCCTCCAGGCGCGAACGAGGACACGGCAATCACGGGCGCATCGCAGATCGTGAGATGGCCGACGTTAGCGGCGGCGGGGTCGAGCCTGGTCGCGCCAACTGGGAACGAACCGCCGAGAACCACCGGCAGCACGAGCGGCGCGCGCGGCGTGCGATGAAGGTTCAGGCGCAGCACGAACGGTTGGTCGAGGAGCGGGTGGTTCGACGGCAGCCCGGTTGCACCTGCTTCGGCGATCAGCCGCTCGGTTCCCGCGCGCGTGAGTTGATCGAACCTGAAGAAGCCAAAGCCACGCACTGTGCGCGGCGACCACCCGTCCGGTTGCGGATCGCCGGCAGTCTTTCCGCCCAGCAGGATCACCGCCGGCCCTCGCGCGGCGACCGAGTCGGCGCTCAAAGCGATCCGATCGGATCCGGCGCTGAAATCGGCCCATGCCGGTTCGACCGCCTGGCACCGCCGCCGCCCGGTGATCGCCGCGACGCCCTCGAGCGCGTGCGGGCCATCGGCGCTGCCGTGTAGAGCCGGGAACGGGTCGACGACGAAGCCGCGGAGGCTGAATTCGTCCTGTCGCCATGGGAACGCGTACACGGTCTGACTGGCGAGCGTGCGGGCAACTGCAGCCGCGGTCGGCGCGACGACGGTAATCGGTTTCGCTCTGCGCCGGCCGCCGAAATTCGCGGCGCGTAGCAGTACATCGACGGTCGCGTCTTCCTCGACGAACGTCGCGTTCGGGACGAGATTGAGAATCCGCGTCATGCCGCGCAGCGTCTGGTGCTCGTGTCCGCGCGAGCGCACCCAGTCGTCGCGCTCTTCGGTAACGCGACGCGACGCTGCGAGCGCCGGCAGGAGCAACAGCATCATCGCGGCGCCGACGCGCGCGACGACACCGCCTCCCATCGACTGCATGACGTCGTTCAGGCCCGACGCGGTGAACAACCACAAGCCGACGAGCGCCGGCGCGAGTGCGACCGGTGCGCTCAGTCGCCGCGCCGACAGCAGCACGATCGACCCTGTCGCAGCCGCCGCGATCACCGCCGCGGTGCGCTGCGGCGACCGCGACAGTTCGGCAAACGCGCCAAACGCGGCGAGGCCGAGCGCTGCGGGGCCAAGCCAGAAGAGCACGGCGGCGACTGCATCGGCAGCGCGCTGCCCCGCGTCCGGCAGCACGCACGCGGACTGAGCACCCGTGGTTCCGCTGAGCAGCCACGCCGGCACGAGGATGGCGGCCGCTGCGAGTACAACGACGGCGATCGAACGACGCGCAACCGAGCGGCGACTGCCCTCAGCGTCTGTCGAGCCCGCCAGCCATGCAGCAACGGCGCAAACGCCGAATGCGGCAGCTTCCCACGGCGGCGCAAGGGCCGGCGGGAAGAGCGGGCTCAGGCCGATGGCCGCCGCGGCTGCGATCGCGACGGCGATGTTCCTCGTCTCGCGCCACACGACCGCGGTGAACGCGGCGAGCGCGCCGGCGACCATCGCCACGCGCAGCAGGTCGAACACCAGCCCGACGCGGAGGTCAGGCTGAAGTCGAACGAGCCCCACGGAGATCAGCTCGAGAACCCCGGGACACGATGACGGCGGGGCGAGCTCGACCACGTCGCGCCGCAACAGCAGAACGGTCGGACCAACGACCCAGGGGACCACGCGGCGGCCGACCGCGAGCGCGCGCGCGCCGGTGAAAGACGAGGGCAATGTGGCTCGGGGCCGTATGCTACCATGCGCCTTCACCCGTTCATGACGGCTCCGGGCGCTTCAACCAACGCTGTACCCGCGTTCGCGGTGACACGCGCGCGGGAGCTCCTCGTCGAAGCGGCGCCGGCGATCGCCGTCGCGATCGCGCTCATCATTCTTCGCGCGCTCGCCTATCTCCTGTTCGAGCAACTCGGCTTCGATTCCGATCAGGCAGTCTACGGCCTGATGGCGAAGCACCTCAGCGAAGGGCGCGCCTTTCCGCTTTTCTTCTACGGTCAAACCTACATGCTCGGCGTCGTCGCCTGGGTCGCGGTGCCGTTTTTCTGGATCGGCGGCGCGACGGTCGGCGCCTTGCGCATGTCGCTCCTCGCCTGGAATGTCGCGTTCGCCGTGCTGCTGATGGTCGGCCTGCACCGCGATGCCGGTTTGCGCTATTCGGTCGCAGCGGTTCCGGCGCTGTTCTTCGTCGCGGCGCCTCCGTCGGTCGCAAACGAGTTGATCCAGGCGCGCGGCGTGATCGAGCCATTCGTGTACATCGCCGTGCTGTGGTTCCTGCGCCGGCGGCCGTTGTGGTTCGGCGCGGTGCTCGCGATCGGCTTCCGCAGCCGCGAGTTCACGATATACGCCGTGCCGGTACTGTTTGCGATCGATCTGATGTCCGGCGCGCTGAGCCGGTCACGCATCCGCCAATGGCTGCTCGCCGCGGCGATGTTTCTCGTCGTGTCGGAATCGATCAGCGCGTTGATGCCGTTCGCGGATCTCGCCGGCCCGGGCACGCGTGGCGACCTGCTGCGCGGATTCTCCGGGTCGGCCGTGGGCAATCTCGTCGATCGGTTCTACGGCCGTCCAGCCGAGCTCGAGGGACGCGTTGCCGCGCTCGTGCCGGCGCTGTTCCAGTGGTTCGTCGGTACGGCGCAGGTCGAGTCGAGTTTTCCGGTTCGCAATCACCCGTGGGTTGCGTGGCTGGCCGCGGCGCTGTTCGTCGCGGTCGCCGCGCGTCTGCTGTTCCTCCTCGCAACCGGTGCCGGAGGACGAAACGATCGCCGCTCGGTAATCGCGTCGGTGCGCGACGGGATCGCGCGCGCGCCGTTCGCGTGGTACCTGCTCGGCACCGGCCTTGTCGCGGTGGCCAGCTTCATCGCCGCCAAGCCGGTCCTCGCCGGCTATTCGCGGTACGCGATGCTCGGCCTGCTCACGCCGATCGGTGTGACGGCCGCGATCCTCGCGCTCGAACCTCATGCCGGCGTCCGCCGAACAGCGATCGCGCTGGTCGCGGCGTGGGCGGTGCTCGCCGTTACCGACGATGTAACCGTGCTGCGCGCGACGCTGCGACAGCCGCCGCCGAATCCGATTCGTGAGCTGGCCGACACGCTCATCGCGCGGCAGATTCCGGTCGCCACAGGCGGCTACTGGGACGCCTACATCACCACGTTTGTCGCGCAGGAACGCGTGCTGGTGACGTCGAACGACTTCGTCCGGATCCAGGAGTACCAGGACGCTCTGGCCGATCACATCCGCGACGCGCGGATCGTCTCACTGCGACCGTGCGCCGGCGGCGAGCGGGTGGCTCGTTGGTACCTCTGCAGTTTCCCGTAAGGCTATGGCGTACGGCGTGCACCGCTGACGGCTACCGTAAGCTTTCGTCACCAAATAAACGATTTTCTGGAGGATCTGTCGGACACATCTGTCGATGTGCCAACAGGTATGTAAGTACGACCATGCAAAGATTCTCTAAACTGTGCGCGTTGGTCGTCGCCGCCGCACTGGCCAGTGCCTGCAGCTTCGACCACAGCCGGAACGTGCTTGTCCCTTCGGATGTCCCGTCCGCGACGCCTTCGTCGCCGCAGCCGGGCGCCAACGCGACGTCCTCTCTCATCGGCATGTGGGTCGCCGCGACGACCACCACTGAATCGACGGTCGGTGCGCAGGCGATCACTGCGCCGACCTCGTGTCCGACATTCACGTTTACGATCTCGACCCAGACCGCGACCGAAGCAAGCGGCACCTACGCCGCGCATTGCTCCGGGAACGTGGACCTCGCGGGCACGATCTCCGGCCGCCTCGGCGACCCGATTGCGCTCGTCGCCACCGGCAGCGCAACCGCGCCAGGATTGCCCGCGTGCAGTTTTACGCTCAACGGCTCCGGCGTTCTCGTCTCGTCGACGGAACTTCACATCGACTATACGGGGACGACCTGCTTCGGTCCGGTCACCGGCAGCACGACGCTGCGAAAGGCGACGCCGGCTCCGCCCGCACCGCCGCCGCCGGCTCCGCCGCCGCCCGATCCGCCACCGCCGGTTGTCGCGCCGGATCCGCTGCTTGGCTGCGGCGACCTCGTCGCCGGCGGCGACCCGTACCGCGTGGTCGCGTGCATCCACGATCGACTGAATCCGCCGCACACCGCCGAGGGCGCCTTCGAAGTCACCAAGCGCGTCGCCTGGGCGTATCGCAACCAGGGCTGGGGACTGCTGATCAAGAACGGCGGCGAGAACATCGTGTCGTGGCACGGTCGCAGCTTCTCAGCCAGCCGCGTGTGCCTGCCAGACGGCCATATCTACAAGGTCCTGTCGGACGTGCCGACGACGAACGGCCCGAGCTTCCAGGACAACGGCTTCGTCGACCCGGGCCTCTACGTACCGGCGATCGATCCGAACAGCTAAGCCGTCGGGTAGCCCTGAAGGGCTGCGCTACGATGCCTGCGCTACGCATCATACGTAGCGCAGGCCTTCAGGCGTGCCTCGGCCAAAGGCAGCCCTGAAGGGCTGCGCTACGGAGATCTCCGATCGCTCTCTTCCGCAAATTGCCGGACGCACAGTAAGATGTAGCGCTTGTCGGAGCGTCCCTAGTCTGCTCGTGAGCGACTCTCGTGTCACGGTTGTCATTCCCGCCAAGGACGAAGAAGGGCTGATCGGCGAAATCGTCGATTCAGTGCGTCCGTACGGCGATGAAGTGCTCGTCGTCGACGGGCACTCGCGCGATCGGACGCGGGCGATCGCAATCGAGCACGGCGCCAAGGTCATTCAGGACAACGGCCGCGGCAAGGGAGAGGCGATGCGGCTGTCGATCGACGCCGCCACGACCGGCATCCTCGTCTTCATCGATGCCGACGGCTCGCACGATCCGCGCGACATCCCGGCGATGGTCGCGCCAATCAAGGCCGGCGAGGCGGACATGGTGGTCGGCTCGCGCGGCAAAGGCGGCAGCGACGAACTGCACGGCACCTTCGAGCAGTTCATCCGCTACATCGGCTCGCAGCTGATCATGCTGGCGATCAACTACCGGTGGAACGTGCGGCTCACCGACAGCCAGAACGGGTTCCGTGCGATCCGCCGCGACGTGGCCGCTCGGCTCGGTCTCACCTCGAACCTGACGACGATCGAGCAGGAAATGTTGATGAAGGCGCTCAAGCAGGGCTATCGCGTCAGCGAGATTGCCAGCCACGAGTACGAGCGCCGCTGGGGGACGTCGAAAGTCGTCGTATGGAAGCTGTGGTTCGCGTACGTGTGGTCGTTCCTGCGCAATCTGATGTGAACGACGCCACCGACCTCAGCCGCCGCACCGCATTCCTCTGGGTCTTCGTGGCGACGGCGATCGGGGCTGCCTTCCGGTTCTACGGCCTCGGCTGGGGCGCGCCGTACTTCCATTTCCATATCGACGAGCACATCGTCTTCAGCTATGCCGACGCGCTGGCGCGCGATTCGCGCGAGGCAGCGAATTCGGCGAAGTTCTTCATGTACTCGCCGTTTCCGATGTACCTGCTGAACGGCATCGTCGCCGTCTATACCGCGCTGTCGCATCCACTGAATCTGACCGTGCCGCGCGACGAAGTCACCTACATGCTGCTCGGGCGCTCGATCTCGGCAACGCTCGGCTCGGCGACGATTCCGCTCACCTATGCGACGACGAGGCTTGTTGCCGGGCGGCGCGCCGGCGTGCTGGCGGCGCTGCTTCTTGCCGGCGCGGTGATTCATCTTCGCGAGTCGCATTTCTTCAGCCTCGACGTCAGCATGACGTTCTTCACGGTGCTGGGCCTGTACTTCGCGACCCGGCTCGTGACGCGCGGTGACGTCGCTGCCGAAGCAGGATCGGCCGTCGCCCTCGGCCTCGGCCTCGCCTCGAAGTACTCGGCGGCGTTTCTCGCGCCGCTCATCGGGATCGCGGAACTGCTGTCGCCGCGCGCGCCGCAGCGCCTCACGCCGTTCGAGCCAGCGCGGTGGCTGCGCGTCGCCGTGCGCGCCGCGATCGCGATCGCCGCCGGCATCGCCATCTTTCTGATGCTCGACTGGCTGGTGATCCGCTACTTCGACAAGTTCCGCGACGACATCAAGGTGTGGGTGATCGATCCGCTGAGCGGCGCGACCAAGCCGGAATGGATCGCGCAATTCGCCGACATCAATGCGATTCCCTACTGGTTCACCAACCTGCTCTGGTGGGGACTGGGTCCGGCACTGGAGATCGCCGGCCTTGCCGGCATCGTCTGGCTGCTGGCGGTGCGGCGCGACCGCGCCTCGATCGTCGCCGGTCTGTTTCCGATTCTCTACTGGGTCTCTGCCGGCAAGACGGCCACCGTCGCGCCGTTCATCCGCTACGCCGTGCCGCTGGCGGCCCCGATGGCAATTACGGCCGGTGTGTTGTGTGCCGACCTGATCGCGCGATCGCGGTGGCGACGGGCGGCGCTGGCGACCACGGCCGTCGTGGTCGGTTCGACGTTGCTGTGGGCGGCCGCGTACATGAACGTGTTCCGGCAGCCGGACAGCCGTCTTACCGCGTCGCAGTGGCTGCTCGAGAACGTGAAGGCCGGCTCGAACATCCTGATCGAACCGTCGCACAACACGCCGCCGACCGGGTCGTACCTGACCAACGTCGACTTCCACAGCAACTACGTGCTGTTCTATCCGCAGACGGAAAAGCGCGACTACTACCACCTCTTCGCGCTCGACACCTATCGCAGCCTCTACAACCGCGGCGTCGACGACAACTTCCGGCGCAACTACATCCGGTCGCGGCTCGCGCTCGCCGACTGGATCGTCATGGACGACACGTTCCTGCAGCAGTATCAGCATCTGCCCGAGCCGGACCACGCCGTGGTCAAGCAATACTATCGGGACCTGTTCGACGGGAAGCTTGGCTTCAAACTGGTCAAGACCTTCAAGGTCTACCCGTCGCTGTTCGGCGTCGAAATCAACGACGATGCCGCGGAGCTGACGTTTCGATCCTTCGACCATCCGCGCGTGTTCATCTTCATGCGGCAATGATCACGCTCGTCACCGGCGCGACCGGGTTCATCGGCCGCCGCGTGGTGCGGCGTTTGATCGAGCTCGACGGCCCCGCCGCCGTGGTCTGTCTCGTCAAACCGCCCGCGACGCCTCTCGAAGCCGAAGCACTCGAGGCGTTCCGGTCGCGCGGCGTCCGCCTGCTCGACGGCGATCTGCTCAACCAACCGATCAGCGCCAGCCCCCCGCCGCAGATCGATCGCGTGTTCCACCTGGCTGCGAACATCGACACCGACGCCACTGATCGCGACCTGGTCGTCAACCACGCCGGTACGCGGAACCTGCTCGACTGGCTCGGACCGGTTTCGAACGGAATTCGAATCATCTACGCAAGCTCGGTCGCGGTTCACGATCGCGACCGGGCGCCGCGAGGGCCGATCGACGAATCGAGTCCGCTGGTCCCGCGCACACCGTACGGCAGAACCAAACTGTGGGGTGAGGCGATTCTGCGCGAAGGCGCGGCGGCCGGCGGCTATTCGTGGACGATTCTGCGGCTGCCGACCGTCTACGGTCCCGGACAGAAACCCGGCGGCCTGTTCGACAAGATGATCGAGCTCGCATCAGGGGGCGGGCTGCTCGGCCGCGTCGACTGGCCCGGCCGCACCAGCATCATCCATGTCGACGATGTCGCGGCGGCGATGATCGAGCTGTCGACGCGGCCGGAAGCAGCGGGCGAGATCTTCTGCGTCGCGAGCGACGAGTCGCTGACCGTCGGCGACATCGCGCGCATTGTCGGCCGGTCGATTGGGCGTGAGGTGCGACCGACGCCGATTCCCGGCCCGTTACTCGCCATGACGCGCGCGCTCGCCTGGAACCGCCGTGTCGCGTCGCTGCTGCCCAGAGCTGCGCGCCTGCCCTTCTGGCGCCTGAGCCTGATCGTCAGCGACGGCTTCTGGTTCGACACCACCAAATTCCGCCGCGTGTACCGCGAGCCGCTCCGGCCTCTCGAGCGCGGCCTCGCAGACGTCGTCTCGACAGGGCGAACCGATAACCATTCGCAAACTACCATCAAGTCGAACCATTAACGCAAAACCGGGGGCACGCAGAGAGCGCGGATTCTTTTTCAAAAAGAAGATCTGCGGTCTACTGCGTGCTCCGCGGTTTGCGTCAATGTCGCGAGTATTGTTACCGCGGCCGCAGTCCCTGCAGGCCGGCGCGTTCTTCAGCCGACAGCGCGTCGAGGAACGGCTTCTTCGCGAGCTCGAAGCCCGCCGCCGTGTGGAACAGCCAACCTGCGGCGCCGGCCGTCGAGGCGCCGGTGCGGGAACGCGCGTAGGTCTCGGGCGCGAGCCGCGACGATTCATTCGCGCGCCGCTCTTCGTTCAGGTAAATCGGCAGGCGCGAGCCGATCCGATCGAGCGCGGCGCGAATCGCGCGGACGCGGTCGCCGGTGGCCGAGGCCCACGTGTCGGTGCGCGGAAAATGCGGCGCGACGATGTCGACGCCGACGCTGTCAGCGCCGGCGCCGGCTTCTTCCTGCAGATTGCGCGCGCCGGCGCCGTCGAGCGTGCCGGCCGCCGACACGAGATGGTATTCGCTGCTCGAGATCGTGACGATCCGCTGCGCGTCGAGCGCTTTGACGCGATCGCGCAGCACCCGGGCGGCGGCGTGCGAGATCGGACCATCCGGGTGATCGTGCTCGTTGCAGAGATCGAAGAGCACGTTCCTGAACGGACGCAGCGCCTCGGTGACCGCCTCCACCGCCTTCGTCCGTGCCGCTTCCGACGTGAACACCGCGAACGGCTGACCGGGGAGCTGCCCCGGACGGAGGATCACGAGCTCGAAAATCAGGCGGCGCTCCTGCAGCCGCCGGGCGAGCGCGAGCAGCCGCGCACGGCCGTCGGCGCTCAACGTTCCGTCGTCCTGGTAGATGGCCGTGTGCCAGTGCGCCCAGACGCGCACCGTGTTGATGCCCCAGCCGGCGAGCGCATCCAGATCGCTATCCCTCGGCGCGACCGTGCCGAGCGCGTCGAAGAAGCTCACGCCGGTCAAAAACGTGTCGCGGCCGTCGACGAGGATGCGTTGTTGCGAGACGCTCAGCGTCGACGGTGGGGTCGCGCCTCGGGCCGCGACGATCAGCAGCCCGGCGACGGCAATCGCGATCAGGGCTGCGACGTGCCGACGCGGCCCGGCGTCAATACTCGCGGCCCGCCCTCGATCTGACCGGGCACGCGGTAGCGCAGCTCGTGGAGCGGCGTGGTCCCGATGCCACGGAAGGAACTGGTGCAGAGATACCATCGCCAGCTTTCGTACACGGCGGTGAGCGAGCAGACGCCGGTCACGCTTTCGCGCCGGTTGTAATTCGGATTGGTGGGGTCGGTCGGGATGTCGACGAACGTGCACTGGCCGCTGAGGCTGGCCGATGTCTTCGCCGAATCGAAGTCGACTGCCGCCGGTGAGTACGAGCCGGACAGGATGTGGAAGTGCTTGCGGTTGTTCGTCACATCGCTCAACTCGGCGAACTTGCCCGGGCAGCTGTCGCTGAAATCCTCGACGGCGGCCGGTGGGGCGACCGTGAAGTCTGGAAACAGCTCGGTGAGGAAGCGCATGCCGATCCGCCGCACTTCCGCGGGCGAATCGTTGTAGTGGACGTCGACCGCTTTCGAGACTTCGTGCTGCGCCGGCTGGCCGGCCGACACGTACTTCTCGACCACCGTCAGCTTGATCGAATAGATCGCCGGCGTCGTCTGCCCGTGCGGCGCGCGCCAGCGGATCTGTGCGCCGCTGCCGATGAAGTCGCCGCCGACCGGCGTCGTCGACCATTGATACGTGAGCTGATCCAGCGGCGTTTCGGCGTCCTCGACGACGGCGGTGAGGGTGAGGTCGGCGTCGGCGTCAACGCGCGGGCTGCCCGCCGTCAACGACACGATCGTGGGCTCGAGGTTCGGCTTCGGCGCCGGCTGCGGCGTTGGCGTGGGCGTCACGGGCGTGGTCGAACCTCCGCATGCGAAGCTCCACATCATCGCGGCCGCAACGAGCGACGCGAATGCACAGCCACGCAATAGGACTCGGCTCAACATCAGCGCTTATCCGTAGCGCAGCCCTTCAGGGCTACCGCAGCGCAGGCAGGCCTGAAGGCCTGCGCTACGGGAATGATAGGCTGGATCGCGGCGGTCGCGTTTGGCATGAGCGCCGCTGGTGCTTCCAGTCGCGCCCGAATCGCCGCGTAGAAGGTCTGTGCGATTCGCTCGTTGCCGGCGGCAGTCGGATGCAGGCCGTCGCTGCTGATCAGGATTGGATCCGGGACGCCGCCAAAGGCCGCGAACAGGTCGACGAGGACCGCATCCTCCGAAGTCGCCATCAATCCAATCTTGTCATTTGTCGGCGCGACGAGCTCAGGGTGGCTCGCCTTTCCATTTGCGCGCTCCGGCAACAGCGTCCCGACGAACACGCGCATCGACCGCATGCGGCCGGCCTTCACCATGTTGCGGAGGCCCGAGACGATGATGTCGGGCGCCAAGGTGCCGAATTGATTGAGATCGTTGGCGCCCTCCATCAACAGCAGCGCGCCAGCCGCGTCGCTGGTCAAGACGCCGGGCAGACGCTTGAGACCATCGCCGACGATTTCGCCGCCGACGCCTTCGTCGAGGACGGCGATGGTCTGCGCGGTGTACCGGGCGCGCAGCAGCGATTGCAGGACCAGCGGATACGAACCATCCGGCGCTGGGTCGAGGAGCGCGGGGCTGATCGTGCGAGGCAATCCCTCGGTGATGCTGTCGCCGAAGGCGATATAGCGGGTCACCGACAACCGCGGCGGCGCCGTCACGGTGACCAGCAGGCCGCACGTCGCCGTCTGACGGTTGGCGTCGAGCGCCGTGCATGTGATCGACGTGGTGCCAATCGGATAGCTCGCGCCGCTTGCGGGCGTGCACGTCGTCGAAATCGGCGCCGTGCCGCCGGTTGCGGTCGGCTGCGCGAAGGTCACAGGGATCGCAAGACCGGTCGGCGACGCGACGGTCCGCGGCGCCGGGCACTGGAGCGACAGCGCCGGCGCCGTGGGGCCCGACGGGCTCCCCGAACACGCGGCGATGGCGCCCGCACAAAGCACTACGACGGCGAGACGGCAACCGGGGGGGTTAAAGCGCAACAAGCTGCAGGAATTCCGTATGGTAGCATGCGGCCGAATGACGGCCAAACGGCTGTCGCTGCCACTACTTGGAGCGATTGTTTGCACAGCGTTCTCGGCGTGGGTCTCGCTCGGATCGCTCACTGACGCCAACTCTCCCGCCGCGTCGCGCCTCGGCGTTCTTCCCTCGCCCTGGTGGCTCGTCGGCGCGCTCGTCATCGCCGGTCTCGTCGGCCTGGCCGTCGGCAAGCGCCGCGGCATCCTCCTCTGGTTATCGGCCATCACGCTGCTGCCGTGGATGCCGGTTCCGGTTCCGCTAGCCGCGCTGATATGGACGGGCCCGCTGAAATGGTGGGTCTGGTGCGCCGCAGCCGTCGCGCTTGTCGCGCCCGGGTGGCAACCCGCGACCTGGCCGCGCCTTCTTCACGATTCACGCCGTGCGCCGATCGTTGCCGCGATGCTCGCGGCCTGCACATATGTGCTGGTCGCGTCGCGAGTCTTCCCGCAGCTTCCCGCTGGCGATGAACCGCACTACCTCGTCATTACGCAGAGTCTCCTCACCGACGGCGACCTGCAGATCGAGAACAACCATCGCCGGGGCGACTACGAGACGTACTTCCCCATGTCGCTGAAGCCGGATTACCTCACACGCGGCCGCAACGGACAGATCTATTCGGTTCACGCGCCCGGCCTGCCGGCGGTGATCGCGCCAGCCTTCGCGATGTTCGGCTATCCGGGCGTGCTCGGCTTCCTCGCGCTCGTGAGCGGGTTCGGCACGGGCCTGGCGTGGCGCGCCGTCTGGCTGGTGACTGAAGACGCGGCGGCGAGCTGGTTCGGATGGGCAGCCGTTTCCCTTTCGGTTCCCTTTCTGTTTCAGTCCTTCATCGCGTATCCCGACGGGTTCGGCGCGACGCTGGTGATCGTCGGAGTGTTGGCGGCGCTTCGCGCGGAACGAACCTCGATCGCGGGGCTTGTTGGGGCAGGCCTCGCGCTGGCGGCGCTGCCGTGGCTGCACTCGCGGTTCGCCGTCACGGCCGGCGCGCTCGGCGCGATTA
>Ga0075435_100001389_pt1 | contig 15617 bp, 15 predicted proteins | sample RhiMethybrSRZTD4_FD_75302 | JGI IMG/M metagenome (GOLD analysis project Ga0075435, IMG submission 75302) | Populus rhizosphere microbial communities from Tennessee, USA - Rhizosphere MetaG P. TD hybrid SRZTD4 | ecosystem: Host-associated > Plants > Roots > Rhizosphere > Soil | place: USA...
GCGGGCTTACATCATCAGGCTATTGAACTTCATGATGAACCCGGAGATCCACGGCGAGTCAGACATTGAGCGCGCTCGTCGGGCCGCAAAGCTAAAAGAGTAGCCTTCCTTTTTGTGAGTTTTGTGCTTCTTTGTGGCTAAAAATGGATTTTGACGCGGCCGTTAAGTATCTTTTGAGTCTCGGACACGAGACGCTTGCGATTAAACTGGGCCTCCGCAACACGGAACTTCTTCTCGACGCTCTCGATAACCCCGAACGCGCGTTTCCCTCAGTTCAGATCGCCGGCACAAACGGCAAAGGCTCAGTCGCGACAATGCTCGATTCAATCTGTCGCGCCGCCGGTGTCAAATGCGGCCTCTACACCTCCCCCCACCTGGTCTCGATAACAGAACGCATCAAGATTACGGGCACCGAAATCACCCGTGAAGACTTTGCCACCTGCGCGACAACCGTCCGCGACGCTTCAGAACAACTGCACCGCGACAACCAAATCGAGGCGCTGCCCACATTCTTCGAGCAGTTAACTGCTATCGCACTGCTCGCCTTTCGCAACGCAGGCATTGAACTGGCCATTCTCGAAACAGGTTTGGGCGGCCGGCTCGACTCCACCACTGCCGCGAACGCCAGGATAGTAGCGATCACGCCCATCGCGATGGACCACGAAGAGTACCTGGGCCACACGCTCAGAAGTATCGCTGCCGAGAAAGCCGCGATCATTCGTCCCGGCGTCAGTGCAGTCATTGGGATCCAGCCACCTGAGGCGTTTGAGGTTTTGATACAACGTTGTGAAGAGACAGGAGTGGTTCCGATTTTTGAAGACAGTGCTCACCTGATCGAAGACACAAGCGCCGATGGACGGTTTTGTGTGACCTTTGAAAGTATTGGTGAAAGTCCTGCGGCTCGTTACGAGAAGCTTTGGTTGGGACTTCGTGGAAAACACCAGATCGATAACGCTGCCCTCGCCATTCGCCTCGCCGAGCTACTGCAAATTCCCGACTCCGCGATCGCGACCGGAATTACCGGCGCGAGTCATCCCGGGCGGCTTGAACTGATCCCGCACAAGCCCGTGTTCCTGCTCGATGGCGCTCATAACCCCGCCGGGTGCGAATCCTTGCGCGAGTACCTCGAAGAGTTTGCGCCGCGTCCGCTGACGTTGGTTTTTGGAGCGATGCGTGACAAGCAACTCGATCGCATGGGTGAGATTCTGTTTCCCGTCGCCGATACGATTGTTTTAACCGCGATTGATAACCCGAGAAGCGCAACACTCGACGTGCTCCTACCGATCGCGAGTCGCTTTGCTAGTGGGACGGTCATGCGCGCGGAATCGAGTGCCGCGGCGCTGAGAATTGCTCGCGCCCAAACGCCGCCGGAGGGTTTGATCTGTATTGCCGGATCGCTTTATCTCATCGGCGAGGTGCGACCGTCGATCTTGAAGATGGACCAGGAAAAACATCATGACTACGCCACCTAAAGAACTGCCGAAGATAATCAACAGCCAAAAAGTGTTTGAGGGACGCGTCTTCAACGTTACGGTTGACACAGTGAGAGAGGGTGAGGTGACTTACCAACGCGAAGTGGTCCATCATCACGGCAGCGCGGTCATCGTACCGGTCTTTGACGACGGCACGGTCGTCCTCGTCAGACAGTATCGACATCCCGCTGTTCGTTATCTTTTGGAAGTTCCAGCGGGCACTCTCGCCGACGGCGAGCGACCTGAAACCGGCGCCGCCCGTGAACTCCAGGAAGAGCTCGGACTCGTGGCCGCGCGGCTCGAAAAACTCTCGGAATTCTTTGTTTCGCCCGGCTTCTGCGAGGAGAAGATGTGGGTTTACCTCGCCACCGAGCTTTCCGAAGGCAAACAATTACTTGACGATGACGAGGTTCTCGAAATCGTTCGCCTGCCGATTGCGGACGCGCTGGAGATGATCACGAGTGGCGAAATCCAGGACGCGAAGACGATCATTGGCCTGATGCTTGCGGCGCCACGAGTCGGAGCGCCGATGCTCGACGTGGAATATCCGGCGGTCTGAAGAGCTTTGCCACAAAGAGGCACAAACAGCACAAAGAAAAGTCTGAGGTCAAAGTTGACCAGCCGTCAGCCAACCACCTAAACTCCTCGGACGTGTTTACCGAAGAATCATCGCAACAAGTAACTCCGCTGGGCGAACACACTGGCGAGCTTCCCCCACCGGCTCCCAGTGAAACGAGTCAACCAACTCACGATAAGGTTGAATGGCCGTGGATCGGTGTCCTCAAGGCATTAGGGCTGTGGTTTGTCAGCGTGCTGCTGCTGATATTTGTGCCCGTCATTGTTGCCTTGCCTTACCTCATTTACACATGGACCACATATGGTCCACCCACACCGGAGGCGCTTGGAACAGACAAAACGCTGCTGCTGTTGTCGGTGATCGCGATTATCCCCACACATCTGCTCACTTTTTTTGCTATCTGGCTAATCGTCTCACGCGCAGGACGAGAGCCTTTCTGGAAGACTGTGAAGTTCGAGTGGCCACAAAATGTTGGGCCGGTGATCGGAAGTCTCTGCAGTATCTTGCTGGCCATCACGCTTTTAGTGCTGGCATGGCTGCTTACTCATTTTTGGGGGGGCGACAAAACGCAACTCGACCTGCTGATTGAGAGTTCGCTGCCGGCGCGTTTTGCGACCGCGTTTGTGGCGGTTGCCACCGCACCGCTTGTTGAAGAGTTGATTTATCGCGGCGTGCTCTATCCTGCGCTCGAGAAGGCAGCCGGTATGGGCGTCGCGATCGTCATGGTCTCCCTCTTGTTCGCGGGGGTGCATGTACTTCAGTACAAAAACAATCTTTCCGTGATTGCAGCGATCACGCTGCTGAGCTTCACACTGACCGTTACCCGCGCTCTCACCGGCAAGCTGCTTCCGTCGTTCATCATCCATCTCGTCTTCAACGGGATTCAAGCCGTAGTTCTCGTGCTGGGACCCTTTCTCGAGAAGAGCGCTACCGGATGAACATCGCGTAAATCCGTATGGAAAGTTCTTTCGACGTGGTGGTTGTCGGCGCTGGCATTGGTGGCCTGACTGCCGCGGCGCTGTTGTCCGCACGCGGCACGAACGTTTGTGTGCTTGAGAGACAGTCGCAAGTTGGCGGGTGCATTGCGCGCGTGGAATTCTTGAGCTATGACTTCGAACCCGGAATGGGTCTTTACACGTCCTTCGGCCCAGGCGGGATTTATGAAAAACTCTTTTCCGAATTGCCGGTCGGCGCCCCGGAAGTCTCATTGCTCGCGTCGCCATACGTCTTACGTCGGGCAGACGGACGTGAGGTTCAGCTAACTAAAGACGACCTCTATTTGATCTCCGGTGGCCCAGCGAGCCTCGCCGAACGACTCGCTGAGTCGATCAGATCGAGTGGCGGCAAAGTGCGATTAAACAGTCCGGTATTGCGGCTTGCGTATGACGAATCAGGCCGTGCGACCGGAGTTGATTTGTTGAGTGGTGAGAGAGTCTTTGCCCGAAAGATTATCAGTAATCTGACGGTTTGGGACACGTACGGGAAGCTGGTCGGACTGAACCGGACGCCTGCTGAGATCAAGAAGCGCATCAACACACTTCAGGGCACAGGTGTTTACATAGTCTATGCAAGCATCGATGAGTCGGCGGTCGTACGTTTGCCTGCTGAACGAATGCGGGTAGAGGACGCCGAAGGCGAATTTCACATGGCGGTCTCTTCAGCCCGTGGACCGGATGGCAAGCGAGCCGTGACTTTCACCACGCGGGTGGAAGTCGAGCCGTGGTTTTCGTATCAATCGAGTGAAGAAGATTACGAGGAATGGGACCAGGCTGCGCTGGAGAAGTTTTGGAATAGATTACACGCGGCACTGCCCGAACTCGGCGGTGACATCGAAGTGATTGAGACCGCCAACCCGCGGACGTATTACGATATAACCCGTCGAAAACTCGGCATGGTGCTCGGAGTTGAGCCCCCTGTCCAAGACTTCTCTTCGCGAACATTTCTGCCCAACGTCTTCATCGTCGGCGACACAGTGAGCGCTTCCGCCACGCTGGATTCCGTTGTCGCGTCAGCAATGTCACTAGTCTCCTTGGAGTGCGGCGGCTTGCCGCCGCTTTGTTAGGAGCGCCCGTAATCGATACCAAAGCGGTGCCAAGGCACCGCACTCCAAGGAATCCCTCGACAACCGCCGATTGTCTAGTGTATACATGCACTCGACAATTATGTTTGTAACTGTCGATGAACGAGACGCGCGGCCGCTGTATCAGCAGTTAGTTGACGAGATTAAAACCCTAATCGCTCGTGGCGAGTTGGAGGAAGGAACTCTGCTGCCGCCAGTCAGGCAAGTGGCCTCCGATCTGGGCGTGAACCTCAATACCGTCGCTTTCGCTTACCGGCGGCTCCAAAAAGAGGGTTTGATACGCGTGAGGCATGGCTCGGGCGCCGTAGTCATCTCTCAAACCCTCAAAGAGAAGCCGGACGAACGCCTGCGAGCACAACTACGGACGGCGTTGACGCAGCTAATCCTGGCGGGCCTAAAGCCACCTGAAATCAGAGCCCTGATTAACGAGGAGCTGGACGAACTTCTCAGGCCAGCCTAGGGTCGGTCGATCTTCGGCGGCGTCCGATCACCATCGACCATCCTCGGCTCTCGGCGAAAGCCGCCGTCCGGGGAGCTGATCGAGGGACGTGGAGCCGGCGCAGGTGCAGTGCTGCCGGAAGGATAGGTATGACCCGGCGTGCTCGTGGTAGACCCGTTTGGAGCGGGCCAGTTGTTGTTTGTGCCCTGTCGCGGGTAATAGATGGCAGCCGGGTAGTAGACTGACGTGGTGTACGACGAGCCGTAGGGCGAGCCCCAGCCATAGTAAAACGGCAGGAACGTGTAGCAACCTAATCTGCTGCTGAAAAACCACAGACCAAGTCGACTGCCGAACGGATCCCAATCTCTGTAAGAAGCAAATGCGCTGGTCAGCATTCGATCGCTGATGCGCCGATTGGCCTTGGCGAGGGTTTCCGCTCGCTCTTTACTCCAAAGGTCAACTGCCTCTTTTTCTTTGAGTTTCTTCTCTTCTTTGGTGAGTTTTGCAACGGAAACCGCAGTCGCACTGAAGACTACCTTGTTGCCACCTTTGACCTTCGTGTGTGAATCACTGAGGATGACGCGACCTTTCCGCACAATCAGCTCGGTCGCATCTCCAGGCACGACATTCAATCGATAAAGCCCCTGTCGCACGATGGCGAGTCTCGTGTGCGGTGTGCTAATACTGATATTCAGCTCAAGTCCGTCGGCGCCGGTAGCCTCGACGATGGCCGTGCCGCGCAACAGCTTCACTTCCAGATTCGAGAGCGAGTTGTCAGATAGTTCCACTTCAGAATCGCCGCCGACGCGCAGGTAAGAGCCCGGATTCAGGAGGATTTCGACGCGCCCGTCGTAGGCCGTACGCACCCGGTCGCCCGCCTGCAAATCGTCGGTAATCATCAATTGTTGCCAGTCTGTCTCACCTTTGGAATGAACGCTGGCCTCTCCGGTAACAGCATTAATGCCACCGGCCTTGGCAGAAATCACGAACTTTTCCCGATTTTGGGCCAAGCCAACTAAGGAACAGCAAAGCATGAAGGCAACTGAAAATATTGAGAGGCTGGAAGTTTTTCTCATCGAAATACCCTCCGAAATCGCGATTTCTGAAGTGGGCTTGGCGCTAGTCTCCGGAGCATTATAGTCCGGTTGGGGAAAGTTACAAGCTTTTCGGGTTCAAGCCACAGATTTCACGGATCGATTCGGATTAGCTTCGGAGTTTCGCGTAATAACCCCGTTTCGTGCGCGCGGAAAGATCCGATCGATTCATCAGCAAGACTTCGACACTCCGCCACTTGCCATTGAGTGACTTGTTCGTCGGCCGATAACCGATGCTGTAGACAGTGCTCAAGTCGCGCACTACCTGCGTGTACACGGAGTCCAGATCACTCAAACGAGACGCTTTATACATCGGTGTCCCGCAAACGCCGGCGATCTGGGCAAGCTGTTCCCGAGCCAAAGCATAGGCTGCCCGCGGCACGTGATAGTGTTTGACGTTCTCTTCCTCCGTGTCGAGATAGATCGGAAAGACGATGCTCTCGGAGCTTCTGATTCGCTCGAGTAAAACTTCGAACGGGATTCTCGATCCGGGTCCCGGAACATCCGGCAGGGCGTTGTCGACTCCATCAGTCATGACCACGATTGCGCTGCGACGCAAGGGACCTGCATTCTGTGGAATCAAGTCTCTCAAAACGTAGTCCATCGCGTCCCAGAAATTTGTGCCACCGACAGCTTCGTCCATTTCATCGACTGTTTTCTTCAACTTTTTGCGATCCAAACTGAACGAAGAATAGAGAGCGGGCTGATCCGTGAAAGTCACCAAAGCGATGCGATCGACGTCGCGCGCAGCATCGATGAAACGCTTCGCCGAGTTTCGAATCATCTTCAGGTTCTTGGAATTTGAACCCGAAAGATCGAGCAACAACACGAGATCAAACGGCGTATCGGCGGCTGCGAAAAACGTGATCTCCTGCGGCACACCATCTTCCAGCACGAGGAAGTCTTTCGGTTCGAGCACCGGCGGTGGCGTGTTGGGCGGAAATCCCAGCACGCTCACTTTCAGATCGACGAGATCGGAATCGATGCGAATCGTCTCGACTGGATCTTGACTGAACGCGAGCCAGTTCTCGCACAAAGGCGCAAAGGCGCAAAGGAAAGCCAAAAGAAAAATCTTGGCGCCTTTGCGCCTTTGCGCGAGAAACTTTGTGAAAATCGCGAATCTAGTTCGCATAGTAACCATGTTTACCGCGAGGCACCGCATTAGCGCGGCTAACCACTATCCGAATGCTTCGCCATCGTCCGTCGCGTCTGCTGTTTGAAGGACGATACGCCAGACTGTACGTTGTTCCGAGATCTGCGACGACCTGCCGGTACGCGCCCGCCAGATCAGTTAACTTCTCGAGCTCATAATGAATTCCGCCGCCCGTGTCGGCCATTTCTCTCATGCGATCGCGACCGGCATCAAACGCCTCCGGTTGAGTATCGAGCGGGTTCATTGCTTCATACTCGGTATTCAGCCACAGCGTGTAGAGCACGCCGTCAAACTCCTGAATATTTCTGAGTGTTTCCTGATAGGTGTGTCGCGAACCCTGTTGCCCGCTGACGCCGGGAAGTGTTCCATCGAGACCGTCGCTCATCAAAACGATCGCTGACCTGCGAGACTTGTTCGACTGTTTCGCCAGTTCGTCTATTGCGAAGTCTGTCGCGTCGTAGAGTTTCGTGTCGCCGCGAGCTGTGTCGATCGTTTCAATTCGCGCTCGCAGCAACTCGCGATCGGAGGTTAACCGCGAGACTACGGCCGGTTCACCGGCAAAAGTGATCACGCCGATCCGATCCGCAGGTCGCGCCGCTTGAACAAACTGAAGGGCGGCGGCGCGAATGAGCTTGACCACGTCTCGCGTGGAGCCTGAGAGATCGATCAGGAGCATCAGATCAAAAGGTGCTGACGACGACTCAAACTCGACGATGCTCTGTTCCTGGCCGTCCTCAAATAATTTGAAATCGTTTTGCGTCAATCCCACCAGTCCGCGTTGAGTGCCGCGATCAATCACGCTGATGTTGAGTGTGACGAGTTGGGAATCTACCCGAATGACGTCGCCTTCGCTGATGTCGTCGCCCGGAACTGGTCCGTCTGACGTTCCGGAGGGCGGTTTCGCATTATTGGCGCCGATGAGTTCCGGCTGTTTGGGAGTTGCATCCGTGAAGGCGTAAGGACCTGGAATATAGGTCACGGAGATATCGCCTGATTCAGTCTGCATTTCCAGCTTCTTGCTGCCATCACCCAGGTGTGTTTGGAACCGCTGAGTGTAGGAGGATGGTTTGTCTCCAAGCGACGTATTGATGGCGCCGCGCAGAGAGCGGGCGGTGATGTCGGCATTGCCGGGGTAATAAAAGCTGGCTAGAACCGAGCCGGACGAGGATTTCACAGTCGCGCTGCTCGGCAGACCATTCATAAAGATTTTTCCGCTTGTAGTAGCGACGTCCAAACGCGAGCTTTCAGGAATCCGGAGAATCAGGTGAATGGGAGCAACCGGATCTAACGGTCGCCGGATGACGTTGATCGTCACCAGCGAACCGCGATTGTCGATGAGTACCGGTAAGCGCGTAAATCTGGCCGTGCTGTCGCCGATTTTGGCCGAGACGGCGAGATAGCTGTTTTTCCAGACTATGAATGTTACGTCGCCAAATTCGTTGCGAACTTTGAGTTGTGCACCGGCAGGCACATCGATGCTTATTTCGTCATCGGCGCGGGCTGTTATTGGGGAGAAGGCTGCCAGAAGAGCAAGGCCCAGCAAGGCCTTTTGAACCTTCGCGAACATAGCAAATCCTCGCGGGGATGATAGCAAAATGACAGAAAATTCTCCCGCAAAGGCGCAAAGCCGCAAAGGAAGATCCAAAGAAGAATAAAGCGTCATCTTTGCGCCTTACTTTGCGCCTTTGCGCCCTTGCGGGAGAAAACTATGGCTCGATCAGGTCGAGCATTGAGGTTTCGTCACGCGCGGGCTCGCGTGGAGTTTCGGGTGGAGGCGCGCCGCGCAGATCCGCAATCTGCAACAGCAGGTTGTTCGCATTTGTTGCGTAAGGCAGCGCGCTCTCGATACTCACCAGACCATCGCGGATGAATTTCTCGATCACCATGTCAAACGTCTGCATTCCATCCTGATCGCCTTGCTCCATGGCGTCGATCAGCGACTTTCCTTCAGATTCACCTTTTTCGATGTACTCACGAGTGCGCATCGTCGATTTCAAAATCTCAATCGCCGCCACTCTTCCTTTCCCATCACCAAGCGGAATCAGGCGTTGCGAGACAATGAACCGGAACGACTGCGCCACACGTGTCCTGATCACTTTTTCTTCGTTCTTTGGAAAGACGCCGATGATTCGATCCACTGTTTTCGAAGCATCAATCGTATGCAATGTCGACAATACCAGGTGTCCGGTTTCAGCAGCTTCAAGCGCTACTTCGATAGTCTCCCGATCGCGCATTTCACCCACGAGTATCACCTTCGGCGCCTGTCTTAACGCGGCGCGAAGAGCAATTGAAAAACTCGGCGTGTCGGAGTGAAGCTCGCGTTGGTGAATCGTTGAGTTTTTATGCGTATGTAAGAACTCGATCGGATCTTCAATGGTAACGATGTGGTAGTAATGAGTTTCATTGATTAAGTCAATAATCGCTGCAAGGGTGGAACTCTTGCCACTGCCGGTCGGACCCGTAACCAGCACGATACCATTCTTGATATCCGCTATTTCCTTCAGTTGCTCCGGCAGGTTGAAATCGCTGAATCGCGGCGGTCGCATCGGGATAACACGCATGATGATCGCGTGGGTCCCGCGCTGCCTGAAGATGTTGACGCGGAAACGAGCGTCGCCCGGAACGCTGAACGAAAGATCAGCCGAGCCTGTTTTTTCCAGACTTTCCTGCGCGATTTGATGATTTCCGATGATTAGCTTGGCGATCCCCGCCGTGTGCGCCGGCGTCAATTTCTCGAGACCAGGGATGCGAACGGGCACGAGTTTTCCGGCCAATTCGATCTGTGGCGGTCTGCCCGGACTGAATATCAGATCGCTCACTTTATCGGAAGCCCGCAGCATTTCGCGCAGCACCGCGATGAAGTTTGGCGGTGGTGGAATGGGCGGAGTTTGACTGTTGGGGATGACTGGCTGTTCGCTACTCATTTTGTTTCGGAACTTTTTCCTCGGCTCGCGCGTCAAAACCAGCGACAAGTTTCGCTAATGAACGACAAATTCCGCCAATGAATTTTGTCGCGCGAAGAACAAACTAGATTCGCGTTGCGTACATCAAACACAACGTTCTCCAAAGAACACGGTCAGCGAAAATTTGTACCGTGTTCCCGAAATTGAAAAGAAAGGCGCTGGAAACATGGCAACCTACAGAGATCCTGTGAGATGCTTTGCACCACTGGAAGTAATCGAGCGCCTGCTGGAAATTCGTGTTGAAGCGGGTTACTCGCCTGCAGTCTATCTTCTTTCCCCCGATGATTTGGCAGACTATCTCGATGCATATGGCTTCGATGTGTATGCATTAGCCGAAGCCGAAGCTGGATTTCACTTTGGCGATTATCGTGCTCCGCTCGCACCGGGTGGCGATCACGCCCACTGCTCGCTGACCGCACATTAGCATTACAGATAGCCACAAAGAAGCACAAATAGTCTAACCCGGTTTTTGTGTTTCTTGTGCCTCTTTGTGGCTACACTTCTTTCAGCGCCTTAATCACAAAGAACGTAACATCGTCGTTCGAGCCCGCGCCTGCGGTCCATTCCAAAATCTCCATCTGCAAACTCGCAATCAGCTCGCGTGCAGGTTTATCGCGATGTTCTTTCACCGCCTCTTCGAGACGTTCGCGACCAAGCTCCTCGCCCGATGGATTCTGCGCCTCGGTCGCTCCGTCAGTGTACAGCACGAAAATATCGCCCGGTTCTATCAACAAGTGATTCTCGTGATAGCGCGTGCGCGGAAACATTCCCAGTGGCTGTTCACCATTGTAAAGATAGCTACTCTCGCCGTTCGCTTTGAGCAGCAGCGGCGGATTGTGACCCGCGTTTGAGTACGACAGAGCTTTGTTTGAAGCATCCAGAATTCCGTAGAACGCCGTGACAAACTGATTTCGCTCAATCGACTCATACAGCAGGTAATTCACTTTCGCCATCGAGATGTTCGTCGCGTAACCGATGTGTGTTGCAGCACGCAGACTCGCGCGCAAAAATGCCATTAAAATTGCCGCCGGCACGCCTTTACCCGAAACATCGGCGATTACAATCCCGATCTCGTCATCGTAGATTCGCACCCAGTCGTAGTAATCGCCGGAAACTTCTTCGGTCGGAAAGTTGTAAGCACTGATGTCGTAGCCCCGTACCTCTGGATCATTGGCCGGCAACAATTCCAACTGCACTTGCCGCGCAACTTCCAACTGGCCCTCTAACCGTTTCTTTTCGATCAACTGCTCGTGCAGCATCACCTTCTCGATGATGATCGCCACCTGCGACGCCAGTAACATCAACACTTCAAGATCATCCTCTGAATAGGCGTTGAGCTCGTCGCTTTCGAGATCAAATACGCCGATCACCTCGTCGTTTGAAATGATTGGCGCAACCATCTCTGAACGTGTTCGATCACGGGCATTTATGTAAACGGGATCGTTGCGGACGTCGGGAGAGTTTATAGGAGTGCGGCTGAGTGCCACGCTGCCGAGGAAACCCTCACCTAACTTCAAGTGTAAATCCGAAAGCTCATCGATATCGTAGCCACGAACTGCCTCAGCCTTGAATTCGCAAGGCTCTTCACCTTTCGGAAGCGTTTCCGGATCCACGCACTGCAAGACAAAGATGCCGGCGGCATCATAGGGAATAACCGAATCGAGCGTATCCATCACCAGATTGAGCACTTCCTGGAGATCCAGTGAGCGGCTAATCTTCTTGGTAACGTCGAGCAGCATGCGCAGCTTGTCGATTGTCGTCAGACCCCGCGATGCCACTTCTTTCAGTCGTTCTGTCATAAATCAATTAGACTTATTCTCCCGCAAAGGCGCAAAGGCGCAGAAAAATCAAAAATACCTTTGTCCCTTGGCGCCTTTGCGCGCCAGATCTTTGTAGTCATGCCAAAGGTGCGTCACCTTCATACGATATTCAACCAGCTCCGGGCTGACACGAAAATGCATCGCAATTTCCGTCGAATTCTTTCCCTCTAACAGAAATTTCTTCAACGACGCATACGGAACCAGCGCAGCAGCGCCCACCGCGTAGGCTTCCTCTTCGTCAGCCCTGCGGTAGTCGCGATTCATTACCTTACCACGATCATCCCTCGTGACAACGGAAAGTCGATTAGGTTGATGGCCCAAAAACACGTGACAGATTTCCTCCATCAACGTGGCGTTGGTGCGTGCGCGACCGTGGGTCGGATTCAGTATCACCAGTTTCATGCCGTTCGGCAGTGAACAAGCGCCGCCGGACCAGTCTTCCGCGGCTGGTCCGAGCAGGTGTTCGCGTGATTTTTCGCTGAGGCCCGCCACTTCATCGAAGCGGACCACGATCAGATTTGCGAAGCTGGCGAGGTCGAAGGGATTGAGTGCCTGGTCAGGACGAACGCGAGCGAAATCGCGCAAGCCAAGAGCTTTCAACTCGTAATTTCGCCATTTTTCACCCGGAGGTAGATCGCCCAGCAGCACTGAAAGAGTATAACGGAAATGGGTGGTCTAACGACGCTTCTTCGACGTCTTTTCACCACCGCTCTTGCTAAATTGAGTATAAGCGACACGAAACAGTTCGGAGAGCGCAGCAGCAGTTTCGGGAGTGAGATTTTTATCGGCGCGAAGGTGGGCTTCGACGATCTCGGGCGTCGGCTCCTGCGGATAATAGACCACCGCCTTTGATTCTTCTTCCTGTGGATGGCGGCCGCTCAAAATACGTTCCATCGGCACGTCGAGCCACGCAGTCAGTCGCGCGATATTGTCGGCATCAGGTTTCCCGGTGCCGTTTTCGATACGCGAAAGAGTGGAAGCCGAAACGGACGTTTCATCGGCCACATCACGGAGGCTGAGGCCCAGTTCTTCACGTCTACGGCGCACAGCACGTCCGAGCTCTTCGGTGTTCACGAGTGGCTTTTCGGACTGGGTGCGCTTCATGCCGGCAAAACCTATCACACGGCGGTTTTAGACGCAAGACTTTGTTTTACCCTTGCAACAGTCTGCAAAAGAATAGGTCCTATAGGACTTATACGACCTATAGGACCGATTTTGCTTTTACCGGGCGCTGCTCATTGCGAGGTCGCGGGCTTTTGGCACCACGTCCAGGGCTTTCGCTACCTGCGGGTCGTTGGTTGTAATGAAGACGCGGTCGCCCATCACACGCCCATAAGCGGCAGTGGCTAGATTAAACCGCAGTTGGAGTTCGATGAAAGCACGATTTCGATCGATCATCGCTGCTGTCACCTTGAAGCCGGGATCCGCAAGAGCAAAATCACGAAATGCCTTGAACATCGCCTCAGTAATCCTGAACTCATCAGGCTGCAACTCGCGGCGGTAGTTGATGCCGGCGATCCGGCTGGACTCAAAGCCTCGAATACGACCGTTCACCAACTCACTCGTGAAAGCAAAAGTAGGGCTCAACAAACGTCGCTGCGTCAAACTGACTGTACGGCCTCCTACGGGCTCATCAGGTGAGATTCCGCCGCCACCATAAACCGCGCGACCGGTGTCAGTCTTCTTTTCCGGCCCAGCCGGTTTCGCAGCGTCTACTTTCGGCTCGCGGCCGATGCCGGCTCCGTGAGTGTAGTAGTCGTAAAAGTCGCCGTTCGAGTAATCGCGTTGAATCAAACGTCCCGAAGGCGTGTAATACTTCGCGGAAGTCAGCGTCAAACCAGCGCCATACTCGAGCGGGATGATGCTCTGCACGAGACCCTTGCCGAAACTGGTCTGGCCCACAATCAAAGCGCGGTCATGATCCTGCATCGCGCCGGCAACGATCTCCGACGCCGATGCGGTGTTCTCGTTGATCAGAATCACCAACGGCGTCGTGTCCGGGGCATTGTTTCGCGACTCGTAGGTGTTGTCGCGGAAACCGTTCCGGCCTTTCTGCGTCAGAATCAACTGGCCGTTCTTCAGAAACACTTCAGCAACGTGAATCGCCTGGTCTAAAAACCCGCCGGGATTGTTTCGCAGATCGAGCACGAGCGAAGTCATGCCCTTGGCGTGTAAACGCTCCAACGCGTCCAACAGCTCGTCGGTCGTCGTGTAGTTAAAACCACGTGTCATGTCGATGTAACCAACACCCGGTTTCAGCAGGTAAGCATCAGGTATTGACGGCTGCGGCACGGCGTCACGAACGATATCAACTTTCTCGACGCGCTTGTCAGCCGCGCGTTCCAATGTGAGTCTGACTGTCGAACCTCGCGGGCCACGAATCTTGTCGCGAACCTCCGCCGAGTTCTTGCCGGTCATCTTCACACCGTCGACTTCGGCGATCCGGTCGCCATAACGCAGTCCGGCGCGGGCGGCTGGAGATCCCTCGAAGGTCGCGGTTATGTAAGTATCGATCTCGCCAGCGTGAAGATAATTCTGAATCGAGGCTCCGATGCCAAAATACTCCGAACGCTGATCGGTCTTCAGCTCATCGAACTCTTCTTTGTCATAGTAGTTTGAGTGAGGATCGAGTGAACGAAGCATGCCGATGATCGACGACTTAAACACGTCGTTGTAGTTGAGCTTATTACCTTCGACGTACTGTTCCTGAATTGTTCTCAGCGCTTCATTGAAGTCGCGCTCGAGTGCGGTGGTAGCAGCACTCGGGGCAGCTCTATTCGGTCTTCTGCCGGGATAACCTGGACCAGGATTGCTGCCGCTTGAAGTGCTTTGTGCAAATACAAAAACTGGAACGATCAGTGTGACGATCAAGAGGATGAGAGCGAGCTGAACTGTAATTCTTTTCACTGGAAACCTCAAATCTCCCTTACAAAACTGCTTGCAATATAACGGATGCGGCATAGGGCAGCAAGGTTGCGAGATTGCTGGTGAGCAGCATATAACGCCGAAGGCGTTCGCCCAGCGGTTGGGCGAAGCGACAACCCTGGGCCCACAGATAACGCCGAAGGCGTTCGCTAATTTCAGCCCAGTGGTTGGAGTGAAGCGACAACCCTGGGCCCACAGGTAACGCCAAAGGCGTTCGCTAATTTCAGCCCAGTGGTTGGAGCGAAGCGACAACCCCCGGGCCCACAGGTAACGCCAAAGGCGTTCGCTAATTTCAGCCCAGTGGTTGGAGTGAAGCGACAACCCTGGGACAACGAAATATGAAAAAGATTGGAACGCTGAAAGCGTTAGGCATGCGGCTGGGAACCCTTCAGGGTTCATAAAACATTTAGGAATTGGAACCCAGGGTTCTCGCTATGCTCGAACCCTGGGCTGCAATTAGCGAACGCCTTCGGCGTTATTTAACTTGTACTACTAAGTTAGCGGACTGGTTGCTTGACGGTTGTTTCCCGCGCTCCGTAGAATGAACTTACCAATGCAAACAAACGTAAGACGGACAGTTGGAATTCGGTAGTCAGTAAAGGAGTCTGTACCAAATGAGCAGTCCGTATCACAAGGAAGAACATCCGACGTCAGAAACAGTTGACGACCTGATGCTTCGCGACGACGATCCCGAACCCGGTGCGGAAGAGCAGAGTCGAACTGCCTCGTCAGTTCGCGACATCGCATCACGCATTCCGGAATCGTTAAGCGCGATCGGGCGTGATATCAGTAGGACCATCGAAAAAGCGATTTCCGCGAAAGACGATTACGTCGTGGCGGTGAAGATCTCGCCCGAAGCGCAGGAGAAACTCGAGGCGCTGGTCCAAGCCGGAGTTTTTCGCAATCGTGCGGAAGCAGCAGGTTTTCTGATCGACGAAGGAATCAAGACCCAGTCAGCATTGTTTGAGCGTGTCAGACAGAAGCTCGGCGAGATCGAACGTCTTCGAGCTGAACTTCGCGGCATGGTCGCCAACAAAACAGTCTGAAGCTCCCAAAACCGGCGCGTGCATTTCGCGCCCCAATTTCAGCCCCCA
>Ga0075435_100001393_pt1 | contig 15553 bp, 15 predicted proteins | sample RhiMethybrSRZTD4_FD_75302 | JGI IMG/M metagenome (GOLD analysis project Ga0075435, IMG submission 75302) | Populus rhizosphere microbial communities from Tennessee, USA - Rhizosphere MetaG P. TD hybrid SRZTD4 | ecosystem: Host-associated > Plants > Roots > Rhizosphere > Soil | place: USA...
CGACACCGTGTACGGGCTCGGCTGCTCGCTATTGGACGTCGCCGCGGTGGAGATGGTGGGGCGCCTCAAGCGTCGTGCGCCCGAGCACGCTTACATCTCCTTGATACCCGATCCGTCGCAGGCATTGGGCCTGGCGCTGTCCGTGAGCGGCATCGCCAAGCGGCTCATCGACCGCTTCTGGCCGGGGCCGCTGTCGCTCGTCTTCGTCGCCGCCGAGATCGTGCCCATGCGCGTGCGCGGCTCCGGCGGCACGATCGCGCTCCGCTGCCCGAACGACGTGCTCTCGCACGCGCTGCTGCAGCGGATCGGCGGTCCCATGATCTCGAGCAGCGCCAACCTGAGCGGCCAGCCGCCCGCGGAGACGGCCGAGGACGTGGTGGCCACGTTCGGCAACCAGCTCGACCTGGTCCTCGATGGCGGGCCCCGTCAAGGGGGTGTTCCTTCTACTCTGGTCGACGTTTCGGGGCCCCGGCCGAAGCTCCTTCGCCGCGGCGCGCTCGACGTCACGCCGTGGCTCGGCGATTTCGATGACCTCGCGCGCGAACGCGGTTGACGCCCGCGAAAGCCGCCACCTATCCTCGATGGACATGTCGTCCCAGCCACCACCGTTCCGCATCCTCTTCGTGTGCACCGGCAACACCTGTCGCAGTCCGCTTGCGGTCGCGGCGCTGCGTGCCGAGCTCGGGAGCGACGCGGATCTCGTGGAGCTGGGTTCGGCGGGTACCGCGGCAGCCGCGGGCCAGCCGGCGAGCGAGGGTGCGGTGCGGGTCGCGGCCGCCGACGGGTGCGACCTGGGTGGCCACCGCTCGCGCGCGCTGACGCCGGAGCTGGCGCGGTCCGCGGACCTCGTCTTCGTCATGAGCTCGGCCCACCGGGCGGCCGTGGAGTCCATGGGCGTGCCGCGGGGCCAGGTGCACCTGTTGAGTGAGTGGCCGGAGCCGGGCGAGCCCGAGCTGCCGGTGTTCGATCCGTTCGGCGCCTCGTTCGAGGCGTATGAGGAGTGCTGGCGGCGGCTGCGCCGGCACGCGCGGCGCATCGCGTCGCCCGTGCGCCAGGCGATCCGCGAGCGCCGGTTGTCGTGAACGCGCGCGCGAGCGCGAGGAGCCTCCCATGGCGATGACCAAGAGCGAGAAGATCTGGATGAACGGGCAATTCGTGGCCTGGGACGACGCCAAGGTCCACGTGCTCTCGCACGTCATGCACTACGGCTCGAGCGTGTTCGAGGGCATCCGCTGCTACAACACCAAGCAGGGCCCGGCGATCTTCCGGCTCGGCGAGCACATCGAGCGGCTCGCGTACTCGGCGAAGATCTACCGCATGAAGCTGCCGTTCTCGACCGAGCAGATCGAGCGCGCGTGCATCGACACCGTGGCCACGAACCGGCTCGCGGAGTGCTACATCCGGCCGCTCGTCTGGCGCGGCTACGCGCACGTGGGCGTGAACCCGATCGGCACCCCGATCGAGGTCATGGTCGCGGCCTACCCGTGGGGCAAGTACCTGGGCGACGACGCGCTGACGAAGGGCGTGGCGGTGAAGATCGGCACCTGGGCGCGCATGGCGCCGAACACGCTGCCGGCGATGGCGAAGGCGGGCGGCAACTACCTGAACTCGCAGCTCCTGAAGCTCGAGGCCGTCGAGGACGGCTACGCCGAGGCGATCGCGCTCGACACGAACGGCTACGTGAGCGAGGGCTCGGGGGAGAACCTGTTCCTCGTCCTCAAGGGCGAGCTGGTGACGACGCCGCTCCACAACAGCATCCTCGCCGGCATCACCCGCGCGAGCGTGCTGCAGCTGGCGCGCGAGCTGGGCTATAACGTGCGCGAGATGGTGGTGCCGCGCGAGCTCCTCTACGTGGCCGACGAGGTGTTCTTCACCGGCACCGCGGTGGAGGTGACGCCGATCACGTCGGTGGACCGCATCATCGTCGGCGCGGGCGAGGTCGGCCCGGTGACGAAGGCGATCCAGCAGGCGTTCTTCGGCATCGTCCACGGCGACGTGCCCGACCGCCACGGCTGGCTCACGAAGGTGACGCGGGCGGCTTCTCCGGCGCGGGCCTGAGCGATGAGAGTCGCGATCGGCAGTGACCACGCGGGCTTCGCGCTCAAGGAGCGCGTGAAGGCGGAGCTGGTGAGGTTGGGCCACGAGGTGCAGGACCTCGGCACCGACTCCGCCGAGAAGAGCGTCGATTACCCCGACTACGCGATCCCGGTGGGCGAGCGCGTCGCCTCCGGCGCCGCCGACCGCGGTGTGGTGGTGTGCGCGAGCGGGATCGGCGCCAGCATCGCCGCCAACAAGGTCGAGGGCGTGCGCGCCTCGGTGGTGACGAGCGACGAGACCGCGCGCCTCACGCGCCAGGACAACGATTCGAACGTGCTCGCGCTCGGCGGCCGCACGAACCCCGACTTCGATGCCGCCCTGCGCTGGCTCGGCATCTGGCTCGCGACGCCGTTCGCAGGTGGCCGCCACGAGCGGCGCGTGGCGAAGATCCGCGACTACGAGGCGCGCGAGCGCCATCGATCGGAGACGACGTGAGCGAGCCGCGCGCGAACGCACTGCGGCAGCAGGACCCCAAGCTCGCCGCCGCGCTCCACGGCGAGTACGAGCGCCAGCGCACGCAGCTCGAGCTCATCGCCTCCGAGAACTACGTCAGCGATGCCGTGCTCGAGGCCGCGGGCTCGGTGCTCACGAACAAGTACGCCGAGGGCCTGCCCGGCAAGCGCTACTACGGCGGCTGCGAGTGGGTGGACGTCGCCGAGGACCTGGCGCGGGATCGGTCGAAGGAGCTGTTCGGCGCGGCGCACGCGAACGTCCAGGCCCATTCGGGCGCGTCCGCGAACGTGGCCGCCTACCTCGCGGTCTCCAACGCCGGCGACACGCTGCTGGGCATGAGCCTCGCCCACGGCGGCCACCTCACGCACGGCCACCCGGTGTCGGTGAGCGGCAAGCTGTGGAAGGCGGTCCAGTACGGCGTGCGGCTCGAGGACGGCCGCGTCGATTACGACGAGGTCGAGCGCCTGGCGAAGGAGCACCGGCCGCGACTGATCGTCGCCGGCGCCAGCGCCTACCCGCGCGTGCTCGACTTCGCGCGCTTCGGCGCCATCGCGAACGAGGTGGGAGCGGCCCTCGTCGTGGACATGGCGCACATCGCCGGCCTGGTGGCGGCGAAGCTCCATCCCGACCCCGTGCCGCACGCGGCCGTGGTCACGACCACCACGCACAAGACGCTGCGCGGCCCGCGCGGCGGCGTCATCTTCTGCCGCGCGGACCTCGCGGAGAAGGTGGACAAGAGCGTGTTCCCGGGCCTCCAGGGCGGACCGCTCATGCACATCATCGCCGCCAAGGCGGCGTGCTTCGGCGAGGCGCTCACGCCCCAGTTCCGCGACTACGCGCGGCGCATCATCGAGAACGCGCAGGCGCTCGCGGGGACACTCACCGCGGCGGGCTTCGACCTCGTCTCAGGTGGCACCGACAACCACTTGATGCTCATGGACCTGCGCCGCACGCCCGGGCACGCTCCGCAGGCGGGTCCGGGGGCGTCCGGCCTGACCGGGAAGGTCGCCGAGGAAGCGCTCCACCGCGTCGGCATCACGGTCAACAAGAACGCGGTCCCGGGCGACCCGCAGAAGCCGTGGGTGACGAGTGGCATCCGCATCGGCACCGCGGCGCTCACCACGCGCGGCATGGGGATACCGGAGATGCAGAGGATCGGCGGCTGGATCGCGCGCGTGCTGGAACGTCCCGCCGACGAGGCGCTCGCGCGCGAGGTCGCGGCGGAGGTACGCGAGCTGGCCGACGGCTACCCGCTGTTCTCGTGGACGCCGGTGACGCGCGCCGGCGTGCGTGCAGGCTGAGACGAACGCGCGGGGGTTCCGCAATGCTCCCGCGGCACGGGGGCGCCCCGGTCGCGAGTTTCCCGGAGTTGTGAGGAGCCGGTAGCTGGCACCGGGCGTGCACTGGGGCTTTCGGCTCTCGCTTCGCACCGCGCCACGCCCCCCGGGACCTCACACCCATGCTCGCCCAGCTCGCCGACCTCGCGTCCCGCTGCCTCCCCGGCCTCGCCACGGGCGAGGCCTGCCACCGGAGAGCCCTGTCCGCGGCCGCGCGGGGGGATCGCGCCGCGGCCGAGCGCTGGTTCGCCCTCGCCATCGCCGGTTACCGGCGCGACCTCGAGGTGGAGCCGCTCGCGCGATTGCGTGTGCACGAGCTGATGCTGGGGGTGCGGCCGGGGGGCGGCGAGCCGGCCACGGATGCGGCGAGCGTGATGGTGGAGATCGTGCGCAGGCTCAACCGGCTCGACCGGCTCGAGACACTGGATTTTCCGCACGAACTTGCCGATGCCCGTACCGTGCTCGCCGGCTGGGTCGAGACCCATGCGGTCCCGGCCCCGGCGTCGAGCACCGCGCGCGTCTCAAGTTCCGCCGCCGCTTGACGCTCGGCGGGGCCGCCGCCAGACTCGCGCGACGCATTCTCCGAGGTCAGGACACGGCCGTCCCACCCCTTCCAGGAAGGAAGGCATGACCGTCGATCAGGCTGCCGCGCGGCGCGTCGAGCGCGCCGGTGAATCCATGATCCGCGTGCGCGACGAGGTCGGCCGCGCCGTCGTCGGCCAGCGCGCCATGGTCGACCGGCTGCTGATCGGCCTGCTGACCGGCGGGCACGTACTGCTCGAGGGCCTGCCCGGCCTCGCCAAGACGCTCGCGGTCTCGAGCCTGGCGCGCGCCTTGTCGCTGCGCTTCCGGCGCATCCAGTTCACGCCCGACCTCTTGCCCGCCGACCTGACCGGCACGCTCGTCTACAATCCCAAGGACGGCACGTTCACCGCCAAGCGCGGGCCGGTGTTCTCGAACATCGTGCTCGCCGACGAGATCAACCGCGCCCCTGCCAAGGTGCAAAGCGCGCTGCTCGAGGCGATGCAGGAGAAGCAGGTCACGCTCGGCGACGACACGCACCCGCTCGAAGAGCCGTTCCTGGTGCTGGCGACCCAGAACCCGGTCGAGCAGGAAGGCACGTATCCCTTGCCGGAGGCCCAGAGCGACCGCTTCATGCTCAAGGTTCACGTGAACTACCCCGAGCGTGGCGAGGAGAAGGAGATCCTGCGCCGGGCCGGGCTCGGGTCGCTGCCGGAGCTCAAGCCCCAGGCCACCCACGAGCAGGTGATGGATGCGCGCGCGGCACTCGCCGGCGTCTACGTGGATGACAAGATCCAGGAGTACGTGCTCGACCTCGTGAGCGCGACGCGGCGGCCGAAGGATTTCGGGCTCCCGCTCGAGAACCTGATCGCCTACGGCGCCAGCCCGCGCGCGACCCTGTTCATGGTGCGCGGCGCCCAGGCGTTCGCCATGCTGCGGGCGCGGCCCTACGTGCTGCCCGACGACGTCAAGGCCATCGCACTCGACGTGCTCCGCCACCGCATCCAGGTCTCCTACGAGGCCGAGGCCGAGGGCGTCAACGGCGAGGAGGTCGCGCGCCGGATCCTGGAGCAGGTGCGCGTTCCGTAGGCGGCGATCCATGGCGACCCAGGATCTGCTGAAGAAGGTCCACCGGCTCGAGATCCGCAGCCGGCGTCTGGTCGACGACCTGTTCTCGGGCGGTACCGAGAGCGTGTTCAAGGGCCGCGGCGTCGAGTTCGAGGAAGTGCGCCCGTACGTGCCCGGCGACGAGGTGCGCGACATCGACTGGAACGTGACCGCGCGCCTGGGCCAGCCGTTCATCAAGCGCTTCGTCGAGGAGCGCGAGCTCACGGTGATGCTGGTCGTGGACGTGTCGCGCTCGATGCTGTTCGGCACCCGCGGCCAGGAGAAGCGCGAGCTCGCCGCCGAGCTGTGCGCGGTCTTGGGGTTCGCGGCCGTGCGGCAGAACGATCGCGTCGGCATGGCGCTGGTCTCGGACTCGGTGGAGCACTTCGTGTCGCCGGCGCGCGGTCGCGTGCACCTGCTGCGCATCCTTCGCGATGTGCTCGATCACGAGTCGGCGCGGGGCACGCGCCTCGGCGCCGCGGCGCGCTTCCTCACGCGCACGCTCAAGCGCCGCTCGCTGGTGTTCTGGATCAGCGATTTCGAAGACCGCCTCGAGGCCTCCGACTGGCGCGTCATGGCGGCGCGCCACGAGCTGACCGCGCTCGCGGTGCGCGACCCCGCCGACGAGCAGCTGCCGCGCGCGGGCTGGGCGCTGCTCGAGGACCTGGAGACCGGCACGCGCCGGCTCGTCGACACCGGCAGCCCGGCGCTCCGCCAGCGCTACGCCACCGCCGCGCGCGAGCGCCGGCGGCTCGCGGACCTGGCGCTCTCGGCCGCGCTCTGCCCGGTGGTGGAGATCCGTACCGATCGCCCGTACGTGCCCGCGCTCGTGCGCCACTTCCAGCAGCGGAAGCGCCGGGGGGTGGCATGAGCTTCCGCGCCCCCACGGTGGCCCGCGGCCTGCGAACGGCGCTCGTCTCGTTGGCGCTGTTCGCGGCCTCGACCGGTCAGGTCGGCAGCTGCTCGGGGAGCCACGATCGGCCGCTCCAGCGCATCCCGGACCAGATGCTTCCCGAGGCATTGCGCGGCACGTCGATCTCGCTCTCGGAGAGGGTGCGGATGCAGGTGCGGATCTCGCCCTCGCCAGCACGCGTCGGCGAAGCGATCCTCTACCGCGCCCACGTGGTCGTCGACTCGGACCAGAAGGTGCGGTTCGATCCACCGCAGAGCGGCGGCGAGTTCACGTGGTCCAACCTGCGCGCGGGGCGCGAGCATCCGCCATGGTGGCGGCGGACGGCGTACGAGGCCTGCGACAGCGTGTGGTTCGAGGCGCGGTTGCAGGTGTTCACGCCCGGGGCCATCTCCATCCCGGGCCCGATCGTTCACCTCACGCCGACGCGATCCACGCGGATCCCGACCGCGCACGTGGTGGTGATCCCAACGGTGACGGCGGCCGACAGCAACCAGTCGCTGCGCGGCCTCCACGGCCCGCTCGGCGCGCCGTGGTGGGAGCGCGTGCCGCTGGGGCTGATCGTCGCCGGCGTGGCGCTGGTCGTGGCCTGGTTCGTCGTCCTGCGCAAGCTCCGCTATCGCGAGCGGAAGCCCGTGCGGCGTGCGGCCACGCCGGCGGTGGTGCCGTCGCGTCCGAGGATCGACCCCGCGGCCGAGGCCCTGCGCGCGCTGTTCACGCTGCGAGCGAAGAAGCTGCCGGCGCTGCAGCGCTACGGCGAGCACGCGCTCGAGCTGACGGCGATCTTGAGGCGCTTCCTCGAAGCCACGGTGGCGACCCCACGCCCCGGTGACACGAGCGGCGAGCTCCTGGAGCGGTTGCGGGCGTCGCGTCACGAGAAGGCCGACCTCGAGCGGCTGGAAGGCCTGCTCGGGCTCTGGGACCGGGTGAAGTTCGCGCGCGCCCCGCTCACCGAGGCCGAAGCCATCCGCTGCGAGGATGCGGTCGAGGCCTACGTGCGCCGCGTCGCCCAGGCACGGCTCGAGGCCGAGGCGGCCGCAGCACGCGCCGCCGCGGCCCGCGCGGCAGCCGCTCCCCAGGGCGGCTCCAAGCCGCCCACGGGACCGCATGGCGGCGCGCCAGCGCCCGGAGCGGGTCCGCGACCGTCGGGGACGATGGGGAAGCCCGCCTCGGGCGCAGGGCCGAGACCCTCGGGCGCGATGAGGAAGCCGCCATCGGGCACGAGCCCCAGGCCCTCCGGGACCACGTCACGACCTGCCTCGGGCTCGGGCCCGAGACCGCCCGCGAACGCGGCCGGCGCCCCGAGATCTCGTTCCGGGCCGCGGCCCCCGGCTCCGGAGGCCGCATGATCCGGTTCGAATGGCCATGGCTGCTGCTCGCGCTCGTGGTGCTGCCGGTGTTGCTCGTGTGGCGCGGCCGGCGCGCGGACACGCGGCCGCCGGCGCTGCTCTGGGGCTCGACCTCGAGCCTGCCGCCGCCGGGCCCCATGCGCATCCTCTGGCTCGTGGTGCGGCTCGCGCCGTGGGCGGCGCTCGGGCTCGCGCTCTTGGCCGTGGCTCGCCCGCAGCAGGGGCTCGAGCAGAACGAGGTGGACTCGCGAGGCGTGGACATCGTGCTCGCGATCGACATCTCGCCGAGCATGCGCGCCGGCGACATGGGCACCGTCACCGGCGGGGACCGGCTCACGGTGGCGCGCGCCACCGCGCGCGACTTCATCAAGGGCCGGCCGCATGATCGCATCGGGCTCGTCGGCTTCGCGGCCACCGCGTTCACGCAGTGCCCGCTCACGCTCGACCACGAAACGCTGCAGGAGCTCTTGAGCCAGCTCGACTTCGGGCTGGCGGAGGACGGCACCGCGATCGGCATGGGCCTCGCGACCGCGGTGCAGCGCCTGCGCGAGAGCAAGACGCCGAGCAAGGTGGCCGTGCTGCTCACCGATGGCGAGAACAATCGCGGCGCCATCGACCCGCTCACCGCCGCCGATCTCGCGCGCGCGATGGGCATCCGCGTCTACACCGTGCTCGTGGGCCGTCCCTCGGTGGTCCCGGTCGAGGTCCTGGACCCGGTGGCCGGCCGCACGCGGGTGATGCAGGAGGTGAGCGTCGACGACCGGCCGCTGATCGAGATCGCGCGCCGCACGCACGGCCGCTTCTTCCGCGCCGGCGATGCGGCGTCGCTGTCGAGCATCTACGGCGAGATCGACCGCCTCGAGCGCGCACCGATCCGCGCGCTCGTCTACCGCGAATACAAAGACCTGGGCCCGCTGCTGCTGGCGCTGGCCGCGATCCTGCTCGCCTTCCACGGCTGGTCGAACGCGACCTGGGCGTTCCGCGTGCCATGAACTTCGAACATCCCTTGAGACTCCTCGGCCTGCTGCTGCTCGTGCCACTGGCGCTGCTCGAGTGGCGCGCGCTCGGCCGCGCCCGTCGTGCGGTAAAGCTGTTGCTCGGGCAACGGCCGCTCCCCGGGCTCTTGCTGCAGCTGTTGCCGAAGCAGCGCGTCACCGCGCTCGCGCTCCGGCTCTCGGCGGTGGCGCTGCTCGGGCTCGGCGCCGCGGGGCCGCAGTGGGGCCGCGAGGCCGTGCGCCGGCAGTCGCAGGGCTCGGAAGTGGTGTTCGTGGTCGACGTCTCGGCGAGCATGGAGACCAAGGACGTGCCGCCCTCGCGCATGGAGGAGGCGCGGCACGAGGCGGAAGCGCTCCTGGGCCACCTCGCGGGCAACCGCGTCGGCGTGGTGGCGTTCGCCGGTGACGCGGTGCGGCTCTGTCCGCTGACGCTCGACCAGGCGGCGGTGCGGCTCACGCTCCAGACGATCGGGCCGGGCACGGTGAGCGAGCCGGGCACCGACCTCGGCAAGGCGCTCCGCGCCGGCTTGAAGCTCCTGCCGGCCGGGCACCGCGACGAGCAGGCGATGGTGGTGTGGACGGATGGCGAGGACCTCGAGGGCCACGCGCGCGAGGCGCTCTCCGAGGTGAAGAGCGCGGGGCTGCGCGTGCTCACGGTCGGCGTCGGCACCCCGGCCGGCGACGTCATCCCCATCTCCGACGTGGCCGGCGTCACCGTGGACATGAAGCGCGACGAGCACGGCGAGGTGGTGCGCTCGCGGCTCGACGAGCCGCTGCTGCGCGACATCGCGCGCGCGACGCACGGTGGCTACTTCGCGGCCTCGCGCTCGGGCGGCGAGCTGCTGCGGCTCGCGACCGCGCTCGGCTCGCTCGCGCGCTCGCGCCAGGGGACGCGGCTCGTGGAGCGGCCGGTGGCGCGCTTCCCGATCTTCGCCATGCTGGCTTCGGGCGCGCTGCTCGCGTTCCTCGCCGCGCCCAAGCGCCGCATCGTCCGCCGTTCGGCAGCGCTGGCCTCCGCGCGCCCCAGGCGCGCCGCCGCCGCAGCCCGCACGGGCGGATCCGCCGCGGCTCCGCAGGCGCCGGCGGTGCCCGCGCCACCGGGCGCTGCCGCGGCCACGACGTCGAGTGCCGCGGCCGCCGTGCTCGCGCTGCTCGTCCTGCTCCCGGGCAGCGCGCGCGGCCAGTCGGCGTGGGCGCGCGGCGACGCGGCATTCCGGAAGGGCAACTACGTGCGTGCGGAGTCGCTCTACGCGCGGCGCGCGCGCCTGCCGAGTCCGCCGTCGGCGCTGCTCGCGAACCTCGCCGCCGCGCGCGCGCAGCACGCGCCGGTCGACAGCGTCGAGAACCAGCTCACGCGCCTGGCGTCGCGCCCCGATCGCGCGGGCGTGATGTCGGGCTACAACCTGGGCACGCTGCTCGGCCGTCGCGGCGACGTGGACCAGGCGCTCGCCGAGCTCCGGCGCACGATCGAGCGCGATCCCAGCGATCCCGACGCGCGCTGGAACTACGAGTGGCTGAGGCGGCAGAAGGACGAGGCGTCCAAGTCGCAGTCGCCGAAGCCGAACGACTCGAAGCCCGATGACAAGCAGCAGCCGAAGCCGCAGGACTCGAAGGCGGGGCAGGGCTCGCAGGCGCCGCCCGACCAGCCACCGCCGTCGAGCAGCCAGTCGCAGTCGTCCCAGGCGCAGGCGCCGCCCGCGCCCGGGATGCAGCAGCCGATGACGCGGAAGCAGGCGGAGGAGCTCCTGGGCTCGCTCGGCGACCTCGAGCGACTGGAGCGGAAGAACGGCCGCCAGAGCCGCTCGCCGCAGCAGAAACGGGGGAAGGACTGGTGAGCGCGCGCGGGTCACGCATCGTTCGCGCGGCAGCCGTCCTGGCGCTGCTCATGGGCTCGCTGCCGCTCCCGGCGGCTGCCGCGTTCGACGTCAGCGCGCGGCTATCCGAGGAGAAGGTCGAGCCGGGTGGCGTGGTGACGCTGTTCATCACCATCACCGATCCCGGCGGCACGGTCGCGGACCCGCAGTTCCAGGTCCCCGCGGGCCTCGACCTGCTCGGCACCTCGCGCAACCAGCAGTCGAACATCGTCAACGGCAAGACCGTGAGCCAGGTCACGTTCCGCTACGAGATCGCCTCGTCGCGCCCGGGGCGCTTCCCGATCGGGCCCATCCGCGTCGCCGTCGCCTACCAGAACACGCGCTCGCTCGAGGTGGCGCTCGTCGTCACCGAGCCGACCGCGTCCGGGCGCGCGACCGCAACGCGCTCGGGTGCACTCTCCGCGGGCCGACCGGCGCCGGTGCTCCCTGCGGGCAAGCTCCCGGCCTCGACGAGCGGCCACTCGCCGTCGCGCGCCAACGCCGGCAACGTCGCCGCGCTGGTGCTCTCGCTCGAGCCGCCGTCCCCGGTCGTGGGGCAGATGTGCCGGCTGCGCGTGCAGCTCATCCAGCGCTCGAACATGTCCGAGGACAGCGAGTACGATCCGCCCGCGACGCCGGGCTTCTGGAGCGAGGCGTGGAGCGACCTGTCGCGCTACGAGGCGCGCGAGGGCAGCCGCAACGTGGTCGTCACCGAGAGCTCGCTCCGGCTCTATCCGCTGGCGCCCGGGCCGGCCTCGATCACGCCCGCGAAGGGCGTGGTGACGCCGACGCCGAACGGGGTGTTCGATCCGTACTCGAACCTCGCGGGCATCCCGGTGCGGGTGCGGAGCGAGAGCCTGCGCGTCAGCGTGCGGCCGCTGCCCGCGGGCGCGCCGGCCGGGTTCGACGGCGGCGTGGGCGGGTTCGACCTCGACTGGAACGCCGATCGCTCGCACACCTCGCAGGACCAGGCCATCACCGCGCGCCTCGACGTGCGCGGCGTCGGGAACCTGCCGCTGCTGCGCGCACCGGCGTACGCGCCGGCCGACTTCGAGGTGTTCTCGACGTCGGTCGAGGACAGCCTGCCGGCCGCGGGCACGATGGGGCGCGGCCGCCGGAGCTTCGTGTGGACGTTGCTGCCGCGACACGCGGGGCACTTGCAGGTCACGGCACCGGCGCTGGCGTGGTTCGATCCCTCGTCCTCGCGCTACGTCACCGACACACCGGCCGCACTCGACCTGGACGTGCTCTCCGCGCGCGCGGGCGCCGAGGGCGAGGATGCGGGCGGCATGCCGGCGGTGTTCCGGAAGCACCCCGCCCGGCCCGGTGGCCGCGCCGCGTGGCCGCTGCTGGCGCTCCTGGGCGGCGTGCTCGTCGCGGCCGCCGTCGAGGGCTGGCGCCGCTCGCAGCGGCCCGACCCGGCGGCACCCGAGCGCGCGCGCCAGCGCGAGTGGCTGCGTGCGGTGGGGCTCGCGCGCGGTCCCGACTTCTGGCGCACCGCGGACGAGGTGGCGCTGTGGCTCGAGCGCCGGGGCGCGCCGCTGCTGCACGTGCGCGAGACGATCGCGGCCGCGCGCTTCGGCGGTCGCACCGATCGGGAAGAGGACGTGCGTCGCGTCCTGGTCGAGGAACTGGGCGCCTCGATGCCCGCTCCCATGGACCGCGGGCCGCTCCAGGCGGCGGCCGCGGGGCTTGCCGCGCTCGGTGTGGTGATGGCCGTGCTCGCGCTGCCGCTTTCCAGGTCGGGACGGCTCGCCGAGCGCGCGGCCGCGGCCGACGAGCGCGCGCGCGCCGGCGAGATCGCGGCCGCCGAAGCCGAGTGGGCGCGCCTCTGGGACGAGGCGCCGGGCGATCCGGCGCTCGCGGCGCGGCTCGCGTGGGGCGCGCTCGGGCGCGACGACGTCGCCGCCGCCACGGTGTGGACGCTGCGTGGTGACCGGCGTGAGGCGCGCGATCCGGCGATCGAGGTGATCTCCGCCCGCGTGCGCGATGCCGGCGGACTGGTCGGCGCGCCCGGGCGCGCACTGCCGTTCCGCTCGTTCGAGTGGGCGCTGTTCGCGTTCCTGCTCGCCGCCGGCGCCGGGCTGGCGTGGCCGCGGCGGCAATGGGCGCTGGTGCTGGCCGCGGCGGCGCTGGTGGCGGGGGCGTGGTGGCCGGTCGAGAGCGTGTGGCGCGCGCGCCAGTCGCTCGCCGTCGTGCGCTCCACGGTGTCGCTGCCGCCCACGGGCGTGACGCTCGACTCGGGACAGGTGGTGCGCGTGCGCGGGCAGGCGATGGGCGCGGTCGCGGTGCAGGCCGCGAGCGATCTCGAGGGCACGTTGCCGGTCTCCGCGGTGTGGCTCCTGGGACATCCATGAGGCTGGCGTTCCAGGCCGCACTGCTGTTCGTGCTCGCGTGGCCGGGACAGGCCATCGACGACGCGGCGCGCGCGTGGGTGCAGGCGCATCGCACACCGTGGCTCGAGGCGCCGATGCGGTTCGCGAGCGATCGTGCGCGGGTGGTGATGTTCGCCGGCGGCGCCGTGGCGCTGATCGCGGGTCCGCCCGGGCGGGCGTTCGTGCTCGAAGCCGTGGTGGCGTTGCTGCCGGTGAACGTGGCCGTGGAAGGACTCAAGTGGAGCGTGGACCGCACGCGGCCCGACGGCGAGCACCGGCGCTCGAACTCGTCGTTCCCGTCCAGCCACGCGGCGAACGCGTTCACGCTCGCTGCGGTCATCACGCGCCGCTGGCGCCGGGCCGCGATCCCCGCCTGGCTCGCGGCCTCGTTCGTGGCGATGTCGCGGATCTACCTCGATCGCCACTGGCTCTCGGACGTGGCGTTCGCGCTGGTGCTGGGCGTGGGCGGGGCCTGGCTCGCGGCGTGGTGGATGCGGTTCCGGCACGGCCGGCGGGAAGCAAAGCCACCCGCGACAGCGAGTTAGTGACCGATCTTCGCTCCCGGCATGAACTCCGGTGTTCCGCCGGGCTCTGCCTCGACGCCGAGCGAAATCGATTCCGCAGTTGCGCCCGCCATTCTGTTACCCTCGCCAGCGTCGCGAGGGAGGGCAATAGAAGTCCATGGCAATAGCTGAGATCTCCCCACTCACTGACACCTCGCTCAACCTCCTCGAATTGCGGCACCGGCGCCGCGAATCCGCGCTCCATCAACTCGTCCAGGTCGCGTTCGAGCACCAGGTCGTGCGTCATCCGGCGTTGCTCGAGACCTTGTTGCTGCGACGTGAGCGCCTCGGCAGCACCGCACTCGGACACTCGCATGCCGTGACCGGCGCGTGGTCGTGGTGCGTGCGCTCACCGCTCGTCGTGGTCGGCCTGTCGCAGAAGGGACTCGACTGGGACGATGCAGCCGGAGACGGGATCGAGATCGTCGCGCTCGTGCTCACGCCGGGCGAGATCGCAGAGGAGTTCCACTACCGTCGCATGGAGGCGGTGACGGGCGCGCTGCGCCTGCAGCGCCAGCGCCAGCGCCTGCTCGACCACCGCGACCTGCCGACGTTGTCGCTGCTGCTGCGCGAGCTGCCGCGATGAGCGCCATCGAAGGCTTCCTCGAGCTGCACGATCTCGACGTGCTGTTGGCGCAGGCCGGTGACGATACGCGTCGTGGACGCCTGCGGCGCATGGGCTACACGGTCGGGCCCGCGCCCGCGCTGGTGCGCGAGCGCGAGCGGCTCGCGGGCAAGCTCGACCGGCGCTGGCTGAACCTCTACGAGCGTTCGTTGGGCCGTTATGGCCGCGGACTCTCGGCGGTGCGCAATCGCGTCTGCCTGGGTTGCCGGCTGACACTGCCCACCTCGGCGGCACCGCCGCCCGGCGAGGCGCAACTGCACGTGTGCGAGGGCTGCGGCCGCCTCTTGCTCTGGGACTGAGGTCCGGGTCCGGGGCCGGAATTCACGCGGCGATGACGCTTGCTCCCCTTCGAGCGGCCGCATAATCTATCCGCTGAACCACCATCGACCGGGTGGCCTCCGGGTAAGGAAGGGAAACTGGATGAGACGCTCCCGGGTCGAGTGCGCCGTCGTACTCGCCTTGCTGCTTGCCGCGAACGGTTGCACCGCCCTGCGCGAGATCCCGCGCTCCGACTTCGGCCAGGTCCACGAACGTCACGCCGTGCGCGTCGAGACGCGCGATGGACTGGTCTACGAGTTCGACTACGCCTCGTTCACCTCCGACTCGCTGACCGGCTATCGCAGCCGCAACGAGATGGATGGCCCCGTGGACCAGACGGTGGCGCTGCGGCTGGCGCTCGACGACATCGAGCACCTGACCACGCGCAAGGTGGACTGGGCGCGCACGAGCCTGATCGGCGGCACCGTGCTCGCGACCGTGCTCGTGGCCGGCCTGAACGGCAACACGAAGCCGGCCGAGCCGTCGCCGACGAGCAGCGGTGGAGGCAAGGGCGGCATCAACTGAGCCGTCGGCGCGCGCCGGATCAGGGCCCGTGCGGCGTGACGAGCAGGGTGGCGAGGCCCACGCCCACGGCATCGGCGGTGAGGTCCACCGGGTCGAAGCGGCTCGTGCGCTGGTCCCAGAGCTCCTTGCCGACGCCGAACGCGAGCGCGGTGGCCGCACTCGCCGGCCGGTTGCGGGTGATGATGATGAGCGCCGAGGTGAGCGCGAACGACAGGCTCGCATGCTCCATCCGATCGCCGCGCACGAGCCCGACCTGCCACGCCCGCACCCGCGGGGGCGGAAACGAGACGACCGAGTCGGCGCGCACCGCCGGCGCGACGATCGAGTCGGGCGCGGAGGCGCGGCCAGCGGGCGCGGTGAGGGAGTCGGTTGCGAGCGCGCGGCTCGAATCCGGCACCGCCGCGAGCGAGTCGGTTGCGATCGAGCGGCTCGAATCCGGCACCGCCGCGAGCGAGTCCGTTGCGAGCGAGCGGTTCAAAAGCCCGTGCGCAAGCACGGCGTTCGCCCATAGCGCGAGCACGGTC
>Ga0075435_100001397_pt1 | contig 15540 bp, 10 predicted proteins | sample RhiMethybrSRZTD4_FD_75302 | JGI IMG/M metagenome (GOLD analysis project Ga0075435, IMG submission 75302) | Populus rhizosphere microbial communities from Tennessee, USA - Rhizosphere MetaG P. TD hybrid SRZTD4 | ecosystem: Host-associated > Plants > Roots > Rhizosphere > Soil | place: USA...
AAAGGCTTTCGAAAAAGCAAAGACAAGCATGGAATATCTGAAAGCTGAGTACGATGAACTTGGAGTAGGAATTTGTGCAGGCCTTCCAAGGTTTCCCAATTATTGGGCAAGAGACACAGGGTGGTCGCTGAGAGGATATTTGTCTATGGGAGATTATAATTTTGTTTCTGCGATCATAGAAAATTTTCTTCGACACCAGGCAAAAAGGACATCTGTAATTGCGAAGAAAGGGGAGCTTCCGATGATAATAAGTGGAAAGGCTTTTCTTCACAATACTACATTTGGATCAGCCGACTCGACTTTTCTTTTCCCCTGGGCTATACGCGAATACGTGCTTGGTACTGGCGACATACAATATTTACGGAAAAGATGGAAATCTATTATTGATCTAGTCAATTGGGGATTTCTGAAGGATGTAGATAGAGATGGATTAGTTGAACATGCATTTACAGGCGTTGCAGAAAAACTACCCATTCAAGATTCTACATGGATGGATCATATAGATAGGAGGAAGAGTGCAAACGATATTCAAGCATTATTTTATGAGAGTTTGAAAATTGGAGTTGATTTGGCAAGGATTGCTGGTGATAGTTACAATGAAGAAAGATGGACTGGACGTGCCCAACAGCTACAAAATAAGATCGATTTGGAATACTGGGATGCAGATAATATATTCTATTATGACACTATCCGGAGGGATGGTTCGAAGGATCCAAGCGTAAGACCAAACGCGCTTGTCCTTTTACTAACCGATGCCATCAAGGATCGAAAAAGGGCTGAAGCCGTTCTTACGAGGCTTGAAAAAAACGATATTACCACGGCCTGGGGCGTCAGGACCCTGAGTTCAATGGACCCTAAGTACCATCCAAGCCTTTATCATGATGGCGCTGTGTGGCCCCTTGTCACAGGTTGGTGCGCAGCAAGTGAAATTAAATTCGGCAGAAAAGAGCAAGCACTTTATTACATCGGATCGATGGCAGAACGAATCCTATTCGAAAACGGCATGTTTGCTGAAACCTATAGAGGTGACCGCCCCGAACCTTTTAACTCATGCATACTTCAAGCATGGTCTGTTGGAATGTATGTTTATACAATTCGTGAAATGATGCTTGGGATGAAGTTAAATATGATTGATAATAATATCCAATTTGAACCACAGATTCCTGAGTCTTTAAGAAATAACTCCTTACCAATCACTTTTGAGCACAGTATTCATACTTCAAAGGGAAGACAAAGGTTCAAGATTGTTGTTGAGCCAAGTAGTGAAAAAATAACTGTCATCTATCGAAATGGTGATGTTCGAATAGATCCTGAAATTCGTAGTAATTCGTATTCGATTAATATTCTGCGTTGATTTACCAGGATTTGTCCCAAATTATAATATTTTATATAAATTGAGCCTTTGCCAACAAAAATAGTGTTTTATGAAAAGATGGAAGAGAATAGTAGCGCTGTAAGGTGTTTTTCTTATTACATTACTAGATGATTCTATACAAGTGGCAGCTATAGCCAACTCGCTGTAATTCGCATGATTTAAATTAAATTTATTCCTGCTAGAAGAGAGAATATCATGCTGCAAGTCAATCTAGTTTTCCAGTTCACTACACTTGCTGCCTTATTGCACTATGACTATATTGCATTGAGAGGAAGGCTTACTTATAGGGTGTTACTTAATTTCTATAGATACATTCGGAGAACTGATTGTATTCAAGTCGGGTCTATAAATTTATTTGGCAGGTGCTGTATAGAAGATGATGATAATAATAATATCGATACAACTGTGATTCATATGACAGAACCGCCACCCCAGGCCTGCTCGGGCGGACAACTTGGCAAAGGTGTACTAAAATATGATAATTATAGATGAAAAAAGAATTTTTGAAACAATTATTAAAAGAAAGCCTCGGTCTGTAGCGCTCAATGGCCCTGAAGCCCTATTCCCAAAAATCCAAAATACTGTAAACAGTATTACAGAAAAGTTCGACATTCCTGCATATCTTATCGGTGATGCATGTTGGGGGTCATGTGACTTGAATACACATGCAGCAGACATCCTCGGCGCAGAAATTTTGTTTAATATTGGTCATACAGTCGCAATGGAGACTTTTGGCGAAAAAGTTGTAATGATTAATGCCTATGATGATACTAGTTTTGACATAGTGGCAAGAAAGTGTGCCTTCGGCCTTAAGGAGCAAAACTACAAATCAATATCATTGCTAACTGACAGTCAGCATCTTCATCAAATTGATTGTGTAAAAACGATTTTTGAAGAATATGGCTATGATGTAATTATCGGCAGAGGCAAGGGACAGTTGAATGATGCACAAATTTTCGGTTGTGAATTCTATCCAGCCTACGACGTTCAGAAGCAGGTCGATGCATATGTTTTCCTTGGTCAAAGCAGGTTTCATTGTGTAAGTGTCGCACTATCTACTGGAAGACCAACATATATGCTAGATCCGTATTTCAGGGAATATTCTAGTATTGATGAATATGCACAAGATCTTAAGAAAAAATCAATTTTATCTATCTATAATGCTTTGGATGCAGAAAGGATAGGAGTTATAATCGGCTTGAAGGAAGGACAGTTTGCACAAATAAGGGCACTCGAATTGAAAAAATCGTTTGAACAGTTAGGAAAGAAGACACAGTTAATTGCATTGACGGATATTACGAACGACCGCCTCCAAAACTTCAAAGGAATAGATGCATTTATCCAAGTTGCCTGTCCTAGAATATCTATGGACAACCACTTTGAGAAACTCATTCTTTCAGTTCCTCAAGCATTGGCTTTGATTAAACTGCTTAAAAAAGAGCCACTAGATGACTTTTTAAAAATTCATCATTGGCTTTAGAACTATATGATTGCGTATATGGTCTTCTGTAGATAACCAGTATCCGCTACGAATATTGGTCGTTTAGGACCATACTGATGCTATTGTAACGCCTGGTTTGCAGGGGTTGCCACAGACTGCTTATGCGATTTCTGCCGTAACAAGTGGATGTAGTTTACAATAAATCATAGGGGAAACGTGATCAATTCTATTTTTTTCTATTATCTGTGCTATTTATAGATTAGCTCATTAGTATTTTAATCCCATAGAATAGATAGATGTCATCTTGGCAGAAAAATCAATAAATAAGAAAAGGTATACAATTGCCACTCTTGGATCACACTGCTCACTACAGGTGCTAAAGGGAGCAAAAGATGAAGGTTTCCGAACATTACTAGTTTGTGAGAAATCGCGACTTGGTCTTTACAAAAGATTTAATTTTATCGACGATATGATTGTAGTGGACAAATTTAGTGAAATTTTAGAGCATTTTTGTCAAAAGCGTCTCGAACAAACAAATTCCATTATTATCCCCATTGGCACCTTGGTTGCTTATATGAGTACTGAGCAGATTGAAAGCATTGCTAGCCCGTTCTTCGGAAATAAATGGATATTGCGGTGGGAATCTGACAGAATGTTGAAACAGAAACTCATGGAAGAATCCAAATTGAAGACTCCAAAATCTGTCAAATCGAAAAATGAGATTGAGAAGTTATGCATTGTCAAATTGCATGGGGCGGCCGGCGGACGTGGATATTTTCTCGTCTGGAACAAGAAAACCTTCGAAGAAGGTGCAGAAAAATTGATTGAACGCAACGTGATAAATAGCGAGGATGAGTTATATATCCAGGAATATGTAACGGGTGTACCAGCCTATTTACAGTATTTTTATTCTCCTCTTACCAACGAGATTGAACTAATGGGAGTAGACCGAAGATATGAATCCGATATTGATGGTTTAGGTAGAATTCCTTCTAAACAACAGCTAGGTTTAGATTTGGAACCGTCGTATAATGTAGTTGGCAACATTCCACTAGTTTTACGGGAATCTTTACTGGCGGAAGTCTATGCAATGGGGGAGAAATTTGTAGCCGCTGCAAAGCGCCTCATACCACCAGGTATGACGGGTCCTTTTTGCCTTGAAGGCGTATATGATCGAGAGGGGAAATTTACCACTTTCGAGTTTTCAGCAAGGATTGTTGCCGGAACAAATCTCTATGTCGAAGGCTCGCCTTACTCAGATTTGATTTTTGCTGAACCCATGAGCATGGGTAGAAGAATAGCGCGCGAGCTAAAAATTGCAAATAAAAAAGGGAGAATTAATGAAGTAATCACCTAGACTGACTGACTAACTCATTTTTACAATCAGTAAAAAAGATTATGAAATCAGTGCTAGTAATTGAGTTCACATTATTGATGAAGAAATTACACCCCTAATACAGAAATTACAATTATAAATAGCAATTCCAGATCATACTTGCATTATCAGCAAGGCCTGTTGCCTGAAGAATATAACGGAGCAAATATTGTGGCAAGGAGGCAAAAGAACGAAGAAAATTTGGGCAGGGTTTCAAATGAATCATTGAGTACAAGCCTGATAAACCATCATTTGTTAGAACAGACGAAGCAAAAGATAGATTAAGAGATGATCTTATCCTGCTGCAAAGTGGAAAAATAGTCAAGCTCAAAATGAAGTGGCTCGGGCCAACACAAGCATGTATTAGAAGGCTGTGCCCATGATTAAAAATTATATTTCACTCATTCGAAATGTCAAATATAAATCCTGGCAATTACTGTTATTTACTAAGTATATGAAGCACATCGGATCTAATGCCATTATAGTAAAATAAAGCCGCCTTTTGCACACCTCCCGCATTTAGGAATGTGAAGACATCATCTGAACAATAATATTTTCAAATTTTAATAGCATACGATTTGGGTTCTTATATAGCAGAGTCTTGCCAAAGCCATGTGTTAAAAAAGATAATAGTAGCAGTAATTGTTATTGTTTAGTGGTAACAATCGAAGCATCAACAATGAATAGCATTGCATTTTACCCTGTATGGGCGTAACAGACCACTAGTAATAGCACTACTATGACATCTATTATGATGGATTCGACTAGATTACACCTCAATGCTGCCAGAAATGCATTAATGAATGGAACCACTAAAGAGGCATCTGACTAGATTACAAAGGCTCAAATGCAGTTATCAATGCTACATATGAAGAGTATGGGTACAATGAATCAAATGCACGCATTGAGTTTTATGAGACGTGGCGGAGCAGAACCATCAACATCAAAAATGGTTCGAGAACTGCATTATCCTTCTTAGTGGAGAGCTACAATGTCGTGATTACCTCGCCGAGTTACTGTTTCTCTTCTAAATAATTCACGAAGGGGCATGGACGCAGTGTGTTTCATATGAGTAGTGATAACCTAGTGATAGTGATAATAATGCCGAAACTGAAAATTCAAAAATCATTGATAAATCTCATTTATGTTTTATGTATTATTTGTACTATCCACCAGTCATCCTTGTGAATTCATTGTTTCTTTTCATTGTAGAGATATAGTCAAGGTTTGCGAGTGCAATAATTGCAGATTTCGAGACTTCTTCACTCTCATCATTCAATGCTTCTTTGAGAATTGCTCTAGCTTTTTCTGAACCTATTACTCCCAAAGCAACTGCTGCTTCGTGTCGAACAAAGAAACTCGGATCCGATATTATAGCCTTGGAAAGAGTATTTACTGCACTAGTGAAACCAAGCTGACCAAGTGAAAAAGCTGCCTCGTGTCTAACCAATGCATCAGTATCGTTTATAAGCACTTGGCCAATAGGTTCAACTGCATCTTCACTAGCTAAATCCGCCAAAATACATACAGAGCGGGTCCTAATTACGTTGTCATGATGATGTAGTAGATTCTCGAAATATGATGCATTATGATCGTCAAACTGTTTTTCCATTTCTGCCAACAACTCCATCCTTTCTTGGGATCGCATATAGCTGTTATTAGTAATATTACAGTTGGTCATAGGACGATAAATCATTATCTAAAGCATGTATTAATATTACTATTGGTATTATTGTAATATGTTATAACAGTAGTAAATAAAACAAATCCACAGTTTGTAATTTGGTTATATGAGAGGGGGATCATCGTTGAGACAAAACAAATGACAAGTTGATACCGATCATTCCTCATGTTTTTTCTCTAGCCTCCTCAAACTTTACCATTATGCAATACCTGATACGAAATAATGCCGTCTGGCATATATATTATTATAAAGCTGCGAAATTACATTTTGTAGATATGCGGTTAAGATACTGGCGATTAGGCATTACCGATGTTTTAGCGGCAAACTATCCTGCTGAAAAGGTTAATCACTGGGATATCAAATGCGTGGTGGGTGAATATCAACACTTTGGTGTCTTCTGGTTTAAGTATGGCACACCCTTTGATAAAGAGCCTGTTCATGGCATATGTTTTTATTACAACGAAATTCCACAAAAAACTGTTCTAGATCTAGCAGATTTCCTCCGGTCAAAATTTGGCGGAAGAGTTCTTCATAGACAAACGAGGACCTTTTTGCAAGGCTCCCAGGAATTTGCAGACCCAAGATCTATTGGGAATCTTGCAAATGAGTTGAGTTTGAAATTCAATGTTCCAGTAGAGATAACCATTGAATTTGAAAAAGTAACCCAAAAAGAGAAAGAAGAAAATGACCTAGACCTACCATCCAGCAAAGCATTGCCTATCGTGGGCCCGGATTAACAGGTTGATATTTATCGAGGAATTATATTTTAACTAATGAAAGTTGGTACTCATAACATGCAGCTTCTTATCAAGCCTACCCTATTCGAAGATAATCTCAATCGACTTACTCACGTACCGTAGCCTTTACACTAGCAAAGCGTTCCAAAATCCTCAATATTACCGAAGCAACAAACCCCATAAATGGACATGGACCGGTGAGTTCTAAAGTGCCTAGCTGGTTTGGACGGTAGATAGGCATCTCATCTTTTGGATTACAACTCTAGACTGGCTGGGCTTTGCGGATAGCTTGTTAACATAGTCTTCAATTTTGTTATTAAATTTGATATACTAACTGGTTTACTTATAAAATCTATAACATTAACTGAAGGCATTACTTTGTTGAATTCTTCTTTGTTTATTTCAAACGCTGTTATAAATGCGATTTTCATTGATGGATTCTTTTCTTTGATACTGCGATATAGTTCAAAGCCATTCATTTTTGGCATTCTGATATCTGTTATGACAAGATCGTAATAGTTTTCAGGATGGTTTTCAAAAGCCTGTAAGGCAGCTTCACCACTAGGGAAGGTATCGACTTTAAAGGTGTTATTTGACTCCAGACCTCTCTTTACAGTGGATAGAATATCCTTCTCATCATCAACAAGCATAATTCTAAAAGCCGAATTGCGTCGTGTGGACTTAGTCATAAAAGTACTTAAAAAATGTTTGTAGGAATATTTAAAGTAAATGGCTACATAAAGATAACATAATCTCAATTTTAAGTGTCCAATTTAGGGTTCATAAATCTTACTTACTTTATCACTAGCATCTCATTTCAATTTTCCAAATCTAAACAGTTCGGTCCAGCAAAAGTAATAGTCCTTCCTGGTAGGGCTAATCCCTTCAACTATTGCATGCAATTCGGCTCCCCGAGGTATGGGCGACTTAATTTTTTGATCCAAAACATTGCAGAGATCATATGACCAGTCTAAAGGAGTAGCTAGGAAATCGTCGAATCAGGATTTGGAAGGCATATTGTGATATTGTCGATATGGAATAGGAGTGGAATATCTGCAATAGAATACGGGATCTAATGCAACAGTCCTGATATAATATTATTTATATTATCAATCATCCACACTAAAGCTAGCACTTGAATGAGATCTTGCAGGTAAATAATCTCAAGAAATATTTCCCTGTCAAAAAGAGCCTTCGTGAAATCCTTAGTTTAACTGATCAACATTACATCAAAGCAGTAGACGATATAAGTTTCAAAGTTGAAAGAGGAAAAGTGTTTGTCCTTGCAGGAGAGTCCGGCTCTGGCAAGACCACTCTGGCGAGGTTAATCCTACGAGCAATTGAGCCCGACGGTGGGTCTATAATATTTAACGGGAAGGACATTACAAAAAAAACCGACAATGAGCTGAGGAAGTTTCGGACAAATGTACAAATGATATACCAGGATCCATATACGTCATTGAACCCTCGCATGAAAATAATGGACATAGTCATGGAGCCGTTGAACGTTCATGATAAGAATAGTTCAAAAACGGAAAGAAAGGAAAAAGTATTGAGATCCTTGGACGAGGTCCGGTTAAAACCTACTGAAGAGATCGCAGAAAAATTTCCGCATATGCTTTCCGGAGGTCAGAGACAGAGGGTAGCATTGGCGAGATCATTGGTTCTTGTACCCAAATTAATCATAGCTGATGAACCTGTTTCCATGCTTGATGTTTCTGTTAGAGCCGAGATACTCGAGGTTATGAAGAATCTAAAAGATAAGCTCCAAATTTCGTACCTTTACATTACACACGATCTCTCCACTTCCAGGTATATTGGTGACGAGATTGCAATAATGTATGCAGGCAAAATACTCGAAGCAGGATCTATAGATCGAGTTTTATTCCATCCTGTCCATCCGTACACACAAGCGCTGATAGATGCAATTCCTGAACCCGACCCGGATAATTTACATCATGAAAAGGTTGATTTTCGTAGCCGATAAGCCTATAGCTGGATGAATGCATGCATGCATGCACACATTGATAGTAATGTTGAAAGATCAAGCAAATTATCCGTTCTTCCTCTCTCATTATTCTGTTTTCGCATTTGATTTAATCTCCGCAATCCCGTGCTCAGGGTGTCTATACTTAACAATCTGTGATACACCTTCTTTAGGATATATGCCATAAATGACATGTGCTTTGGCGACGGTAGTATCCTTTAGGGTGACCATGATTATCTGATTATCGTTCGAACGCGAAAGCAGAACTTTGGACAATCTCTCATTATTTTGTGCGTCAAGATGCGCATCAACCTCATCCATCAGATAGAATGGGGATGGTTTTAGTGACTGAAGTGCTAGTAGAAAAATAGTGGCAGCCATGGTTTTCTCACCCCCGGATAATCCGGTTGATTCACGTTCTGTTTTTCCCGGAAATCGGACCATCAACATTATACCCCCTGAAAATACGTCCTCGACATTCTCTATCTCCAACCACGCTTGCCCGCCTGTCACTTCTAAAAAAGTCTTTCGTATATCGCTATCAACCCTCTTAAATGCATCAATAAAGAAACTCTTCTTTTCTTTAACGACTTCCTCTATGAAGACTATAATTGAGTTACGTTCCATTTCCAATTGGTTTTGCCTGCCCGACATGCTTCTATATCCTTCAATTACCTGAATGTAACTTTCATGAGCGCGTAGATTAATTTTTGTCTTTATTGTTTCAAGCTCGTCAGTCAGTTCTTTGACAGTTGTATCCACATCAAAGGAATCCGGCAATTCCTTATAGCCCAACGAAAAGAGATCACCGGTAAGATGCGACTCCCGTGAAGCAATCTCATCGATATCCTTTCGAAGTACTGCTGTCTCCTTTTCAATCGTGTTGAACTCTTTTGAGATCTTTCTCTCATTTTCCCTTAGTTCCTTTATCTTTCGCTCGTATTGTTGTAAAACGCCATAGGAGCTGCCTGAAGAATCTATCGCTTGCTGTTCTTCATCTCTTAGTATTTGGAGTTCCGCTTCTATCGATTCTAGTTTAATCTGTGATTCATTTGCCCTATTCCTGGTTTGTTCAAGCTCTGTTTTTAACCTCTGTTTCTCGTCATCCATTCCTCTTGAACGTTCCAAGATAATCTCAATTTCATTGTTCAATGCTAACGAGGATGTTATTATCTGGCGGATTTCCAGATCCGTCCCTTCTATCGATTTTAAAATCTGGTTTTTTTTCATATTTAGTTGAGCCATCTCGGTTCTTGCGGCAGCGGCAGCAGTTTCGTCAATATTTTGCAGTTTTTGTCCTATTTTCTTCATGGTAAGCATCACTATCGACATGCGTCTCCGACGCTTGTCTAACTCGAGAGCCATAGAATCAGTTTCTGACTGAAGCGATGTATTATATGACATCAGTCGCTCCAGTGGTTCTTTAGCCTTGTTTACCGCCCTATCCATAATGGAGACTTGCAGTGTCAAGTTGTCAATTCCTGCTTCTAATTTGGTTTTTTGGGATTCCAGGCTGTTGATTTTCAAAGTGTGGTCGTTCAGTTCGGAAGTTCTCTTTTTAATCAAGAATTCCAAAGATGCAAGTGAGCACCTTAGGTTATCTATCGAGTCACTCGAAAGAATTGCCTTTGCAAGGTCTGAAATTTTCGATCCAAAATCCAATGATGTCGAACTTCCTGCCGGTTCAAAGAGCACACCGTCAACAGACACCGCCCTGTACCCTTGTTTTGCCAACATATACGCTGTGGTAGAGGTCTTTGCAAGAAATGTATCACCAAACAAAAAATCAGGCAGATCCTTGTAATCTGAATATACAAACTCTGCAAGATTGCCAATTATACCCACATCATCCTGCGAAATCTCGGGTCTTTTTGTGCGACTGGCAATGTCCAGTGGAATAACTTTAAGACGAGGCAGCCTCTTTAGCTTTGCATATTCCGCGATTGAAATCATGGATATCGCCTTGTCAACTATGAATGCCTTCATCCATTCCGTTCCTGCTGCAAAAACAGATCTCTCGTATCTTTTATCCCACCTTATCACATTGTAAGCTAGTCCCTTTATTCCGAATTTCTTCGGATCCTTCATCAACTCAGCAATAGCCACGTCTTCATTTCCCGCGCTCTTCGCAATATCGGCTTCTGCCCCGTATTTTGCAGCTAAATCCTTGGCTCTGTCCACCAGGACAGATGAACTAACAAGCTCCTTTTCAAGGCTGATTTTTGTTCCCCTTAAATTTTCAAAAAACCTCTGTAAAGCATCTAGTTTTGTCCTTTCCGATTCAAGAGTGTTTCTAAGGGCTGTAAGAGCCATCATGTTATTCCCAAATTCAGCCCTCAGAGAAGAGATCTGTTCCTTATTCTCCCTTATTTTATCACCGTTTATCTTAGTTTTTTCCTCCAGCCTTACGACTGAAGTTTCAAGATCGTTTTTGATTCCTGAAACGAGTCTATGCCGATAATCGAGCTTCTCTTTGATGCTGTTGTACTTGACGTTGTCAGAAGTGAGCGCGTCTATCTGGGAGTTGACTTCTTTAAGATGAGATTGTAAGACTGAAATCTTCGCATATTTGTCACCCAACACAGCGTTCTTTTCCCCTGTTTTGAAACTCAAATCGTCTAAATTTTTATCAAGGCTCTCTTTTTCCATGTCAATCAAGGGAATTTGCCTTTCAATTTGAACAACGCGCTGCTGTGACTCTCTTAGCACTGCTTTCATTCTTTCGGATTCATACACTATGTTCGTTATCTTGCTTCCTATCTGCGTCCTGGCCTTATTTTGAACGTCGATTTGATTGATAAATGACGTCTTCTCAGACTCGATCTTTTCAATCTGGCGACGAATTTCCTCTATCTGCTTGAATAATTCCGAGGAACCCAAGGTGTTGGAATGTAAAACGCGGTTTTGGAGTGCCAGTTTGTCCCTGGTTTCCCTTATGCTACTTGAAAGCCAGACTGCCTTAAATCGCTTTAATTCGGACTCTAGCTGCTCGTATCGCAGCTGATCATTTCTTTCCACCTCAAGATCATCGATTCTCTTTCTAACTTCGCCCATTCTTGCAACGGCTACCTCAAGGCGGCGGTCGGACTCCTCTAGCTGCTTTAAGGCTTCTACCTTTTTTTCGTCGAAATACGAGAGACCTACGATATCCTCGATAATCCTCCTGCGTTCCTCTGAATTTAATTCGGAAATGCGGGTTATCATTCCCTGTTGGACGATGTTCAGCTTGTTTGGTGCGGCGACTATGACTTCAAGTAGTTCAGTAATGTTGGCTTTCGATACTTTTTTACCGTTAAGATGGTATTGGCTATCACCGGTTTGCCCTTCCATTTCCCTTGTCACCGTTACGGAATCAGAAGCCAGGGGTATTTCCCTCCCAGTATTGTCGAAAGTCAATGAGACGCGAATTAACCTGTGCGATCTGTTTTGACTGTCATGGAATAACGACTGGAACTTATCAACGCGTAAGGCTTTAGGACTGTTTTCACCCATGGCAAACATTATGGCATCCAGAACATTGCTTTTCCCGGAACCATTAGGACCGGTGACGACAACCAGCCCCTTTTCGAAATTTATCACCGTATTCTTAAATCCAAAGGACTTGAAGCCGTAAATTTCAAGCTTTTTAATGTGAACCAATGGGAATGACAATAACTGAACGTACCGGGTTAGTTATATGTTGTACAGTACGACCTGCCTCCCTTTGGTAAAATATTTTTACCCTACCGCTTCCGTTTGCCTTCTATGAACTCCAGGAAGTTTGCCTTTGCCTGGGAAGATGGCATCTGTATAGGGGGATGCTTAAAACAGTAGGCAGAAACACTCTCAAGAGATCCAGAGACGCCTCTGTCAATCGCTAATTTTGTTCCCCTTATTCCATCGATTATCACGCCGGCACTGTTGTATGCATCCACTACCCTTAGCTTAAGATCAAGGTCCACGGGGATATTGCCAAAGTATTTGCCCCTGATGGAAATATAACAGACCTTGTCATTTTGAAGGAATTCCACAAAATCCGAGGGTCCGATACGCATAGGAATCTGATAAGGGGCCATTGCTGCCACTGCACTTGTCTTGCTAACCCTTTTGTCCTCCAGTCTCTCTTCATCAAGCATGTTGTAAAAATCCATATCCCCGCCTACATTCAGTTGGTATGTCTCGTCCACCTTCACTCCTCTATCAACGAACAGCTTTACCAGTGTCTTGTGCAGTACGGTCGCACCCAATTGACTCATTACGTCATCCCCTGCACAAGCAAGACCCCGGCTCTCAAATGCCTGTTGCCATTTTGGCTCCGATGCTATAAAGACGGGGATTGCATTGATAAAACATACTCCGGCATCCATACACCTCTCGGCGTAAAATTGCGTAGCCTGCCTGCTACCGACTGGTAGATAGTTAAGAAGAATCTCTGTTTGGGTATCCTTTAGAACCTTCTTAATATCGACAGCCGGCTTTTCAGAAACTTTGATTTTCTGACCTAGGTGTCTGCCCACGCCATCCGAGGTCTCTCCCATCTCAACTCTGACGTCCATCTTTTCAACGTCGGAGATCCTGACTGTGTTGTTGGGTTGTGCAAAAATTGCTTCCGATAGATCCTGCCCTACCTTGGAATTTGCAACGTCAAAGGCAGCCACGAATTCAATATCGCCAGGTTCAAGGCCACCTAAGTTATAAGAGGTAAGGCCTACAGACTCTGTTCTATTTTTATTATAATATGATGTGCCTTGAATGAGCGCAGATGCACAATTTCCAACACCTGCGATGGCAACCCTAATCTTTTTACGCATATGACCATCACTAGTATTAAAGCCAGATTAATATATTTATGTAGACCAATTGATCCATGAGATGATATCATTTGTATTGACCGGATTGACATTACAAATCGCCACGACCATCTGAAATATGGAATTAGAAAGCTGAAACCCGGTGGCATATGTTTTATAATAAAATATGATATAACTTGGCAATCAGAATACTTGAATTATATACCGATATCGATGAAATACATTTAATAACATATTCCACTCGTAGCATGAAAAAATGATCCTCAAGGAAGCAAAGTGCGAACCAGTAGGGTGCGACATCTACGTAAACACATGAATTGGCAGCCAAATCACGGGAGAATGGATGAATGGTGATTTTTTATCTGCCATATTAATTTGATGATATATGTGATATATGATATTCAAAACATGACAACAACGCATGACTCGTAATATTTTGGTTATAATTGGCAGCCGGTTGCTCATGTCAAATTAAGCAGTGTATGAATGAATGATATTACTTGTGAAACTGTACAAGACTGCTGGATTATGTTACATATATGCTGTCGATATGACCGCTACTCACAGGCAACGACCAATGTTTAATAACTAATAGCATAAATCTAATACTACACTCCTATAGTATACACGATGATGTCAATGAAGGATTCATTTTCAAGTTGCGAGAAGGAGGGATTATACAAGGCGATATTTTCTAGACGAGATGTTCGTTCACATTTTATTAATAAGGAAATTCCGAATGAGGTTTTGGCGAGAATCCTGAATGCTGCCCATCATGCACCATCAGTTGGATTCTCACAGCCATGGAATTTCATTTTGATCAAGGATAATTCATCCAGACGACGCGTCAAGAACTCCTTTTTAAAGGAACGGGAAAGGTCGATTTCAATGCTTGATAATGACAAGACCAAACAGGAAAAATATGTTTCAATAAAGCTTGAGGGGATAATGGAGTCTGCCCTAAATATCTGCATCACATACGACTCGACAAGGTTTGGTCCGTTCGTACTTGGCAGAACATCAATTGCAGAGACCGGCCTTTATAGCGTGTGCTGCGCAATTCAAAACCTTTGGCTTGCCGCAAGGACTGAAGGAATTGGAGTTGGCTGGGTCAGTATTCTTTCAAACGAAGATCTTCAGAATATTCTATCAATACCTAAACATATCAGACCGGTAGCATATCTCTGTCTGGGTTATGTAAGCGAGTTTGCAGACAAACCCGACCTTGAAAGGAAAGGATGGATATCGAGAATGGAGTTAAACGATGTCATATACTACGAGCAGTGGGGCAGACATAGGCTTGATTCCTGGGCACAATTCTGCAGTACGATTGAGAAAATCAACGGTTAGTCTACGGTTATTTTTGTCTGATTGAGCAAGTATTGCTGACATTCTTGATTAGTCGCTTACGATAGGTAAGTTGCCAGTTTAGCAATGTATGTTTTTAGTACTGTTTAATAGTATATTTTTTCTGACTTGCTTGACAGTAATTTCCCTTTTTTTAATTCCCATATCTTCAACTGTCTATTTTTATCCAAAGTCAGATTACCTACCTATCTGAGACGGGGGCATAACTTGGTTTTGCCAATTCTCTTCATGTTATTTTGAAAGGTTAGATACCTAACATGTTTGATATCTTTTGGATGTTGTTTGCGTGTCTTATAATTGTAATAAACAATGATTTGATAGAGTACTATTGACAATAGAGTTATACCAGCTGCTTTCTGATATCCTCTTACTGGTAAAGGATCTATTTTGAAAACACCTTTGATGTGTTCTATTAATGTCTACGAATATGGATCTCCCATAATGAATTGCCTGTCCTAATTCGGAATCATAGATAGAAATTTATCAACTGCAGTCTGTCAGCTGAGGTATGATTGTATATTTCTGATACAGGACACATCAGCTCAAATCCTCTTCTGTCTATGGTCAAATTATACAGCTTGGTCATTATCATATCCTGAATCAGCTGCTGCTGCCATGTAATTGTACTCCGTGAGTGAATGAAGAAGAGCATGTTATTGTAGGATATATCTGATTATCTTGTACATCAGTCTGAGTAAAATCTGCTGATAGAGGTACTATAAGAGAACCAGTACTTGATGTTATATGCAGCTTGTACCCAAATATCCATCCCTTGGTGTGACT
>Ga0075435_100001399_pt1 | contig 15534 bp, 12 predicted proteins | sample RhiMethybrSRZTD4_FD_75302 | JGI IMG/M metagenome (GOLD analysis project Ga0075435, IMG submission 75302) | Populus rhizosphere microbial communities from Tennessee, USA - Rhizosphere MetaG P. TD hybrid SRZTD4 | ecosystem: Host-associated > Plants > Roots > Rhizosphere > Soil | place: USA...
AGTTTCGGGTCGCGCACCGCCTCCGCCTGGCGCGGGCGCAGCTCGTCGGCGTGGGCGATGATCGCCGCCAGGTCGGGGTAGCGTGCGAGCAGCTCGGCGGCGCCCTTGGCGCCGATGCCGCGGGCTCCCGGGAGCCGGTCGGACGGGTCGCCGCGGAGGGCGATGAAGTCGGCCACCTGCTCCGGCCGGACGCCGTAGCGCTCGACCACCTCGGCCGGCCCGATCCGCTCCGGCGCGTAGGCGCCGGAGCGGGGCGCGAGCACGGTGACCGCGTCCGTGACGAGCTGGTAGGCGTCCCGGTCGGACGTGACGACGAGCGCCGTCCCGCCCGCCTCCTGCTCGCCGTGTGCCGCCGCCGCCAGCAGATCGTCGGCCTCGTAGCCGCCGGCCTTGGCGGCCGCGAACCCGAACGCCTCCACCAGCCCGGGCAGGCGGCCGAGCTGCTCCACGATCTCGGGGTCGAACTCGCGCCCCGACTGGTACTCCGGCCACAGCTCGCGCCGGTAGGTCGGCACGTCGAGGGTGTCCCAGCAGGCCAGCACCGCCCGCGGCTGCTCGCTCCGCACGAGGGCGAGGAGCATGACCGCGAAGCCGTGCATCGCGTTGATCGGCCGCCCCTCGGCGCCACGCACCGGTCGCGACCCGTGGTAGGCGCGATGGGCGAGCGAGTCGCCATCGATCAGGAGCAGGGGGCGTCCGGAGACCACGGGCGGCGACGGTATACGATCGCCCGGTGCATCGCCTCAGCGTCCGCACCGAGCGCCGCGAACAGATGCTGGACATCACCGACGCCCTCGCCGGCGCGATCACCGGGCTCGGCATCGACGAGGGCGCCGTGCTCGTGCACGTGCCCCACACGACGGCCGCGGTGACCGTGAACGAGGGCTACGACCCCGACGTCGCCGCCGACGTGCTCGCCCACCTGGCGGCGATCGTGCCCGTCTCGCCCAGCTTCGCCCACGCCGAGGGCAACAGCGACTCGCACATCAAGGCGATCCTGGTCGGCTGCGCCCACCCGATCGCGGTCGAGGCCGGCCTGCCGGCGCTCGGCCGCTGGCAGCGGGTGTTCCTGTGCGAGTTCGACGGCCCGCGCACGCGCGAGGTGTGGGTGACCCCGCTGCGCGCGTGACCCCGTCCATGCACCTCCTGCACGCCGACGCGGGCGTCCGCGCCGAGCTCGAGCGCGACCTGCGCCGCCGCTACGGCACCGACTACGACGTGCACGCCTACAGGTCGGCCGACGATGTGCTGGAGGCACTCCGCCGCGACGCCGACGCGGGCCGCCGGGTCGCGGTGGTCTTCAGCGACGAGAGCCCGCCCGGCGGGAGCGCCGAGCTGCTCGCGGCCGTCCACGAGCTCCACCCGCTCGCCCGCCGCGTGCTTCTGATCGGGCGCGGCGAGTGGAGCCGGGAGCACCCGGCGGTGGCAGCCATGCGCACCGGCCAGGTCGACTCCTACATCTTCGTGCCGTGGGGCCTGCCGGAGCGGTGGCTCTATCTGCCCGTCGGCGAGATCCTGGCCGACTGGGAAGCGTCCCAGCCGCCGCCGTTCGAGGCCGCCCGGATCGTGGGCGACGAGTACGAGGCCAGGGCCCATGCGCTGCGCGACCTCTTCTCCCGGATCGGCGTGCCGTACCGGTTCGTGCCGGCGGACGCGGAGGAGGGCCGCGCGCTGCGGGCGGAGACGGCCGCCGACGCGGCGCTGCCGCTGCTCGCGTTCCGGAGCGGCACCCTGCTCTCCGACCCGTCGGTCGAGCGCGTCGCCCAGGCGCTCGGCTTCGCCACCGAGCCCGAGCCGGCGCCGTGCGACGTCGCCGTCGTCGGCGGCGGCCCGGCCGGGCTGGCCGCGGCCGTGTACGCCGCGTCCGAGGGCCTGCGGACGACGGTGATCGAGCCGACCATCCCCGGCGGGCAGGCCGGGACGAGCTCACGCATCCGCAACTACCTGGGCTTCCCCAACGGCGTCTCCGGCCGCGACCTGGCCAACCGGGCGCTCGAGCAGGCCTGGTTCTTCGGCGCGCGCTTCGTCCTCGCCCGCCCGGCAGTGAGGCTGGAGAGCCGCGACGGCGAGCACGTCGTCCACCTCGACGGCGGCGCCGAGGTGCGCGCCCGGGCAATTGTCATCGCGACCGGCGTCACCTGGCACACGCTCGAGGCCCCGGCGCTGGCGGAGCTGCTCGGCGCGGGCGTCTACTACGGCGCGGCGGCGTTCGACACTTCGGCGGCGGGAGCGGCTGTGTTCGTCGTCGGCGGCGGCAACTCCGCCGGCCAGGCGGCCGTGCACCTGGCCCGCTCGGCGGCGTCGGTGACGCTGGTCGTCCGCGGCGACCGGCTGGGGGCGAGCATGTCGGATTACCTCGTCCAGGAGCTGGCCGAGACCGCGAACATCCAGGTCCGGCTCGGCACGGAGGTCGTCGACGGCGCGGGCGCCGGCCGGCTCGAGCGGATCACGCTGCGAGATCGCGAGCGGGGGACGACCGAGGAGGTCGCGGCCGACGCCCTCTACGTGATGATCGGCGCCCGGCCGCAGACCGGATGGCTCGAGGGCGCCGTCGCGCGCGACCGGCAGGGCTACGTGCTCACCGGCCGCGACCTCGACCAGGCAGCATGGCCGCTCGAGCGCCCGCCGATGCTGATGGAGACGAGCGTGCCCGGCGTGTTCGCGGCCGGCGACGTGCGTCACGGGTCGGTCAGGCGCGTCGCCTCCGCGGTCGGAGGCGGCAGCATTGCGGTGCAGCTCGTGCACCTGCGGCTGGCCGAGCTGGCCGGCTAGCGAACCAGGCTGGCAGCCGCTGCGGCGAGGACTGCCAGGGCCGCGGCGACGGCGAGCAGGGAGTTGACGGCCCGCATCGAGCGCTGCTGAACGGCGATCGCGCGGACGCGGTTACGGGGGGAGGCGGATGACATGTCCGGCAGGATCGGCCATCGCCCCCACGGCTCGCATCACCCTCTTGTGGTAAATCCTCGCAATTGACACTCCGTGCGGGCGTCAATTGCGATTTTCGCCGCCCCGATCGTCATCTAGTCGCCCTTCGCCCCCGGCGGATCGCCGATCTCCGTGCGCGGCCGCACGGAGCCCACGCCGTAGCGGACGAAGCGCACGACCAGCACCGCCGCGCCGCACAGCGCCGTGAGCGTGCCCACGGCGAAGAACGCGAGGCCGAGCGCGATCGCCTGGGGGCGCGTCGCGTACCCGTGCAGGAAGTAGACGAACACGGCCTCGCGGACGCCGATGCCGTTCAGCGAGACCGGCAGCGCCAGCGCGGCGAATACCACCGGGCCGGCCAGCAGCACCACCGAGTCGGGCACGTCGAGGCCGAGCGCCCGGGCCAGCATCCAGATCACGCCGACCCGCGCCACCTGGACGAGCAGCGCCAGCAGCCCGACGACGACCAGCACGCCGCGGTGGGAGCGATAGGCGTGGAGCGCCTCGTAGAAGCGCCCGCCGACGGCCAGCCGCCGGCCGGCGGCGCGCGGCTCGAGCCGGCGGGCGACCGTGCCGCGCACCCGGCTCGAGAAGAGCAGCAGGAGCGCCACCGCCGCCGCGGCCCCGAAGGCGGCTTCGGCGGCGACGACGCCGGGACGCCGCCCGACGCCGCTGACCGACACGGCCACGACGGCGAGGACGACGAGCGAGATCAGGCCGACCAGCCGGTCGATCAGGACGGACGCGACTGACTCGGGCGCGTTGCCGGTGCGCCGGCCCAGCTCGACGACCCGCACGGCGTCGCCGCCGATCGCCGCCGGCAGGAACTGGCCGGCGAAGAGGGCGACGAAGTAGGTGCGCGTGAGCCAGCCGAGCGGCACGGACACGTGCTTGGCCTCGAGCAGCAGCTGCCAGCGCAGCGCCATCATGGGAACGGTGGCGATGCTGACCACGACGGCCGGCGCGAACCAGGCCAGGTCGGTCCCGCGCAGCGTCGTCGCCACCTCGTGGAGGCCGGCCCAGCGCAGCAGCAGCCCGAGCACCACCGCCGAGACCACGGCCTCCACCGCGACCCGGGTGCGGCGGTCGACTTTCACGGTGAGTACGCCGCGTGCACCTTGCGCACGGCCGCGATGGCGTCGTCGATGTCGGCGTCGGAGTGCGCCGCCGCCAGCGGCAGCGACAGCACCTGCGCGCCCGCGAGCTCCGTCACCGGCAGGGCCGGGACGGCCAGGTTCTCGCGGTACCACGTGAGCGTGTGGACGGGCAGGAAGTGCAGGCCCGTGGCCACGTTCTCGGCCATCAGCGCCGCCGCGTAGACGTCGCGGTCGGCGCCGGCCAGGTCGGGATCGATCCGGACCACGTAGAGGTGATGGGCGTGGCGGCCGTAGTCCGGCCGGCCGATCGGCTCGATCCCGGCGAGCGGTGCGAGCCCGGCGTCGTAGCGGGCGACGAGCTCGGCCCGGTGGGCGTGCAACGACTCCAGCCGGTCGAGCTTCGGGAGCGCCGCGGCCGCCTGCAGGTCGGCCAGGTTCGCCTTGTACCCCGGCTCGACGACGTCGTAGTGGCCGAGGGTGTGCGTGCGCGCCCGCTTCCACGGGTCGCGGGTGATCCCGTGCGCGCGCAGCAGCCGCAGCCGCTCGGCGGCGTCGGCCAAGGCGGTGGTGACGATGCCGCCCTCGCCGCCGGCCAGGCTCTTGGTGGCGTAGAGCGAGAAGCAGGTGAAGTCGCCGATCGCGCCGACCTTGCGGCCGCGCACGTCGGCCTCGACGGCATGGGCGGCGTCCTCGATCACCCGCAGGCCGTGCTCCGTGGCGATTGCGCAGAGCGCGTCCATGTCGCACGGCCCACCGGCGAAGTGCACCGGCACGAGCGCCTGCGTATGCGGCGTGATCGCCCGGCGGACGGCGTCGGGATCGACGTCGAGCGTCTCGGGGTCGATGTCGGCGAAGACCGGCGTCGCGCCCGTGTGCAGGATGGCGTTCACGGTGGCCGGCCACGTGAAGGAGCTCGTGACCACCTCGTCGCCGGGGCCGATCCCGGCGGCCACGAGCGAGAGGTGGATCGCCTCGGTGCACGACGAGGTGGCCACGGCGTGGGGGACGCCGGTACGGGCGGCGAAGCGCTCCTCGAGCTCGGCCGTGCGCGGGCCCGAGGTGAGCCAGCCGGAGCGCAGCGTGGCGACGACCGACTCGACCTCCTCGTCGCCGATCACGGGCGGCGAGAAGTCGAGCATCGTCCGGCGCAGCGGCGTGCCGCCGTCGAGGGCCAGCCGGGTGTCGGTCGACTCGCTCATCTCACCTCGAACCGGACGGCGTCGACGGCCTCGGCGGCGCGGCGCAGCGCGCCCGCCCGGTCGGGAGCGGTGGCCAGCACGTAGCCGGCCCGGTCGGTGGCGATCCGAAGCGGCCCGTAGACGTGCCCGGGCTCGTCGAAGAAGCGCACGTCCGGCGGGCCGCTCGCGGTCACCAGCTTCCCGGGGGGCGCGGCCACGAACTCGATCACGGCGGCGCCGTTCGGCTGGGGCTCGAGCGACTCGGCCGCGACCCGCTCGCCGACGGCGGCGAGCACGGCCGCGGCCGCCAGGTCGACGCCGGCCGCCGTCCGGCAGATCTCGGAGTCGTGGCCGCCGCCGAGGCGGGCGGCCACCTCGACGACCCGCGGCCCCTCGTCGGCCAGGATCAGCTGGATATAGCTCGGGCCGACGCCGATGCCGACGGCCGCGACGGCCGCCTCGGCGACGCCGGCGGCCTCGGCGGCGCCGGTCGCCGCAGCCGGGAACACGTGCCGGCGGGCCACTCCCGGGACGCCCTCGAAGTGGATGCGGTCGGTCACCGTCACCGGCACGAAGCGGTCGTCGGCGGAGAACGCGTTCACGGTCACCTCGGGCCCGGGCACGAACTCCTCGAAGAGCACCCGGCCGCTGCGGGAGCCGCGCCGGGCGCGGTCGGCGGCCGCGTCGAGGCCGTCGGGGTCGCGGACGATCGTCATGGCCCGCTGGCCCTGGCGGTCCGGCGCCTTGACGACGCACGGGTACGACGGCGGCGCGTCGGTCGACCAGCGCGGCTGCGCCACGCCGGCCTCGTCGAGACGCGTGCGCTGGGCGATCTTGTCGGTGCAGGTGACGGCCACGGACGCCGGGATGGGGTGGGGGATGCGCAGCTGCTCGGCCGCCTCGGCGGCGATCCGCACGGGCCAGTCGGTGCCGGGGGCGATCAGGCCGTCGGCATCGCGGGCCGTGCGGCGCACGCCCTCGCCGTCCTCGCTCGAGACGGCGACGTCCGCGTAGCGCGGGTCGGAGTCGCACACGATCGTCCGCACGCCCAGCGCCCGGGCGGCGTCGATCGCATGCCGCTGCGCGGGGCCGCCGCCGAGCACAACGAGTGTGCGGGGGCGCGTCAGACGGCCTGCGCCGTCTGCTCCGAGGCCAGGACGGCCTGCCACCATTCCGGATTCTCGCGGTACCAGCGGATGGTGCGCTCGAGCCCGTCGGCGAAGGGGATCTGCGAGCGCCAGCCGAGCAGCTGCGCCGCCTTGTCGGTCGACCCGATGTGGCGGTCGACCTGGCCCGGGCGCTCGTCCACGTTCTCCTTCAGCGAGGACGGCTTGCCCAGGATGTCCAGGATCATGTCGGCGATCTGCTCGACGGTCTCGTCGATGCCGGTGGCGACGTTGATCGTCTCGCCGACGATCGCCTCCAGCGGCGCCTCGCACGCGGCCGTGATCGCCTCGGCGGTGTCGAACACGTGCAGCCAGTCGCGGCTGGCGTGGCCGTTGCCGTGGATCGTGAGCGGGCGGTCGCAGAGGGCCTGGATGATGAAGCGGGGGATGACCTTCTCCGGGTGCTGGTACGGCCCGTAGTTGTTGAACGGGCGGATGACCGTGACCGGCAGGTCGTACGTGCACCAGTACGAGTAGGCCAGCCGGTCGCCGCCCGCCTTCGTGCCCGCGTAGGGGGAGCGCGGGTTGAGCGGGTGATCCTCGTCCATGGGGTCGGCGACGGCGGTGCCGTAGACCTCCGACGAGGAGATCAGGATGAACCGCTCGACCGGGTGCTTGCGCATCGCGTCGAGGAGCACCTGCGTGCCGACGACGTTGGTCGTCACGAACTCGGCGCCGCCCTCCTCGATCGACTTCGACACGTGCGACTCGGCGGCGGCGTTCACGATCACGTCGACGCCCTCGAGCGCGGCGGTCACGTCGGCCACGTCGCGGATGTCGCCATGGATGAATTTCAGCCGCTCGTGCTCGGTCACGTCGGCCAGGTTGGCCATGTTGCCGGCGTACGTGAGCGCGTCCATCGTCACCACGTCATGCGGCGTCTCGTGCAGCAGATAGCGGATCATGTTCGACGAGATGAAGCCGGCCCCGCCGGTCACCAGTATCCGTTTCACCGTGTCTCCCCCATCCGGCCTAACCGAGCTCGCGTTCGATGTAGTACAGCGGCCGCCCTTCGACGTCGCGTTGGATCCGCTGCAGATTCTCGCCCACCACGGCCATCAGGAACCCCTGCAGGCCGAGGACGAACAGAACCAGGCCTCCCAGAAAGAGCGGTCCCGGGAAGTTGTCGTTGCGGATCCAGTAGACGACCCCCCAGAGTCCCACTGCCAGCGACGTAAGGATACCGAGCACGCCCAGGATCGTCCCCAACCACTGCACGAGCTGGGCCCAGAAGCCGGTCAGGACGTGCAGCGCGAGCTTGACCAGGCTGACGACGCCGTAGCGGCTGCGGTCGGCCCGGGCGCGGTGGTCGAGGTCGACCTCGGTGACGCGCGCGCCGGTCGAGCAGACGAGCGCCTTCGTGAACTTCTGCCGCCCGATCCGGTGCATGACCGGCTCGAGGGCGTCGCGCCGGTAGGCGTTGAACGCGCAGCCGAAGTCGGCCACGTGGGCGCCGGTGAGGCGGGCGAGCAGCCTGTTGATCACGAGCGAGGGCAGCCGCCGCAGGAACATCGGATCCTTGCGCGTCACCCGGCGGCCGCTGGCGACGTCGGCTCCGGCCTCGACCGCCGCGATCAGGCGGGTGATGTCGGCGGGCTGGTTCTGGAGGTCGCCGTCCATCGTGACGACGATCCGGCCGCGGGCACGGGCGATGCCGGCGTGCATCGCCGGGTGCTGGCCGAAGTTGCGCTTGAACGAGACGACGCGGACGTGCGGGTCGGCGTCGTGCAGCCGCTCCAGGATCGCGAAGGTGCCGTCGGTCGAGCCGTCGTCGACGAAGATCAGCTCGGCGGCGATCCCGGCGGCGCCGAGCGTCTGAACGACGCCGTCGTAGAGCGGCTGGAGCGTGGCCTCCTCGTTCAGCACCGGCACGACCACCGTCACGTCCGGTGTCGCGGCCGCCGCCGATTCGGCCGCGCCGGCCAGCACGGGGTCAGAAGCCATGCGCGAAAGGGTACCGGGTGGGGCAGGCGGGCCACGTAGGTGACCATCGCAACGAACCCGCCGACTGCGCGCCCGGCGGGCGGCCGGTGGCGGATAATGCCGCGCCGATGCTGACTCGCGACGGTGCAGGCCGGATCCTGCGTGCCCGCTGGCCGCCGCTCGTGGCGCTGATCGCCACGCTTGGATACGCGGCTCTCGTCATCGGGTTCGGGCTCGACTTCCGCCCGCTGCACAACGACGAGGGGGTGACGCTCGGGGTCGCGTCGAGGCCGTCGGCGGCGGACGTCCTGCGGGTCGCCGTCAACCACCGCCACGGCCCGCCGCTGCACTACCTGCTCGTGCACGCGTCGCTCGCCTGGCGCCAGGACATCCTCGGCCTGCGCCTACCGTCCGCCGTGCTCGGCATCGTGGCCGTGGCCGTCAGCTACGGGTTCGGGCGCGAGCTGGTCGGCCGCGCCGGCGGAGCGGTGGTCGCGGTCGTCACCGCATCCTCGCCGATCATGATCCACCTGGGCCAGTTCGCCCGCGGCTACACGGCCATGATCGCGGCGGCCTACGCGAGCGCGTGGCTGATGCTGGTGCTGATCCGGACGGGGAAGGCGCGCTGGGTGCTCCCGTACGCCGTCACGGCGCTGCTGCTCGTCTCGGCGCATCCGTTCGGGCTCTTCGCGCTCTTTTCCGAGCTCGTGCTGATGGCGATCTTCGCCGCCGTGCGCCTGCGCCACGGGCTGCGCAGCCAGCGCCGCCTGGTGGCCGCCGTCGGAGGGGCGCTCGTGCTCGGCGGGCTCGCGCTGCTGCTCCTGCGCCACCTGTACTCGCCGCTTCAGGGCAAGTACGGCGTGGGCTCGGGGACGTCGGTGATCAAGCTCGAGTCGCAGCGGTTCTGGGAACGGTTCGGCGACGCGGTGTCGGGGTCGAGCCACGTCGGCTTCGCGGTCGCGCTGGCGGTCGCGACCATCCTCGGGTTGGTCGCGCTCAGCTGCCGCAACCGGCGGGCGGCGACCTTCGCGGCGGTGTGGATCCTGCTCCCGCTCGCGCTCCTCTCCGTGCTTACCGCGTCGTCGCGTGACTTCGCACCCGAGCGGCACCTGTCGTTCCTGCTCCCGGGCTATGCCGTCGCCATCGCCGGCCTCGCGCTCGAATTGCGCGCGCGCATCGGCCCCCGCTTCGGCGGCCTCGTGGCCGCCGCCGCGGTCGCGGCCCTGCTCGCGCCGGGCTGGGTCGCCGACCACAACGAGCTCGCGAACTTCAATGCCGACCTGCGCAACGCGAGCCTCTACATGTCCGAGCGGTTCGGGCCGGACGATGTGCTGGCGACGACGGCGGGCACGCTCTCGCAGGCAGAGGACCCGCGCCTGATCGGCGCCTACGCCGTCCTGGCCGCCCCCGGCTCCTCACCGCTCTCGAGCTGGCAGCACGCCGGCTCGGTGCGGGGCTGCAAGCTCGTCCACCGGATCGGCCAGCGGCACGCGCCGGTGGGGACGCTGTGGCTCGTCATGTCGGTGCCCGACCCGCGGCCGGTCGCCCAGGCGCTGCGCACCGCGGGCGCGGACGTGCACGGGTTCGGCACGATCCTGGTGGCCTCGGCGCTCCCGCGCAAGCCGACGGTGCTCTCGACGCTCCTGACCGCTCACTACCTCTTCCACACGGCCGTCGAGGCCGACCCCGCCGCCTACGACGTGCGCCGGATGGTGCGTCTGTACCGCCACGCCGCCGCGCTCGAGGCGACCGGCGCCTGCTCAGGCTAGGGCGGCCTCCGCCTCGGCGGTGAGGACGGCGAAGTCGAGCTCGACGCCGGCGACCTGCCGCAGCAGCGCCTCGGCCCGCAGCGACTGGCCGAGCGACCACATCTCGCGCAGCAGCGCGCCGGCCTCGGGCTCGCCGAACCAGTCTCCGCCGAAGCGCGTGCGCAGGTGGTCGGTCAGCTGCGCGTCGAACGCCCATGCCCGCAGATACGACGTGCAGTAGAAGCCCTCGTCGACGTCCTCCAGGTAGTCCGTCTCGGGATAGGGGACGCCGACGGCGCCGGACAGGAGCTCGGCGTAGCGCGCCGGCAGCCGCTCCCGGCTCGCGCCCGCCGCGTGCAGCTCGAGCTCGTAGGCCAGCTTGGCGGCGTAGCGGCGGACGAGGAAGAGCTTGTAGAGCGCGGAGAAGCGCGGGTATTCGGGCGCGTCGTCGCCCATGCAGGCGCGGCGCCAGGCCGGGTCGGCGAGCAGGTGCTCGAACAGGAACGCGAACCCCTCGGTGACGGCGTTGTCGCCGAGGAGGCGATCCTCGGCCGGGAGCTCGGCCGGCATCCCGGCGAAGTGCTCGGCGTGGCCGGCCTCGTGAAACAGCGCCCGGTAGTCGTCCTGGCCGCCCTGCGGCAGCATCACGAGGACGACGCGGCCGGGGACGCGGATCGGCGCGCAGAACGCGCGCGGCTTCTTGCCGGGACGGGCCACGACGTCGAGCTCGACGTTGGGCTGCGCCTCGAGGTCGATGCCGAGGCCGGCCAACGTCTGGCGCAGGGCCGGCAGCGCGCGGTCGGTGGGGAAGGCGGCGTCGAGCTCGGGCGCCCGCCACATGCGGGCCAGGTCGGGCGGCCGGGCGTCGGCGAGCGCGACGCCCACGCGGCCGCGCAGCTCGGCGTCGATGCTGCGCCGGTAGAGCGCGTCGGTGCCGGCCAGGAACGCCTCGGTCGACCGGTGCAGCGCCTGCGGGTCGAAGCCGAAGCCCTCGTAGAGCTCGAGCGTCGAGCCGGCGCCGAGACCGCCGACGAGCTCGCGGACGCGGGCGTCGACGCGCTCGTGGAGGGGGTTCATGTGCTCCGCGGTGACGGCGCAGCGGGCGTCGTAGAGCCGGAGTCGGCGGTCGCGGTCGGGCTCGTTCAGGAGCCGCGGCGTCACCTCGCGGTAGGGCACCTCCTCGCCGTCCACGGGCACCATCAGGGCCGCCTCGGCGTTCGCGATCTCCTCGCTCAGGTGCTTCGTGCCGTCGCCCAGGTAGGCCTCGCAGGCGAAGCGGTGCAGCTCGACCGGCGCGCCGTCCGCCAGCGCCCGGGCCTGCTCGAGCGTCGTCAGGTCGGCGTAGCGCTCGTAGACGGCGGCGATCTCGTACGTCGGCTTGAGCCCCGCCGCGTGCAGGTAGTGCTCCTCCATCACTTCCGCCATCATCTCCTCGAGGCGGGCCCGGTAGGTGTCGACGGCGAGCGGCATGGGCGCTCATACACTAGGGCGGTGGCAGCCCTTGCGCGTGGTGAGGAGATCGAGCTCCGGGTCGACCGGCTGGCCTACGGCGGCCGCGGCGTCGCCCGGCACGGCGAGCTGGTCGTGTTCGTCGCCCGAGGGCTTCCGGGCGACCGCGTCCGCGCGCGGGTGACGAAGTTCAAGCGCCGGTATGCCGAGGCCTACGCGATCGAGCTGCTCGAGCCGGGGCCGGAGCGGGTCGAGCCGCGCTGCTCCCACTTTGGCGTCTGCGGCGGCTGTGCCTGGCAGGACCTCGACTACGCCGAGCAGCTGCGGCACAAGCACGCCCAGGTGGCCGACGCGCTCCAGCGCATCGGCGGGTTCAGCGACATCGAGCCCGAGCCGATGGTCGCGGCGGAGCACCTCTACGGCTACCGCAACAAGGTCGAGTACTCCTGGTCTCAGAGCCCCGCCGGGCCGCGGCTCGGCTACCACCGGTTGGGCCGCTGGGATCGGCTGATCGCCGTCGACCACTGCCACATCGCGTCGGACGCCTCGAACGACGTGCGCCGGGCGTTCGAGCGGTGGGCGACCGATTTCGACCTGCCCGCGTACGACCAGCGCGGCGGCGACGGCTACCTGCGCCACCTGGTCGTTCGCGAGGGCGGCGGCACCGGCGAGCTCCTGGCGATGCTCGTGACCGCGCCGGGCGCGGTGCCGGGCGTCGAGCGGCTGGCCGACCTCCTGCCAGACGCGGTGGTCGGCGTCGTGCACGCGGTGAACCCGGGCGTGGCCGAGGTGTCGCTCGGCCTCGAGCAGACGCGGCTCCTCGGCAGCGACCGGTTCGCCGAGCGCATCGGCGGGCTCGAGTTCGCCGTCACGGCCGGCGCCTTCATGCAGACGAACACGGCGATGGCCGAGCGGCTCTACGCGCTCGCGATCGAGGCGGCCGGGCTGCGGCCCGACGACGTGGTCTGGGATCTCTACTGCGGTGCGGGGGCGATCGGCCTCCTGGCGGCGCCCCACGCGGGCCACGTGTACGGCATCGAGATCTCGGAGGAGTCGATCGCCGGCGCCCGCGAGAACGCCGCCCGCAACGGCATCGGCAACGCCGAGTTCGTGGCCGGCGACGTCGCCAAGAGCGTGCGCCCGCTGCTCGAGCGGGTGCCGCAGCCGGACGTCGTGTTCGTCGACCCGCCCCGCTCGGGGCTCACCCCGAAGGCGGTGCGGCGGGTGCTCGAGCTGGCGCCCGAGCGGCTCGTCTACGTGTCGTGCAACCCGACGACGTTCGCGCCGAACGCGCGCCAGCTCGTGGACGGCGGCTATTCGCTCGAGTTCGTGAAGCCGCTCGACATGTTCCCGCACACGCCGCACATCGAATGCGTCGCCCGATTGCGCCGCCAACCTGGGGACAGTCCCCACACAGTGGGGACTGTCCCCGACACTGCTCCATCTCCAGCCGCGTCGTGATCGCGGTCTAGCCGCAGAAGTCGCGCGCGACCGTCTCGAGCACGTCGGCGCAGGTCGCCACCGAGGCCAGGTCGACCCACTCCTCGGTCGCGTGGGCGCCGGCCCCGCCGGGACCGAACACCACCGTCGAGATGCCGGCGGCCGAGAACACCGCTGCGTCCATCCAGGCCGCGTGCCCAACGAGCGGCGGCTCCTTGCCGAGCACGGCGGCGGCGTGGCGGCGCAGCGCACGGACGACGGTGACGTCGCTGTCGACCTCGAACGGCGCCCGCTCGAACGTCGTTCGCACCTGCGCCTTGCCCGCCAGCGCCCGGATCTGGGCCTCGACCAGCTCGCGCGTCTCGCCCGGGATCGTGCGCCGCTCGAGCCGAAGGACGCAGCGGTCGGGGTAGCTCGAGAGCTCCCGCCCGCCCTCGATCAGCGAGGCGTGCACCGAGCCGGGCCCGAGAATGGGATGGTGGCGGCCGGCGGCCAGCGCCGCTGCCAGCCGCTCGATGCCGACGAGGACGCCGCCCATCGCCGCGATCGCGTCGACGCCGAGATCCGGCCGCGAGCCGTGCGCGGCCACGCCCTCGGTCTCGACCTCGAGCCACAGGAAGCCCTTGTGGGCGACGCAGACGTCGAGCCCCGTCGGCTCGGTGACGATAGCCGCGTCCGCCCACACCTCCCCGGCTACCGCCTCGGCGCCGATGCTCGCGAACTCCTCGTCGCACACCGCCGCCACGATCACGTCACCCCGGAGATCCATGCGGGCGGCCCGCGCGCCGGCCAGCATGATCGCGGCGAGACCGCCCTTCATATCGAAGCCGCCGCGCCCGTACAGGCGCTCGTCCTCGATCCGGGGGACGAAGGGGCCGGTCATGCCCTCCACGCCGACGACGTCCATGTGCGCGTTCAGGAGCAGGTCGCGGCCGCCGCCGCTGCCGGCCGCCCGGGCGATGACGTTCGGCCGGCCCGGGGCGACCTCGCGCACCGCCACGTCGAGCCCCGCCGCCTCGAGCCAGCGGGCGGCGAACGCCGCCACCTCGGCCTCGCCGGCGCCGCCGGGGACCAGGTCGGGGTTGATCGAGTCGATCGCGACGAGCTGCGAGACGAGCTCGGCTACCTGGTCCACGTGTGCGCGAGCTCGATCGCGGGCAGGCCGGGGTCGGGGACCAGGTCGGGATGGAGGAGATATGCGAGCTGCTCGACGCCGTCGGCCAGCCGCGGCGCCGGACGCGAGTAGTGCGCGTTCGCGTCGACGGCCACCGTGCGGCAGGGGAACTCCATGGCGCGCGCCTCGACCGCGATCCGGTGCGCGTCGAAGCCGCATGCCGCGGCCACGATGACGTCGGGCGCGGCTGCGAACACCTCGTCCCAGGTCGTGGGGAACGACGGCTGGCCCGCCTGCCCGAGCACGTCCCTGCCGCCGGCGGCCGCCACCATCTCCGGCAGCCAGTGACCGGCGGCGAACGGCGGGTCGAGCCACTCCGCGATGAAGGCCGGGACGGGCGCCGCCCCCGCGACCGCCGCCGCCGTCGCGGCGATCCGCGCCTCCATCTCGCCGGCCACCGCCTCGCCGCGGTCCTCGACCCCGAGCCGGCGAGCGACGACCCGCACCGATTCGGCGACCTCGGCCAGCGTGCGCGGGTCGAGCGCGAGCACGTCGGCGTCGAGGCTGCGCACGCGAGTCACGTCCTCGCTCGAGACGGCGCACACGTGGCACAGGTCCTGGGTGATGACGAGGTCGGGCCGAAGGTCGCCGATCAGCGCGTCGTCGAGCGCGTAGAGCGACCTGCCGTCGAGCACGGCCTCGCGCACCGCCGCGTCGATGTCGCGGCTGCGCAGCTCGTCCGAGTCGATCCGCGCCGCGGTGACGACGGGGAGCTCCGAGACGCCCGGCGGGTGGTCGCATTCGGCCGAGCGCCCGACCAGCAGGTCGGCACAGCCGAGCGCGGCGACGATCTCGGTGGCGCTGGGGAGGAGGGAGCAGACGCGCAGGCGGTCAGCGTATCGCAGCCAGGAACCACGGCACGTCGAGCGAACCGAGGCCCGTGACCGGGTCCCAGCCGGGCCCCGCGGCGAGCGAGCTGTCGCGGTCGAGCGAGCGCAGCCGGGTCACGATCGAGCCGTTCGGCTGGAGCGCGTTTCGCAGCACTGCCAGGTCGCGGTGGCCGCCGGTGACATCGTGGAGCGCAGCGGTGCCCCGCAGCCGGTAGAGCGCCGGATTGATGAACCCGTGCGGGTGGCCGCTGCGCTGGTCGGCGAGCGCCATGATCCCGGCGACGAGCGGCGAGGCCAGGCTGGTGCCGCCGATCCAGGAGTCGATGATCTGCTTGCGCCCATTCGGTTCGACGTAGGTCTGGGCGAACGTCACGCCGGTCTGCGGGTCGGCGTCCATGGCCACGTCCGGCTCGGTGCGCCGGGGCGCGCCCTTCCACATCGCGTCGGCGGGCGGGACGGCGCCCACCTGGTAGGCCGGCATGGCGAACACGTGGCTGGGGCCGCCGCCGGAGCCGTACATGAAGCCGCCGGGCGCCTTCGGTGCCCACGTCGTTCCGTTCCAGTCGGTGGTCGTCGTGCCCCAGCCGGCCTCCCACTCGTAGCC
>Ga0075435_100001401_pt1 | contig 15529 bp, 17 predicted proteins | sample RhiMethybrSRZTD4_FD_75302 | JGI IMG/M metagenome (GOLD analysis project Ga0075435, IMG submission 75302) | Populus rhizosphere microbial communities from Tennessee, USA - Rhizosphere MetaG P. TD hybrid SRZTD4 | ecosystem: Host-associated > Plants > Roots > Rhizosphere > Soil | place: USA...
CGGCGCGCTCCATGTCCTCGATCAGGCGCGCGGCGCGGTTGTAGCCGATGCGCAGGTGGCGCTGCACCAGCGAGATCGATGGCCGGCGCGTGCGCAGCACGATCTCGACCGCCTGGTCGTAGAGCGGGTCCTTCTCGCCCGCCGGCAGGCCGTCTTCGCCGGCCGCGCCGGCTTCGTCGGCCGCGGCAGGTTCCAGCACGTCCTCGAGGTATTCGGGCTTGGCGAGCGACTTCAGGTGCTCGACCACCTTGTGCACCTCGTGGTCGGCGACGAAGGCGCCGTGCACCCGCATCGGCAGGCCGGTGCCCGGCGGCAGGTAGAGCATGTCGCCCGCGCCGAGCAGCGTCTCCGCGCCGGATTGGTCGAGGATGGTGCGCGAATCGACCTTGGAGGAGACCTGGAAGGCGATGCGCGAGGGAATGTTGGCCTTGATCAGCCCGGTGATCACGTCCACCGATGGGCGCTGGGTGGCGAGGATCAGGTGGATGCCGGCGGCGCGCGCCTTGCCGGCGAGGCGCGTGATCAGCTCCTCGACCCGCTTGCCGACCACCAGCATCAGGTCGGCCAGCTCGTCGATGATCACCACCACGTGCGGCAGCGACTTGACCGGCTGCGGGTCGCCCGAATCGATGGTGAACGGATCCTCCAGCTTGGTGCCGTGCTTCTCGGCCTCGGCGACCTTGTGGTTGAAGCCCGACAGGTTCCTCACGCCGAGCCAGTTCATCAGCTTGTAGCGCCGGTCCATCTCAGCCACGCACCAGCTGAGCGCGTTGACCGCCTGCTTCATGTCGACCACCACGGGCGCGAGCAGGTGCGGGATATCCTTGTACACCGAGAGCTCGAGCATCTTCGGGTCGATCATGATCAGGCGGATGTGGCGCGGCTCGGACTTGTAGAGCAGCGACAGGATCATGGCGTTCAGGGCCACCGACTTGCCCGAGCCGGTGGTGCCGGCCACCAGCAGGTGCGGCATCTTGGCGAGGTCGGCCACCACCGCGTTGCCGCCGATGTCCTTGCCCAGCGCGATGGCGAGCGGCGAATGCAGCGCGTGGTAGGCCTCGGAGCCGAGGATCTCGGTGAGGCGCACGATCTGGCGGTGCGGGTTCGGGATCTCCAGGCCCATGCAGGACTTGCCGGGGATGGTCTCGACCACGCGAATCGAGACCACCGACAGCGCGCGCGCCAGGTCCTTCACCAGGTTGACGATCTGGCTGCCCTTGACGCCGACCGCCGGCTCGATCTCGTAGCGCGTGATCACCGGGCCGGGATAGGCCGCCAGCACCTTGACCGCGACGCCGAAGTCCGAGAGCTTCTTCTCGATCAGGCGCGAGGTGAATTCCAGCGTCTCGGGGGTCACGAGCTCGCCTTCCGCCTTGGCTTCGTCAAGGAGCTTGAGCGGCGGCAGCGGCGTATCCGGCAGCTCGTCGAACAGCGGCGCCTGCTTCTCCTTCTGCACCCGCGCCGATTTCTTGATCTCCACCACCTGCGGCTCGATGCGCAGCGGCGGGTGGTCCACCTCGCGCTTCTTCTCCGTCTCGACGACGAACTCGCGTTCCTCGCGCGCGATCTCGCCGAGCTTGCGGTCGCGGCGGCGGTCCCAGGCGTTGCGGCCGAGGGCGTAGGCGGTCTCGAGCACGAAGCCGGTGAATTCGGAGATGCGCAGCCAGGAAATGCCGGTGAACAGGCTGAAGCCGACCGCCACCAGGGTGAGCAGCGCCAGCGTCGCGCCGGTGAAGCCCACCGCCCCCGACAGGCGCGCGCCGAGCGCGTGGCCGAGCATGCCGCCCGGCGCGAGCGGCAGCTCGGCGGGCAGGCTGTACAGGCGCAGGGACTCGAGCGAGGCGCTCGCCACCAGCAGCACCGCGAAGCCGCCCAGGGCCAGGGCAAGGGGCCGCGCGCCGATCAGCGAGCTGCCGTCCAGGCGCCGGTAGCCCCACACCACGATGTAGGCGCACAGCGCCACCCACCAGTAGGCCGACAGGCCGAAGAGGTACAGCAGCAGGTCCGAGAGCCAGGCGCCGACCGCGCCGCCGGCGTTGCGCGTCGCCTCCGCCGTGGCGCTGTGCGACCAGCCGGGATCGCCGCGGTGGAAGGTGGCGAAGATCAGCAGCAGGTAGAGCGCCAGCGCGACCAGCAGCAGCCATTTGGCTTCGCGCACCAGGCTGGCGAGCTTCGCGGGAAGAGGTGCTATGGTTTTTTCTGCTGCGCCCATCTCGCTCCGAGAATGGGCGGATTCTACTCTTGTCGCCTCAGTCCGGCAGCAGGATCGTGTCGCGCAGCACGATGGTGGAGCCGCGCACCTCGATGAAGCCGCCGGTTTGCAGGTCCTTCATCACCCGGCTCACCATCTCGCGCGAGGCGCCGATCATCTTGGCGATGTCCTGCTTCGGCAGGCGCTTGGTGACGATCTTCTCGCCGTTGACCGTCTCGGCCATGTCGAGCAGCAGCCGCGCCACGCGGCCGTAGACGTCGAGCAGCGCCAGGCTGCCGATCTTGCGGTCGGCCTCGCGCAGCCGCCGCACCAGGCCGCGCATCACTTCCTGCGACATCTCGAAGTTCTCGGCCAGGCACTTCTTGAAGTCGCGCTTGGCGAGCGACAGCAGCTCGCAGGCCTCGATGGTCACCACGCTCGCCGAGCGCGGCTCGTCGTCGATCAGGCCCATTTCGCCGAAGAACTCCCCCGGGCCGAGGATGCTGAGGATCACTTCCTTGCCGTCGGCGTCGCCCATCATCACCTTCAGCCGCCCCGAGAGGATGATGTAGAGCGAGTCGGTGGGGTCGCCCGCGCCCATCACCACGGTGGCGCGCGGCGCGCTGCGCCGGGTCACCACGGTGGTCAGCAGCCGCAGCTGCTCGTCGGGGAATGTCGTAAACAGCGGCACCGCCTTCAGCACCGCGGTAGAAACCGTAGCGACCATGGGGAAATGGTAGCAGAACTGCCCCGCTATAATCCGCGGCTGGTTCGCCTCCGCCGGATCACGTTTCTACTGCATGACCACGCGCCACGTTCGACTGCTTATCCTCGGTTCCGGCCCGGCCGGCTACAGCGCCGCGGTCTATGCCGCGCGCGCCAACCTCAAGCCGGTGCTGCTGGCCGGCCTCGCGCCGGGCGGCCAGCTGATGATCACCACCGACGTCGACAACTGGCCGGCCGACGCCGACGGCGTGCAGGGCCCGGACCTGATGCAGCGCTTCCAGAAGCACGCCGAGCGCTTCGAGACCGAGGTGCTGAGCGACCACATCCACACCGCGCGCCTGAAGCAGAAGCCGTTCGTGCTCGAGGGCGACGCGGGCAGCTACAGCTGCGACGCGCTGATCATCGCCACCGGCGCCTCGGCACGCTACCTCGGCCTGCCCTCCGAGGAAAAACTCAAGGGCAAGGGCGTCTCGGCCTGCGCCACCTGCGACGGCTTCTTCTACAAGGGCCAGGACGTGGTGGTGGTGGGCGGCGGCAACACCGCGGTCGAGGAAGCGCTGTTCCTCGCCAACCTGTGCAAAAAGGTCACGCTGGTGCACCGGCGCGACAAGTTCCGCGCCGAGAAAATCATGCAGGACAAGCTGATGAAGCGCGTCGCGGAGGGCAAGATCACGCTGGAGCTCGACGCCACGGTGGACGAGGTCCTGGGGGACGCCTCCGGCGTGACCGGGGCGAGAATTCTCCAGTTGAAGAAAAACCAGAAGAAGGACATCGCCGCCAAGGGCTTCTTCGTCGCCATCGGACACACGCCGAACACGGAGCTGTTCACCGGCCAGCTGGCGATGGAGGGCGGCTACATCGTGACGCGCGGCGGCCGCGACGGCCAGGCCACCGCCACCAGCATCCCGGGCGTATTCGCCGCCGGCGACGTGCAGGACCACGTCTACCGGCAGGCGGTCACCAGCGCCGGCAGCGGCTGCATGGCCGCGCTCGATGCGGAGAAGTTCCTCGATGGGCTGGCCGCCTGAAGACGTAAAGCCGCTGGCGAAGGGCAAGCGGGTCGAATTGCCTCGCCCCCGGCCGGCGCCGCAGCCGCGCCAGACGCGCCTCGACGAGCAGGCCGTGCTTCAGGATTCGCTCGGGCCCTGGTCGCCGGACGACGCGATGGAGACGGGCGAGGAGCTGCTGTTCGTCCGTCCCGGGGTGTCGCGCCAGACGCTGCGCAAGATGCGCAAGGGCCACTGGGTGGTGCAGGACCAGATCGACCTGCATGGCCTTGACCGTCACACCGCCCTGTCTGAAACCAACGAGTTCCTGCAAAAGGCGGGAAAGCGCGGCCTGCGCTGCGTGCGCATCGTGCACGGCAAGGGACTGGGCGTGCTGAAGGCGAAGCTGCGGCAGTGGCTGCCGATGAAGAATGAGGTGCTGGCCTTCACCCAGGCGCCCGCCACCCAGGGCGGCGGCGGCGCGCTCCTGGTCCTGCTGCGAGGCTAGACCGCCGCTGAGTTCCGCCGCCGCTAGACGGCGGCTTCGTTTGTTTCGCCGGTGCGAATGCGCACCACGTGCTCGACCGAGGTGACGAAGATCTTGCCGTCGCCGATCTTGCCGGTGCGCGCCGACTTGACGATGGCGTCGATGGCGCCCTCGACCTGGTTGTTGGGCACCACGACTTCGATCTTCACCTTGGGCAGGAAGTCGACCACGTACTCGGCGCCGCGGTAGAGCTCGGTGTGGCCCTTCTGCCGGCCGAAGCCCTTGACCTCGGTGACGGTCAGCCCGGTGACGCCGACTTCCGACAGCGCCTCGCGCACCTCGTCGAGCTTGAACGGCTTCACGATGGCTTCGATCTTCTTCATCGGCACTTCCTCCCGCGATGGAGCGGGCATTGTATCTTAGGCCCCTTGGAAAGCGTACGGGTGGTCGATTCCCTCGCCGGCGTTGACCCGCAGGAGTGGAACGCGCTCGCGGGGGAGCAGCCCTGCGTGCGCCACGAGTTCCTCTCGGCGTTGAGCGAGACCGGCTGCGCCGCGGCGCGCAGCGGCTGGGCGCCGCAATTCCTGCTTCTCCACCGCAGCGGCGCGCTCGCCGGCGCAATGCCGCTCTACGCCAAGTCCCACTCGTACGGCGAGTACGTGTTCGACTGGGCCTGGGCCGATGCCCACCTGCGCCACGGCGTCGAGTACTACCCGAAGATGCTGTCGGCGATCCCCTTCACGCCGATCACCGGCCGGCGGCTGCTGGCTGTAAAAGACGAAGATCGAAAGATCTTGATTGCTTCTGCTCTTGAACGATCAAAAAGCCTTTCGTCACTGCACGTCCTTTTCGCACCGGAAGATGAAGCGCAGCTGCTGGCGCAGCAGGGCATGATGCTCCGGCGCACGGTGCAGTTCCACTGGAAGAACGACGGCTATGCTGACTTCGAGGCCTTCCTCGCGCGCCTGACGCACGCGCGGCGCAAGAACATCCGCCAGGAGCGGCGCCGCGTGCGCGAGGCCGGCGTCACGTTCCGCTGGCTCGAGGGCGAAGCGATCGGGCGCAAGGACTGGGAGTTCTTCAACCGCTGCTACCGCGGCACCTATGCGGCGCACCGTTCGAGCCCCTACCTGAACCTCGAGTTCTTCCTGCGCCTGGGCGCCGCCCTGCCGCGGAACGTACTGCTGGTGCTGGCGGAGCGCCAAGGCCGTGCGATCGCCGGTTCATTGTTTCTCCTTGACCGGGAATCCCTCTATGGACGCTACTGGGGAGCCCTCGAGCATCTGCCTCTGCTTCACTTCGAGTGCTGCTACTACCAGGCGATCGACTATGCCATCGCGCGCGGCCTGCAGACCTTCGAGGGCGGCGCGCAGGGCGAGCACAAGATCTTCCGCGGGCTGATGCCGGTGGAGGCGGTTTCGGCGCACTGGCTGGCCGACGCGCGCTTCGCCCGCGCGGTCGAGGATTTCCTGCGCCGCGAGGGCGCGGGCGTGGCGCGCTACGTCGACGAGCTGTGCGACCATAGCCCGTTCAAGGAGGAAAAATGAGGCTCAAGGCAAAGACCGCCATCGTCACCGGCGGCGGCTCGGGATTCGGCGCCGGCATCGCGCGGCGCTTCGCCCAGGAGGGCGCGAAGGTCATTGTCAACGACCTCAATTCCTCCGGCGAGAAGATCGCCAAGGAGATCGGCGGGCGCTTCGTGCAGGGCGACGTCACGCGCAGTGGCGACTGGGCGGCGCTGGTGCGCGCGGCCGGGGCGCAGCTCGACATTGTGGTCAACAACGCCGGCTGGACCCACCGCAACAAGCCCTACCTCGAAGTGACCGAGGCGGAATTCGACAAGGTCTACGCCGTCAACGTGAAGAGCATTTACCTCTCGGCGATGCACGCGGTGCCGGTGTTCCGCCAGCGCGGCGGCGGCTGCTTCGTCAACATCGCCTCCACCGCGGGCATCCGCCCGCGGCCCGGGCTCACCGTCTACAACAGCTCCAAGGGCGCCGTGATCAACATGTCGAAGTCGATGGCGGCCGAATTCGGCCCGGACAGGATCCGCGTCAATTGCGTCAACCCGGTCTTCAGCCCCGAGACGGCGCTCTCGGCGGAGTTTGCCGGCGGCGCGGTGACCGAGGAAGCAAAAAAGAAATTCCTGGCGACGATTCCACTCGGGCGGTTCTCGACCCCGCTCGACATCGCCAACGCCTGCGTCTATCTCGCCTCGGACGAGGCGTCGATGGTGAGTGGAGCCTGTATCGAGGTGGACGGCGCGCGCTGCGTGTAGCTAGGCGCGCTTGATGCCGCCGAGCAGCGCGGCAACTTGAGGCTGTTTTCTCTTGGTCTGCTGGGGGGCTTCGGAAGTCGTGGCCGGCGCTGAAGCTGCGGTGCCGGGTTCGTAGGGCTTCGAGAAGATCGGGTCGGCGTTGGACTTCTGCATTCGCTCGGCCTGCTGTACCTGCGGTAATGGTCGTCGCTCCTGATGTCGCTCGCGCTCGGGCGCCCGTTCGTGCTGGCGATTGCGCCCGCCATTCCGGCCGCCGTCGCGTCCGCCTTCACGTTCGCGCCGGGGGACGGCGTTGCGACCGCTCATCATGCCGGCGACGCTGGTGCCGCCGGGCTGGAACCCGGAGACGAGAACGCTTTCGATCTTCTTCTTGATCAGGCGCTCGATCGCCGCCATCGCCTCGGTGTCCTCGGGCGACACCAGCGAGATCGCCTCTCCTGTCAGCCCGGCGCGGCCGGTGCGGCCGATGCGGTGCACGTAGTCCTCGGGGGAGTGCGGCACGTCGAAATTGATCACCTGCGGCAGGCCCTCGATGTCGAGGCCGCGCGAGGCGACGTCGGTCGCCACCAGCACCGCGATCTTGCCGGCCTTGAAGTCGTCGAGCGCCACCTCGCGCTCGGCCTGGGTCTTGTCGCCGTGGATGGCGTTGCACTGGATGTGGTCCTTGCGCAGCTGGTGCGCGAGGCGGTTGGCGCCGATGCGCGTGCCGGTGAACACCAGCACCTGCTTCAGCGCGCGCGTCTGGATCAGGTAGGAGAGCAGTTCGCGCTTCTTCTCGCGCGCCACCGGGTGCACCACGTGGGTCACCGAGTCCGCCGCCGCGTTGCGCGCGGCGATCTGGATCTCCGCGGGGTTGGTGAGCAGCGACTTGGCGAGATTGCGGATCTCGTCGGGGAAGGTGGCCGAGAACAGCAGGTTCTGCCGCTGCTTCGGCAGCAGCGCGATGATGCGCTTGATGTCGGGCAGGAAGCCCATGTCGAGCATGCGGTCGGCCTCGTCCAGCACCAGCACCGAGACCTGGTTGAACATCACCGTCTTGTTCTGCACGTGGTCGAGCAGCCGCCCCGGCGTCGCCACCAGCACCTCGACGCCCCGGCGCAGCTCGGCGATCTGCGCGTTCATGTCGACGCCGCCGTAGACCACCGTGCTGCGCAGCGGCAGGTTCTTGGCGTAGCCCTTGAAGCTCTCGGCCACCTGCACGGCGAGCTCGCGCGTCGGCGTCAGGATCAGCGCGCGAATCGGATGGCGCGCCGGCGAGGCCGAATTGCTGGCCGCGGGCGCGAAGAGTTGGAGGATCGGCAGCGCGAACGCCGCGGTCTTGCCGGTACCGGTCTGCGCGCCGGCCATGAGGTCGCGCCCGGCGAGCACGACAGGGATCGCCTGCTCCTGGACGGGAGTCGGCTTGTCGTAACCGAGTTCGGAAACCGCCGCGACCAGCGGCGGGATCAGGCCTAGTTGTTCAAAAGCTGAAGGGATAATGTTGAATTATAAGTCAATTCAGCGTGCGTGCCGCGCGCTCATTGACCACTTCGGGCTCGGTTCCCGGGAGCTTGAGCTCCATGTCCCAGTCGCTCTGCTTGACCGCCGCCTGCAGCAGGCGGCAAACCGAGTGCAGCAGCACGGAATCGAACGACAGCGTCACGCCCTGGCCTTCGGAGGGATGCAGCGCCACGATCGGCTGGCCGTTGCGGTCATGGCCGGTCTGGATGCGCGCCAGCAGCAGCGGCGAGTCGCCCAGCGGGCGGGCGCTCTCGCCGGCGTCATAGGGCTTGGAGAAGTCCGCCTTCTGCACGGCGGTCTCGTGCTCGAGCCCCAGCAGCGCCTTGCGCGCCTCGGGATTGGCCTGGCTGCGGATGCGCGGGCTCGCCTCCTCGGCGAGCTTCACCAGCAGCGGCCACAGCAGCTTGACGAAGCGCCGCGTCAGCGCGAGACGCAGTTCCATGGCTTCGCTCGTCGCCACCAGCATCACCAGCCGGTCCTGCTCGGCGTCGTACTCGACCTTGAGTTGATGCAGGCGCATGCGCCAATGTTACCCGCGCAGGCGGCGCAGCAGCGCGCTGGTCGAGCGCTCGTGCTCGAAGGGAATCGAGACCACACGCCCGCCCCGCGCCTGCACGGCGGCCGCGCCGACGATTTTCTCCACCGGCCAGTCGCCGCCCTTGACGAGCACTTCCGGGCGGCAGGCGGCGATCAGCGCCTCGGGCGTGTCCTGGTCGAACCAGGTGACGGCGCCGACCGGTTCGAGCGCCGCCACCAGCGCCAGGCGGTCGGCGAGCGGGTTGATCGGTCGCTCGCCCTCCTTGCCGAGCCGGCGCGCGGAGGCGTCGGAATTGAGCGCGACCAGCAGCGTCGCGCCCAGCGCGCGCGCGCGCGCCAGGTAGGTGACGTGGCCGCGATGCAGCAGGTCAAAGACGCCATTGGTGAACACCAGCGGCCGCGTGCAGCGCCCGAGCCAGGCGGCAAGCGCCGCCGGATCCTGGATCTTGGATTCGAAGGCCGGCGCCGCGGGCTTCACCGGCTACGAGGCGGGCCGTGCCGATCTCTGCGGGTCGGCCGGCTCCGTCTTCGTCGGCGCGGGACAGACCTCGTCGCCCGGCTTGCAGTACTCGAAGATCTTCACTACCTTGCGCACGCCGCCGACGGTGCGCGCCAGCTCGACCGCGTCGTTCGCCTCCTGCTCCAGCACGATGCCCAGCAGGTAGACCACGCCGTTCTCGGAGATCACCTTGACGTGCACCGGGCTGAATTTGCGCGCGTCGATGAAGCTCGCCTTGACCTTGGAGGTGATGTAGGAATCGTTGGTGCGCGCGCCGAGCGACGAGATGCCGGCGATCTCGAGCTCGTTCGACACGCCGCGCACGCCGGGCACGGCGCGCGCGATCTTCTCGATGTCTTCCCTGACCTTGGCATCCGGCACTTCGCCCGTCAGCAGCAGGTTGTAGTTGTAGGACGTGGCGTTGACGTGCACCTGGTCGGAATAGCGCTCGCTGATGCGGTTGCCGGCGCGCAGCTCGATGCCCTCGTCGTCGATCTGCACGCCGGTGCGGCGGCGGTCGTCGATGGTGGTGGCGGCCATCCCGCCGGCCGCGCCGATCAGCACCGGGACGCAGCCGGCGAGCAGGCCGGCGGCAAGCGTCAGCGAGGACAGGAGAAAAGCGATTTTCATGGTTTGGCTCCGAACAGCTGGAAATCGATGGCATCGCAAAGGCAATGCAGCACCAGAAGATGGACTTCCTGCACCCGCGCGGTGTTCTGGTGCGGCACGCAGATCTGCACGTCGTCGGCGCGCAGCAGCGGCGCGAGCTTGCCGCCGCTGCCGCCGGTCAGCGCCACCACGCGCAGGCCGAGCTCGCGCGCCACGCCGACCGCCTCGAGCACGTTGGCCGAATTGCCGCTGGTGGAGATGGCGAGCAGCACGTCGCCGCGGCGGCCCAGCGCGCGCAGCTGCTTGGCGAACACCTGGCGGTAGTCGTAATCGTTGGCGATCGAGGTGAGCGTCGAGCTGTCGGTGGTCAGCGCCAGCGCGGCGAGCGGCGGGCGCTCGACCTCGAAGCGGTTGACCAGCTCGGCGGCAAAATGCTGCGCGTCCGCGGCCGAGCCGCCGTTGCCGCAGGCGAGCACCTTGGCGCCGCCGCGCAGCGCTTCGGCGAGCAGGATGCCGGCGCGCGCCACCGGTTCGGCGAGGGATTTCGATGCGGTGAGCTTGAGCTGCGCGCTCTCGGCGAAATGCGCCGCCACCCGGCCCTGCAGCATGGAATCGGCCTTGCCCATGGCGGCCGATTCTACAGGCTACTCCCCGAAGGCGTCGCGGATCCAGCGCACGCTCGCCGGGACGCCTTCGATCAGCAGCACGTCGAAGCGGCAGTGGGCATTCGGCCGGCGGACAGAATACAGGCGCGCCGCGGCGATCAGGCGCGAGCGCTTCGCCGCGGTCAGGCTTTCGGCGGCGCCGCCGAAGCCGGCGCCGCTGCGCATGCGCACCTCGGCGAACACCAGCGTGCCGCCCTCCTCGGCGATCAGGTCGATTTCGCCGAGCCGGCAGCGCCAGTTGCGCTCGATGACGCGCAGGCCGGCCGCGGCGAGGAGCTTCGCGCACAGGTCCTCGGCTATCGCGCCGGACGGGTTCATGGCAGGCTTAACGACCCTGCAACGGACTGGTTGACCCTGCCCCATGCGCGGCACGCTGTACGTGGTCGCAACGCCGATCGGCAATCTCGACGACCTGAGTCCCCGGGCGGCGGCCGTGCTGCGCGCGGCCGCGCTCGTCGCCTGCGAGGACACGCGCACCAGCCGGACGCTGCTGAGCCGCCACGGCATCGCCACGCGCACCGTCGCGCTGCACGGCCATAACGAGCGCGCCGCGGCGGCGGGCCTGGTCAAATTGCTGCTCGCCGGAAGCGACGTCGCGCTGATCAGCGACGCCGGCACGCCGGCGCTTTCCGACCCCGGCGCCCAGCTGGTGTCCGAGGCGCACAAGGCCGGTATCCGCGTCAGCCCGATCCCGGGTCCGAGCGCCGCGGCGGCGGCGTTTTCCGCGGCGGGCTTCGCCGCCAGCGGATTCCTGTTCGCCGGCTTCCTGCCGGCCGCAGGCGCTGCGCGGCGCAAGGCGCTGCAGTCCCTGGCGTCGCCCTGGCCGGTGGTGCTCTACGAAGCACCCCACCGCATGGCGGCAACGCTGGCCGACCTCGCGGCGCGCTTCGGCGCCGAGCGCGAGATCGTCATCGCCCGCGAGCTGACCAAGAAGTTCGAGGAAGTGGCGCGCCTGCGGCTCGGCGAAGCGCCGGCCTGGCTCGCCGGCCAGCCGCACCGCGGCCAGGGGGAATTCGCGCTGGTGCTCGCCCCCGGCGCGGCGGCGGCCGTCGACCTCGCCGAGGCCGAGCGCGTGCTCGACGCGCTGCTCGAGGTCCTGCCGGCCAGCGCCGCGGCGAGGACCGCGGCGCGCCTTACCGGAGCGCCGAAGGCCGCCCTGTACCGCAAGGCCGTCGCGCGCGCCAAGTAGAATTGCGGCGCGATGGACCGGCTGACCCTGAGGCGTCCCGACGACGCGCACCTGCACCTGCGCGACGGAGCCGCCATGCAGGCGGTCCTCGCCGACAGCGCGCGCCGCTTCGCGCGCGCGGTAATCATGCCCAACCTGCAGCCGCCGGTGCGCACCACGCACCAGGCGCTCGATTATCGCGAGCGCATTCTCGGCGCGCTCGAGGACCTGGGCGATGCGGCCGCCCCGTTCGAGCCCTTGATGACGCTGTATCTCACCGACGACACCCCGCCCGAGGAAGTGGCGCGCGCCAAGCTCTCGGGAAGGGTGATCGGCGTCAAGCTCTATCCGGCGGGCGCCACCACGCACTCCGACGCCGGCGTCACGCGCCTGTCGCGCTGCTTCCACACGCTGGAGAAGATGGAGGAGCTCGGCCTGCCGCTGCTGGTGCACGGCGAATCGACCGATCCGCACATCGACGTCTTCGACCGCGAGGCCACGTTCATCGAGGAGGTGCTGGGACCGGCGCTCGAGCGCTTCGGCCGGCTGAAGGTGGTGCTCGAGCACATCACCACGCGCGAGGCGGTGCAGTTCGTCGAGGTCACGGGCCCGAACGTCGCCGCCACCATCACGGCGCATCACCTGCTGATGAACCGCAACGCCCTGTTCCTCGGCGGCTTCCGCCCGCATCACTACTGCCTGCCGGTGCTCAAGCGCGAGGAGCACCGCGAGGCGCTGGTGGAGGCCGCGACTTCGGGCAATCCCAAATTCTTCCTCGGCACCGACAGCGCGCCGCACGCGCGCCTCGCCAAGGAGGCCGCGTGCGGCTGCGCCGGCATCTACACCGCGCACGCGGCGCTCGAGCTCTACGCCACGGCCTTCGAGGAGGCCGGCGCGCTCGACAAGCTGGAAGCCTTCGCCAGCCAGTTCGGCGCGGCGTTCTACGGGTTGCCGCCGAACGCGGGCCAGGTGACGCTGGTGCGCGACGAGTGGACGGTGCCGGAACGCCTGCCCTTCGGCGACAGAGAATTGGTGCCGCTGCGCGCCGGCGAAACCCTGCCCTGGAAGCTGCTCTAAGTCATCCGATCTTCGACGCGGTGCGCCCCTGGCTCGCTGCGGAGCGCTCGCTCGAGGGCCTGAACGCCGCGGCCGCCGCGCGCGGCCTGCGTACCGAGAGCGGGTGCGAGGTCCGCTTCGTCGCGCCTTCGAGTGTGGCGCGCTACTACGAGATCAGCGTATTCGAGTCCGGGCGCGTCGCCACGCGCATCGACCGGCCGCACGACTGGTTCAACGCGCTCGCCTGGCTCGCGTTTCCGCGCACCAAAGCGCGGCTCAACGCCCTGCACGCCGCTGAAATCCCTCGCGAAGCGGGTCAACGCGGGCGGCGACGCGACCTGCTGACCATCTTCGACGAGGGCGGTGCCATCGTCGCGGGCAGCGCCGCGGCCGAAGCGCTGGTGCGCGAGGCGCGCTGGCGCGAGCTGTTTGTCGAGCGGCACGCCGAGTTCCGCATCGTCGTGCTGGGCCACGCGGTGCTTGAGCAGGCGCTGGCGCCGCGGCCGTCGATCACGTGCAAAGTCGTATTCGCCGACCCCGCGGGCGATGTCGACGCGCAAGCCGCAGGCGTGATTTCGCGCCTGCAAACGCCGAAAGACCTGCCGCCGCTGCCGGTGTTCGGCTATCCGGGCTGGCTGCCGCAAAGCGTCGACGCGTCGTTTTACGCGGACCGCCGGGTGTTCCGGCAGCCGCAAGGCGTAAAATGATGCTGGGAGTCGGCCAGGCAGCCGCTGCGGCGCAAGCCGCAGAGGAAAGTCCGGGCTCCGCAGAGCAGGATGCGGGATAACGTCCCGGCGCCGCGAGGCGACGATCAGGGCCACAGAGACGAGTCCTCGGCCTCAAAACCGAGGGGTGAAACGCGGCAACCTCCATCCGGAGCAACACCAAATAGGCAAGCAAGGCGCGGCAACGCGCTGACGGGCCGGCTCGGCCAAGCTTGCGGGTAGGTGGCTTGAGCCCGGGGGCGACCCCGGGCCCAGAGGAATGGCTGCCAACCCCCGTCCGGGCTTGCCCGGCCCGGGGGTCACAGAACCCGGCTTACCGGCCGGCTCCCGCTGTTTTCCGGTGCACCCTGATGCTGACGGACTATGCGCCATATCCTTGCGTCCGGGCCGGCCTAGCGGAATAATCGGACGCTTGGGGAGGGGTGGAGCAGGCGGCTCGGGGGCCGGCTGCGGCGAGATGCAGAACCGTCTAAACCAGAACGACGTCACCAACCGGATCAATGTCGAGGATCCGGCGACGGTGCGCGACGCCGTGCTCGCGATCTACACCGCGCGCTATCCCGGCGCGAATTTCGCGCCGGTGGCGCAGGCTTTCAACGACCTGCAGACGCTGTTCAGCGGACGCATGCCCGGCTACCTGCCCTGCGACACCCTGTACCACGACATCCGCCATACGCTGGACATGACCCTCGCCATGGCGCGGCTGGTCGACGGCCATGAGCGCGCCTGCGCCCACGCCGATCGCCTCGGCCCGCGCCGCGCCGCGCTCGGCGTGCTGGTGGCGCTGTTCCACGACTCGGGCTACATCAAGCGCTCGTCGGAAGGCAGCATCGAGAACGGCGCCATCTTCACCAAGGTCCACGTCAGCCGCAGCGCCGATTTCCTCGCGACTTACCTGCCGAAGATCGGCTTTGGCGCCGAGGCGCCGGTCGCCACCCAGCTGGTGCACTACACCGGCTACGAGATGGAGATCGAGAACATCCCGGTCGCGGACCTGCGCGACCGCCTGGTCGGCTGCATGGTCGGCACCGCCGACCTGATCGGCCAGATGTCCGACCGCATGTACCTGGAGAAGGTGCGCCAGTTCCTCTACGAGGAATTCGTCTGGGGCAAGATCGCGCGCGAGACGCTGCCCGACGGCAAGGAGGTCGTGCGCTACAACTCGGCCGACGACCTGATCATCAAGACGCCGGGCTTCTACGAGTACGTGGCGCGCACGCGCATCGACAAGAAGCTCGACGGCGCCGACCGCTATGCCGAGGCGCATTTCGGCGGGCCGAACCTCTACCAGTCGGCGATCGACTGCAACATGGAATTCCTGCGCGAGACCATCGAGACGGCCGATTTCAACCGCCTGCGCCGCGCCTGCTACTCCCTGTCCGCCAGCCCCGCCCGCGCGGCGTAGTGTGGCGTATGTCACGTTTCCCCGGCGATAGATTCCTGTCGCGGGGCAATTGCCCTTGTCGTGCTGCAACGACCGTGGCAAAAAGTTGTCATGATGTCCCTCGGTAGAAGCTCCCGGCAGAACGCCGCGCCGGCGCTGTTCCGGCTGCTCGCCGACAGCGCCGTGTCGCGCGCCGCGCTGGGCGCCTGCGGCTTCCCGGTGGCGCTGGTGGACGCCCGGGTCACCGGCCACACCGTCAGCTACGTCAATCCGGCCTTCGAGGCCTTCTTCGGCTATCGCAGCGACGAGGTGCTCGGCAAGCCGGCGATCACGCTGCTGTTTGCGCAGGACCAGGGCGCCTCGCGCATGTTCGCCGAGGCGCCGGCGCGCGTCGAGATGAGCGCGCGGCGCAAGGACGCGTCCACCGCGCAGGTCGAATTGACCATCGGCATGGTGCACGACACCGACGGCGCGCTGTCGCACTGGGTGCTGGCATTCGCCGACCGCAGCGAAATCGCGCGCCTGCGCGAGGAGCTGCGCGTGCTGCGTTCCCTCGCCGCCGTCCCCTAGGCCGCAAGCTTCCCGGTCAGCCAGCGCGCGGTGCGCAGCAGCCGCGCATCGAATCCGCGCCGTCCGACCAGCTGCACGCCCAGCGGCAGCCCGTTTTCGCCCTTCATCAGCGGCAATGACAGCGCCGGCATGCCGAACAGCGTCCACG
>Ga0075435_100001404_pt1 | contig 15515 bp, 11 predicted proteins | sample RhiMethybrSRZTD4_FD_75302 | JGI IMG/M metagenome (GOLD analysis project Ga0075435, IMG submission 75302) | Populus rhizosphere microbial communities from Tennessee, USA - Rhizosphere MetaG P. TD hybrid SRZTD4 | ecosystem: Host-associated > Plants > Roots > Rhizosphere > Soil | place: USA...
TAGATGTCGCCGCGCGGCTCGTTCGGCTTGGCCTCGAGCGCGAACCTGAAGCCGTACTTGCGATCGATCGAGTACTCGCAGAGGTAATTCACCGCCTGACGCAGCCGCTTGATCGCTTCGTCCGGCCGCCGGCACGCATCGGTTTCGGTGCCTTCGCGCCCGCCCCACAACACGAAGATCCGCGCGCCCAGCTCCGCCCCGAGATCCATCGCGCGCATCGTCTTCTGAACCGCGAAGGCGCGCACGCGCGGATCGTTTGCCGTGAACGCGCCGTCACGAAACACCGGATCGAAGAACAGGTTCACCGTCGCCATCGGCACGACGATGCCGTGACGCTCGCACGCGCGTTTGAAGCTCGAGACGATGCGATCGCGCTCGGGCGGCGAGGCGTCGATCGGCACGAGATCGTTGTCGTGCAGGTTCACTCCCCACGCGCCTGCCTCCGCGAGCAGCGCGACGGCATCGTCGGGCGGAAGCGGCGCGCGAACGGCGTCGCCGAACGGATCGCGGCCGCGGTTGCCGACGGTCCACAGGCCGAACGAAAACTTGTGCTCGGGGCGCGGTACGAACGGGTCAGGCATGATACATTCCGCGGGCGATGGCGATTCGATTGCAGAATCTAGCAGAATCGCTCGGCGTTGTCGTTGTCGTTGTCGCGATGATGGCGGCCACTCCCGCATCCGCACTGAGCGAGCGCCAGGCTCCCCAGCGAGTCGAAGGCCCTCAGGCTGAAGCTGGACAGCGGATCTTCGCCGCCCAGTGCGGCTTCTGCCACGGGCGCGACGCGATGGGCGGAGACTCCGGTCCCGATCTGACCAAGTCGGCGATCGTTCGAGACGATGTCCGCGGCGACAAGATCGGACCGATCGTGCGCGACGGACGCGTCGACAAAGGCATGCCCGCGTTCCGGCTGACCGATGCCGACCTCGCGGCGGTCGTCGCGTTCATCCACGATCAGAAAGGCAAGTCGGAATCGTCATCGCCCGGCGCGCGACGATCGGTCGATCCGTCGGACCTGCAGAGCGGCAGCGCGGACGCCGGCCGGCAGTACTTCAACGGCCCGGGCCGCTGCAGCACCTGTCATTCACCGACCGGCGATCTGGCCGGCGTGGCCAGTCGTCTCAAGGGACTCGAGCTGCTGCAGCGCATGCTCTATCCGGCGCGAGGACGTGGCGCGACGGCCACGGTCACGCTGCAGTCGGGTGAAAAGATCTCCGGCGCGCTCGCGTACCGCGACGAGTTCACGATCGCGCTGACCGACGCATCCGACCGCTATCGATCGTTTCCGACCAGTCAGGTGACGTTCACGGTGAGCAATCCGCTCGACGCACACGTCGAGCAGCTTGGAAAGTACACCGATGACGACATGCACAACGTTCTGGCGTTCCTGCAGACGCTGCGCTAGCGCGGCGCTTCCGCTCGCGTTCGTCGCGCTCGTCTACGCGCAGGACGGGCCGCACGGCAAAGACCGCTGGACGACCTATCACGGCGACGACACCGGTCAGCGGCACAGCGCCCTCGCGCAGATCACTCCGGAAAACGTCCACCGGATGACGCTCGCGTGGGCGTTCTCGACCGGACAGACCGCACAGATCAAAGCCACGCCGATCCTCGTGGACGGCATCATCTATATATCGGCGCCCGATCACGTGTGGGCCATCGACGCGCGGTCGGCGCATCAGCTGTGGCACTACGCGTATCCCGCGAACCCGGGCTTTCATATCGGCCATCGCGGCGTCGCGGTCTACAACGACTCCGTGTTCCTGACGACGCCCGACGCGCATCTGGTCGCGCTCAACGCCCGCGACGGCAAGGTGAAGTGGAACGTCGTCCTCGCCGATCAAAAGAAAGGATACTGGTCGACGAACGCGCCGCTTCTCGTCCGCGATCATCTGCTCGTCGGCGTCGCCGGAGACTTCGACAACCTGCCGGGCATCCTCACCTCGATCGATCCCGAGAGCGGCAGAACGCAGTGGACGTTCTACAGCACGCCGCCGCCCGGCACGCCGGGCAATCCGAGCGACGGCGCCACCGGCGGACAGATGTGGATGACCGGCACCTACGATCCCGAGCTGAATCTCGTGTTCGTCGGAACCGGAAATCCGACGCCGGTGCTGAACGGCGTCGCGCGCGCCGGCGACAACCGCTGGACCGACAGCATCGTCGCGCTCAACCCTGATACGGGGAAGCTGGTGTGGGGATTTCAGGCCACACGCCACGACACGCACGACTGGGACGCCGCGGAAGTGCCGGTGCTCGTCGACGCGACGTTCAACGGCGCGCCGGCGAAGCTGCTGATGCAGGCATCACGCAACGGGTACTTCTACGTCCTCGATCGCACGACTGGACGGAATCTGTTGACGAAGCCGTTCGCGACGGTGAACTGGGCCACGGGCATCGACCAGGACGGCCGCCCGATTCCGAATCCCGCAAAGGAACCGGCGCGTGATGGACGACTCGTGGCACCCGACGAAAGCGGCGGCACGAATTATCGATCGCCGAGCTTCGATCCAGGAACAGGATTGCTGATTGTGAGCGCGCACGACGCGTACGGCATCTACTTCTTCCGTCCCGATCATGGCGCGTACGGATGGGCGGGCGCGGACTACACGGTGCACGGCACGAGCGTGCTGCGCGCGCTCGACTATCAGACCGGCACGACGAAGTGGAGCCATCCGCTCGGCGACGGCGCGTCGGGTGCCGGCGTGCTGACGACGGCATCGGGATTGACGTTCACTGGCGACACCGCGGGCAACGTGATGGCGCTGCGCACGAGTGACGGCGCCACGCTGTGGCACGCAGGCATCGGACGCGTCGGCAACGGACCGATCACCTACGAGCTCGACGGCCGCCAATATGTCGTCGTCGGAGGCGGTGCGTCGCTCTACGCGTTTGCGCTGCCGCAGGAACCTCGCTAGGTACCGAACCTCGCTCAGAGCGCGTTGCGAAATCGACGTAGGGCGGCCCTTTCAGGGCCGCCAAGGCGAGGCTGAAAGCCTCGCCCTACAGATTTCCAACGCACTCCAACTTAATTAACCTGAGTACACATTCGTAAGCGGCCGTTCCAAATCGTCGGACGGCGCTTTTGGATCGCTCGCATGCGGGCCAGAACGGGCCTCGCGGTCTGGAATACCGCTTGCTGCCGTCCTCGCGCCGAGTGACTGCATCAGACAAGTCGATCGATCGCTCGTTCATCTGGCTCGCGGTCGCGTTTCTCGCCTATGCGGCCGTGTACATCTTCCGCATCAGTTTCGATGTCGATGGAGTCCGCTACTTCACGCTTGCGGACGATCAGATGATCTCGATGCGCTACGCGGAGAATCTCGCGTCCGGATCGGGTCTCGTCTGGAATGCGGGCGGACCGCGCGTCGAGGGCTACGCAAGTTTTCTCTGGGTCCTGTACATGGCGCTCTTCCACGCGGTGCACGTACCGCGTCCATGGATTAGCGCGTGCATTCAGGCGAGCGGCGCGATTCTGCTCCTGATCAATCTGCTGTTCACGAAGCGGCTCGCCGAGCGCCTGTCGGGTGGATCGACAGTGGCCGGCATGATCGCCGCGACGCTCACGGCCTTCTACGTTCCGCTGGACAACTGGGCGTTTCAAGGCAGTGAGGTCAGCGTGATGACGCTGATCGTGACAGTCGTCGCGTACCTCGTGGTCAGCCGGTCGTACGAAAGTCCGTCGCTCGGCGTGTGGCTGCTCGTCGGTGCTGCGACGCTCGTCAGGCCCGATGCGATCGTCATCGCGTTCGCGCTGTTCGCGTACGTGCTTGCGACGCGGCGGGCATCATGGCGACCGAGCCTCGTTCGCGGCATCGCGATCGTCGCGGCCTTCGTCCTCGCCCAGACGGCGTTCAGGATCTGGTACTACGGCGATCCGCTGCCGAACACGTATTACGTGAAGCTGACCGGTATTCCGGCGTGGATCCGCATGGGCCGCGGTTTCGTCGTCACGTCGATTTTCCTCGTGGAGCTGACGCCGCTCGCGTGGCTGTTCGTTCGCAGCGCGCGCTCTCGTGCATGGTGCCAGCAGCACGCATGTCTTCTCGCTATCTTCGCATCCCAGCTCGCCTACAACGTGTATGTCGGCGGCGATGCGTGGGAATGGTGGGGCGGCAGCAACCGGGTCGTCGCGACCGTCATGCCGCTCTTCTTCATAATGGCGGCGACGAGCGTCAGCGCGTACTTGAGTGTGGCGTTCCGGCCGATGCAGCTTGCCGCGGCAACGGCCGCCTGCGTGTTCACGGTGAACGTGATGGCGTTCGCGATGTGGCCCATCACCGCGCCGTGGAAGCGCCTGCTGCTCGTCGCCAAGCCGCCGCAGAGCGAGCAGGACAGCCACGCGGTCCGCGCCGCGCTGATGCTGCGTCGATCCACGGATCCGTCCACCGTCGTCGCCGTGAGCTGGGCCGGCGCGATTCCGTATTTCTCGGAGCGGCCCGCAATCGATCTGCTCGGCAAGATGGATCCGCACATCGCTCACCAGCCGATGCACGTGCCCGTCGGCGAGCAGCGATGGCTTCGCTTCGTCCCCGGGCACCTGAAGTGGGACTACTCGTATTCGATCTCGACACTGAAGCCTGACGTCATTCAGGCGCCGCTCTGGACCGTGCCGGGCGTCGGCGGCAACGCCGTTCCGATGCTGAGGAGCGATTACACCAAGCGCCGCCTGGGCACCGACTGGTACGTCCGCAACGACTCCCGCAAAGTACATTTCGAGCAGATCGGCCTCGATTGATCCATCCTCCGCGCGCGGTGATAAAGTGCCGGCCATTCGGAGGATCGCGATGGACAAACTGTCGCGTCGTGAGCTCGGTCGTCTGGCTGCAGGTCTCGCTGCAGCGCAGGCGGTCCCTGTCGGTGCGCAAGAGGCCGTGCGCTCATCGTACGAAGGCCCGCTCACCGGAATAGAAACCCGCGTCGCCGATCGAAAATTCGATCCGGTCGTTTACACGCGCGAGCTGTTCGCGGCGGCGCCGCGCCGGCTCCGATTTACGGCGCGGACACGCGCGGATGCCGACGCCTGGCAACGCACTCTGCGCGCCAAGGTCATCGACCTGCTCGGCGGATTTCCAGCCGAGAGATCGCCACTCGGCGCGGCGATTGTAGAAACGCGATCGTTCCCAACGTACCGCCGCGAGAAGATCGTCTTCGACAGCCGGCCTGGTACGAGCGTGCTCGCGTACGTCCTGCTGCCCGCGAACGCGGCAACCCCGGCGCCCACGATGATCTGCGTTCCCGGCCACGGCCGCGGCGTCGACGACATCGTCGGCATCGACGATCAGGGGCGCGATCGGACCGACAAGGCCGGCTACCAGCACGACTTCGCGATTCAGGTCGTGGAGGCCGGCATGGCGGCGGTCGCCATCGAGCCGATGGCGTTCGGCTGCCGGCGCGATCCGATCAACGCGAAGAAAGGTCTGTCGCAGAAAGCGTGCGAGCCGGTGGCGGGCGGCGCGCTGATGCTCGGCGAGACGATGATCGGCTGGCGCGTGTGGGACATCATGCGCACGCTCGATTACATCGCGACGCGATCGGAGCTCGACGCGAATCGCGTCGGCTGCATGGGCATCTCCGGCGGCGGGACGGCGACGCTGTTCGCGACAGCCGTCGAGCCGCGGATCCGTGTTGCGATGGTGAGCGGGTACCTCAACACGTTCCGCGACAGCATCGGCAGCCTCGCGCATTGCATCGACAACTACGTGCCCGGCATCCTGAACTGGGCGGAGATGCACGACGTGGCCGGCCTCATCGCGCCGCGGCCGCTGTTCGTCGAATCGGGCGAGAAGGACAACATCTTCCCGATTCACGCGAGCATCGAGAGCTTCGACAAGGTCCGCGAGATCTACGGTGTGTTCGACGCGGCCGATCGCGTCGAGCAGGAGGTCTTCCCGGGCGAACATTCCTTCTGGGGCAAGCGCGGCGTTCCGTTCCTGGCGCGGCATCTCAGCGTGTAAACACACACTACGTCTTACCGCGGAGCGCGCTGAGAACGCAGAGAAAATTATTCTCTGCGTTCTCCGCGATCTCCGCGGTTAAACGTAACGCTTCAATCTCTGACAGCCGTGCTTACGCCAAAACCGCGAGTTCGGCGTCTAAACATCGTTGAATGCGCTCCGTCATCGCCCTTGCGATCGTCGCGATGGCTTCAGCTGGCGCCGCCGGCGCGCAGGTCGTCGCGCCGCCCCGCGATCGTCCGAACGCATCCGCCTCGGCGGGAACCGCGACAGTCAGCGGACGCGTCGTCGACGCGCAGACGGGCAACGCGATAGCACGTGCGCGCGTGCGGCTCGAATGGTCCGGGTCGAACGGTCCCCCTCGCGCGTCGGTGACTACCGATAGGTCGGGGCGCTTCGTGTTCACCCGGCTGCCGTCCGGATCGTTCATGCTTACTGTCGAGAAGTCGACGTTTCTCTTCGCGCGTTATCCGTTGTCACGGCAGACGTTTCGGACCTCCAGCAGGCCGATTCCTATCACAGATGGGCAAAGGATCGACGATATCGTCGTGCCGATGTATCACGGCGGCGCGATTACCGGACGTGTGCTCGACGCCAACGGCGATCCCGTCGAGAACGTCGTGGTTCAGGCAGTTCGATTATCGAGGAGCGGAAAACCACAGCCGCGGTTTGGCGGTGCGAACTCGAATGACGTGGGGGAGTTCCGTGTATCGCGGCTCGAACCCGGCGAGTACCTCCTGCTCGCCACGCCGCAACGCTCCGTCGACACAACAGATACGTCGAGCGCGCCGGAACCAGTGCCGACGATGACGTTCTACCCCGGCGTGGCGTCGATCACCGACGCACAGCCGATCGCCATCGCGCGAGCCACGATCGTGGGCGGCATCGATCTGCCGCTCGTCGAAGGCCAGGTGGCGCGCGTGTCCGGCCGGCTCCTCGATCCGACGGCGCAAGAGGTTACCAGCGGCGGTCAACTCATCATTCGTCAGATCGTCAACGATCTCGGCCGCGGGAATTTTGGAGTCAATGGCACGGGCGTGAAGCCCGACGGCACGTTCGAAGTGACGCTGCCCTACGGTGAATACGAGTTCATGGGACTGAGATCGGATCCTCCACTTCCGGGCAGCCCGCCTGGACCGGGTCCCCAGCGCATCGGCATCGTGCACCTGATCGTGAGCGGCGAGTTACGCGACGTCGCTATCGATCTGCTCCCGCCGGCAAAGGTCTCAGGACGTTTTGTTTTCGAAGGGACTCATCCGATTCCCGCGGTTTCGTCATCGAACGGCAACGCCAACATCGTGTTCACGTCTGTGGACGGATCGTGTCGTGGAGGGCAGGCGACGACGGCGGCCGACTGGACGTTCACGGCCGCCAACATATCCGGCACCTGCATGATTCGGTTCTACGGCAGCATCCCGCGATGGTCCCTGATTGCGATCAGACACAACGGTGAGGACTTGCTCGACAAGCCCGTGGCATTTGCGCCGGGACGGAACGTGCGCGGTGTTGAAATCGTGATGAGCGATCGGCCGACGGAGTTGATGTTCCACGTCACCGACAGTCGCGGCGAATCGACGCGCGACTACGTCGGCCTCGTCTTTCCTGCCGACAAATCACGATGGACCGATGTCGACGGCCGCTTCGTGCGGCCCCTCGTGCCGCCGCGCGATGCGCCGGCGGTTGCGACCAGCGGGATGCTCGGGCTGGGATCCGCGATCAGCGACGCGCCGTCAAACCCCGCACGCGGCGAGCTGATGGTCGGGTTGCCGCCGGGAGAGTATTTCGCGATCGCGGTCGACGATCTCGAGACCGACTCGTTCCGCGATCCTGACGTCCTCGAGCGCCTCTCGCGAAGCGCGACCCGAGTCACGCTCGCAGACGGCGCGCACGCCGACGTTTATCTCCGGCGGATCAAACAGCAGCAGTGAGATCGCTTGGGCTGAAGCTACGACGTGCGGCATTACGTTCGCCGCAAAGCGCTGACATCGCAGAGAAACGCTTTCTCAGCGTTCTCTGCGGTCTCCGCGGTTAAGCGTAGTCTTCACTTGAGGTCCCCGGTCTGATATTGCAGCGCGGTGGTTCTCGCCTGATATTCGTATCGCGCGGTGGCCTGCTCGATTTCGGCTCTCGTCTTGTTCAACTGCGCCTGCGTGAGCTCGACGATCGATCCGAGGCCGAGGTTGTAGCGGCTGTCGGCGAGATCGAGCGCGTCGGACGCCTGCGCGAAGAGCTGGTTCGTGAGATCGAGCCGTTGATACGCCGTGCGCGCCTCGAGCCACGCGACCGTCACGTCGCGGCGCAGCCGGTTCTCGGCATCGCGCACGCTCTCGTCCTGACTCTGCGCGCGAAACCGGGCTTCGGCGCCGCGCGCGGCGAACAGGTTGCCGTTGCTGAGCGGCACGGTGATGTTGATTCCCGCGGCCGAATACCGATCGTTCAGTCCGACCTGATGGTATGGCGTCACGCCCGCGGCGCCGACGAACGACACCGACGGCATCCACAGATTGCCCTCGGCGTGCGCAAAGGCGGCCGCCGCCTGCGCCGCGACGCGCTGCGCGGCGACGTCGGGCCGTTGCCGCAGTGCGGCGTCGATGAGCGCCGCGCAATCCTCCGGCGGCGCGGCCTGCAGCGGCTCGTCCTCGAGCTCGTACTCACTCACCTGCGTGCTGCCGAGCGCGGCCGCGAGCGACGCGTACGCGGACTGCAGATCGTTTTTTGCCTGCACGAGAAACAGCTGCGCCTCTCCGAGGTTCACCTTCGCGAAGCTCACGTCGAGGCCCGACTTGAGATTGCTGTCCGCCAGCGCCGTCACCTGATCGACGACGAGCGTGCGCGCGTCGACGGTCTGTTGCGCGACCTTCAACACTGCACGCGCACGCAGCGCGTTGAAGTACGCGCGATCGACCTGCAGCAGCACGTCCGATTTGCGCGCGTCGGTATCGCGCTGCCGCGACTCGGCCGACAGCTCCGAGCTTCGCACGAGATCGTTCGTTCGGCCGAAGTCGGTCAGCAGCTGCGAGAACGACAATCCTGCGGCAAAGCGGTCGAGGATCGTCGGGTTGTTGAGCCCTCCGGCCGCGATGCGCGTGCCGTCCATTGCGCCGGCGCCGGTGAAGCTGCCGATGGCCGCCGGAAAGTACGCCGATCTCGCTTCACGGATCGTTTCCGCGGCCGCGAGCTCGGCGTAGTGACCCGCACGGATCAGCGGATGGTTGTCCTCGGCCTGCCGCTCCGCCTGCTTCAGCGTCAGCTTCACCGCCGTCTGCGCGCCGGCGTCCGCGCCAATCAACGACATGACCAGCGTCGCCGCGAAGATTGCGCGACTCATCGTTCCTCCCCACGCGCGGCGGCACCGCGCTTTCGATAGGCCAGCAGGTAGGCGGCCGGTACGACGAACACCGTGAGCGCGACCGACACGAGCAGGCCGCCGATGATCGCGCGCGCGAGCGGCGCGTACGCTTCGCTGCCGGTGCCCAGCTTGAGCGCCATCGGCACCAGGCCGAACACCGTCGCGAACGACGTCATCAGGATCGGCCGCAGCCGGATGCGGCACGAGTTGACGACGGCGTCGACGAGCGACATCCCGTCGTCTTCCAATCGATGCGTGAACTCCACGATCAGAATGCTGTTCGACACCACCATGCCGACCATCATCAGCACGCCCATCAACGACTGCACGTTCAGCGTCGTCCCTGTCGCGAACAGGATGATCAGCATGCCGGTCAGACCGCTCGGCACGGCGAGCAGAATCAGCACGGGATCCGTGAACGATCGGAACTGCGCGACGAGAATCAGATAGAGCAGCACCAGCGCGAGCATCAGCCCGAGCGCGAAGCTGCGGAACGACGCGCGCATCCCCTGCACCATTCCGCGCACGTCCGCTTTGATTCCCGCCGGGAGCTTCGCCTTCGCGATAACGCCCGTGACGCCCGATGCGACGCTGCCGAGATCCTCGGTCGCCGGGTTGACGTAGATGTCGATCACGCGGCGGATCTGGTAGTGATCGATCTCGGTCGGCGAGTACATCGGCGTCACCTGCGTCACCGCGTCGAGCAGCGTGGGGTCCTTCGCGCGATCCGCATGCAGCGGGATGGTGCGCAGATCGAGCACGTTCCGGATCCGGTTCTCGGGATACTGCACGGTCAGCAGGTAATCGTTGCCGCTCTTCGGATCCACCCAGTAGCTCGGCGCGATCATCTGGTTCGACGTCAGCGCCGTGATCACGTTGTCGACGACCTCGCGCTGATTGAGACCGAGCGCGGCGGCGCGTTCACGATCGATGTCGAGGCGGAGCGACGGGTAATCGACGTCCTGCGGGACGAACACGTCACTGACGCCGCCAAGCTTCCGAATCTCGGATGCGACATCGGTCGCCGCCCGGTGCACCGCCTCGATGTTCGATCCGCTCAACTGCACGTCGATCGGCGCGGGGAGACCCTGATTGAGAATCGCGTCGACCATGCCGCCGGATGTGAAGAACGTGCTGAGGTGCGGCAGCTCCTGCTGGATGGCGCGGCGGACGCGCTCCATGTACTCGAAGCTGCTGACGCGGTGATCCTCGTGTAGCGCGACCTGCACCGTCGCTGTATGCGGACCGGCGTTGCTCGTGTAGATCGACGAGAAACCCGGCTGCACGCCGATGTTCGACACGACGAGCTGCAGGTCGCGCGGATCCACCGTGCGCCGCACGATCTCCTCGACGCGGGCGACCTCGGCGGCGCTGACCTCGATGCGGCTGCCCGACGGCGCCTTCACGTTGATCACGAATTGAGCGCATCCGTCCGCGGAAAGAACGCGACGCCGAGCAGCGGAAACAACGCGAGGCTGGCCACGAACGACACCACGACCGCGGCGACGACGAGCGCCGGCCGGCCGAGCGATGTGCGCACTCGTGCTTCGTACCAGGCCAGAAGGCGCTCGAATCGATGGCCGAACGCGCGGTTGAAGCGCTGCATCCCGGACAGCGGCGGCGGTTCGACCGCTGGGGCCGCTTGTGTGTCATCGTCGGGCACATCGCCGACGATCCCTTCCTCCGCGCCCGTGTCGTCCTGCGGGTGCGCTGGATGATGGTGCGAATGCGCCGGCGCGTTCATGAACGTCGCGCAGAACAGCGGCACGACGGTCATCGCGACGAAGTACGACGCGCAGAGCGCGAGCACGACGGCGAGCGCCAGCGCGGAGAACAGGAACCGGCTAACGCCGTACAGGAACACCACCGGGAAGAAGACGACGGAGCTCGTGAGGGTGGCGGCGAGTACGGCGAGCGACACTTCCTCGCCGCCGCGCTCGGCGGCGACTGCCGGCGGTTCGCCGAGCTCGAGGTGCCGGTAGATGTTCTCGAGCACGATGACTGCGTTGTCGATGAGCCGCGAGAACACGAGCGCGAATCCGGCGAGGATCATCGTGTTGATGGATGCGCCGCCGGCGTACAAGAGGATCAGCGCCGCGAGCACCGACAGCGGAATCGACAGGAACACGCCCGCCGTCGCGCGGAAGCTGCCCAGGAACACGAGCACCATCAATCCGGTCAGCACGAGCCCGATCGCGCCTTCGTGCAGCAGCGTGTCGATGGCGCGCTTGACGAACAGCGACTGATCGAACACGACGTCGGCCTTCAGCTGCGCCGGCACGTCGAGCAGCGTGTCGACCACGCCCTTCACGCCGTCGACGACGGCAATCGTGTTCGTGTCGCCGCCCTGCTTCATCACCGGCAGATACACCGACGGCTGGCCGTCGACGCGCACGACGTTGTTCTGGATTTGATTCGCGTCTTCGGCGCGGCCGACGTCGCCGACGGTCACCATCGAGCGGCCGACCGTTTTCACCGGAATCCGGTTGATGTCGGGGATGTTTCTGAACTGGCTGTTCGTGAAGATCGTGTAGTCGTACGGGCCGATCTTCACGTCGCCTGACGGAAGAATGAGGTTCGCGTTGTTCACGGCGCGCACGACGTCCATCGGGCTCATCTGGTACGCCTGCAGTTTTTCGGGATCGACGTAGACCATGATCTGCCGGTACTTGCCGCCGAACGGCGGCGGCACCGACGCGCCGGCAACGCTCGCGAGCTGATTGCGAATGGTGAACTGGCCCAGATCGCGCAGCGCGGTTTCCGAGAGTCCTTCGCCTTTGAGCGTGATGAGGCAGACCGGCAGGCTCGAGGCATCGAACTTCTGCACGATCGGCGGCAGCGTGCCTGGCGGCAGCCGCCGAAGATCGGCCATTGCAAGGTTGGAGATCGCCGTCACGTCGGAGTCGGCATCAGTCCCCGGCTGAAAGAACACCTTGATGATGCTCGTGCCCGGAAGCGATCGCGATTCCATGTGGTCGATGCCGGCGCCCAGCGTGAAGAAGCGCTCGAACCGTCCGGTGATGTCGGTTTCGATCTGCTCCGGAGGCATACCGCTGTAGAACGTCGCGACGACGACCTGCGGGATGTTGATCGACGGAAACAGATCGACCGGCATTCGCACGACGCTCGTCAGGCCGATGACGGTGACGATGAGACAGACGACGATGATGAAGTACGGATTGCCGATGGAGAATCGCGACATCAGCGTCCCTCCGGTGCTGCGGCGATCGCTTTAGGGGTGACGAGCATTCCCGGCTTCAACTGTGCGCGGTTGCCGATCACGATGAGCGCGCCCTCTTCGAGACCGCTCGTCACCTCGACGCGATCGGCGGCCTCGAGTCCGGGCGTGACGTCCCGCGCGTCGACGCGGCCGTCGCGCGACACGACCATCACGCGTGACCGGCCCTCGATGCGATCGATCGCCTGAACCGGAACCGCAAGCGCGCCGTTCGCCCGATCGATCGCAATCGACGCACGCGCGTACATCCCCGGCACGAGGTCGAACTTCGCGTTCGGCACATCGACTTCCACGCGCATCGTCCGCGTGTCGGCGTCGAGCCGTTCGGCGAATCGCGCGATGACGCCGGGGAAGGTCTTTCCGAGCGAGTCGACGCGCACATCGACGTCCTGCTTCAGATGAATCCGCGCGACCGCCGATTCCGGGACCGGGATGACGAGCCGCAGCCGATCGTTCTGCGACAGCCTGACGAGCGGCATCGCCTGCGTCTGCGACGAGGTGCCGGCCTGAATCATCGCGCCGGTGTCGGCGTACCGGTACGTGATGACGCCGGCGAACGGCGCGGTGATGCGCGCGTACGCGAACAGCGTTCGCGTCTTCGCCTCCGTCGCCTTCGCGACCTCCGTCTGCTCGCGCGCGGCCGCGAGCGCCGCTTTCGCCGTCGACACCTGCGCTTCCGCGACGCGATCGCGCCCCGCGGCCTCGTCGAGATCCTGCTGCGCGATCAGCCGCGGCCGCGCCTTGCTGACAGACGCCAGCCGCTCGGCCGCGAGATGCGTCGTCTCGTGCACCGATTGCGCGCGCTCGAGGTCCGCCTGCGCGCGGTTCACTTCCTCGCCCGCGCGCTTGACGGAGGCTTCGTCCTGCTGCAGCTCGTCCTGCAACTCCGGGATCTCGAGGACCGCGAGAAGTTGACCGGCTGCGACGCGATCACCGACATCCACGCCAATCGACTTCAGATACCCCGCGACCTTGGCGTGAACCTCGATCTCCTGGTACGGACGGAATTCAGCCGCGACCTCGAGCACGCGCGCGATGTCGGCGCGGGTGACCGGTACGACGGCGACGATCGGCCTCTCGTCGGCCGTCGGCGTTTCCGCGTGCGGACGCGAGCACGCAGCGGCGCCGCAGATGCTCAGCGCCGAGCCGAGGAACATCACGAATCGATTCATTGACCACACTCCGGGCCGGACGGACCTCCGGCGGTGACAAACCGACCAGATACGTGTAGCGCGGCGCTTTCAGTGCCGCGTCTCGCGGGGCTGAAAGCCCCCGCGCTACATCAGCATCGAAAAACGCGCTAGGCGCGTGAGGCGGACGGCGGCGCGCGGAACGGGTCGGCGGTCGAGTGCGTGGGATCCGGTGGGAGGCTCTCGTCGTGCACCGTCACGAACGATTCGACGGCGCGCAGCAGCGTGTCAGCGTCGAGCAGCGAGCAGGCGGGATCGGGTGTGACGACGACGGGCTCGGGCGGACAGTCCAACGACTTGGTGAAGCCGGCAACCGGCGCAACAGTGCGTCCCGGATCGAGCGGCTGACCGGCGCGCACGACCGCCGGCGCGAGCGACACGATCAGAACGAGAATTGCAATGAACGGACGCACTGCGAGTGCTTGAAACTGGATGAGCCTTAGTATACGTCACGCCATCTTTGACACGCTCAGCCGATCCGGATACGATGCGTGACAAGACGTTCCACCGCTATGAAACCCTTTCACGGTTGATCGCCGCTTTTCCCGCTCTCACTCCTGAATCGCACGCCTGACGGGTGTGCCCGTCGGCGCCTGCGTCTGACCGTCGCGGAAGCGGCGCGACATTACACCATTCTCATCCTTACAGGGAGCGATCCGTGTCGGAACCGGCCATCGTCGTCCAGAACCTCGTGAAGACGTTTCAGTCGCGCCGCGAATCGATCCGCGCGGTGGATGATCTGAGTTTCTCCGTTCAGCGCGGATCGATCTTCGGCCTGCTCGGCCCGAACGGGGCAGGCAAGACGACCACGCTTCGAATCATGACGACGCTTTCGCGTCCGACGAGCGGCAGCGTCCAGGTGCTCGGCCACGACGTCGTCAAGGCGCCGCTCGACGTCCGCAGACGCATCGGCGTCGTCATTCAGGAACAGGCGGCCGACCTCCTGCTGAACGTGCGCGACAACCTGCTGACGTTTGCGAGATTCCACGGCAAGTCGGGGCCGGCGGTGCGCGCACGCGCTGAGGACGCGATGACGCAGTTCGGCATCGACGATGTCGCCGATCGCAAGGTCCAGGACCTGAGCGGCGGCATGCGGCGCCGCGTGCAGGTGGCGAAGATGTTCATGATCGACGCGCCGGTGATGTTCCTCGACGAGTTCTCGAGCGGAATGGACGCGATCCTGAAGCGCTCGGTGATGGATCTGCTGCGCGCGCAGGCGGCGCAGGGACGGACGATCGTCCTGACGACGCAGATTCTGAGCGAGGCCGAAGAACTGTGCGACGACATTCTGATTATCGACAAAGGGCGGCGCGTGGCGCACGGAGATCTTAACGCGCTCAAGCTGCTCACGAGCCGCCTGTACGACGTGACGCTCAGCTTCGATCGCGTGCCGGACGATCTGCAGTCGCTCGTCGCCGCCTATGCGCCGGAACGCATGACGGTCGCGCACAACACGGTGCAGCTGCGGCTGCGGGACGAAGAGTCGCGCGTGCTGGATCTCGTCGCGGCGCTCGCGCGGCGCGGCCGCATCCTGCGCGTGGAGATTGCCGGCGCGAGCCTCGAGGACGTGTTCGTCGAGCTCACGCAGCGAACGGAGAGTCAGCCATGACCATAGACGCGCTCGGAGCGGTGATGGTGCGGGAGGGGAAAATCCGCGCCACCAATCTGCTGTTCATCTTCTGGGACCTGCTCTACCCGCTCGGCTATCTGCTCGTGTTCGGGATCGGCATCAACGCGACGCTCGGCTTCACGACCGGCCTGGCCGGCGTCGACTACAACTC
>Ga0075435_100001406_pt1 | contig 15508 bp, 7 predicted proteins | sample RhiMethybrSRZTD4_FD_75302 | JGI IMG/M metagenome (GOLD analysis project Ga0075435, IMG submission 75302) | Populus rhizosphere microbial communities from Tennessee, USA - Rhizosphere MetaG P. TD hybrid SRZTD4 | ecosystem: Host-associated > Plants > Roots > Rhizosphere > Soil | place: USA...
CGTGTATTACCGGTAGTCAACACGTCGGACTTCCGACCTCTTCACCGTCACGCCAGCATATGCAGCACCATGATTTTCAGGGACATTCTGCGTCTCGAGGCAGAATCAAAGAGGAGCAAACAGTGGCTGAACTGCCGATCGCCTGCACGTTGACGCCTGAGGCGTTGCGGGCACGTCGCGAAGGCCTGTTACGGGACCTCGTGCGTCGTGCTGAACGTCGGGCAAATCTCCCCGACGGGCTGCATCTCGAGTTTGCGCCGTCGGCAGAAACGATCGCGCTCATCGCGCAAGCCGTCGAGGCCGAACGGCATTGCTGCCGGTTCCTTCGGTTCACCATGACGGTCGAACCCGATGGCGGACCGGTGTTCCTCGGGCTGACCGGACCGGCAGGGACTCGAGACTTCGTCTGCGCGTTGATCGACGAGTGACCCCCTCAGGAAGCGACCGGTTGACGACATTCCGGACGCCGTCGCCGGCCCTCTCGACCAGCACAGTACCACGGACGCCGCGAGCCATCCGTCGGACGGGCGCGTCAACCTTCGCCTCATTTCAGGCGAAGGTTCGAGCGTTTGTCCGACGATGTCGGAGTCGGGAGCGCATAATGGTCGTTCCGCGTCGCGAAGGTTGGCTGCGGTCCACACCGACTGGATGTGAGCAGTGGACGAGAGACTGAAGTCCCTTGGTCAAGATGCGTTTCGACTCGTCGTCGAGGCGGCGCCGAGCGGGATGCTCATGGTGGACCACGCCGGCACCATCCTTCTCATCAACGCGCAAATCGAGCGGCTGTTCGGCTACAGCCGCGACGAGCTGGTTGGCCAGACGATCGAGAAGCTCGTGCCGCCTCGATTTCGCCCCCGTCACCCGGCGCATCGCCGCAACTTCCTGCTCGATCCGCAGGCGCGGGCGATGGGTGCCGGACGGGATCTCTTCGGCCTGACAGCGGACGGCACGGAAATACCGGTGGAGATCGGTCTCAACCCGATCGCCACTGACGCCGGCCAGTTCGTGCTGGCATCCGTCGTCGACATATCCGAACGACGGCGGTCCGAGGAGCATCTCCGAAAGGCGAAAGAGGAACTGGAGGTGCGGGTCCAGGAACGTACAGCCGAATTGGAGCAGCGTTCAGCCGAGTTGATGTTGCGAAATCAGCAGCTGGCCGACGCGAGTGAGCAGGCCAAGGTCGCGTCGCGGCTCAAGTCCGAGTTCCTGGCAAACATGAGTCACGAAATCAGGACGCCGATGAATGCCATCATCGGACTGTGCAATGTGCTCCTGCGAACCGGGCTGCATCCTCGACAGAATGAGTATGCCGGCAACATCAAAGACAGCGCCAATGCGCTGCTCACCGTCATCAATGACATTCTCGACTTCAGCAAGATCGAGGCTGGCAGGCTGGACCTGGAAATCGTCGACTTCGATCTCGTCAAGATCGTCGAAAGCATGTGCGAGCTGCTCGCGACCTCGGCTCGCGCCAAACAGCTGGCGTTGATGGCCTACATCGACCCCGGTTTGCCGAAGCAGCTGCGCGGCGATCCGGAGCGGCTCAGGCAGGTGCTCCTGAACCTGACGTCGAATGCGATCAAATTCTCCGAACATGGGGCCATCGTCGTCCGGGCCGAGCTCGCGTCGCTTGACTCGAACGTGGCGCACGTGCGGTTCTCCGTCGTCGATCAGGGGGTTGGACTGTCGACGTCGGAGCAGGCCCGCCTCTTTCAACCGTTCGTCCAGGCCGACGGCTCGATCAGTCGCCGGTTCGGCGGGACCGGCCTGGGGCTGAGCATCTCGAAGCGGATCGTGGAGCTGATGAACGGCACCATCGGCGTCGAGAGCATCAAGGACAGCGGTTCGACATTCTGGTTCACCATTCCGCTGGAATGTCGCTCGGAGTTTCCAACTCTCAGTCTCAAAGCCGAACTGACCGGCGTCCGGGTCCTGATTGTCGATGATGAACCCAACGCGCGAACCATTCTCCGTGACTACATCCTCTCCTGGGGGATGAAAGACGGCGTGGCGGTATCGGCCAGGGACGCGCTGAAGGCGCTCAGGCAGGCGTACGTGGACGGCGACCCGTTCAAGATCGCGATCATCGATTTCATGATGCCAAGCCAGAATGGCGCGGATCTGTCCAAGGAAATCCTGAGCGACCCGGCCATCAGCCAGACGCGCCTCATCCTCTTGACCGCGTTCGACGCGCCAGGGCTCGGGCTGCAGGCAATGGAGCTCGGATTCAGTGCCTACTTGACCAAGCCGGTTCGCCAGTCGCAATTGCTGGACTGCGTCGTCAACGTGCTCAGCGGCGCTCAAGCGATCGGGCGCTCGGCCGCCGACGCGAAACTGATCGTGGGCGAATCGGATGCCATGCGCGACGAGCTCATTCTCGTCGCCGAAGACTTCGTCATCAACCAGCAGGTGGCGCAGCTGTATCTGGATGAGATGGGCTTTGCGTCCCATGTCGTCAGCAATGGGGTGAAGGCGATCGAAGCGGTCGCGACGAACCAGTACGCGCTGGTGCTGATGGATTGCCAGATGCCGGAGATGGACGGGTACGCGGCGACCGCCGCCATTCGAAGCGTCGAAGCGGCAAGCGGCCGCCACACGCCGATCGTGGCCATGACCGCCCATGCGATGGGAGGCGATCGCGAACGATGCCTGGCCGCAGGCATGGATGACTACATCAGCAAGCCGGTCGAGCCCGACGAGCTCAGGAAAATCCTGAAGCGATGGCTCCCGGCGCCGGCGTCGACGGATGCCACCGGTGAGCAGCCATGCATTGATGTGACGATGGCCCGCGCACAGTATGGGGAACGACGTACCGACGACCTGTGCGCGATGTTCATCGACAAGGCGGCGCTCGAGGTGGACAGACTCGCGGAGGCGGGCCTCAGCAAAGACGGCCAGCTGGTCCTGGAGATCGCGCACGGACTTGGCGGCATTTGTGCGACCGTGTTCGCGCATCAAATGCGGTCGACGTGCCGGGAAATCGAGGTGGCGGCGCGCGATCGTGGCTGGGACCGTGTGCAGGGGCTCACGGTGCGCCTCGGCCGGGAGTTGACCAACGCCAAAGCGCAGGTCAAATCCCAGGAAGAACCAGGGGCCTAACGCGGCGCGCTCCGAGCCGGCGCCGACGATGACGCGAACCCGCAGGACGCCGGCGACAGCGTGGTCCGCGGAACCTTCAGACCACTGAACGACGCGAGATCCTCCGCCTGCGCCTTCTTCCACGCCGCCACGGTCGTGTTGTAGCTCTTGCAGTCCGCCTCCCACGTATCCACCTGCGACGGCGTTGGCGCCATGTCGAGGCCGACCTGCATCATGCTGACGAGCGTGTTGAAGCTGTTGTTCAACTGGATGAACGACTGCATCGCGCCGGCCGCCTGACCGCCACCGCGGCCACCGCCGAACCCGCCGCCACCGCGGCCGCCGCGTCCCTCGACCACGCCGCCGAAGGCCGCCAGCTTCGTGTCGAGCTCCTTCGCCTTCGCACCGACGTCGCCCGCCTGCTGCACCAGCGGCGCGAGTTGCGAGCGGACAGCGGCGACTTCTTCGTTGCCGGCGAAGGTGTCCTTCATCCCCTGATACGCGAGCTGCGTCAGCCTGGCCTGCGACTTCAGCGCGGCGAGTGTCGCCGCACTCTCGCCGACCCGTGGATCGTTGCGGACGGCGACGGTCTGCGTGTAAGTCGTCCCGTCGACGGTCAGCTTCACGGTGTAGGACCCCGGTGGAACCTGCGGACCATGCGGACCGGCGGACGTCAGGCCGTCGACCATGTTCATCTGGTTCTCGAGATCCTGCTGGAATGCCGGCGGATCGTCGTACTGCAGATCCCAGTTGAGGCGATTGGTGCCGACCGCCGTTGGCAGCGCGCGTGACGCCGGCGTCTTCAGCCAGTAGTCCGGATAAATCGCGTCCGCGATCGGCGGCGGCGGCGTGCTGGTGATCGTTCGCACCAGCCCGCCGGCGGCGTCGAACACCTGGAGCTTGATCTCGCTGCCTGGCGCCTTGCTCAAGTGGTAATACAGGATGGCGCCGTAGGGCGGGTTCGGCGCATGCGGCATCTGGATCGTCATCGGCTGATCCCAGTTGGCATTGAGGCGCGCGCGGATGGCGTCCCCCGGCTTGAAGAAATAGACCGGAGCCGACGCAATCGCGGCTCCCTTCGCCGCAATCTCCCGCAGCGGGCTGACGTCGTCGAGGACCCAGAAGCCCCGGCCGTAGGTCCCGATGACCACGTCGTTCATGTGGTCGTCGGTGTGGAAGACCAGGTCCCGAATCGACGTGCTCGGCAGGTTCTGTCGCAGCGACTGCCAGTGATCGCCGTCGTCGAACGACACGTACACCGTTGTCTCGGTCCCGGCGTAGAGCAGCCCTTTCTGCTTCGGGTCTTCGCGGACGACGTTGACCCAGCTGCCGGTGCGCTCGTCCCTGGGCAGACCGTTGACGATCTTCGTCCACGTCTTGCCGGCGTCATGCGTGCGCCAGATGAGCGGCACGTTGGTGTCGACGCCTTCAGGCGCGCCGCGGCCGCCGCCGAGACGACCGGAGACATACACGGTGTTGACGTCATGATGCGCGCCGTCAATCGTGTTGAAGTTCACGTTGGCCGCATCCGTCATGTTGCTGACGTTGGTCCAATGCAGGCCGGCGTCGACGGACGTGTTGATCTGGCCGTTGGTGCTGGCCGTCCAGATCGCGCCGCGTTTCGCCGTGGACAACACGAAGTCGACGATGGACGCGCCACCGCCGCGTCCACCGCCTGCCGCGGGCGCGGCGGGAGCCCCCGCCGCAGGCGCGGGCGGCGCTGGAGGCGGCGCGCCGCAGGCGAGCGGCTTGTCGGCCTTGGCCGTCGTGAGGTCCGGGCTGACGGCCTTCCACGTCCTCGCGCCATCGCGCGTGACGAGCAGGCACTGGTAGCCGACATACATCGTGGTCTGATCGAACGGATCGAACTTCTTCCAGAAATCGCGCGCCTGGCGGTACTTCTGCGCGTCGGCGCCGAAGTTGGGCGCGACGTTCTGCCACTGTCCGGTCTCCATGTTGACCTTGACCATGCCGCTGCCGCCGCCGCCAGGCCCGTAGCCGACGCCGTAGATGATCTCGGGATGCAGCGGATCGGCCGTCAGCGTGCCGAACTCGGACGACGGCAGCGGCGACCAGTCGGTCCAGTTGACCTGGCCGAAGTCGCCGCGGCTGCGCGTCATCACCGCGCCGGTGTCCTGCTGCGCGCCCATCACCCAGTACGGATAGCGGCTGTCGGTCGCGACGTGGTAGACCTGCGCAATCGAGATTGGATACCAGAGGCTCCAGGTCTTTCCGCCGTCGAGCGTGACCGTCGGTCCCTGATCCACGCCGAGCAGCATGCGCTGGCCGTTGCCGGGATCGATCCACATCATGTGGTAGTCCTCGCCTCCGGGCGCGCCCTTGAACGACTCGAAAGTGGCCCCGCCGTCGGTCGATCGCATCAGCGCGATGCTGGTCACGTACACCACGTCAGGATTCTGCGGGTCGACGAAGACTCCGGACTGATAGTTGCCCTGGCCGTTGGCGACGCGCGTGTCGTTCCCCGCCATGTGCTTCCACGTCGCGCCGCCATCGTCCGACCGATACAGGCCCGAGCCGTTGTCGACCGGGGATCCGACGACGTAGAGGCGTTGACCATTGGTGTGCATCGCGACCGCGACGCTGATTCGACCGTTGTATCGCGGCAGCGTCGTCACTTCGGTCCACGTCTGGCCTTCGTCGCTCGACTTGAACAACTTCGCCGGCGCTGGCGGCGGCCCGTTTCCCGCACGTCCTCCGCCGCCCCCGCCACCGAAGCCACCGCCGCCGCCGAGCGTGGTGGCGAACATCAGGTTCGGAGCGCTGAAGTCGTAGCCCAGGTCACGGACGGCCGTCGTGCCCGTCGGCGTCAACACCTTCCGCCACGTGCGGCCGCCGTCGGTCGTGCGATAGATGCCTCCCGCTTCCCCGCTGTTCCCGTCCCCCACCGCGGCGACGACGACGAGGTTCGGATCCTTCGGATCGATGACCATCTTGCTGATCCGGTGGGCGGCCTCCAGGCCGGTATGCGTCCACGTCTTGCCGCCGTCGCCAGACTTGTACATGCCGTTGCCATCCCCGCCCGCAATCGGGTCTCCGCTGCCGACGTAGATGATGTCGGGATCGGACGGCGCGACCACGACCGCGCCGACGCTGTCGATGTCGGTCAGCTGATCGACGATCGGCACCCACGTCACTCCCGCGCTCGTCGTCCGCCACACGCCACCCATCGGCGTGCCGACGTAAAACGTGCCCGGCTGGCCGATGACGCCGGTCACGGCCGAGATCCGGCCGCCGTGGAACGGGCCGATGTTGCGCCACGTCAGCCCGGCATAAAGCTCATTGCCGAGCGGTGGTGTCGACTCGCCCTGCCCGCTCGGGGCAGGGTCCGTCGGCGCGGCCGCGGCGTGCATTCGGAGAGGGACGGCGCTGGCGAGCACGAGGGCCAGCACGGCGAGTGACGATGTAAGGCGGTGTACGAGATGAGGCATGGCTCGCACGTTAGTGCGAGTCCGCTGAATGATCAAGCGCGCCCCGCGGCCGATTACTCGGCTCGCATGGCGATCATCGGCTGGATCGCGGCCGCGCGCCGCGCGGAAGGGATGCCCGCCAGCACGGCGACGAAGAACGACGTCGCCGCGGCGGCCGAATAGACCAGCGGCTCGACGCCGCCGAGCGGATACCACGAAGGATCGATCAGCCGCACCCAGATGACGGCCAGCGCCAGGCCGACGGCGATCCCCGGCACGACCAGCTGGAGCGCGTCGACGAGGACGTCGCGAAGGACGCGTGTGCGCGAGGCGCCGAGCGCGACGCGGATGCCAATCTCGCGCGTGCGCATCGCCACCATGAAGGCGATCACGCCGTAAACCCCCAACATCGCCAGGACGAGCGCGACGGCAGCCGCCACGCCGCCGGCCGCCGACATCGTCAGGATATCGGATCGGCTGATCTCGATCAGCGACTCGCCGGTGATCAGTTCCCGGAACACCGCGTCGGGCTCCACCGGCTGCGGCAATGTCCGAAGACCGCCGGCGATGGCATTCGCGAACGCACCGCGCATCCCGGCGTCCGCTGGCGTGGCGCGCGCAATCAGCAGCACCCGCGGCGCCGGATGCTGCGCCAATGACATGAACAGCTGTGCCCGAGGATCGCCCATCTGCGTAGACACCAGGTCCGCCGTGATGCCGACGACGGTGTAGGAGTGCGGCTCGGAGCCGGAGAGCGCAAGCGCGACGCGGGCGCCCAGAGGATCGCTGCCGGGAAACAGTTGCCGGGCGAGCGGCTCCGAAAGGAGGACTACCCGCTCGCTGCCCTCGCGGTCATCGGCGTCGATCGTGCGGCCCGCAATCAGCCGCGTGCCGATGGTCTCGAGATACCCGGGCGCGACACGCGTGGTGTGCACCGTGAAGAACGTCCCATCGCCGTCCCGCGCGACGCGGACGTCGTCGCGGTTGACGAAATCGAGCGGCACGCCATCACCGATGCTCACGGACGAGACACCGGGCGCCTGCGCCAGGCTGTCCCGCACGGTGCGGAGGAAGATCCGCTGTTCGTCCTCGGTTGTCGGCAGCGCACCGAGATTCAGCCGCGCGGCGTAGAGGCCCTGCGGCTTGAAGCCCACGTCGGCAAACGCCGTCGTGCGCGTCTGGTCGAGGTACACGCCGCAGATCACCAGGAACGGGACCGCGAGCCCGGCCTGTGCCGCCGCGGTGAACCGCTGCAGCCGCCCGACGCGCTGCCCGGCGCCGGCCGAGTCGTTCTTGAGCGCGGTGATGATCGTGGGACGGCTGAATCGCATCGCCGGCAGCAGCCCGAGGACGAGGCTCGTGACGAAGCACAACGCGATGCATTGCAGAAGGAGCCGCGGATCGGGCGTGAACACGTCGAGCGCCGGGTCAAAGATGCCGAGCGCCCGCGCGGCGATCGGCGGGCCGCCGAACAGCAGTGCGGCGGCCAGGCTTCCGCCGAGGATCGCCAGGACGAGCGCCTCGCTGAGGTGATACTGCACCAGGCGGGCCCGGCTTGCGCCCATCGCCAGTCTCACGGCGAGCTCTCGGCGTCGCATCGCGCTGCGCACCAGCATCATGCCCGAGATGTTCAGGCCGACGACGAGCAGCACGATCGCCGACAGTCCGAACATCATCAGCCGCGCGAACGAGATCTGGCTGCGCAGCCGCGCGCCGGGCGGGAAATACCGCTCGACGCCACCGGTCTTGTCCCGCGTGGTCGACGGATGGCGCTCGGCGAGCGCTGCCACCGCCGACCGGAGAATCGCGTCTCCCTGCAGCACGGTGGTATCGGCGGGCAGGCGCGCGAGGATGCGTACCCAGGAGACGTCGCGCGCGAGGCCGGCGCTCGGCGTCGCCATCAGGCGCGGATGACGCGACAGCGGCAGCCACAGCTGGTAGGAGTTGTCACTGAGTCCGCCGACGTGGCCGCGGAAGTCCTCCGGCGTCACGCCCACGACGACGTAATCGGCCTGGTTGATTCTGATCCGGCGTCCGACGATGCCGGGATCGCCGTTGAAGCGCACCTGCCAGACCCGGTGCCCGATCACCGCTTCCGGCTCGGCGCGCGACGCATCGTCGATCTTCGTGAAGCCGGGTCCGAGGGGCAGCGTCACACCGATCGTGGAGAAGTAGTTGCTCGACACGTACATCGTCGAGACCGACATCGAGGCGGTGCCGTCCGCGGGCTGATAGAGCCCGTCGCCGCGGCTCCAGCCGGTGACGCTCATGCTGCCGGCCGCGTCGCGCACATCGAGGTAGTCGGGGAACGACCACGTGTCCAGGATCGCTCTCCCCGCCTGCGCCCGCAGCTGGCCGGTGGGCCGGACCACGAATTCGACCAGGCGCCGGTCGTCGACTCTCGGCGGCGTCGCGGTCGCCATTCGCGACAGCAGCAGGATCGCGATGACGACCCCCATCCCGAGCCCGAGTGAGACGACGCACACCGCGGTGAAGGCGCGGGCGCGGGCGAGCGACCGCGCGGCATGGAAGAGGTCGGAGAGGCAGTTGCGCATGGAATTGGTCAGATAGCGATAGACGGACGGGCGGCCGCTGGTGTTCCTCCACTTGACTTTCTAGTGAGCGGCTGGCATTCTCCACTGGCATGTCCAGTGGAAGCAAACACGTCGAGCTGCTGCAGGGGACGCTCGATCTCATCATCCTGCGCGCCCTGTCGACGATGGGGCCGCTGCATTCCTACGCGCTGGCGACCCGTCTCGCGCAGGTGTCGGACCATCCGCTGTCGCTCAACCAGGGCACGCTGTATCCGGCGCTGATCCGCATGGAGCAGAAGGGCTGGATCAGGGGCGCGTGGGGCCGGACGGAGTCCCACCGCGAAGCCAAGTTCTACTCCCTGACCCGCGCGGGTGAACGCGCCCTGGCGGAGCAGGCGGAGCGCTGGCGCCGGCTCGCCGGGCTGGTCGACAAGCTCCTGCTCGAGAACTGAGCGCATGCGCCGCATACTCCTCCGGCTGCTGTCGTCGTTTCGCTCGAGCCGCGCCGAACGGGAGCTGGCGCGCGAGATCCGCTCGCACCTGCAGCTGCTCGAGGATCAGTACGTCGCGAGCGGCATGGATCCGAAGGAGGCGCGCTACGCCGCCATGCGGGCATTCGGCGGCGTCGAGCAGGTGAAGGAGCATCAGCGCGAGGCCCGGATGTTCCGGTGGCTCGCCGGCTGGCCGATGGATCTGAAACTGGGCGGCCGGATGCTCGTGAAGTATCCCGGGCTCACCATCGTCGGCGGCGTGGCGATGGCGTTCGCGATCGCGGTTGGCCTCGTCATCTTTCAGGTGGTGAGCCTCTTCACCAATCCCACGCTGCCCTTGTCCCAGGGCGCCCGCCTGGTCGAAATCCGCAGCACCGACGTGGCGGCGAACGTTCAGGAGAAAAGGGTCCTCCACGACTTCCTCGAGTGGCAGCAGTCGCTGCGAGCGCTGACCGACGTCGGCGCCTGGCGCGACGCGAGCCGCAATCTCGTGGTCGCTGCCGGCGATGCGCGTCCGGTCAACGTCGCCGAGATGAGCGTCTCGGGATTCCGGGTGGCCGACGGCCAGCCGCTCATGGGCCGGGTGCTGGTCGCCGCCGACGAACGACCCGCGGCGCCGCCGGTGGCGGTCATCGGCTACGACGTCTGGCGCACGCGGTTCGGCAGCGATCCCAACGTGCTCGGACGCACCGTGCAGCTGGGAAACGAGTCCGCCACGGTGGTCGGGGTCATGCGCGAGGGCTTCGAGTTTCCGGTCTCGCACGACGTGTGGCTGCCGCTCAAGACGGCCGTCCTCGATCAGGCGCCGCGCTCCGGCCCCGCGATCTCCGTCTTTGCCCTGCTCGCCCCCGGCGAAACCATGCAGAACGCCCAGGCGGAGTTGACCACCGCCGGCCGGCGCGCCGCGACGGCGTCACCCGCCACGCATCAGCATCTCGAGCCCCGCTTGAGGCCCTACGCGATGATGCTTGCGCCCGAGGGCCCCACCGAGACGGCCATCCTGTACTCGATCTACTTTTTCATCGCCGTGCTGCTGGCCCTGATCTGCGGCAACGTCGGCCTTCTGCTGTTCGCGCGCGCGGCATCGCGTGAAAACGATCTCGTGGTCCGGACGGCGCTCGGCGCGAGCCGCGGCCGCATCGTGGCGCAGATGTTCGCCGAAGCGCTGGTCCTTGGCGGTGTCGCGGCCGTCGTCGGCGTGACCGCTGCCGACATGGCGCTTCGCAGCTGGGGCATGGTGTTTCTCGAGACCAACCTGGGCCGCCTGCCCTTCTGGTTCGATCTCGCGCTGTCCCCGCGCGCGTTCGCGGTCGCGATCGCGTTGACGGTGGCGTCTGCCGCCGTCGCCGGGATCGTGCCGGCGATGAAGCTCACGCGCGGCATGGGGCATCGGCTGAAGCAGACCACGGCCGGCAGCGGCGGCCTGCAGTTCGGCGGCGTATGGACGGTGGTGATCGTGGCGCAGGTCGCGGCCACGGTGATTTTCCCGGCGCTCGTCTACTGGGAACAGTCGCAATTGCGTCGCGTGCAGGATTTCGCTCCCGGATTCGCCAACGAGCAATACCTCGCCGTGCGCATCGATCGGGATGCCCCGGTCGATGGCGGCGTCAACGCCGACGCCGTCACGCGCGGGCGTCACGCGCGGCTGGCCGCGACGCTCGACGAGCTTCGCCGCAGGGTGGCGGCGCAGCCCGGCGTTGGCGGCGTGACGTTCGCGGAGCGTTTACCAACAACGGATCACCCGCAGAAGATCATCGAGACGGGCTACGACCGCGACCTGCCCAACGGAGCTTCAGCGAAGCCGGAGGTGGGCGCATCGGCGTCAGCGGGCGCCTCGAAGGGAGCGCCTCCCTTCCGCATTGCGACCATCGCGGCCGTCGAGCCGTCCTACTTCGAGGTGGTGGAAGCGCCGATTCTGGCGGGGCGCGGCTTCACCGCCGCAGACGCGGTCCCCGGGACGCGCGTGGCGATCGTCGATCAGGGCTTCGTCGATCAGGTCCTGCAGGGCCGCAATGCGATTGGCCAACAGGTCCGCTTCCGCTACCCCGGGCCGCCCGCGCGACGCTGGGCGCCGGGAAACCCGAACGATCCCGCGGCGGGCGACTGGTACGAGGTGATCGGCGTCGTGCGCGAGCTCGGCGTCGGAGCGCCGACGCAGCCCGGGCGCGCTGCGGGCCTTTACATTCCAGGCACGCCGGATCTGTTCGATCAGATTCACATGATGGTGCACGTGCGGGGCGGCGATCCGCTCACGCTCGTGCCGCAGGTGCGCGCCGCGGCCACCGCCGTCGATCCATCTTTGCGGCTGGTCGACGTGCAGCGCGTCACCGAGGCCAACAACGACCTCGTGTGGGTGATGGGGCTGTGGCGGCGCCTCACGGTCGTGTTGTCCAGCGTCGCCCTCGTCTTGTCGCTGGCCGGAATCTACGCCGTATTGTCGTTCACTGTCGCCCGCCGAACGCGAGAGATTGGCGTGCGCGTGGCCCTCGGCGCCAGCCGCCGGCGCGTCATCGTCGCCACCTTCCGCCGTCCCCTCTTGCAGGTCGCGCTGGGCATCTTCGTCGGCACCGCGATCGTGTTCACCGCGGCCACGTTGATCAAATACACCGAGTTCCCGGGATCGGAGAGCGACCTCACCCCGCAGGGCATGGCGTTGATCCTCGGCTACGGGATTGTCATGCTGGGCGTCTGCATGCTGGCCTGCGTGGTGCCGACACGCCGCGCGCTCACCATCGAACCGACGATCGCCTTACGGGCGGAGTGACTCCTGGCCGATACGCGTAAGCGCACCGCTTACCGCAAGCCGAAGCTGAACTCGATCGACGAAGCGTCGTCCAGGCGGATGCGATAGGTGTAGGTCGCGCCGGCCGCGAGGTCCTTCGTGCCCAGGTTGAAGATCCATTGCTGGCCGACCGCATCCCATCGAAATGCGGTATCGGGCGTCGTCGACGTTGGCTCTACGTTGACCTCCGTTGCGACGGTGCCCTGAATGCGCCGAATCAGCGTGAACGATGTGACGACCCCGGGCGTCCCCATGGAGACGCCGCTCGCGTCGCAGACGCGGAACTTGACGGCGACCGTCGCGTTCTGCCGCACCACGCTGGAGCCGTCGGCGGCCAGCGGCGGCAGGACCTGGTGCCCCGGCGATCCAAGGCACTCTCCGGCCGGCGCGTAGGTGATTGCAAGCGTGCGCGTCGCTGGCTCCGCCGCCGCGTAGATGTTGTCGCCGGCCTGTGTGGCGGTGATGACGCACGAACCGACGCTCGTGACGTGGACCGTGGTTCCGGACACCGAACACGCACCCGCCACGGAAAGGCTGACCGGAAGGCCCGACGTCGCCGTTGCGGCAATCGTGAAGTCCGGTTCGCCGTAGACGCGGTCCGCAAGCGGCGCGACGTCGATCTGCTGCGCCAGCTTCATGAACGTTTTGAATGTCAGGTCGCGGGGAGTGGACGGCAATCCGCTCCCGATGATGGTCCACGCCAGCCCGCTGTTCGGCGAGCCGACGCGAGCGCCGTTCGGATAGGCCGCGGCCGTCGTGCTGAAGCTCGCGGCATAGGTGCCCGTCGCGCGCGCGGTGGCGCCATGGAGAGTGAAGGCGTAGGTCGTGCCGGCGGTCACGGTCGCGGGCTGCGCGAACACCGCCGAATAGAACGTCGAGGACGCGCTGGCGAATCCCCGCAGCGTCGTGGTGGCCAATACGGTCGGGGTCGGGAGGCCACCGCTGGTCGATCTCACCTCGACAATGATGTCGGGGTTCGTGCCGGCGCACAGGAAACAGAAGAGACTGAGATCGAGCCGCGTGAGCACACCGCTGGCGCCCGCCGCGAACGTCTGCCCCACCCACGTGACGCCGTTGAACAGACTGCCGCCGCCGCTGCTGTTGAGCTGTTGCTGATCGAGTTGCTCGGCGGTGGCCGTCGCGGCGTGCGCGAGCGTAAGCACCACGACGAGAGAAAAGGACGTGACGCGCTTCCGCACACTCCCCGGGGCATGCCATACCCATGCCCTGTGACAATATCGTGATCGCTCGGTGCCGCTAAAGCGCTGAGCTGTAAGCACATCCGTGATTTTATTTTTGCGTCGCGTCCGCCAGTCGTTGTAAGCTTGTTGCCTCCCTCCGCAGCAGAGAAAACTCCCGGGTTCGGGTTCGGAACGCCTGCCGGCAGCACGCAGCGCCGGCAAAGGAGCGTCACAAGGTGGCTTCGCGCACAACTTTGCCCGTTGCACTCGCCGCAGTGCTGTCTTTCGGCGCGATCGCGCCGTCGGCCGGCGCGGTCGCGCCATCGACAACGACACAACCCTCCGATCCCGGCGTGAAGCTCGGTCCGATTGTTCGCGCGCAGGCCGCGGAGGGGACCGGACTGTCGCGAGTGATCATCCGCGCGGTCGACCGCGCGTCACTCGATGACGTCGGTCCGGCGATCGCGCGGGCGGGCGGCGTCGCCGGCCGCAAGCTGGGCATCATCAACGCGCGCGCCGCGGTCGTGCCGAAGGCGGCGCTCGTCGGTCTCTCGCACAATCCCCACATCGCACAGATCTCGCTCGATCGCCCCGTGCGCGGGACGATGGAGGCGACCGCGGCGACGATCGGCGCGCTCGCCGTCCGCCAGGACCTCGGGTACGACGGCGCCGGCGTCGGCATCGCGCTGATCGATTCCGGCATCGCCTCGTGGCACGAGGATCTGAGCGGCGAGAACGGACTCCGCGTCTCCGAGTTCGTCGACTTCGTGAACGGGATGCAGACGCCGTACGACGACTACGGCCACGGCACGCACGTCGCCGGCATCGTCGCGGGAAACGGCTACGACTCGGACGGCGCGCGGGCCGGGATCGCGCCCGCGGCGCAGCTGATGGTTCTCAAGGTGCTCGACGCCTCGGGCAACGGCCAGATCAGCGATGTCATCGCCGCGCTCGATCGTGTGGTCGAGCGCAAGGACGCGCTGAACATCCGCGTGGTCAACCTGTCGGTGGCGGCCGGCGTGTACGAGTCGTATGACACCGATCCGCTGACGCTCGCGGCCAAACGTGCCGTCGACGCCGGCCTCGTCGTGGTGACGGCGGCCGGCAACGCCGGCCGCAATTCGGATGGACTCTTCCTCTACGGCGGCGTGACGGCGCCCGGGAACGCGCCGTGGGTGCTCACCGTCGGCGCATCCAGCCACCAGGGCACGAGCGACGTCGCGGACGATACCGTCGCGGCATTCAGCTCGCGCGGTCCGGCCGCGATTGCCAACAACGCCAAGCCGGATATCGTCGCGCCCGGCGTCGGGATCGAGTCGCTGATCACTCCGGAAAGCGCCCTCTACACCACGCGATCGGCGTTCTTGCTTCCCGGTACCGTGCCGACCGACTACATGCCGTACATGAGTCTCAGCGGAACGAGCATGGCGGCGCCGGTGGTCAGCGGCACGATCGCGTTGATGCTCCAGGCGAATCCCTCCCTGACGCCCAACGCGGTGAAAGCGATCCTGCAGTACACGGCGCGAGTGTCCGCCGGCTACGACCGACTCACGCAGGGCGCGGGATTCGTCAACGCCGCCGGCGCCGTGGAGCTCGCACGCTATTTCGCGGCTCCAGCTGACCTCCCCTATCCATCCTCGCCGGACTGGTCCGGACAACTCATCTGGGGCAACCAGTTGGTCGGCCTGGGACGCCTCACGCCCGGCGCCAACGCGTGGCCACTCGATGTGACGTGGGGCGCGATTCGTACGGCCACGGGCGAGCAGGTGCAATGGGGCGTGAGCCTGGATGGGACGCAGCCCTGGGGAACCCGCTGCAATGATGCCCTGTGCAGCAGCGTGCAGTGGGGCTTCGGCCTGCCGGAGAACGTCGTCTGGGGCGTGACCTGCGGCGGCGCTGATTGCCCGCTCGAGTGGACCGCCGCGACGAGCGGCGCCGTCACCGAGACGAACGCCGCCTCGGTCGTCTGGGGCAGCAGCGTGGTGTGGGGCAGCAGCGTCGTGTGGGGCAGCAG
>Ga0075435_100001407_pt1 | contig 15502 bp, 12 predicted proteins | sample RhiMethybrSRZTD4_FD_75302 | JGI IMG/M metagenome (GOLD analysis project Ga0075435, IMG submission 75302) | Populus rhizosphere microbial communities from Tennessee, USA - Rhizosphere MetaG P. TD hybrid SRZTD4 | ecosystem: Host-associated > Plants > Roots > Rhizosphere > Soil | place: USA...
GTTGCCGTTTCCCGTTGCCCGTTTCCCGTTTCCCGTCTCCCGTTTCCGGTTGCCCGTTGCCCTCTCCCCGGCCCTATCCCGAGGCCCTTTTTCCTCTGCCCGACAGCGCAAGCCACCAAGTGCTACGATCCGTGGATGCCCGTCGACCCGTTGCGCGATCTGCGCGCCTGGCAGGAACGGCTCGAGCGCCTCTCGGCGCAGCACGGTACGCCGTGGGCCCCGCCGATGGACGTCTACGAGACCGCCGATCGCTACGTGGTCACCGCGGAAGTGCCCGGCCTCGCGCGCGATCAAATCGATCTGTCCCTCAAGGACAACCGCCTGATGATTCGCGGCTCGCGTCCCGCCGGCATCCCCGAGAGCGCCACCCGCCATTACCACCAGATCGAACGCGGCCACGGATCGTTCCAGCGCACCTTCGCGCTCGGCGAGCCGGTCGACGCGGCGTCGATCACCGCGGACCTGCGTGAAGGGGTGCTGACGATCACGCTGCCGAAAGCCGCCTCGCCGCCGAGGCGCATCGAGGTTTCATGATGCGACGCATCGTCCTCGCCTTCCTCTTCGTCACCTCCGGCTTCGTCGCCGGCATGGTGCTCACCGGCCGCATGCGCAGCGCCGAGGAAGCGCGCGCCGAAATGCGGGCGGTCGCCTCGCAGCAAGGGGGCGCCGCCCCCGCGTCGCCGGCGGTCGCCGGCGGCCTGCCGGACCTCTCGGCAGTCGCCGGGCGCGCCATCCCGAGCGTCATGAACATCACCTCGCTGCAGATGGTCCGGGCACAGAACTCCCCCTTCGCGTCGGATCCGCTGTTCCGCTATTTCTTCGGCGATCGCGAGGACATCCTCGGGCCGCGCAACCGGGTCTCGCAAAGCCTTGGCTCGGGCGTCATCGTCTCGAGCGACGGCTACGTCATGACCAACAAGCACGTCGTCGGCGACGCCGGCGCCCGGGTGTCGATCGTGATGCCGGACAAGCGCGAGCTGCCGGCCAAGATCGTCGGCGTCGACGAGTACACCGACATCGCGGTCCTGAAGATCGAGGCGCGCGGGCTGCCGGTCCTGCCGTGGGGCGACTCGTCGAAGCTCAAGGTCGCCGAGTGGGTGCTGGCGATCGGCAACCCCTTCCAGTTGAACCAGACGGTGACGCTCGGGATCGTCAGCGCGCTCGGCCGCAGCCTCGGCGGCACCTTCGCCAACTACGAGGACTTCATCCAGACCGACGCCGCGATCAACCCCGGCAACTCGGGGGGCGCGCTCATCAACGCGCGCGGTGAGCTGATCGGGATCAACACCGCCATTTTCAGCGAGACCGGCGGCTACCAGGGGATCGGCTTCGCCGTGCCCAGCAACCTGGCGCGCCACGTCATGGACGACCTGCTGAAATACGGCGAAGTCCAGCGCGGCACGATGCCGGGCGTGGTGATCGCGAGCTTGACGACGGAGATTGCCAATGAGCTGGGCGCGCCCAACACGCGCGGCGCGCTGGTCAACCAGATGTCGCGCGACTCCGAGGCCTGGGCCGCCGGCCTGCGCCCGGGGGACATCATCCTGACCTTCAACGCACGCACGGTGGACGACGCGTCCGCCTTCATGCGCCTGCTGGCCGACGCCAAGGTCGGCACCGCCGCGCGGATGGAGATCCTCCGCGAGAGCCGCAAGCTCGAGATCACGGTCCCCATCAGCCGCTCGCGCCGCACCGTTCGTTAGCGTCGCTTTATTTCGTCGATCAACGCCTGCCGGATGTCGCGGAGATCCTTGATGTCCGTGAGGTCCGGGTTGTCGCGCTTCAGGAAGTCCAGGTTCCGCTCGCCGCCGGTCAGCAGGAAATCCGTGAGCGCCACCGTATAGCGGGCGGCGGGATCGATCGTCGCGGGAAGGCCGGCGGTCAGCAGGTAGCCGCCGCTGCCCTTGTTCTGCTCCCCTATCGCCAGCACCTTCGACAGCAGCGCGCCGCTGACGGTCGCGCGGACCACCGGACCGCCGAACGGCAGGATGCGGATCACGTCGAGCTGCGTCACCGGACCGGGGATCAGCACGTCGTCGATGCGGATCGAGCCGGCGTTGAGGACCGCGATCTCGGTGCCGGCCTCGTGGCGCATGGCATCGCAGATCAGCTCCGTCAGCAGCGTCGGCCCGTTGCGGACGGCGGCCTCGGTCCCGCGGAGCGGACGGTCCACCACCTTGATCACGTCGTCGGGCTCGAAGCCCTGGGCGCGAAACGCCTTGTAGGCGACGTCGGTCCACCGCCGCACTTCCGCGGCGGTTCGCGGATCCTCCTTCATCGTGTCGTCGATCGTCACGATCTTCGTGGTGATGTCGGGCCGCGACGTCGCCGGCGCGCCGCCGCGACGCGCGGCGGCCGCAGGCAGGCGCAGGGTCACGACCGCCACGGTCCGCACATTCGAGTCCGCTTTGACGATCGGCGTGAAGCGCGGACCGCGCTCGATGACCCAGTTCTCGTGCTCGTGCCCGCCGAGGATCAGGTCGATCTCCGGCACCTCCTCGGCCAGCTCGCGGTCGCTGGCCAGCGCCAGGTGGGTCAGCCCGACGATGACGTCGACCTTTTCCTTCTGCAATTCGGCCACGGCAGCGCGCGCCGACTCCACCGCCGGGGCGTAGCGGACCCACGGCTGCTTGTTCGAGTCGATGGTCAAGCCGAACAGACCGAGGCGCACCGTGCGTGCGCCGGCCTTCACCGGCACCACCGCGTGCGTGACGGTTCCGGCGAACGGCTTGCCGTCCTTGTCGGTGACGTTCGACGAGACGATGCGGAATTTCGACTCGGCGATGCGGGCGCGGAGCCCCGCTTCGCCGATGTCGAACTCGTGATTGCCGAAGGTGGCCCAGTCGACGCCGAGCGCGTTCAGCACCCCGACCATCTGCCGGCCGGCCAGCCGCTCGCCGTCCACGCGCGCGGTGCCGAGCGCCGACGGCGACACGTAGTCGCCGCCGAGGGTGGTGATGAGCGACGGGTGCTGCGCCTTGAGCGTCGCGCGCAGGTGCGCGACCCGCGCCAGCCCTCCGGTGTGCCCGGCTTCGACCGGGGTGATTTCGTAGACGTCGTTGAAGTGCAGGATGGTGACGGTGGCGGGCGCCGCTTGAGCACGGGCCGGCGCCGGGACCAGGACTGACAGTAGAAAGATGAGGAACGCCGCCGCGGTACGCATCTTCCCACTATAGACCGGCGCCCACGGCCGACCGTGGAACCCCACTGGATTTCGGAGATCCTCCGCGGCTCCGGAGGGACGATCGACGCTTCCCCCAGCGAACAGGGGCTGTCGCGATGGCACGCAGGTTGGTCTTATCGCGAGACCTCACTTTTCCCGGAGGCTACATGCAGCTCACGCGTTCCGCCCGACTTGTGTTCCCCGTCGCCCTCGTCCTCACCCTCAGTACCGCTTCGTTCGCGGCCGCGGCGCAGGACGCCGCGCAGGTCAAGAAAGGCGAAGCCGTCTACACCGCCCAGAAGTGCTCGATGTGCCACCAGGTTGCGGGCAAGGGCAGCAAGGCCGTCCCACTCGACGGGGTGGGCGGGAAGCTGTCGGCCGAAGACATCAAGCACTGGATCGTCAATCCCACCGAGATGACGGCGAAGACGAAGTCGACCAAGAAACCGCCGATGCCGAACAAGTACGGCAAGCTGCCGGCCGCCGACATCGACGCCCTCGTGGCCTACATGCAGAGCCTGAAGTAGGACCGTTTCCCCGTCGTGATCTGCCGATCACTGGAGAGCCTTCATGAGTGAACCCAGGGACGCGAGAGTCAGCCGCCGGGACGTGTTGAAGCTGACGGTGGGGGGCGGCGCCGGCCTCGCCGTCGGCGGCCTGCTCGACTGGCCGGCGGTCAAGGCCGCGGCCGGGTCGTTGAAGCTCTCCGAGGTGAACGAATTCACCACGTCGTGCAACTTCTGCTCATGCGGGTGCGGCATGATCGCCACCGTGCGCGACGGCAAGCTGATCACGATGGAAGGGGACTACGACCACGTGGTCAACGGTGGCTCGCTGTGCGTGAAGGGCATCTCGATGTTCGCCACGCACGCCTCGCCGAAGCGCAACCAGGTGCCGCGCTACCGCGCACCCGGGAGCGATCACTGGGAAGAGCTCACCTGGCAGCAGGTCGTCGATCGCATCGCCACCAAGATCGTCAAGACCCGCCACGACACCTGGATCGCGCGCGAGACCGTCAAGGGCGTCGAGGTGCCGGTCAACCGCACCGACGCCATCGCGTTCATGGGCGGCGCCCAGAACACCAACGAGGAATGCTACCTGTTCCAGAAGGCGGCGCGCCTGCTCGGCACCGCCTACGTGGAACACCAGGCCCGGCTTTGACATAGCCCCACCGTCCCCGGTCTGGGGGCAGCATTCGGGCGCGGCGCGATGACCAATCATTGGGCCGACATGCAGCACTGCAAGGCCATCCTGGTGGAGGGCAGCAACGTCGCCGAGAACCACCCGATGGCCTACAAGTGGATCCGCAAGGCCCAGGAGAACGGCGCGGTCATCATCCACGTCGATCCGCGCTTTTCGCGGACCTCCGCGGGAGCGGACATCTACGCGCGGATCCGTCCCGGCGCCGACGCGGCGTTCCTCAACACGATGTGCCATCACATCATCGAGAACAACCTCTACGACCGCGATTACGTCGAGGCGCACACCAACGCCCTGCTGCTCGGCGACAAGGAGTTCGATTTCAAGGACGGCCTGTTCAGCGGCTTCGACGAGGGCGCGCACAAGTACGACACCAAGACCTGGGGCTATCAGCTCGACGGAAGCGGCCGGCCGCGTCGCGCCGCCAGCCTTGACGATCCGAACTGCATCTTCGCGCGCCTGAAAACGTTCGTCTCGCGCTACACGCTCGAGATGGGCGCGCAGATTACCGGCGTCCCCGCAGACCAGATCAAGCTGGTCGCCGAGACGATGGCGAAAAACCGCCCGGGCACGATCCTCTACGCGCTCGGCATGACGCAGCACACGACCGGCGTACAGGGGATTCGCGCGTTCACCATCCTGCAGCTGCTGCTCGGCAACATCGGCAAGCCCGGCGGCGGCGTCAACGCGCTTCGCGGCGAGCCGAACGTGCAGGGCGCCTGCGACATGGGCGTGCTGAACAATTACATGCCGGGCTATCTCGATTACCCCTCGCACACCGAGCCGACCCTCGAGGCGTGGGCGGACAAGAACGGGACCGTCCGCGCCAAGTACCTGATCAACACGCTCAAGGCCTTTTACGGCGTCGCGGCGACCAGGGAAAACGGGTTCGGCTACGAATGGCTGCCCAAGAAACACCTGGCCAAGGACTATTCCGTCCACGGCATCTTCGAGAGCGCGCTCGCGCACGAGATGAAGCTGCTGTGGATCGTCGGGCAGAATCCTGCGGTCACCTCGCCGAACCTCAAGATCGTGTTCGAGGGGCTCGGCAATCTCGAGACGCTGGTCGTCCAGGAACTCTGGGAAACGGAAACGGCGGCGTTCTGGCACCGCCCCGGCGTCGATCCGAAGACGATCCAGACCGAGGTGTTCCTGCTGCCGGCGGCGTTCTTCATGGAGAAGAACGGGTCGATCACCAACTCGGGCGCGCTGGTGCAGTGGCGGCACAAGGCGGTCGACGCGCCGGGCCAGGCCAAGCCTGATGGCGAGGTCCTCGACTTCGTGTTCCGCCGCGTGCGCGACCTGGTGATCAATTCGACCGATCCGAAGGACGAGATCATCAAGAAGGCCTTCTGGACCTACACGACGCCCGAGGACGTGCTGCGCGAGATCAGCGGGCGCGCGCTGCAAGATGTTCCCGGCACCGCCCTCAAGTCGGGCACCCAGGTGACCCGCATCGCCGACCTCAAGCCGGACGGATCGACGTCATCGGGGTGCTGGATCTACGCCGGCGTCTTCGGCAACGGCGAGAACCTGTCGAAACGGCGCGACTTCAAGACCGATCCCGGCAATCTCGGCATCTATCCGAACTTCGGCTGGACGTGGCCGAACAACATGCGCGTGCTCTACAACCGCGCGTCGTGCGATCGCGACGGCAAGCCGTATCCGGGGTCGAAGCCCATCGTGTGGTGGGACGAGGCCGCCGGAAAATGGACGGGATACGACGTCCCCGACGTCCCCGTGCTGACCGATGGTCCGAAGACGCCCAACGGTCAGCGGGCCTTCCACATGAACGGCGAAGGCGTCGGCCGCCTCTTCGCCGCCGTCTACCGGGATCCTCAGCCGGCGCGGCCGGACGCCGCGACCGCCGAGCCGGGCCAGACGCCGGCAAGTGCCGAAACCACCGCGGTCGACGACTTCCCGCGAGACACCAGCTACGTGCCGAAAGACGGGCCGTTGCCGGAGATGTACGAGCCGGTCGAGAGCCCGGTCGAAAACCTGCTGCACCCGAACGTCAAGAGCAATCCGCTGCTCAAATACCCGCGCGTCAAGTCGCATCAGCCGATCGGGACCGTTGCCGACTTCCCCTACGTCCTGATGACGTCGACGGTGGCCGAGCACTGGTGCGCCGGGTCGACCACCCGCAACATCCCGTGGCTGAACGAACTCGTGCCCGAGCCGATGATCGAGATTCCCGTATCGCTGTCGGAGAAGCTGAACGTGCAGTCGGGCGACTGGGTCAAGGTCTCCTCGGCGCGCGGCGAGCTCACGGTCAAGGCGATGGTCACGCCGCGGATGAAGGCGATCCAGTCGGGAGGCAAGGACGTCACCGTCGTCTGGATGCCCTACAACTGGGGCTACCAGGGACTGTCGACGGGGCCGAGCGTGAATCACATCACGATCGACGCGGTCGATCCCGGCGCGGGCACGCAGGAAACCAAGGCCTGCCTGGTCAACATCGTCAAAGTGCGTGACCGCGACGTCAAGGTGGCGGTCCCAGGCGGGAGGCGGGCATGACGTCGACGACCGCGGCCACCGGTTCCGTCCGCTCGACGCTGGTCGACATCACCAAGTGCATCGGCTGCCGCGCCTGCCAGGTCGCATGCAAGCAGTGGAACGATCGCGACGGCGAGGGCACCGAGCTCGAGGACACGCTCGGGTTCCAGAACCCGGCGATGCTCAGCGCGAAGACCTACACGCTGATCACGTTCCACGAGATGGTCAACGACAAGGCGCAGGGCGGGGTCGACTACGCGTTCGCGATGCGGCGCTGCCTGCACTGCCTCGAGCCGGCCTGCGCGTCGGCCTGTCCAACGCAGGCGCTCTTCCGGCAGGACGACGGCCCGGTCACCTACAACGCCGATCGCTGCATCGGCTGCCGCTACTGCGTGTGGGCGTGCCCGTGGGGCGTGCCGACCGCCGAGTGGGACTCGCTGGCGCCGAAGATCCACAAGTGCACCCACTGCGCCGATCGCTGCGATCAGCCGCTGCCGTCGGCGCGCAACGGCGTGGCGCTGACCGAGGACGAGAGCAAGCGGTTCAAGGACGCCATCCAGGTGCCGGCGTGCGTGAAGGCCTGCCCGGCCGATGCGCTGCGCTACGGCACGCGCGACGAGATGCTCGCGGAAGGGCGCCGGCGGATCGCCGGGCGTCCCGACCAGTACATCGATCACATCTACGGCGAGCACGAAGCGGGCGGCACCAGTGTCATCTACCTCTCGAAGCTGCCCTTCGAAAAGCTCGGCTTCCCGACGCTGCAGTCCGAGCCGTACCCGGCCAAGTCCGCCGTGGCGCTGGGCGCGGTGCCCCCGGCGGTCATGGCGGTGGGCGCGATCCTGGGCAGCACCTACGCGTTCTTCCGGCGGCGCGCCCGCGCGGTGGCGCAGGCCTCGGCCCGTGCCCACGCGCATGCCCACGATGACCACCCCGTCTTCGAGCAGCTCCAGGGGAAGCTGCTGACGCCGTTCAACTGGGCGATGCTGGCGCTCGTCGCTCTCGGCGTGCTCGCGATCCTGTCGCGCTTCGTGCGCGGCCTGGGCGGGAGCACCAACCTCTCCAACACCTATCCCTGGGGCCTGTGGATCGTCTTCGACCTGGTGTGGATCGCGCTGGCCGCCGGCGCCTTCGCCACCGCGGGGATCATCTACGTCTTCCAGAGGAAGGATCTGTACTCGCTCGGACGATCGGCCGTGCTGATGGGGCTGTTGAGTTACACGTTCGTCACCGTCACGCTGGTCGCCGACCTGGGGCTGCCGTGGCAGTCGTATCAGCTCGCGCTGCAGGCGCCGGACCACTCGGCGATGTTCGAGGTCTCGTGGTGCGTCGGCCTCTACGTCACGATCCTCCTCTTCGAGTTCCTGCCGGTCCCGCTCGAGCGCTACGGCTACACCAGGGCGCTGGCGCTCTGGCGGCAGTGGCAGGGGGCCTATGTCGCGTTCGCGGTCACGCTGTTCGTCTACATGATGTCGCGCAACCCGATCTACGCCCTGGTCGCCGCCGCCGTGTTCGGCACGCTGGCGTGGGTCTTCCGCGATCGCGACGGGCAGCACCACGAACCGATCCTGCTGGCGATCGCCGCGGTCACGCTCTCGACCATGCACCAGAGCTCGCTCGGCTCGCTGTTCCTGCTGATGCCCGACAAGCTCGCGCCGCAGTGGTGGTCGCCGGTGATGCCGGTGTCGTTCTTCCTGTCCTCGATCGCCGCCGGCACGGCGGTCGTGATCCTCGTCGAGATGTGGATCGCCAAGGGCTGGCAGCGCACGCTGCGCATGCCGCAGCTGGCCGCCCTGGGCGAGGTGACGTTCTGGTCGCTGCTCGTCTATCTCGTGTTCCGCCTGGGCGACATGGCGGTGCGCGGGCAGTTCGCCGGCGCGTTCAGCGGCAGGCTCGGGCTGCTCTTCACGATCGAGATCGTCGTCGGCGGCCTCGTGCCGCTGGTGCTGCTCGGGAGCTCGGCCCTGCGCCGCCGCCCGCGCGAGCTGCTGGTGGCCGCGCTGCTGGTGGCGGCCGGCGTCACCTTCAACCGTGTCAACGTCGTCATCCTCGCGATGACGCTGAAGGGGCCGATGCCGCAGTTCGGGCCCGAGCCGTACTTCCCGTCGCTGGTGGAGTGGGCCATCTCGATCGGGTTGATCGCCGCGACCATCTTCCTGTTCGGCCTGGCGGCGCGGCTCGTGCCGCTCCTGCCCGCGCAGGAACACCACGAAAGGGCGGCCACGCTGTGACCCTCGACGACTGGGTCGGTTCGCACCCCTTCCTGCAGCCGATCGCGCGGATGCGCGCGCGGATCGACGCCGCGGTCGGCGATGCCGGATCGGCGACCGTCGCCGTACCCGCCTGGGCCTGGGACGAGTGCGCGGGGGACTTCGACAACGGCGTCCCCTTGCTGCGCAGCCTCGACGCCGCGATCGACCTCGAACCCGCCGGACGCCGCATCGTCGCGGCCGTCGAGGGACTGGCCTGGGATCCTGCCAGCGGCTTCCTCGCGGACGGTGCGCGCGCCCTGGTTGCGGAACTGGACCGCGTCCACGAACCCCCGCCGCGTCTTGTCGTCGAGTGGCTGCTCGGCGACAACGGGTGGGATCCGCCCGCTCCGGGATTGCTGCGATGCGCCGGCTGGCTGGCGATGTCGGCAGCGCTCCGGCCCTTGCTGGACTCGCATGCGCGGTGGCGCGACGACGACCGCTGGTTGCGTCGCTACTGCCCGGCGTGCGGGTCGCTGCCGGCGATGGCGCAGCTCGCGGGCCGCGACCCGGGCCGGCGGCGGCTGCTCTCGTGCAGCCAGTGCGCGTCGCGATGGCGCTACGGCCGGACGGAATGCCCATTCTGCGAGAAGGACTCGCAGCGCCTCGCCGGCCACGCGGTCCACGGCGAGGGCGGCCTGCGCATCGACTACTGTGAGGCCTGCCGCGCCTACCTGAAGACCTACGACGGCGAAGGGGACGAAGCCGTCCTGCTCGCCGACTGGACCTCGTTCCATCTCGATGTCGTCGCGCAGGATCGCGGCCTCAAGCGAGCCGCGTCATCGCTGTACGATCTCGACCCCACGACATTTCACGGCCCTCCGGCATTCGGGGGCGACTCCGGCGCTTCGGAGCCGCGAACGATCGCGTCTCTGACCTGAAACCTGCGAATTACGCCGCTCTCGCGACGGCGCGCGTGTCACGCGGCCGGGCACGGCATGTGCTCCAGCCGCGGCACCTGGAGAGGGGGAATCCGTGAAGCTCCGCTCGTCTCTTCCTGCGACCTGCCTGCTGGCCGTCGCGATCATGGTCCGCGTAACCGGGGCGGGGTCGCCTGCGGCCGGAGTCGCTCAGACGGCCGCGCTGCAGAGCCCCGCCACGCCCGCGCAAGCCGCGCCCGCCGCCCCACAGGCCGGGTATGCCGGCACCGACACCTGCGTGACCTGCCACGAGAAGGAAGGGGACTCGCTGAAAGGCACCAAGCACGCGCAGGCGAAGAACCCGCGGTCGCCCGCGGCGACGCACGGGTGCGAGAGCTGCCACGGCCCCGGGCAGGCGCACGTGGACGACGATGCCAAGGGCCACATCAAGAAGGTGGGGCAGATGAAGCCCGCCGAGATCAGCGAGACGTGCCTGGCGTGCCACAACCGCGGCGAGCACGCCGGCTGGGACGGCAGCGCGCACGAGCGGCGCAATCTCACGTGCACGACGTGCCACAGCGTGCACAATCCGAAGTCTCCCGAGAAGCAGCTGGTCCAGCCCACGCAGACGCAGGTGTGCGCCACCTGCCATCGGCTCCAGGTCGCCAAGACCGAACGCGCGGTCGCGCACATGCCGGTGCGCGAGGGCAAGATGTCCTGCACCTCGTGCCACAACCCGCACGGGTCGATCAGCAACGTCAAGAACCTGAAGACCGGCAGCTCGGTCGCCGAGCTGTGCACGACCTGTCACACCGAGATGCGCGGGCCGATGCTGTGGGAGCACGAGCCGGTGCGCGAGAACTGCGCGACCTGCCACGACCCGCACGGCTCGTCGAACGATCGCATGCTGGTCGTCCGCATGCCGATGCTCTGCCAGCGCTGCCACATCGCCAGCAAGCACCCGGCGACGCTCTACGACAAGGACCAGATCACCACGAACAAGAGCAACCGGATGTTCGGACGATCGTGCGTGAACTGCCATTCGAACATCCACGGGTCGAATCACCCGTCCGGCCAGTTCTTCATGCGGTAGTGCCCGGAGGACTTGTGATGCATCGCCTCATACCAATCCATCTGGTCCTTTGCGGCTGCCTGGCCGCGCCGCTGGCCGCCCGCGCACAGAGTCCGTCCGCGCCGCTGCAGACGCCCGCGGCGCAGAGTGCGGCGGCGCCGGCGTCGACGCCGGCCGCTCAACCCGCTGCCGCCGCGACGCCGCCCGAAGTCTCACGCAGCCTGTTCGAGCCGACCTGGCACGAGTTCCTGATCGGCGGCCGCTTCACCAACATCGACGGTGATCCGGCGCGCTATCAGCGCTACCAGGACGAGCGCAGCGGCCTGCTCTTCTCCGGCTTCCGCTACGCGGTCGACCAGCCGGAGGGCAACTACACGTTCCATGCGCTCGCCGACTACGTCGGGTATCGCGATCAGCAGTTCATGGCGAACTACCAGCAGGTCGGCAAGCTGACGCTGAACGGCACCTGGCAGCAGATCCCGCAGTTCTACAGCGTCGATACGGCCACTCCGTATACCGGCGGCGGCGGCACGCTGGTGCTGGATGACGCCGCGCAGAGTACAAAGAACCTCAACAGCTACATACCGATCTCGCCGAAGTTCGATCTCCGCGAACGCCGGGATGTCGGACGCGTCGATCTCCTGGCCACTCCGAAGTCGTCGCTCGACGTCAAGGCCAGCTTCGTCACCCAGAAACACGGCGGCGAACTGCCCTACGGCGCCAGCTTCGGCTTCGGCAACGACGACGAGGTGGCGCTGCCCTACGACTCGCGCACCAACGACTTCACCCTCGGCACCGAATGGACGAACGCGCGGAACATGCTGCGCGTGGCGTACAACGGATCGTGGTTCGACAACCGCGTGCCGACGCTGACCTGGGACCACCCGACACAGCTCACCGACGTCGCGGGAGCGCCCGGGCACGGGCGGATGACACTGTGGCCGTCGAACTCGGCGCAGACGATCAGCTTCGGCGGCTACACCAAGCTCGCGCACAAGACGCAGGTGACCGGGTTCTTCTCCTACGGCCTGCGCAGCAACGACGAGCCGCTGCAGCCGTTCACGGTCAACGCGGCCATCCAGCCCCAGCTGACGCTGCCGCGGGCCAACACCGAGGGCTCGGCACACGTCTTCGCGACGAACCTGAGCCTCGTGTCGCACCCGGTCACCGACTGGCGGTTCAGCGGGCGGTTCCGCAGCTACGACTACAACAACGAAACCCCGGCCACGTCGATTCCGCAGTACGTCAGCCTCGACGCGTCGATTTCCTCGACGCCGACCGGCGGTCCCGACCTCTTCGCGCACAGCCGCACGACGTTCGACGCCGACGCGACCTACACGAAACTGCTGCCCTTCGCGCTCGGCGTCGGCTACACGCACAACGGCAACGGCTACGACGCGCGCACCTTCAAGTCGAGCGGCGAGGACATGTTCCGGCTGTCGGCTGACGCGGTCGGAGCATCCTGGATGACCTTCCGTGCCGTCTACGAGTACGGCAGCCGCACGGGCTCGGGTCTGGACGAGACGACGCTCACCAGCATCGGGGAACATCCGGAAATGCGCCAGTTCGATCTCGCCGACCGGACCCGCAACCGCGTCACCGCCCAGATCGACATCGTCCCCTCGGACGCCTGGACCTTCAGCTTTTCGACGGGCATCCTCAAGGACGAGTTCAGCAACAGCTTCTACGGCCTGCAGGATTCGACCGGGCGGACGTTCTCGGTTGGGACCGACTATCACCTGCCGAGCGGATTCCTGGTGGGCGGCAGCTACAACTACGAGCGCTACGAGGGTACCCAGCGGTCGCATGAAGGGGATTCCTCGGATGCACAATTCAACGATCCGCTGCGCGACTGGACGTCCGACGCGAGCGAGGTGGTCCACTACTTCTCGATTTACGCGGCCCCCCCGCCCATCGGCCGCAACACCGAGGTGCGGTTCTCGTACGACTACAGCCACGCCGAAGGCAGCAATGTCTACACCATTCCCGTGGGCAGCCCGATTACGCCGCCCAATCAGCTGCCGGCCGTGTTCAACAAGCTGCAGCAGCTGCACATCGACGTTCGTCACCGGCTGACGACCAAGCTGGCGGCGTCGTTCTCGTATCTCTACGAGCCGCTGAGGATCTTCGATTACGCCTTCGACCCGAGCGTGGTGAACAGCATCGTCCAGCCGAGCTCCCTGGTCATGGGCTACGTCTATCGGCCCTACACCGCCAACTCGTTCGTGGCCGGGCTGCAGGTCATCTGGTGAGCCAGCCGGGAACGCTCGCTCGCCACCCGCTCGCCGTCGCCGGGGCGCTGGTCACGACGACGGCGGGCGTCGTCTTCGTCGCGCTGCTGGTCGCCGCGCTGATCGGGCTGTTCGACAATCCCTACGCAGGCCTGATCGTCTTCGTCGGCGTGCCCGCGATCTTCGTGCTCGGGCTGCTCTGCATTCCGCTCGGGATGTGGCTGCAGCGGCGCAAGCTGGCCCGGCATCCCGAGACCGCGGACGACTGGCCGGTGTTCGACTTCCGCGAGCCGCGCATCCGGCGGATGGCGCTCCTCTTCACCGCCGCGACCGCGACCTGCGTCGCCATCGGCCTCGTCGCCGGGTACGGCAGCCTGCACTGGATGGAATCGCCGACGTTCTGCGGCCAGGCGTGCCACACGCCGATGCAGCCGCAGTTCACCGCCTGGCAGGCAGGGCCGCACGCGCGCATCGCCTGCGTCAACTGCCACGTCGGCGAAGGGGCGCGCGGCTTCGTGCAGGCCAAGCTGGCCGGCACGCGCCAGCTCGCCCACGTCATCACCGGCACCTACCCGCGGCCGGTGCCGCCGGGCGCGCTGGTCCCCTTCGGCGGCCACGACCTCACCTGCGGCCGCTGCCACCAGCCGATGAGCATCCCCGGCGACGTGATCCGCGTCAAGCGCGAGTACGCGGAGGACGAGGGGAACACCGAGACGATGACCATCCTGCTGATGCACGTCGGGCGGGCGAACGAGACCGGACGCGCCATCCACTGGCACGCCGATCCGTCGACCCGGATCGAGTTCGCGTCAGCAGACGCAGGGCGCCAGACGATCGGCTACGTGAAATTCACGGACGCGAAGGGAAAGGTCAAGGAGTACTTCGCGCCCGACGCCGGGGATCAGCCGGTCGTCGCCGACCAGCTTCGTCGCATGGACTGCGTGGACTGCCACAACATGGTCGGGCATCGCATCGCGTCGAGCCCCGAACAGGCGGTCGACACGGCGCTGGCGGCCGACAACATCAGCCGCACGCTGCCGTTCGCGCGGCGCGAAGGCGTCCGCCTGCTGAAGGCGAGCTACACCAGCGATGACGAGGCGGAGAAGAAGATCGACGAGGAACTGCGGCGGTTCTACTCGGCGCACGGCAGCGCCGTGGACCCCCAGGCACTCGGCCGCGCGGTGAGTACGCTGCAGGGGGCGTATCGCCGCAGCGTCTTCCCGGCGATGAAGGTGAGCTTCGGCAGCTATCCCGACAACACCGGGCACATGACGTCGCCGGGCTGCTTCCGTTGCCACGACGGCTCGCATACCGCCAAGGACGGCTCGACGATCAACGCCGACTGCGAGTTCTGCCACCGGCAGGTCGAGCGTCCGGCGCCGGCGAAATAGCGCGCCGCGGGCCCGACACCGCGGCGCTGTCGGCGGCGACGACCCGCCATTCCTGCTCGACGCCGACGTTGATGCCGATGCGGCGGCTCCACGCGATCGGCCGCGGCGGCGCGCCGCGATCCTCGATCCGCAGCGGGCTGTCCGTGAGGTCGCGCAGGTTCTGCCGCAGATCGATGCCGAGCGCCTTCGTCAGATTGCCTGGGCCCCGGCAGAGATCGTTGACGTCGGCGTCCGCGGACTTGGCCCGGCGCCGGCGCATCAGCGGGAGGCCGTCGACCGGCTCGAGCGCGCGGATCAGCACGGCGGCCGGCCAGCCCTCCGACTCGGTCACCGCGTTCACCAGGTAGTGGATGCCGTAATTGAGGTAGACGTAGGCGATCCCTGGAGGGCCGTAGAGCGGCGCGTTGCGCGTTGTCGGCCCCGGCGCCGCATGGCACGCCGGATCGCTCTCGCCGATGTAGGCCTCGGCCTCGACGATCGTCCCCGCCGCGATCCCGGCGCGGGTCTCGTGCACCAGGACCTTGCCGATCAGATCCTTCGCGACTTCGAGCGTGGGGCGTTCGTAAAAGTCGCGGGGAAGGGCTTGCCCCGACGAAGCGCCGGGAGGCGGAGTGGCGCGAAGTCGGGTCACCGCGACTGAATTCTCGCGAGAGCGCGCTTGGCCGCCGACGCGACTTCCGTATTCGGATCCTTGGCCGTCTCGGTGAGCGGCGCCACCGCCGACTCGTCGCCGATCGCGCCGAGGACGTCGGCGAACGCCGCGCGCAGGTCGCGATCCGGCTCCTGCAGCCGCGGGAGGAGCGTCGGCGCCGCCGACGGCCCGAGCTCGACGAAATATTCCTG
>Ga0075435_100001410_pt1 | contig 15480 bp, 19 predicted proteins | sample RhiMethybrSRZTD4_FD_75302 | JGI IMG/M metagenome (GOLD analysis project Ga0075435, IMG submission 75302) | Populus rhizosphere microbial communities from Tennessee, USA - Rhizosphere MetaG P. TD hybrid SRZTD4 | ecosystem: Host-associated > Plants > Roots > Rhizosphere > Soil | place: USA...
GCGTTCATGGTCGCCTCGGTGCCGGAGTTGGCGAAGCGCACCACCTCCATGCTCGGGATGCGCGTGGTCAGCATCTCCGCGAGCTTCACCTCGTGCTCGCTCGGCCCCGGGTAGGACATGCCGCGTGTGGCCTGCTCGGTCACCGCCTCCACCACGGAGGCGTGCGCGTGGCCCAGGATCAGACTCGTGTAGTTGCCGTTGAAGTCGAGGCGCTCGGTGCCGTCGGCGTCCCAGATGCGCGGGCCGGCGCCGCGGGTGATGTAGAAGGGATAGGGATCGAAGAAGGTGGTGGTACGGCTGTTGCCGCCGGGCATGACCTGCAGCGCTTCCTCGTACATCTGCCGTGAGCGAGCCGTCTTGGCCTTGTAGTTGTTGACGAGGTTCTCCATGCTCATGGGGCTTCCTCCCAGTGAATCGCGTGATCGAGCTCGGCGCGATATGCTCGCCCCAGCTCGTGGGCCTCCGCCACCGTCACCTTCTTGAATGACAGCCGCTGGCCCGGCTTCACCTGGCACACACGCCCGATATCGAATGAGCATACCGTGCCGATCTTGGTGTAGCCACCCGTGGATTGCCGATCCGCCAGGAGCACGATGGGTTGCCCGTCGCCCACCACCTGGATCCCGCCCAGGGCCACGCCGTCGGAGATGATGTCGTGGCCGCGCGTGTGCTCGATGCGCGCGCCCCGCAGCCGCGCCCCCATGCGATCGGCCTGCGGGGTCATCTCGTAGGGCGCGTCGAAGAGGGCGGCGATCCCCCGCGCCGTGAAGCGATCGTCCTGCGGCCCCAGCACCACGCGCACCACGGGCGACTCCCCGTAGTCGGGAATGAATGGCTCGAGCACGCGCGCGGGCGCGCCGCCCGAGGGCGCCCCGAGGGGCAGCGTGTCGCCCTTCTTGAGCGCCCGCCCCTGATGGCCGCCGAGCTGACCGCGGAGATACGTGGCCCGCGACCCGAGGACGAGCGGCGTGTCGATGCCCCCCGAGACCGCGAGATAGGCGCGCACACCGGAGACGGCGGGCCCGATTCGGAGCATCTCGCCGGGCTTCACCTGGAAGGCCGCCCAGCGCGGCATCGCTGCGCCGTTGAGGGTCACGGCCACCGTCGCGCCGGTTGCCGCCACCCACCGCTCGTCCGCGAACTCGAGGCGCGGGCCGATGAGCGTGCACTCGAGGCCCGCCGCGTCGTCGGCATTGCCCACGAGCCGGTTGGCGAGGAGGAAGGCATCGCGATCCATGGGCCCCGAGGGCGGGATGCCCTCACGGAGCGAGCCGCGGCGGCCCAGGTCCTGCACAGTGGTCTGTGGACCCGCGTCGTGGACGAGCAGGTTCACCGGTGGCGTGGGGTCTCGATGTGCGTGGTGTAGGCGCCCTCGGCGACGGCGGTCGCGATGCGGTCGTACTCCGCGCGGTCGATGGCGCGGAAGGTGACGTGATCGCCGGCGCGGAGCAGGATGGGATCGGCCGCGGAGGGATCGTAGAGGAGAAGCGGGGTGCGGCCGAGGACCCAGAAGCCTCCGGGGCTCTCCACGGAGTAGATGCAGCACTGGATGCCGCCGATGCTGACGCTGCCGGGCGGCGTCTTGGTGCGCGGCTGCTCCAGGCGCGGAATGTTGAGGCGCTCCGGCATGCCCGTCATGTAGGGCAGCCCCGGGGTGAAGCCGACGAAGTACACATAGTAGTCGGCGGCCGCGTGGAGACGCACCACCTCGTCGGGATCGAGCCCGAGCTTCTTCGCGGCGCCCTCGAGCTCGAAGCCGAGCTCACCCTCGTAGCAGCAGGGCACCTCGACGGTGCGCGCGGGTGGCAGCACCTCGGGCCGCGCCTCCTGCCAGAGGCCGTGGAGCGACGACGTGAGCTCGTCCCACCCCGCGGTGAGGGGGTCGTAGTAGACGAGGAGCGAGCGATAGCTGGGAACGGTCTCGGTGACGCCGGCGAGGCTCCGCTGGCGGATCAGATACTCGAGGGCGAGAACGCGCGCGTTGACCTCGCGGTTGATGTCGTCGCCGAGCTCCACCGACAGCGCGAGGTCCCCGCAGGGCAGGAAGCGGGGCTCGGCGTAGATGCCCACGCGCTAGCCCTAATTATCCACGAACATGCGGAGCGCGAGACGGCCGGGTCCTGGCGTCGGGGGGAGGGGTGCGCTCATGCTGCGTCACCTGCTCCCTGATTCGCAGCCCTCCGGGCTGCGCGCAGGACGAGGGGGTCCACTCCGCCTGAGCGCACCCCTCCCCCCGACGCCACCCGGCCGGTCGCACGTGCGGCATTCGCGAATAGGCCGTGCTAGAGCGCGGCCAGCGAGCTGTTCGGAATGTCGGTGATGAACATGTGGCCCGGGCTGTGCGTGATCATGAACGCGGGCCGAGAGGCCAGCGCCACCGCCTGGGGCGTCACGCCGCAGGCCCAGAACATCGGCACTTCCCCAGCCTCCACCCCTACAAAGTCGCCCCAGTCCGGCTTGGAGATGTCCTTGATGCCGAGATGGGCGGGGTCTCCCACGTGCACGGGGGAGCCGTGGGCGCCGGGGAATCGCGCGGAGGCCGTCACCGCCTTGGCGACCATGTGGTGCGGGATGGGACGCATCGACACGACCATGGGCCCATGGAAGCGTCCGGCGGGACGGCACGCGATGTTGGTCTTCCACATGGCGACGTTGCAGCCGCGCTCCACGTGGCGCAGGGGGATGCCCGCGTCGAGCAGCGCCCACTCGAAGGTGAACGAGCAGCCGAGGAGGAAGGCGACCAGATCGTCGCGCCAGAAGGCCTTGACGTCGGTGACCTCGTCGGCCAGCGCGCCGTCCTTGTAGATGCGGTAGCGCGGCAGGTCCGTGCGCAGGTCCGCCCCCGGGGCCACGCCCACCGGCTCGAGCGAGCCCACGTCGGTCACCTCGATGAGGGGGCAGGGCCGCGGATTGCGCTGGCAGAAGAGGAGGAAGTCGTAGGCGTCGTCCTTGGGCAGCACGGCCATGTTGGCCTGCACGAAGCCCGGCCCGAGCCCGGCGGTGACACCGCTGAGCTTGCCGGTGCGGATATCGGCCCGAATCTCTCTCGGGTGACGTGTGTCGATGGGCACGATGGCCTCCGGTGTTGGATGGTTCTCCCTGCTCCTGCGCGTGCTCCGAGTCTACCTCAAATCATCGCCGGGGAGACCGCGCGGCGAGCCAGCCCGCCAGCGCCCCGGCGAGGAAGCCGAGGGGACCGGTGAAGAAGGCGCCGTAGATCCCGCACAGGTTGCTCGTCGGGTAGAGCCAGTCGCACCCGACGACGGCGCCCACGAGGTAGCCGATCACGCCGCCCATCAGCCCGCCCGCGAGCGCGGCGAGGATCCTCACGCGCCGAGCGTCCCCTCACGCCAGGCGCGGAAGAAGGCGCGATCGACGGGAAAGAGCGGCTCGAGGGCGTCGATCTCCCCGAGGTCGACCCAGCGGGCGTCGGCGACCTCGCGGGGATCGAGGACGAGCGACCCGCCCACGCACTCCGCGCGCCACCAGTAGAGGGTGTGCGTGCCGCTCGACGAGACGCTCTCCCACAGCTTGGCCACGGGCCGGACCGTCAGCCCGATTTCCTCGCGGACCTCGCGGATGACGGCGGCCTCCTGGCCTTCCCCCGGCTCGATGGTGCCGCTGGGCGGCGCCCAGTAGCCGGGCTCGGGAACGCCGGCGGCGCGCCGGATGAGGAGCACCTCGCGCCCGCGGGTGACGACCGCGACCACCGCCTCGCGCATGGGCCCGGGCGGTGGCATCCGTCGGACGCGCTACTTCAGGTGCCCCAGCTTGGGCCAGAGCTCGGGATTGCCGAGCACTTGCGGCTTCTCGCCGCGCAGCACGCGCAGCATCTCCGCGGTGACCTGCATGGCGGTGCCGCGCGTGGTCTCCTCGGTGACGCCGGCGATGTGCGGGCTCACGATCACGTTGTCGAGCTGGAGGAGACGGCTGTCCGAGGACACCGGCTCCTCCTCGAACACGTCGATGCCCGCGGCGCGGATCTTGTCGCTCTCCAAGGCCACCCGCAGCGCCTCCTCGTCCTGCACCTTGCCCCGCGAGGTGTTGATGAAGATGACGCCGGGCTTCATCTGGGCGATGGTGTCGGCGTTGATCATGTGGTGCGTTTCCTTCGTGTGCGGGGTGTGGCAGGTGACGACGTCGGCCTGGCGGAGCACGGAGACGAGGTCGGGCATGGGCTCCACCCCGCGGTTCCGCAGCTCGTCGGCGGGCACGTACTTGTCGTAGCCGATGACGCGCATGCCGAGGGCCCCGCCGTCTTGGCCACGCGGCGGCCGATATTGCCCACGCCGATGATGCCCAGGGTCTTGCCGTTCATCTCGAGCAGGCCCTGCCAGCGGTTCTTGCCCCAGTCGGCGAGGCGCGTCCGGCGGTCCACCACCACCGCCTGCTTGGCGAGGGCGAGCATGAGCATGATGGCGTGCTCGGCCACGGAGTTGGAGTTCGATCCCGGCGCGTGGACCACGGGAATGCCGAGCTCGGTGGCCGCGGGCAGGTCGATGGTGTCGAGTCCCACGCCGTGCCGCCCCACGACCTTGAGCTGTCTGAGCGCCGACATCAGCGAGCGGGTGCACAGGGGCTTGGCCCGGAAGAGGATACCGGAGGCCTCCTGGGCGACCTTGACCATCCCCGCCTCCGTCTCCTCGCTGGAGACGATCACGCGCGCTTCGCTCTCGAGCTGCTTGATGCCGTCTGCATGGATGGGTCCGGCCACGATGACGAGGGGCTTCATGGGTCTCCTCTCAGAGAGTGAGCATCATCTGGATAACGCGCAGGTTCGGATTCGCGGCGTGCGCGTCCCGCCGTCCGGTGTCGCTGAACCCGCCCCGCTCGTAGAGGCGGATGGCGGGATCGTTGCCTTCGGTGACCCACAGCTCGAGCCGCTCCAGCTCACGGAGGCGGGCCCAGTCGATGACGGCGCGCAGGAGCGCCTCCCCCGCGCCCCGCCGGCGGCCCTCGGGCTCCACCCACATGCCGCCCACGTGGCCGGTCTCCGGATGCTCACGGTCGAGGAGCCCGAAGACCAGCCCGAAGGAGCGTCCGTCTTCCTCGGCGAGGAGCATGGTCTGGCCGCCCGGGGTGGTCACCGACTCCGTGAGGCGGATCCAGTGAGCATCGGGCTGCCCTCGCTCGTCGACGTAGCGGCGGGCAAAGGCATTGGGCGACTCGGCGAGCGCGCGCAGCCGCAACTCCCGAAAGAGGGCCCATTCGCTTCGCTCGAGCTCGCGGATCCGCATGCCGGCGGCACTACTTCGCCGCCGCGTGCCCGGCACGGGGCGACGCCAGAGCGAACGGCCGTCCGTCGAGACCGCCGGGATGCTCCACTTCCTCGAAGCTACGGCTGTCGAGCACGGGCCGCATTATACCGACGGCGCTCCCTGATCGCTCGCGTCGCACGGCCGGCGTCACGAGGCGGTCAAGGGGCCGGGCGGCGGATCGATCAGAACAGCACGCCCTTCGGCTTGCCGTTCGCGTCGATGAGCCCGAAGTGGTAGTTGAAGGGCGAGCTCGTGTCGACGCCGAACTGATCGTCGAACATGTTGTGGATGTAGACGACCGCCTGCTGGGACTGCGCCCAGAGGATGATACGGTTCAGGTAGTCCTTGGCGTTGAAGTGCTGCTTGGTGGTGACGAGATCGGCGGCCACCTGCGGCACGGACGGATTGGTGGTGCTGTGGAGGCCGTTGTAGGTGACGCCGGGGGCGTGGACGGGAATGGTGGGCACGGTCAGGTCCTCGCGGACATCAAGGAAAGCGCTCCCAGTGGCTCAGGCTCTGCCAAGTCACGGGCGTGCGCGGCCGCATGGCAGGAGGCTGCCGGGCGGCCGGAAAGCCGAGGCAGATAAACATCTCGGGGCTGAATCCCACGGGCAGGTTGAGCACGACGCTCACGGCGGCCCGGCTGAACGAGGTGACCACGCCCGCGCCGAGTCCGATCGAGTGCGCGGCGAGCAGCATGGTCTGGGCCGAGGTGCCGACGTCGACGTACAGGCTCCGGGTGGTGGGCGACATGCCGAAGGAGCGCGCCCGTGCGCCGTCGATGCAGATGGTGATGACGGCGCGCGGCCGCTGGAACATCCCGGGCGAGACCATGCGGAGCAGCCGCAGGGTCGTGGAATCCTGAACGGCGACGTAACGATGGAGCCGTCGGTTCCCCGCGCTGGGCGCCCAGCGGACGGCCTGGAGGATCACCTCGACCTGCTCGCGCGGGATGGGCGCGTCGGTGAGCGCGCGCACCATGCGGCGCGTGCGAATGGCCTCGAGCACGGGGTTGGTCATCGCGCGCCGCCGCCGAAGTGGTTGACGAGGTGCTCGGCCACCGCCTGGCACACGGCGTCGAGCTCCGTGGCGTACTTGCCAGGATCGACGGAGCGGAGGGCGGCGTCGGGTAGCGCGCGCAGCGGTCCGGCGAGGAACTGCCGCGTGGCGGGCGAGGCGCGCCCGGCCATGAAGTCGGCGAGGCGGCCTGCGGCCGTGAGCAGGCGCAGCGGGCCGTACTCCGCCGCCTCGTCGAGCTGCGTGCGCGCGGCGGTGACGAGAAAGGCCAGCAGCTCCAGCGCCTCGTCCTCGGTGAGCACCAGCGGTGAGTCCATGTCGTCGCTCCTCTTTCGGGTGGCGACGCGAAGGATAGCGCAGGCCGGTGGCGCCGTCCATGCGGCCGCCGCCACGATCTCGAGACCTGCGACGGTGTCGCGCTCGGCCACGAGGGCGAGGCGCCGCCGGTAGTCGACGTGGGCGAAGGCGTGGAGCCAGGCGCCAGGGAGACGGCGGCGCACCGCGAAGAATCGCTGATATGCCGTCTGGCGGGAGAGCCGATCGTAGAGGGTGGTCAGTCGCGGCTCGTCGTCTGGCCGGATGGGACGGAGGCGGAGCGTCTCACCATTCTCGAGCGTCACGCTGCGCTCGAGGGCAGGCGGCTAGTCGGGCGGCGGCAGCTCTGTCTCTTGTCTATGCATGGCCAGACGCAGAGCAAGATGGATGCCGTGCCCATGCGCGGCTCATTCGACGTTTTCCGGCGAAACCTCGAGGGAGAAAATAGCGCGACGTGCCGCGAGAGTCGACAGGCTGGTGAAACGGGAGGCGGCTACTTGATGGCGCCGGCGGTGAGTCCCGATACGTAATAGTCGAGGAAGAACACGTAGAGGACCACGATGGGCACCGAGCCCAGGATCGCGCCCGCCATCAGCTCGCCCCAGAAGTAGATGTCGCCGCGGATCAGCTCGCTCGTCACGCCCACGCTGGCCGTGATCTGCTCGGAGGACGAAGTGAAGGTGAGCGCGTAGATGAACTCGTTCCACGACAGGGTGAAGGCGAAGAGGGCGGCGCACACTAGACCGGGCACCGCGATGGGAAGGACGATGCGCCAGAGCGCCTGGATGCGCGTCGCTCCGTCCACCATGGCGCATTCCTCGACCTCCTTGGGCACGGTGCGAAAGTAGCCCATGAGGAGCCAGGTGCAGAAGGGCACGAGGAAGGTCGGGTACGTGAGCACGAGAGCCCACTTCGAGTCGCCGAGGCCGAGCCAGTTCACCACCTGGGCGAGGGGCAGGAAGAGCAGCGTGGTGGGCACGAGATAGGTGACGAAGATGCCGGTGCCGAAGCTCGCCACCCCGAAGAACTTGAGTCGCGCCAGCGCGTAGGCGGCCATGGTGCCGATGAGCAGGGAGGCGCCGGTGGCGAGGGCGGTGACGAGGAGGCTGTTCTTGGTCCAGGTGAGGAACTCTGTCTCCCACAGGAGCTTGGTGTAGTGCTCGAGGGTCGGCCCCTGGCGGATGATCAAGGGCACCGCGTGCCGGTCGTAGAGCTCACGGTCCTGCTTCAGCGAGGTGAGCGTCATGTGATAGAAGGGGAACAGCGCGAAGAGCAGGAACGGCACCAACCCCACGTGGAGCAGCGTCTTGCGCAGGAGCGGACGCCGGGCCACCGCCATCAGTAGGCCTGCTTGCGGACGAAGCGCAGCTGCGCCCACACCACGAAGACCAGGATCGGGAAGAGATAGAGCGAGATGGCCGCGCCCTCCCCGATGCGCCCCGTGTCGATGCCCACCACGCGCGAGAGGGTGGCGAAGAGGTGCGTGGAGTTCACCGGCCCGCCCCGCGTGAGCACGTAGACGATGTTGAAGTCGCTGAAGGTGAAGATGGTGGAGAAGAGCACCACCACCGCGAGCACCGGCTTGAGCAGCGGCAGGGTGATGTGCCAGAAGCGCGCGTTGGCTCCGGCCCCGTCGGCTTCCGCCGCCTCGTACAGCTCCCGCGGGATGGCCACCAGCGCGGCGAGGATGGTGATGGCGAAGAACGGCAGGCCGCGCCAGATGTTGACGGCGATCACCGCGGCCATGGCGTAGTGCTTCTGACCGAGCCAGTTGGGACCGGGCGGGTCCATGATCCCCAGGGCGATGCCTGTCCAGTTCACCACGCTGTAGAGCGAGTTGAACATCCACCACCAGCCGAGGGTGCTGAGCGCGGTGGGGATGACCCAGGGCAGGAGGACCACCCCGCGGATCAGCCGCTTGAACCAGAGCTGCTGGTTGAGGAGGAGGGCGAGGGCGATGCCCAGCACCACCTTGAAGAGCACGGCGATGCCCGTGAACACGAAGGCGTTCTGGAAGGTCTGGCGGAAGGCATCGCTCTCCCAGAGCTTCACGAAGTTCTGGATGCCGATGAACTGGCTGGGCCGGCCGATGAAGGCGTTGGACAGCGAGAAGTAGAGGGCCATCAGGAACGGATAGGCCACGAGGAGCAGAAGGAGGAGAAGGGCCGGGGTGACGAACACCGGCCCCAGAATCCCCTCGCGATCGAGCCACCCGCGCACGCGATCGGCGAGGCGCGGGCGGCCCCGGGGGACCTGGATCTCCTCGACGCGGACGGCCATGTCAGCCGGCGAGGATCTTCTTCATCTCGTTCTCGGCCCACGCGATGGAGTCCTTGGTCGAGGTCCCCGTCACGGCCTTGGCGAGCATGTTGGGCAAGATGTAGGAATTGGTGATGAGCTGCACCTTGTCGCTGGGGGGCGCGGGCCAGCCGTAGGTGTGGTACTGCACGCCTTCCCCCCTGAGGGCGGCGTACTTCGGATCCGTCTTGAGCACGGGGTGGTCCTGGAGCTTCTCGTAGGCGGGCAGGTTGAAGGCGTCGCCCGACATGATGTACTCGTCGTAGACCTCGCGCTTACCCAGGAGATAGCGGATCCACTCCTTGCCGGGCTCGATGTTCTTGGAGAACTTCCAGATGCCGATGTGGCGCGGGGTGTCCGTCTCGTGGCGGCCCGAGGGCCCGCCCAGGCTTCGATGGTGGTTGATGCCGTCCGCCGTCACCAGCTTGCGCTGCTTGGCCACGATGTAGGCGCTCACCGGATTGTGGATCCAGCCCGCCTTGCCCTGCTGAATCGACTCGTTGTTGCTCGCATCCGACCACGAGAGCACTTCGGGCTCCATGCAGTCCTTGAACATCTTCTTGTACCACTCGATGGTCTGCACGGTGGCGGGCGAGTTGATCTTGACCGTCTTGCCGTCCTTGTCCACCTCCATGCCGCCGAACGACCACAGCACGGGCCCGGCGGTGGAGATGGAGTCGTAGTTCTGGCTGATGGGGATGCCCACGGGGTTCCCCATCTTCTTGAGCTCCTTGCCCACCACGTAGAGCTCCTCCCAGGTGTCGGGCACCTTGAGGCTCGCCTTCTTGAAGAGATCCTCGCGGTAGGTGGCCACGAACATGCCGTGGTATTGCGGGACGGCGCGCCACACTCCGTTCACGTAGGCCCCCTCATAGCTCGAGGAGATGGCCTTGCCGTACTTCTTCTCGAGCTCGACCACCACGTCGGAGACGTCGACGAGCTGGGGCTCGTAGAGCCAGGGGAAGTGCATGCGCATCTCGACGAGGTCGTGTCCCGCCTGGGTCTGCACCTCGGAGGCGTACTTGGCCTGCTGGGGACCCATGTGGGAGATGTGGTCGATCTTGAGCTTGATGCCGGTGTCCTTGGTGAAGCGCTGGCCGATCTCCGCGAGCTTCTTGTCGGAGGCGGGGGCGAAGTTGTTCCAGCAGAGGTACGAGACCTCGCGCTGCTGGCCGCGGGCAGGCGGCACCCGCGCGGCGAGAATCCCCGCGAGACCGGCGCCGGTGGTGGTCAGGAACTGTCGGCGATTCACTGGATGCATGCGGTTCCTCCTTCTCCTCGTCGAGCGCGATCGATATAGGAATCCGTGAATGATGTGTCGATGCTATCGAGCCTCGGAACCGCGAGCGGCCGTGCGGGCCGTCGGGTTCAGTGGCCGAGTGAAACGATCTGGCCCGCTGCGTCGAACGGCAGCGGCCGGGCCTCCCCGACGATTTCGAGATCAGGGCGCTTCTGGATGTCCGGAAGGAAGGCTTCGGAGCACTCGATCTCGCCGATCATCAGGGTGTTCTTGATCCGGATGACCCGGGCCTGCTCGGGCCGGGTCAGCCCGATGCAGTTCAGCGCATTGTCCACGGCCTCGAGATCGGAGTCGAAGGTGAGGGGCAGCTTGGCCCCGTTGGGCGCGCAGGCGGTGAGGGTGTTGATGGCCGTTTTCTTCCAGTCGATCTTCTCGGCGAGCCGCCGGGTGGTGAAGTCCGCGTTGCCGATGCCGGTGGCGTTCCCGCCGCTGTCCTCGGTGAGATCGAGGGCCACGATCCACAGGATCTTCGGGTCGCTGGGGAACGGCTCGTGCGGGTTGGAGGGACGCCCGATCACGTTGGTGTCCATGCCCGAGCCGGAGATGTTCTTGCCGATCTCCTCCACCACCAGCACGTCGATGGGCGAGAAGGGCAGCCGGGCCATCCAGTCGCGCGCCTGCTTGAGGAGCCGGCGCTCGCCCTGCTCGAGCTCCTGCGCGTTGAAGGCCTCCACCACCGCCGTCTCGTCGTAGCCGTTCTCCACGATGCCGAGCCCGAAGCCGATGCGCGACTTGGCGAGCATCTCCCGGCCCACCGCGGTGATGACCGTCTCGTAGCCGTGGGTGACGTTGGCGCGATGGTACTGCGTCGCCCCCTGGTACTTGCCGAGGCCGATGGTCATCATCTTGAAGAGGCCGGACTCGATCGAGCCCTTGAAGTCGGTGTGAGGCTTGATGCGATTGACCACGCCGATCCAGTCCGCCTCGGAGGCGAGGCGGTCGCACCACACGGGCATGCCCAGCGCCTCGCCGGCCTGGATCACCTCCATGCTCGCGCGCAGGGGGCAGCCCATGGTCGCTTCGGTGATCCCGTAGTGCTGGAGGATCTCCAGCTGGCCTTCCGCGGTGGCACCGCCGTGGCTACCCATGGCGGGGAAGACGAAGGGCTTGGCGCCGATCTCTTTTAGATAGGCAACGACGGCGCGGACGATGACGTCGATGTTGGCGATGCCCCGGCTGCCCGCACCGACGGCCACGCTGTCGCCCGGCTTGATGGGCAGGTGTGCGGCGGCCATCGCTGCTTGCACTCCGGCCGGTATGTCCGCCAAGCGGTCACGATGGAAGGACTGCCTCACCCGGTACATCTTGGGCAGGGGCATGGCGGGATGATACTACTGAGGGGCTCCGAGGCTGTCAACGTCCTTGACTTTGGCCGATTCTGCCCGTAAAACTGTGGCCCAATTGGACTGACCCTCTTGATGCTGACTTCCTTTTTGATGCGCCCCGCCACACTTCTTCGCCGCGCCGCGGTGCCCTGCACCCTCGTCGTCGCGCTGCTGTCATCGGGCTGCGCGTATCTCGAGGACATGTTCCGCCAGAAGCCGCAGGCCCTCCTTCCCGCCCAGGACCTCTATCAGCAGGGCGAGCAGGACATGGACAAGAAGTACTACCCGCAGGCGCGCGCCAGCTTCCAGAAGATCGTGGAGCGGCATCCGCAGTCGCAGTACGCGGCCCGGGCGCGCTTCCTCATCGGCGAGACGTACTACCGTGAAGGCGCCTTCGACAAGGCCATCAAGGAGTTCGAGGCCTTCATGGCCTTCTACCCGCGTCACGAGATCGCCGATCTCGTCCAATACCGCCTGGCCATGAGCTACTACGACCAGCTGAAGCCGGTGGAGCAGGATCAGGGCCTCACCGTCAAGGCCATGGACCAGTTCAAGAAGCTGGTGCGCGAGTATCCCGACAGCCGGTACGCTTCCGACGCCCTCGCCAAGATCGACGTGTGTCGCGGCCGCCTCGCCCAGAAGGAGCTGTGGGTCGCCGCCTACTACATGGAGAACGAGAACAATCCCGTGGCCGCGCGCCAGCGCCTGGAGGGCGTGCTCAAGAACTATCCCCGCAGCCTGGTCGTCCCCGAGGCGCTCTATCGTCTGGCCGACATCAATGCGCGCGAGGGCCGACCGAACGAGGCGCAGCAGCTCTTCAAGAAGCTCGCGGACGAATACCCCTACACGGAGTGGGGCCGCCGGGCCAACCAGCGCCTGCAGACGGCGGCCACGAGGTAGCCATGCACGACATCGTCGACCTGCGCTCAGATACCCTCACCCTTCCCACCCCCGCCATGCGAGAGGCGATGGCCCGGGCCGAGGTGGGTGACGACGTGTGGGAGGAAGATCCCACCGTCCGGCGGCTGGAGGAGCAGGCCGCGCGGCGCACGGGCAAGGAGGCTGCGCTCTTCGTCTCTTCGGGCACCCAAGGCAATCTCGTCTCCGTCCTCGCCCAGACCCGCCACGGCCAGGAGATCATCCTCGATCGCGACTCCCACATCCTCAACTACGAGGGGGCGAGCGCCGCGGTGTTCGGCGGCGTGCAGACCATGCCCGTGACCACCGAGCGCGGCTTCCTCACCGCGTCCCAGGTGCGGGAGAACGTCCGCCCGGCCAACATCCACATTCCCACCACCGGTCTCGTCTGCCTGGAGAACACGCACAACCGCCACGGCGGCACGTGCTGCACACCGGAAGAGATCACCGCGGTGGCCGCGGCCGCCCACGCCCACGGCGTGGCCGTGCACCTGGACGGCGCGCGCATCTTCAACGCCGCGGTGGCCCTCGGCCGTCCCGTGGCCGACTTCGCGCGCCCCGTGGACTCCATCACCTTCTGTCTCTCCAAGGGCTTGGCCGCGCCCGTGGGTTCCCTCGTGTGCGGCTCCCGCGAGTTCGTGGCCCGCGCGCGGCGCGTGCGGAAGATGGTGGGCGGCGGCATGCGGCAGGTGGGCGTGCTCGCGGCGGCGGGACTGGTCGCCCTCGACACCATGGTCGATCGCCTGGCCGAGGACCACGAGCACGCCAAGCGCCTGGCCCGTGGGCTGGCCGCGCTGCCCCGCCTCCGCCTCGACCCGGAGAAGGTGCAGACCAACATCGTCATCTTCCACGTGGACCGCGACGGCGGCTCGGCCGAGCTGGCCGCGGGCTGCCTCGCCCGCAAGGTCAAGATCCACCAGATCGGACCCAGCGCCATCCGGTGCGTGACCCACAAGGACGTGGACGGGGAGGACATCGACCGCGCCCTTGACGCCTTCCGCGAGATCACCGCCACCTGGTAACAGGAGCCCACACGATGGCCGAGCGCCTGCTGGACGTCAAGAACCTCAAGACGTACTTCTTCACGGACGAAGGCGTAGTGCGCGCCGTGGACGGCGTGGACCTCTACATCGAGAAGGGCGAGACGCTGGGCGTGGTGGGTGAGTCCGGCTGCGGCAAGTCGGTGACGGCGCTCTCCGTGATGAAGCTGATCCCCCAGCCACCCGGCAAGATCGTGGAAGGCGAGATCCTCTACAGCGGCCAGAACCTCGTGGACTTGCCCGCCAACCGGATGCGGAAGATCCGGGGCAAGGAAATCTCCATGATCTTCCAGGAGCCCATGACCTCGCTCAATCCCGTGTTCACGGTGGGCGAGCAGATCGCGGAGGCCCTGCGCCTCCACGAGGGCTTGGGGCGGCGCGCGGCCATGGACAAGACGGTGGAGATGCTCAAGCTCGTGCACATCCCCAATGCCGAGCGGCGCGTGAAGGAGTACCCCCACCAACTCTCCGGCGGCATGCGGCAGCGCATCATGATCGCCATGGCGCTGTCCTGCAATCCCAAGCTCCTCATCGCCGACGAGCCCACCACCGCCCTCGACGTGACCATCCAGGCCCAGATCCTCGAGCTCCTCAACGAGCTCAAGAGCAAGCTCAAGATGGCCGTCATGCTCATCACCCACGACATGGGCGTCATCGCCGAGACGGCCCAGCGCGTGGTGGTCATGTATGCGGCCAAGGTGGCCGAGGAAGCCTCGGTGGCCGACCTCTTCAAAGAACCGCTGCACCCCTACACGCAGGGGCTCTTGCGCTCCATCCCGCGCATCGACCTGGACGCGACGGAGCGGCGCCGGCTGGAAACCATTCCGGGTACGGTACCTACCCTCCGGGGCGACATCGCTCCGGGCTGCCGCTTCGCGCCGCGGTGCCCCTTCGTGAAGTCCGTATGCACGGAGAAGGATCCCGTGATCAAAGAGGCGAAGCCCGGGCACAAGGTTGCCTGCTGGCTCTATTAGAGGGACGCCATGGCCGACACTCCTCTCCTCCAGGTCAAGAACCTCAAGAAGTACTTCCCCATCCGCGGTGGGCTGTTCTCGAGGGAAGTGGCGCGCGTCCACGCGGTGGACGACGTGTCGTTCACGATCCAGAAGGGCGAGACGCTGGGCCTGGTGGGCGAGTCCGGCTGCGGCAAATCCACCACGGGCCGCTGCATCCTGCGTCTCATCGAGCCCACGGCGGGCGAGGTCATCTTCGAGGACAGGAACGTCACCACGCTCGACAAGCGGGCGCTCAGACATCTCCGCCGCGACATGCAGATCATCTTCCAGGACCCCTACGCCTCCCTCAACCCGCGCATGACGGTGGGCTCGATCATCGGAGAGGCCCTGGTCATCCACAAGCTCGCAAAGACACGGAAGGAGCGCGAGGAGCGCGTGATCCACCTCCTGGAGACGGTGGGACTCAGCTCCGACCACCTGCGCCGCTATCCGCACGAGTTCTCCGGCGGCCAGCGCCAGCGTATCGGCATCGCCCGCGCCCTCGCGGTCAGCCCCAAGCTCATCGTGGCGGACGAGCCCGTGTCCGCCCTCGACGTGTCCATCCAGGCCCAGGTCATCAACCTCCTGGAGGATCTCCAGAAGCAATTCAACCTGACCTATCTCTTCATCGCCCACGACCTGTCGGTGGTCGAGCACATCTCGACCCGCGTGGCCGTGATGTATCTCGGCAAGGTGGTGGAGATCGCCCCCGCCAAGGAGCTCTACAACAATCCGAAGCATCCGTACACGGAGGCCCTCCTCTCCGCGGTGCCCATTCCGGACCCGGCGGTCAAGCGCAAGCGCATCCTCCTCGAGGGCGACGTGCCCAGCCCGATCAAGCCGCCCTCGGGCTGCCGCTTCCATACGCGCTGCCCCATCCGGATCCCCGCCTGCTCGGAGAACGATCAGGTGCTGAAGGAGATCTCGCCGGGGCACTGGGTAGCCTGCCAAGTCCGCGCCTAGCAGCAGGCGGCTGAAAAGGGCCCATCTGCTTCGTTGGCGCCCTCGGCAGCC